>Ga0335072_10009059_pt1 | contig 14394 bp, 14 predicted proteins | sample Lox_Sample_21_FD_206725 | JGI IMG/M metagenome (GOLD analysis project Ga0335072, IMG submission 206725) | Soil microbial communities from Loxahatchee National Wildlife Refuge, Florida, United States - Lox_Sample_2.1 | ecosystem: Environmental > Terrestrial > Soil > Wetlands | place: USA... | reverse complement strand
CCGCTGGACTGCTCGCCGCGGCGAACGGCACCGGCGCGCAGAACCCGTCATGAGCGAGCCGCTCCCGCTCGTCTCCGCCGTCGTCGCGGCCTACAACTACGAGGGCTACCTCGCGGAGGCGCTCGACTCGGCGTTGGCTCAGGACTACCCGGCCGGTCGCCTCGAGATCATCGTGGTCGATGACGGGTCAACGGACGCGACGCCGGCGGTGGCCCAGCGGTACGCGAGCGAGCACCCGGGACGCGTTCGCTACATCCGGCAGGACAATGCCGGCCCGGCCGCCGCCACCAGCCGCGGCGTGTCCGAGGCGCGCGGGGAGCTGATCGCCTTGCTCGACGCCGACGACGTGTGGGTGCGCTCGCGTACCCGGCTGCTCGTCGACGCGCTCGGTCGAAACCCGCGCGCCGGTCTGGTCTACGGCGACATGGAGGTGATCGACGGCGAGGGACTCCTGATCGCGCCCTCGTGGTTGGAGGAGGCTGGCCAGACCCCGTTCCGGGGCCGCTGCGTCCCGGAGTTCTTGCGCTCGAACTTCATCATGACCTCCTCGCTGATCGTGCGCGCCGAGCTGCGCGATCGCTTCTGCCCGATGCCGGCGTGGTTCCACACCCAGGACTGGCCGATCGGGGCCCGGGTGGCCGAGGTGGCGGAAATCGACTTCCTGCCGGCGGTTGTCGCTCGCTACCGCCGCCACGGCGCGAACCTGACCAACGGAAGGCAGGGCCCGCACGAGGTTGCCTCGATGCTCCGCCGGGATGCGCCGATGCGCCGCTGGATGCTCGCCAACCTGCGAGCCGACGACCTCACCGTCGAGGACTTCGTCGATGCCTACGACTACTTCGACAAGACCGTGCAGTTCGCCGCCCAGGCTCTCGGCGTCAACCCCGAGAGCTTTCTGGCTGTCACCGAGAGCGACCGGCAGCTGGAAGGCGAGCGCCGCGCGGGCGGAGCGGCAGCACTCGCCCAGGGCGACTTCGTCACCGCGGCCGGCCACTTCCTCGCGGCCCTGGCCGCCGATCCGTTCAGCGCGCCCGCCCGCAACGGCCTCGACCACGCCAGGCGCCGCCTGATCGTGCCGCTGGCGCGCCAGGGCGGCGCAGAGGACGTCGACCGCGACTACCGCATCAAGCCCGGCTACACGTCACGCAAAGCCCCCGAGTACTTCGTCGATCTGGCCGAGGAACGCACGGCTCTCGCCCACCATCCCGACGTCTACGCCCGCGCGTCCGCGGTAGCCACGCGCCTGCGCGCGAACCGGATCGTCGACCTGGGCTCCGGCAGCGGGGGCAAGCTGGCCGCGCTGGCGCCCCCTTTCGAGATCCTGGGGATCGACTACGGACCAAACGTCGAGCTCGCCCGCCGGAACTATCCGGATGGCATCTGGCGCGAGCACGACCTCGACTGCGCGGCCGCGCTGCCACTGAGCGCCGAGGAGCTACGGGACTCGGTGGTGATCTGCGCCGGCGTGATCGAGCATTTGCTGTATCCGGCGTTCCTGCTCGACAACCTCCGCATCATCCTGCCGTCGGTTGAGGCGATCGTGATCTCGACCCCCGACCGCGACCTGGCCCACGGCGCCGGTCACCTCGGCCCCCCGGTGGACACATCGCGCGTGCGCGAGTGGACGATCGAGGAGCTCGCTGCGCTGCTCGGGGCCTGGGGGTTCGAAGACGGCGACGTCGGGGTCATCGCACCCGACGTGGTGCACGGAGGCCCGGCGACGATCATGGCCGTTCTCTATCCCGACGCCAACCGCGCCGAGCGGGCCAACGCGACCGCGCTGGCCACGGCCTGAGCAGCGCACCGTGGAAGTACAGGTCATCTCCCGGCCGCCGATTACCAGCCTATGAGCCGCCTCGACGCCCGGGCCCGCGCAGGCGAGCGACTGCCTTCCGTTCGCCACGTCTGTCTGATCACCAAGGACTATCCACCCAGTGTCCCTGGAGGGATCCCGCGGGCCGTCCAGATGCAGGCACACAATCTTGCCGCCGCGGGCGTGAAGGTTCACGTCATCACCAAGTCCGCCGACGGTGTCGAGCGCACTCGTGAGGATGCCGGGGTGATCGTGCACGAGCTGGCGGAGCCGCAACTGGCCGCGCCACCCGGGCTGTACTACCTCGAGATCCCGCTGTGGAGCTACGTCGCGGCCGCCAAGTTCGCCGAGCTCGACGCCGCGCTGGGCTTCGACATCGTCGAAGCGCCCGACTACCGCGGCGAGGCGCTGCATCTGGCTCCGCGTCCCCAGACCGGACTGATCGTGTGGTTGCACTCCACGCTGAAGGTCGCCTGGGACTGCCAGGACGGCTACACGCGTACCCCCGCCGACGATGCCTGGCACGCATTGGAGATGGCCGCGCTCGAGCGCGCCGACCTGCTGCTCGCGCCCAGCCAGCTGCTGATGGACACGACCGCGCAGTTCCTCGGCGACCGCATGCGGCCCGCCGAGCTGATGCCCTACCTGTTCGACTCCCAGCAATTCCCGCGCAAGACGCCGCGAGACCCCGACGGGCGGATCAACGTCCTGTTCTACGGCCGTCTGGAGGCGCGTAAGAACCCCGAGCTCGCGCTCCACGCCGTCGCGGCCGCGTGCGCGCGCGGCCATCGCGTCAATCTGACCGTGCTCGGGCGTAACACGTTCGGTTATCGCGAGCAGGTACTGGCGCCGCTGCAGGCGGAGCTTGGCCTCGCCGACGTCCGCTACCTCGACCATGCCAACGTCGAGACCGTGCGCGCGGTGCTTGGCGACACCGACGTGGCGATCCTCGCCTCGCGCTTTGACAATTCGCCGCTGACGATCTTCGAGGCTCTGTCGTCGGGTGTCCCAGTGATCACCAGTGAGCGCGTCGGGACGGCCTCTTGGATCGCGCCCGAGGACGGCTTGCTGGCACTCCCAATCGACGATCCTGATGCGTTCGGCTCCGCCGTCGCCGACGCGTTCGGTGATGCCGAATGGATGGCGAGCGGCACCCGCGCCGCGGCTCGAATCCGCGAGTTGTTCGCGCCCGAAAAGGTGACCGAGCGGCTGCTGGACGCCTACGCACGCCTGCTCGCCGCACGCGGAGCCGGTGCGCCGAGGACGGACGCGCCAGCTCCTCCGGCGCTGATCGAGGGCACCCGCCGCAGCGCCGTGCTCGCATTCGCCGACGAGCTCATCGACGATGCGTCACTGCTGCACGCCTGGGGCGCGGAGTTCGACGGCGCGGACGACGTCACCCTGGTCATCCGCGCCCCGGGCTGGAGCGCGGAGGAAGTGCAGGCCAAGCTCGGCGCGCTGATTGCCCAGGTGGGACTCCAGGACGATGACGCGTGCGACGTGCTCGCGCACACGCTCCCGGCAAGCGCCACGCTGAACGCGCACCTAGCCACAGGTGCGCAGGCCATCCTCTCGCGCAAACGCCGGCCGGCGCCGTTCGATTCGCTGCGGCTGATCGACGAGGCATCGATCGGCGAGCTGCGTGGCGATTGCCAGGACCGCTCACCCGCCAGGCGGGCGGCCTGACGTGGCGACGGCGGCGATGACCCAACCCCAAGCGCTCGGTCGGGTGGACGATCACGATCCCACGGACACCGGCACGCCGCTCGTCTCGGCGATCGTGACCGCCTACAACTACGCGCGATTTCTCCCGCGCGCGCTCGACAGCGCCCTGAGCCAGAACTACCCCGCGGACAAGCTGGAGATATTGGTGGTCGACGACGGTTCGACCGACTCCACCCCGGCCATCCTGGAGGACTATGCGCGCCGCTACCCGGGCCGAATCCGCGCGTTCCGCCAGAAGAACTCAGGCTTCGTGGCGGCGACCAACCTCGCCTTCTCGAAGGCCCGGGGCGATCTGTGGGCGTTGCTCGACGCCGATGACGTATGGCCGCGCGAGAAGACGATCCGGCAGGTGGAGCTGATGCAGCGAAACCCGCGCGTGGGCGCCGTATACGCGGACATGGCGGAGATCGATCAGCACGACCAGGTGCTGGGAACCTCGGTCTGGACGCGGCTCAACGTCGTCCCGGTGCGAGGCCCCGGCGCGCTCGCGCCGCTGCTGGTGAACGGGAACTGTGCGACCGCGTCCGGGCTAATGTTCCGCGCGACGCTGCGCGAGCGCTTCGACCCGATCCCGGGCGGGGTGCCGTACGTCGATTGGTGGGTCATCGCACAGATCGCGGCTGTGACCGACGTGGACTATGTACCGGGGGTGCGAGTGGGCTATCGCCTCCACGACTCGAATATGACCCATGGCGTTCAGGGCGCGCGATGGGTGCGCGAGCAGGTCCGGCACTCATCCGCGCGCCGCCACGTCCTGATCCACGGTGGCGCCGCAGCCCTTCCGGCGCACGCCCTGATCCCCGCCTGGCAGGCGTTCGAACACGCCGCACTCGAGGCCATCCAGGCCGCCGGGTCGGCTTACGTGCCGCTCCCCGAGACCACGGAGCTCGAGCAAGCCACCGCCCAGCGGGCCGCGAGGCGAGCCCGCGTGCTGCAACGGCGCGGGGTACTCGAGCCGGCGCTGCGTGCGTGGGTCCTCGCCGCCGCCAACAATCCGTTCGACGCCGAGGCGCGAGAGTCGATCGCACAGGTGGCCGTGGCGCTGGCCGGGTCCCAGCGCCCTGAGCATCCGTTCGCCGCCGCTCGATCCTTCGTTGTCCTGGCCCGGGCCGAGGAGCTCGCGTCCGCTCCCTCACTCCTGGCCGCGTTCGCGCAGACGTTTGACAGCGATGACGACGCCACACTCTTCATTCATGGCCCGGGAGCAGACGGTGAGCACCTCGGGCGCCTACTCGCCGGCGCGATCGAGGCCGCCGGCGTCGATGTCGACGGACCTGACCTGCTGGCCCAGGCCGACCCCGAGTCCCTGCTCGACCCTCAGGTGCTCCAGGAGGCGGCCGATCTCGTGCTGACTCACGACACGGCTCCGACCCTGCGCGAGCACTACGACGAGACGCTCGACCTGCTCCGGCCTCCGGCTCTGGTCGTCTGATCGCTGCTTCTCGCACGCCGCGGCTCAGGCGGGAACCAGTCCGGCGTCGGCCAGCCGGCGCAAATGGCCCAGGCATGTCTCGTCGAGCCTTGGCAGCTGCACCGGAAGCAGCAGCGGCCGCGCCGTGAGCAGCGCGTCAACCATCGTGGCGGCGGCGATCAAAGTCGAAGGACTGCCGTCGTCGACTACTCCAATCAGGTCCGCCGCGTCGTCGCCTCCCATCCCGAGCTCGTCGACCAACAGGCTGAGCCGCGCCAGGTACTCCTGGGTACCGGTGACGATGAGCGTCGCATCATCGTGGCCGCCGAACACGGTGCCGTAGGCGACGAGGAGCTGCGGGCGCTCGAGGATCTCGTCCGCGGTGGCCAGCGTCGCGAACCGCCGTGCACCCTCGAAGGCGCCGCCCGATCGTAGGGACCGGACGGCCGTCTCCCCAAGAGGGGGGATGACCAGGTTCTCGTCGATAGCTCCCGGACCGACCGCCCCGGCAAGCACCGCCTCCGCCCAGGCGGCCTGCTCGGGGGAGAACAGCACGGGATGGTTCCTGACCAGCTGTGCCTTGAGCTGCGTGTCGTGCTTGCTCGCATGGCTGAGCAGCATGCCGCCGTTGCGCCGGCGATAGTAGAAGACGGCGTACGGGTGATGGAGCGCGAAGTGCCCGCGCTCACCGCAGCCGAGCCAGAAATCCCAGTCCTCGTACGACGACAGTCGTTGGTTGTATCCGCCGACGTCGCTCCAGGCTCGGCGGCGGTACAGGGCGGTACATGGGAACAGGTTGTGGCGCGTGAGGAGCGCGAGGTCGTATCCGAACGCCTCCGGGAACTCGTTGATATCGCCAAACCACCGCTGGCGCCCGTAGACGATCGATACATCCGGCCGGGAGTCGAGGACCCCCACGCAATCGTCTATGTACATCGGCGAGATCAGATCGTCGGCATCCAGGACCAGCACGAACTCCGAGGAGCTGGCCGCGATGCCGTTGTTGCGGCTGGTGGGAAGGCCTTGGTTGACCTGGCGCAGAAGTCGAATTGCCCGGTCCGGGTATGCGGTCGCGAGCCGCTCGGCGACCGCCGCCGTGTCGTCGGGCGAGCCGTCGTCGACGATCACAATCTCGAGATCGGCGTAGGTCTGGGCGCACACACTGGCCACGGTGGCGGGTAGGAACTCCGCCTGCGCGTAGCAGGGGATGACGACCGTCACTCGGGCGCTCGGGGTCACAACCCACTAATCGGCAACCTGGAGGGCGGGTTGAGGCCGTTCTGGGCGCTCGCCGATTCAAACGCGCGCGGCTGCGGCCGATCAAGTAGGAGATGGAGACGGCTACCCTCGCATCCCCAGGCGCACCCTCTGCGCCGCCCGGCCAGGCCCTGGTGTCGATCATCCTGATCGCGAGCGGCCAACCGGGGCTGCTGCTGCGCTCGCTCACCGCGCTCACGCGTCTTGAAGATGAGCTTGGTTTCGAGGTCGTCGTCGTCGAGAACGGGACGTGTGCGCAGACCGCCCAGCTGCTGTCGCTGGTCCAAGGTGATCTGCGGCGGATCCACCACGAGGTGCCGGTCGCGCGTGCGGTCGCCTGCGACATCGCGGCGGCGCGCGCTGCCGGGGAGTACCTCTGCTTCCTGCGCGAGGACGCGGTACCCGTCGATGGGTGGCTCGCGCCGCTCCTCGCTGCCCTCGAGGACAACCCTCGGCTCGGCGCAGCCCTCGCGCGGGCCGTCGTTCCGTCTGGCCAGGTGCTCGAGGAGCGCCAGTGGGCGGCGATTGTGATTCGCCAGGCCGCCTTCGACGATGTCGGAGGCTTTGGCCACTCCTCACGGCCGTTGCGCTGGGAAGGCGAGACGCTGCTCGAGGCGATCGAGGAGAGCGGATGGACGATCGCCACCCAGCCGCTATCGGTCGTGCTGCTGATGCCCGAGTCCTAGACGCGCCGTGGCCGGGTGCGGCCGCTCAAACTTGTACTGAACCGGCCGATCAACCGGATATGTACGCCCCCGCGGCCCCGCGAGCGCTTCACCCATCGAGTCGCCGAGCGGCGCGGCCCGCGGTGCAGCAGTTCCTGTTCGATCTCGACGGGACGGTGACGCGTGTCGAGATCCTCCCCGAGATCGCTCGCGCGATCGGAATGGAGCGGGAGATCGCCGAGCTGACGCGTGAAACGATGGCGGGCGGCCTGCCCTTCGAGTCGAGTCTCCGTCGTCGCGTCGAGCTTCTCAAGCAGGTGCCGGTGTCCGAAGTGCGCGCCATTGTCCGGGGCGTCAAGCGCGATCCGCACGTAGTCGAGTTTCTGAGGCGCAACCGCGACCGCTGCACGATTGTCACCGGCAACCTCGACGTCTGGATCCAGGACCTGATCGCGGATCTCGACGTCCCGTGCTGTTCGTCGGCCGCCAGTGTCGACGGCGATCGCTTGATCGGGCTGACATCGGTGCTCGACAAGGCGACAGTGACGGCAAACTGGGTCGGGCCCATCTGCGCGATCGGAGACGGCTACAACGATCTCGGGATGCTCGCCGCCGCGGAGCTGGGCATCGCCTACGGCGGCGTGCACGCGCCGGCACCGGGCCTTCTCGACGTGGCCACACACGCGATCTACGACGCGCGACGCCTATGCGACTTCCTGTCCGCGTGGTGATCAACTGCGCCGGCGAGGGCCGGCGACTGGGCCTGGGCAAGACCAAGGCGCTCGTGTCCGTGCTGGGCGAGCCGCTGGTCAGCTGGCATTTGCGGATGCTCCGCGACGTGGACGACGTCGTCGTGGTGGTCGGCTACCAGGCCAACGAGGTGATCGACACGGTGCGAGCTGCGCGCTCCGACGTGGCATTCGCGTTCAACCATGAGTACGCGACCACGGGCACCGCGGCCAGCCTGGCACGCGGTGCCAGCGGGGCCGCCGGCGATGTGATCTCGCTTGACGGAGACCTGCTCGTGCACCCCGAGGATTTCCGGACGTTTCTCGCAGACGCGGCACCCTGTCTCGGAGTCGGACCGAGGAGCTCGACGGACGCCTGGCTGACGTCGATCGAGCGGATGGATGGCGGGCTCGCGGCAACGGGCTTTCACCGCGACGGTGACGGCATGGAGTGGACTGGCCTCGTGCGGGTGCCGGGCACCCTGCTCGACAACGCCGTGCACACCGGCCAGGCACACGGACATGTCTACGAGATGCTGACGCCGCATTTGCCCCTGCCCGTCCGTCAGGTGCGCACACGCGAGATTGATACCGCCGCGGATTACGACGAGGCCGTGGCATGGCTCGCGCCCATCGCCCATCACTGGACATGAGCTACACCCCTGCCCACCCTGACGGCGCAGAGCTGGCGATCCGGGATTTCTGGCGCCGGCGAACCGCGATCAACTCGACACAGGCCGCCCGTTTTCACTCCGAGCATGACGCTCACGACATCCCCGCCATCACGGCCCTCTGCGCCCCGGGAGCACGCGTTCTCGATCTCGGATGTGGGACCTGCGTGGTCGCGAACTGGCTCGCCACCAACCATGAAGTGACTGTCCACGCGGTCGACTACATGCCGGTCTTCCTCGAGCACGCGATCGAGGACCCGCGAGTCACGACCGCCGTGGGCGACGCCCGCACGTACCGCTGCGATGGGCGTTTCGACCTGATCCTGTCACTTGGCGTGATCACCTATTTCGTGGACCGCGAGGAGCGCCGAGCGATGTACGAGAACTGCCTCGCGATGCTCGCACCGGGCGGCAGCCTCTTCCTCAAGGCGCAGTTCGGGGTCCGTGAAACGGTGACGGTCGACACCTACTCCGAGCAGCTGCAGGCGCGTTACGTCGCGAGCTATCCGTGGCTCGACGACGAGGTCGCCCTGCTCGAGGGCGTCTTCGACTCGCCCGTCGCGGTCACCGATCCGTTTCCGCCCGAGCTCAACCTCCATGACAACACCCACTTTTACTACCTCTCGGTTGGCCGGAGTCACTGATGCCGGCGCCCAGCAATGACGACGCCCGGGCGCGCCTGACGGCGAGCCTGCAGCTGATGAATGACGTGCTCGCGTCAAGTCCGATCGCTGGCCGCTACTGGGTCAACGGCGGCCTGTTGCTCGGATGGGCGCGCGAGGGCGCGATCCTCGGTCATGATTGCGACGACGTCGACTTCTTCTACCGCGCGGAAGACACCGCGCGCCTCGAGGCGTCGTTTCCGGTGCTCGAGGAGGCCGGCTTTCGGCTCTCATTGCGCTTCCCGGGCGCCTACGGGGACGCAACCGAGCACTCGTTCCGGCGCGACGGCGCGAAGTTCGAGTTCTTCCGAGCCGAGCTCGTCGGGGATCGGGTCAGATACTGGAACTACGGCTTCGGGCCTCACGGACCCGTGGCGAACGAGGCAAGGATCCCCGCACAACCGCTCGAGCGGTTCTACTTCCTCGGGCGATCCTGGCTCAAGGTCCGCGACCACGACGCGGAGCTCACAGCGATGTATGGCGACTGGCGAACCCCCGAGCCCGGGTGGGACTACCTTCGCGGTCCGGCCATCATGGCGACCAAGCCGTGGGACCCCTCGAGCTTCGATCTGACCGGCGGACACGGGTAGTCGATGAGTTACACCGATGCCGTAAGCCGGATCTCCGAGATCCAGGCCCAGATTGCCTCCCTACAGACCGCCTTCGATCCGTCCGCCGCTGCGAGCACGGCCCCCTCGTCGACGGGCGGCGTCGCCGCCTCAGACGACACTTCCGGCACGACGACCGGTTCGACCAGCTTCGCCGACGCTCTGGCCCAGGCTCAAGGGACTTCGGGGGTGGTCGGCGCCAGCTCCGACGTCCCCAGCATCGCCGGCATGGGTATCGCCGAGTCGTCGGGCACCGGCGGCGCGACGCTGCCGTCCAGCGCGTCGAGCATGCTGACCTCCGACCAGCAGCAGTTCGCCTCCCGCCTGGCGGCCGACACGGGCCTCGACCCCGGCGTCGTCTCGGCCTGGCTGCTCGCCGAGGAGTCCGGCGGCGCCGCGCAGTCGCGCCAGTCCGAGAACAACAACGACTGGCTCAACATCGGCTACACCGACAGCGCCACCTACGGCTCGAGCGACTCGATCTGGTCAAATCCGACCACCGCCGCCGACGCCACCGCCGGCTGGCTCAAGGGCCAGAACACGATCCCTGGCTACGGCACCGCCAGCTCGGGCATCCAGAGCATCCTCGCCACCGCCGGCTCATCCCCGGCGGCCCAAATCTCCGCGCTGCAAAACTCGGGCTGGGCGTCGAGCGCCTATCCCGACCTGCCCTCGCTGTATCAGCAGGTGGCGGGATGAGCTCACCCCGCCCTGCCCGGGCCCTCGTGGCGTGGCTGTCGGAGCACGAGGCCCGTCGGCTGGGGGGCAGCGCGGCCGATCCGGGCCGGTGGAGGGCCGCCCGCGAGGCGCTGCTCGAGCGGCCGGTTTCCGTCGGCCAGGCGGGACTCATCGCTCCGTTGCCATCGGCTGTTCAGGAGCATGCGGCCGCGGTGCGGTCAAGCGAAGGCGCCAAGTCGATGTTCGCCAACGGGTGGGAGATCGGTTGGATCACCGATCTGCGCCGCGTCATCGCCGCCCAGCCGACGGTGTTCGTCGACGGGCCGGAGAACGGCGTCGATCCCATCCGCCGCGACCCCGTTGAGGTGGCGCGAATCGCGCTGCCGCTGTCGGCACCCGCGTCGCAGGTTCCGGTTCGCTTCGACGAGGAGAGCCAGACGTGGAATATCACCTCGCCCAGCCCCAACCTGCGGATCACCGGGAACTTCGGGGGTGAGGTAGAGCCGGGCGTGCTCGGCTTCGGCTTCCTCGTGCGCGTCCTGCCGTCCTTCATCTCGGTGGCCGAGTATCGCGGCCGCTTCATCCTGCGCGACGGATACCACCGGGCCTTCCGGTTTCTGACCCGCGGCGTCCTCGCCGTCCCGGCCTTCGTCCGTCGCTTCGATGACGACGAGTCGCTGTTCCGGTCCGGGATGCTGCCCGAGAGCGTCTTCTGCGGCGAGCGCCCGCCGACGCTCCAGGACTACCTGGAGGACGCGGTGGCCGACGACGTGTGCTTCGCCCCGCGTGAGACGGCGATCGCCGTGAGCGCGACGCCGACGAGCCTCGTGTTCGGCCGGCTCGCTTAGCCGCCGGCGCTAGCTGCCACGCTGGCTAGCGGACCGCGGTCAGTGGAACGACCGTGGCACCCGGTCCGCCGGGGCCGAGGTACCGCCGGCACTCGCCGGCCACGACCGGGCGACCGACGTGGAAGCCCTGCGCGTAGTCGCACCCGAGCCGCGCCAGGACCTGCTTGACGTTCTCGGTCTCGACGCCCTCGGCGGTGACGCGCAGTCCGAGGTTGCGACCGAGATCGATGATCGAGTGCACGAGCACGGCGTCCTGGCGGTCGGTCTCCATCCGGGTCACGAACGAACGATCGATCTTGATCTCGTCCACCGGGAGCTGCTGGAGCTGCGACAGCGACGAGTACCCGGTCCCGAAGTCGTCGATCGCGATCATCACGCCCATCGCCCGCAGCTCGTCGAGCGCGGCGCGCGCGCGAGGCAGGTCGGCGACGATCCGGCTCTCGGTGATCTCGAGCTGGAGCGCCGAGGCGTGCAGGTTCAACCGCGCCAGCAGCGCGCCGATGACCACCGGCAGGTCGTGGTCGAGCAGGCTGCGCGTCGAGACGTTCACTGACACGGTCACTTCGAGGCCCTCCTGGCGCCAGCGCCGGCACTGCTCGAGCGACGCCTCGAGCACGCGGTCGGTCAGCGGCTTGATGATCCCGGTCTGCTCGGCCAGCGGGATGAACCCGTCCGGACCGATGCACCCGAGCTGCGGATGGTTCCAGCGCACCAACGCCTCGAGCGCCAGCGTCCCGCCTCCCTGAAGCGGCACCTTGGGCTGGTAGTGGACGACGAGCTCGCCGCGCTCGATCCCGCGCCGCAGTTGGGCGGCCAGCGCCAGCCGGTCGATCGAGTACTCGTCGTCCTCCTCGGCGTAGGTGGCAAACCCGGCGTCGGAGCCCTTCGCGCAGTACAGCGCGACGTCGGCGTGGCGCATCAGCTCGGGCGCGCTACGCCCGTGCTTGGGGAAGCACGCGATCCCGATGCTCGCGCAGATGTGCAGTGCCACCGAGTCCACCTCGAGCGGATGGTCGAGCGCCGCGAGCAGCCGCTCGGCGATCTCCTCCGCCTGCGTCTCCGCGCCATGCACGAGAACGCCGAACTCGTCTCCCCCGATTCTGGCCAGCACCGCCTCCCCCGCGGCGCGACCGAGCCGGCGGGCCACCCGCTGGATCACCAGGTCGCCGAGCTCGTGGCCAAGCGTGTCGTTGATCGACTTGAAGTCGTCGAGGTCGAGCAGCATCACCGCCACCGGGCACGCGTCGGACACCGCGCCGTCGAGCGCCTCCTGGAGCGTCTCGGCCAGGGAGGAGCGGTTCGGGAGGCCCGTCAGCACGTCGTGGTGGGCGCGATGACTCGAGATGGCGGCCTGGCGACCGCCGAAGTAGACCGCGAGCATCGGGACAAAGCACACTGGCACGAGCGCCAGGCTGGCGTTGGCCGACGCCAGCAGAGCCGGCGCGAACGCGAGCACGCAGCCGGCGGTCCAGGCCTGGAAGGCCAGATCCTCCCGCAGGTACCCGACGACGGACACGCGCACGAGCAGTGCGCCGGCCGCGCACGCGAGCACGTGGTTGACCGCGAAGAAGGCGGCGCCCGCGGCCAGCACGATGGGCAGCTCGCCGCTCGTGATGCTGCTCAGAGGCAGTCCCCCGGCGAGTCGCAGGACCGCGGCCGCGGCAACCATCGCGAGCACGTACTGGGCGGCATTGAACAGCGTCTTGAGCGGGGCGACCCGGGCGGCCGTGTCGGCCACCACGGAGCTCGAGACGTAGATCAGCAGGGCCGGGCCCGGGCCGAAGCGCAGCAGGATGGCAAACGCGAACGCGGCCGAGATCGTGACCCGTGCGAGTCCGCGTCGCCGCGGCACCGGAATCGGAAGCAGCTCGCCGGCCAGCACGAACAGCGAGAGGACGACGAACAGAGCGGGATCGCCGATGCGCCACTCGCGCACCCAGGGCAGGACGACCAGCGACGTCACCGCCGCCGCGGTGACGAGCGTGACGTACAGGATGAAGTTGCGCGACGCCGGCGCCTTGCCCGAGTCCGAGCGCAGGCCTTGGGCGACGAGGAGGAGTCGGCTGGTCAAGCGATCTTGTGGCCGGCGGCATGCGCCACCGGGACGTTCTTGGCCACCGTCCGAACCGGCACCGGCGCAGGTGTGGTGTGCGAGAGCGCGACCGTATGCACGGACGGCGCTACGTGGGTGGACGCCTTTGCCAGCGCGTTCGATACGGACCCGAGGGCCAGAGTCAGCGCCACCCCTAGCGCCACAAGAACCGAACTCGTCCGCCGCCTCCCAAGACGGTAGACAATCCCACGCATTCTCTACCTCGCTTTGTGTCACGTGCGCCCCCAGGCGACACTGACCTTTGAGCCGTCTAAGCGTGGTGATCGACCAGGTGGCCCAGACGGTTAATCGAACATTCGTCCAGGCGGCAGGAAAACCCTCAACTGCGGCGACGCTTCGTTAGAAGAGCGCCTCCTGGCCCGGTAGCTCGGCGCCGTCCCGCCCGCGACCGGGGTGGGCGGGACCAAATCCCAGGGCATCGGCGATGTCCCGGGCGATCGCTCCCTCCGAGCGCGAAGCGATGACCGGTTCCTCGATTCCCTCGATGTACACGAGCGTCCGCCGGCCGTCGCCCCGGTCCGTCCCCTCGAGCGGCACGAGCGCGAACACCCGATCGGCGCGGACGAACTTGCCGTAGCCGAGGGGGATCAGAGCGGGGAGCGCTCGCGCCATGTCCCGTGAATTCTTCTACTCTGCGCGGCGTGCCCGCCACCGACCTCAATTTTCTGCTCGGCGGCGACCTCGAGGTGTTCCGCCTCGGGTTCGGCGCCATGCGGATCACCGGCCCGGGGGTGTGGGGCGAACCGCCCGACCCCGCGGGCGCCCGCCGCCTCCTGCGCTACGTGGTCGAGCGCGACGTCAACCTGATCGATACCGCCGACTCCTACGGCCCCGACGTGTCCGAGAACCTGATCGCCGAGGCGCTGCGCCCGTACCCCGAAAACCTCGTGATCGCCACCAAAGGCGGCCTCGAGCGACCGGGGCCCGGGCGATGGGAGCCCAACTGCCGCCCGGATCGGCTCAAGCGCGCGTGCGAAGGCTCGCTCAGGCGGCTGAGGCTCGAGCGAATCGACCTCTACCAGCTGCACACGGTCGATCCGAAGGTGCCGATCGAGGACTCCGTCGCGGCCCTGGCCGAGCTCCAGGAGCAGGGGAAGATCCGGCACATCGGCCTGTCCAACGTGAACGTGGAGGAGATCGAGCGCGCCCAGGAGATCGCCACGATCGTCTCGGTCCAGAACCACTACAACGTGGCCGACCGGGCGTCCGAGGACG
>Ga0335072_10009058_pt1 | contig 14395 bp, 13 predicted proteins | sample Lox_Sample_21_FD_206725 | JGI IMG/M metagenome (GOLD analysis project Ga0335072, IMG submission 206725) | Soil microbial communities from Loxahatchee National Wildlife Refuge, Florida, United States - Lox_Sample_2.1 | ecosystem: Environmental > Terrestrial > Soil > Wetlands | place: USA... | reverse complement strand
ACGCGGCGATGATGACCGCAGCCGGCAACGGCGTGCGGATGCAGTGGAACTACACCGGCGACACGGCAGGCCTGACCGGCGCCGTCGGGCCGTCGAGCCCGCGCTGGCTGCGGCTGACCCGGTCCGGAGACGTGCTCACCGGCTACGACTCGGCGGACGGCACGCACTGGACCCAGGTCGGCGCGGTCACGCTGGCCGGCCTGCCCGCTGTCGTGCAAGTGGGGCTGTTCGCCGCCTCCCCGCAGTACACGGAACAGGGCCAGGCCTTCGCGGGGACCAGCACCATAGGCCTCGGCCCCACCACGGTCACCGGGGTCTTCGATCACGTCAGCGGCGCCGCCGGCGCGTGGAGCGGCGTCGACATCGGGCGGCCGCTGAACTATCCGGGATTCGGCAGCTATCACCAGGCCGGCGGCCAGCTCACGGTGACCGGAACCGGTGACATCGCGCCGATCCCCGAGGGACACGGCGGCGGCGCGGACTCCGCGATCACCATCAACGAGTACCTGGTCGGCACGTTCGCGGGGCTGATCGCCCTCGGGGTGGTGGCCGCGCTGTTCATCACCGCCGAGTACCGGCGGAACCTGATCCGGGTGACGTTCGCCGCGAGCCCGCGGCGCGGCCGGGTGCTCCTGGCGAAGGCGGCCGTGGTCGCCGCGGTGTCGTTCATCGTCGGGGTCGCGGGCGGCGCGGTGGCGATACTGGCCGGCGGCGCGATCACGCGGGCCCGCGGCTACTACGAGTTCCCCGTGTCCGGGCTGACCGAGGCGAAGGTGATCATCGGCACCGGAGTGTTCGCGGCCGTGGCCGCGGTGCTCGCCCTCGCCGTCGGCGCGATCGTGCGGCGCGGCGCGGCGGCGGTCGCGATCGTCGTGGTGGCGATCGCGGTGCCGATCTTCCTGGCCATCTCCGCGGCGCTGCCGCTCCACGCGGCCGACTGGGTGCTGCGGGTCACGCCGGCCGCGGGCATCGCGCTCCAGCAGGCGTACACACAGTACGGCCAGGTCACCGGCATCATCTATTCGCCGCTGTCCGGATACTACCCGCTGTCGTGGTGGGCGGGCCTGCTGGTGATGGGCGCCTGGGCCGCGGCGTTGCTGGCCGGAGCCGCCTACCTGCTGCGCAGGAGGGACGCGTGACCGAGGCGGTCGTCTCGGCCGGGCGTCCCGGGCGGCCGGCCAGGGACGCCTGGGGTCCGTGGGGCGCCTGGGCCGGCCTGCCGGACGCGCTGCACGCCGAGTGGACCAAGCTGCGGACGCTGGCGAGCACCTGGTGGCTGCTGGCGGCGGCGGCCGCGCTCACCGTGGCGGTGAGCGCGGCCGTGGCCGCGTCGTACCACTGCTCAGGCGGCCCTGGCGGGGCCGCCGGCTGCTCGCCGGCGGCCACCAACGCCGACCCGGCCAGGATCAGCCTCACCGGCGTCGAACTCGGCCAGGTGATCGTCGCCCTGCTGGCGGTGCTGGCGGTCGGCGGCGAGTACGGCTCCGGCATGATCCGCGTCACGCTGGCCGCGACGCCGCGACGGCTGACCATGCTGACCGCCAAGGCCATCGTCGTCACCGGCTGGGCGCTGGTCGCGGGGCTGGCCGGCGTGGCCGGCGCGCTGCTTGCCGGCCGGCTGATCCTGCCAGGCCACGGCCTGACCGCGGCGAACGGCTACGTCGTGCCGTCGCTGGCGAACGCCGCCGACCTGCGCGCGTTCGGCGGCTCGGTGCTGTACCTGGTGCTGATCGCGCTGCTCGCGCTCGGCGTCACGACCGCGGTCCGCGACTCCGGCGTCGCGATCGGCCTGGTCCTCGGCCTGCTCTACCTGTTCACGATCGTCGCCACGGTGGTCCCGGACCAGCACCTGGCCCGCCACCTGCAGCAGATCGCCCCGATGACCGCCGGCCTCTACATCCAGGCGACCACCGGCCTGCGATTGCTGCCGCTCACCCCGTGGCAGGGCCTCGGCGTCCTAGCGCTGTGGTCCGCCGGCGCGCTGCTCCTCGGCGCAACCCTCCTCCGCCTCCGCGACGCCTAGCGCCCCGCTAGCCCCCACGCGGCCATGATCATGAAAACCGCCCTCAGCATCTCCTCGACGGTGAGCAGCCTCGTGTTCCTCAGGCGAGCCGCGACGCGAATTCCGCGGCGGCCGCGCCCGGGTCGCCGGCGTCCGTGATCGCGCGCACCACCACGACCCGGGACGCGCCTGCGGCCAGCACCTCGTCCAGCCGCGCCAGGCTGATCCCGCCGATCGCGAACCAGGGCCGCGCGACGTCGAACGCCGCGACCTGCGAGATCAGCGACAGCCCGGTGGCCGGCCGACCCGGCTTGGTCGGCGTGGTCCACACCGGCCCGGCGCAGAAGTAGTCCACACCGTCCTCGGCAGCCGCCGCGGCCGACTGAGGCGGACTGTGGCTGCTCCGCCCGATCAGCGGCCCGGGCCCGAGGATCTGGCGCGCCACCGGCACCGGCAGGTCGTCTTGCCCCAGGTGCAGCACGTCGGCCCCGGCCGCCAGCGCGATGTCGGCCCGGTCGTTGACCGCGAGCAGCCGCCCGTGCCGCTGACAGGCGGCGGCGAACACCTCGAGCAGCGCCAGCTCCGCACCGGCCTCCAGGCCCTTCTCCCGCAGCTGGACGATGTCCACCCCGGCGGCGAGCACCGCGTCAAGGAACGAGACCAGGTCACCCTGGCGGCGCCGCCCGTCGGTGCACAGATAGAGCCGCGCGGCCGCCAGCCGCTCGCGCACGTCCGTCATGGCCCCATCGAACCACGGGTTAAACTGACGTGAACAACCACGGGAGCCCTCGCAGGGCTGAGAGGGAGGCGGGCGAGCCTCCGACCGTCGAACCTGATCCGGGTAATGCCGGCGAAGGGAGAGAGCGTGGACGCTGATGTGGTCATCGTCGGCGGCGGGGTGATCGGCACCGCGATCGCCTGGCGCGCCGCCAGCCTCGGGCTCCCGGTGACCCTCATCGATCCCGGCCAGGACGCGGACAAGGCCAGCCTGGTCGCGGCCGGCATGCTCGGCCCCGTGTCGGAGAGCGTGTTCGGCGAGCACCATCTGCTCGCGCTGAACCTGCTGTCCGTCGGAAGGTTCCCGAGCTTCAACCAGGAGCTCGAAGACGCCACCGGGCTGGTCACCGGCCTGCGCACCGAGGGCACCCTGGCGGTCGCCTACGACAGCGGCGACCTGGCCGCCCTCAAGCGGCTCACCGAGTTCCGCCACTCCATTGGCCTGAAGGCCGAAGCGCTGGACGCGAAGCAGTGCCGCGCGCTTGAGCCGTTTCTCGCGCCGGCGACCCGCGGCGGGGTGCTCGCCACCGGCGACCTGTCGGTGGACAACCGGCGCTATCTCGCCGCCCTCAAGACAGCGGCAGAAAAGGCCGGTGTGCGGCACCTCACCGGCACGGTCACCGAGATCGCGCCCGGCAACAGCCACACAAGCGTCACCGCCCGCCTCGATCAGGAGACCGCTACGACGGACATCGCCGCCCGCGACGTCGTGGTCGCGGCCGGCTTCGCCACCAGCAAGATCGCAGGCGTCCCCGGCGCGATCCGCCGGGCGGTCCGCCCGGTCAAGGGCCAGCTGCTCCGCCTCAGGCACCCGGAACACCTGCCGCGCATCGCCACCCGCACCATCCGCGCCATCGTGCGGGGCCGCGACATCTACATCGTGCCCCGCGCGGACGGCGAGGTGGTGGTCGGCGCCACCCAGGAGGAACGCGACGACAGGGACGTCACGGCCGGCGCCGTGCACGACCTGCTCCGCGACGCGGTCACCGCGCTGCCCGCGATCAGCGAGCTCATCCTCGCCGAGGTCAACGTCGGCCTGCGGCCGGGCAGCAAGGACAACGGCCCCATCGTCGGCCGGGTCACCGGGGGCCTCATCGTGGCCACCGGTCACTTCCGCAACGGCATTCTGCTGTCCGCGGCCACCGCCGACGCGGTGGCCGCCCTCCTGGCCGGCGCCGGCGACGGCCCCGACCCGGCCTGGGCACCCTTCCACCCCGGCAGGCTCGGATGACCGTCACCGTCAACGGCGAGCCCCGCGAGGTCGCCGCGGGCACCACAGTGGCACAGCTCGTCGCCCAGTTCACCGCCGCCCCGTCTGGCGTCGCGGCGGCCGTCAACGGCGACGTGCTGCCCCGCCGCGCGTGGGCGGACACCCCGCTCGCGGACCGCGACGAGGTCGAAGTCGTGACCGCGGTCCAAGGAGGCTGAGAGACATGACCGAACCCTGGAAGCTCGCGGACCGCGAGATGACCTCCCGGCTGATCGTCGGCACCGGGGGAGTGCAGTCCCTCGACGTGCTCGGCGCGGTGCTCGCCGCGTCGGGCACCGAGCTCACCACGGTCGCGATGCGCCGGGTCAACGCGACGGCCGACGGCTCGCTGCTCGGCGCCGTCCGGCAGGCCGGCGTCGAGGTCCTGCCGAACACCGCCGGCTGCCACACCGCCGCGGAAGCCCTGCTCGTCGCCAGGCTGGCCCGCGAGGCCCTCGGCACCGACTGGGTGAAGCTGGAAGTCATCGCCGACGACACCACGCTGCTGCCGGACCCGGTCGAGCTGCTCGACGCGGCCCAGCAGCTCGTCGCCGACGGGTTCACCGTGCTGCCGTACACCAACGACGACCCGGTGCTCGCGCTGCGGCTCGAGGAGGCGGGCTGCGCCGCGGTGATGCCGCTCGGCTCGCCGATCGGATCGGGGCTCGGCATCAGGAACCCGCACAACATCGCGATGATCGTCGAGCGGGCCGGCGTGCCGGTGATCCTGGACGCCGGGATCGGCACCGCGAGCGACGCGGCCCTGGCGATGGAGCTCGGCTGCGACGCCGTGCTCGTCGCGTCGGCGATCACCAGGGCCGCGGACCCGGAGCGGATGGCGGTCGCGATCCGGCTGGCGGTGGAGGCGGGCCGCGCCGCCAGCCAGGCGGGCCGGATCCCGCGCCGCTGGCACGCGGTCGCGTCCAGCCCGATGGCGGGCCAGGTCCTGGGATGACCCGGATCCCCAGGGCGCTGACGATCGCGTCGTCGGACTCGGGCGGCGGCGCGGGGATCCAGGCCGACCTGAAGGCGTTCGCCCGCTGCGGGGCGCACGGCATGTCCGCGATCGTCGCGCTCACCGCGCAGAACACGCTCGGCGTGACGGCTATCGCCGAACAGCCGGCCGGGATCGTCCGGGATCAGATAAGGACAGTTCTCGATGATCTCGGCGCGGACGCGGCAAAGACCGGCATGCTCTTTTCCTCCGCCCTCATCGAGGCGGTGGCGGACGAGCTGACCGGGCGCGGGCTGCCGCTCGTCGTCGACCCGGTGATGGTGGCCAGCTCGGGGAGCCGGCTGCTGCAGCCGGACGCGGTCGCGACGCTGACCGGGCGGCTCTTCCCGCTGGCGACCGTGGTCACGCCGAACCTGCCCGAGGCGCAGGCGCTGACCGGGATGGCCACCGAGGACCGGGCCGCCCTGGCCGAACGGCTGGTCGCGATGGGCGCGGCCGCCGCGCTCGTCACCGGCGGGCACGGCGCGGAGCCGGTGGACCACCTGTTCGACGGGGTCAGCCACCTGCCGATCAGCGTGCCGCGGTACCCCGTCGCGGCGACGCACGGGGCGGGTTGCACGCACTCGGCGGCGCTCGCGGCCGGCCTGGCGGCGGGGCTGCCGCTCGCCGACGCGGCCCGGCTGGCCGCCTGCGTGGCGGGCGACGCGGTCGCGCACGGCCTGGCGAGCCTCGGCGGCGGCGAGGGTCCGGTGCACGCGCTGCACGGCCTGCACGCCCCCGGTTGCCACCTGCAGCCTCAGTAGCGACTGAGCGGGCTTTCAGCAGACGTCCAGTTCCGGAGCTTACGGTGGCCACTGTAAGGAACCCATTGCTGGGGACAGGGCACGAGCTTGGAGGCTGGAACCGTGCCGGACAAGGTGACCATCTCGCACCGGGGCGCGAAGTACGAGATCGGACGGGGAAAGCGCTTTTACGGCATCTGGGTGGCCGGCGCGCCGGAGTCCGACCCGATCGACCGGTGGCCGGAAACCCGTGAGGGCTGGGAGCAGGCCTGGGGGCGGTTCGTCACGCTCGAGAAGCCGGAGACGATCGCGGCGGTCCAGGCGCCGCGCACCGGTTTCAGGCTCCCCAAGATGAGCGCCCCGGCGTCGCTGCGGCCGCGCGGCCGCGGACCCGTCTGGCTCGCGGCGGGCGCGGGGCTGCTCGGCCTGGGCGTGCTGCTCGGGCTGATCGGGCTGTTCCCCAGTTATGTCGGGACGCAGAGCCTCGCGGGACAGGCCGAGCAGCTGGTGCCGCACCTGCTATACCTGCTGACGTGGGCGGTCAGCGCCGGGCTCGTGGTGGGCGGGCTCAGGGCGCGGGGCGGTCCTGGCGGCCTGGCGCTCGCGCGCACCGGGGCGCTGCTCGGCACCGGGCTGAGCGCGGTGACGTTCGGGCTGTTCTTCTCGGATCTCGGCCAGGTGATCGCGTACGGCGGCCTCGGGACCGGCCTCGTGCTGAGCCTGGCCGGCTGGCTCGCGTGCGCCACCGGCTCGGTGGTCGCGCTCTTCGCGCCGTCGCGCGACGCCATCCCAGGCGCCACGGCCCCAGGCGCCGCCGCGCCGGGCAGCGCCGTCCCCGGCGGCCTGTCACGCCCGCGCGCCACGGACGCTGGCCCGGTCGCGCTGCTGCTGCTCGCGGCGATCGGCACGGTAGCGGCCTTCGTGCCCTCCTGGGACAGCTACACGCTTGCCCAGGCCTCGACGGGCGCCTCCCAGACCGTCACGGCGGGCAACGCGTTCGCGGAGCCGGGCCCGATGATCGCCGGGAACGTCGCCGTCATCGTCGCGGTCGTCGGGGTGGCGGTGCTCGCCGCCCTGTGGCGTCCGGCGCGGCACGGCGCGGCGCTGCTCGCCGGCGCGATCGTGCCGCTGGCCGCGCAGGCGATATCCGCGCTCATTCAGGCGGGCGAGCCCGCGTCGCCGGCGATGTTCGGCATCTCGCAGAGTCAGGCGCAGGCCGCCGGGCTGACGATCAGCTCCGGTCTCACGCCGATTTTCTGGGTTTACTGTGTGTTTGTTATATCGCTCCTCATATCGTGCGCGTGGATGCTGACCGCCCCGCAGCACCACGGAATGCCGGCCGGACCGCTGCACCCTGCTTCCGGTCACGCCCCTGAAGAGCAAAGCACGCCCGCAGGCGAAGCCGGCGATAGCGGCCCAGAAGCCGGCGATAACAGCGCGGAAGCCGGCGATAACACGGCCGGCCAAGCTGGCGATAGCGGGGATAGCGACGGCGGCGAAGACCACGAGGAATCGACTTACGCCTGAGCGCGCCAGCCCTGGGTTCCACCAGGCGGAACAATAAGGCCCCCCGGCCGTCTCGCCGGGGGGCCTTTCGCTGAATGTGGTCGCGGGTCGCGGGGAAACTAGGTATTTCTACGCACCTGTTACTTACCGGTCGCTGCCTGGTACTTGGCGACGAGGTCCGCCGGCACCCGGCCGCGGTCCTTAATGTCATAACCCTGCTCGCGCGCCCAGTTCCTGATCTCGGTGGTGTTGAGTGCGGAGCCAGTTCCCCTGCTGGTCCGACCTGCGGTACGACCGGCGCGGCGAGCGCCGCCGCCCACCTTGCGGGCGTGGGTGACGTACTTGCCGATCGCGTTGCGAAGTTCCTCGGAGTGCTTCGCGTTGAGGTCGATCTCGTATTCGGTGCCGTCTAGCGCAAAGCGCACTGTGCCTTCCGCTGCCCCGCCGTCGATGTCGTCGATGAAGAGTGTCTGAATCTTCTGGGCCACTTGGATTTCCGCCTTTCGTGGTATCGACAGCCATCATAATCGATGGCTGCAGTGTTACCGGCGTCGGACCCACCCCGTCCCAACGCGCCGACAGCAATTGCCGGAGCCGCACCCGGGTTGCTGAAGCTATTGCGCCGCGCATAGCGTAACGCCATCTTATCCGACCCGCCCCATGCTATGTGACATTCACGACAATCTGGGCGAGTGTCGCGGGTACCGCGATCGCTATGCGAGGCCTGGGATCGCACATCACAACCCCTTAACGAGGACAACGACTGGAAGGTGCCCGTCGTTACCGCAAAGCGTTAGATGCGCCGAGATTCCCGGCGATACCAGATGTCACCGCGTAACAACCGCGAGCACTTGGCCGCTGTTCACCGTTTCGCCGTCGAGAGTTCTGGCATCAGCGGTGGAGACCGTACGAGCGCTCGTTTACCGTACTGCCTGAACATTCAGTCGGCACGGATAGGCGGGTTTCCATGGCCTTTCGCACGGCTACATCGCGCCGCTTCGGCGCGGGAATCGTGGGGACGATCGCGGTGCTGGTCACGGCCGCACTCGCGATGAGCCAGCCAGCTCCGGTACAGGCCGCCGCCCGCGTAAAAGAAACCGCGGCCACCGCTGACCTCGCCCCGCTGGGCACGAATCTCCTGCTCAATCCCGAAGCCACCGTGGGCGCCACCTCGGCCCAAGGCTGGGACGCCGTCACAATTCCCGGCTGGCAGATCGCCGGCGGCCTGCCCACCGTCGTCCGCTACGGCACGGCGGGATTTCCGAAAGCCGCCAAATCCTGGCCGGCTAACCGCGGCAATCTCTTCGCGGGCGGCGCCGGCGGCACCGCGAAACTCGTCCAGCAGACGTCCGTTACTCCGAAAGCACGCTATGACATCGCCGCCTGGCTCGGCGGCACGAAGACCAGCGCCGCGGAACTCACCGTCCAGTTCCTGGACGCAGGCGGCCGAATTCTCGGCACCGCAACGATCGGGCCTGCCGGGAAACAGGCCAAGCCCGTCCTCGATTACCGGCAGGCGGCCGGCCTGGTTCCCGCGGGCGCGACGCGGGCCAGGGTGACGATCATCCTGACGACCACCCTCACTAATTGGAATGGCCCCGACGCGCCGCAGGCCGGCTACGACTACGCCACGGCCGGCGATATCAGCCTGACCCTCAGCCAGCCGGCCACCGCGCCGCCGCCGCTGACGCCCCCGGCGGCCAAAGTCCCCGGATATCAGCACGTTTTCCTCTTCTACTTCGAGAACGAGGATTACAGCCAGATCATCGGCAACACCAAGCAGGCGCCGTTCATGAACAGCCTCCGCCAGCAGGGCACCACCCTGACGAACTTCTACGCGGAAGAGCACCCGAGCGACGCCAATTACCTCGCGCTCGCCGGCGGCAGCGCATTCGGCGTCCCGCTCGACGACCCAGAAGAAGAAAACCCGCTCTACACCATCAACGCCGCGAACATCGGGGACCTTGCAGGATGTCCGTGACCGCCCGCGCTACTGCGCGAGCCACGTCGTCCCGCTCGAGGAGCTGACCGGCGACCTGGCGAGCCCAGCCACCACCCCGAACTTCGCCTGGGTGTCTCCCGACGACTGCTCCGACATGGAAGGCTGCGGCATCGCCGCGGGCGACGAGTTCCTCAAGACCGAGCTGACCGCGATCATGAACTCGCCGGCCTGGCGCACCCAGCGCTCCCTCGCCATCATCACGTTCGACGAGGACAACACGGATTACCAGCATCCGGCACAGCGCATCCCGACGATCGTGCTCGCCTCGGCCGGCGTCAAGGCCGGCTACCAGGACCCCGCCCGGTACACCCACTACGGCCTGCTGCGCACGATCGAGGCGGCCCTCGGCCTGGGTACCCTCACCGCCAATGACCGTTACGCCCAGCCGCTGAACGGCATTTTCGATTCAGAACGGACCAGTTTCTTCGCCCCCGCCGCCGCCGTCTCCGCCAGCGTGGCGTCTCCGGCACCCGCGACCGTGGCGCCGCCAGGCACGGCGGCGTTCCTCACCGCGGCGGCCAGCGCCCGCGATCCCATCGCCTGGGTAGCGAACTACGCCTCGAACGCGGTCAGCCCGGTCAACGTCGCGACCAGGAAGGCCGGCCCGCAGATCCCGGTGGGCGCGGGCCCGCGGGCGGTGGCCGCCACCCCGGACGGCACGACGGTCTACGTCGCCAACAGCATGTCAGGCACGGTCACCCCGATCGCCGCCGCCACCGGCAAGCCAGGGAAACCGATCCCCGTAGGCGACCAGCCGTGGGCGCTCGCGCTGACACCGGACGGCAAGGCCGGCGCCCCGCTCGACGTCGGCGCCTACACCTACCCGACCGCCATCACGCTGGCCGGCCAGACCGCCGTCGTCGTGGCGCCCTACGGCTACACGGTCACGCTGTTCGACACCAAGACCGGCCACGTCTACGCGCCGGTCACGGTCGGCAGCTTCCCGCTAGCCGTCGCCGTCACGGGGTGACCGTTACCCTTGGGCGGCGTGACGACCTTTGCGGCGACGTGCATTCCCCAGGTCCCCCCGGAACGGCTGCGCGAAGTCGCCCGCGCGGCGGAAGACGAGGGCCTGGACGAACTGTGGATCTGGGAGGACTGCTTCTGGGGCGGCGGGATCGCGACCGCCACGGCAGTGCTCGCCTGGACCACGCGGCTGCGGGTGGGCATCGGCGTGCTCCCCGTTCCGCTGCGGAACGTCGCGCTGGCCGCGATGGAGATCGCCGCGCTGCATCGCCTGTTCCCCGGCCGGGCGATCGTCGGCGTCGGCCACGGGGTGCAGGACTGGATGGGCCAGGTGGGCGCGCGCCCCGAGTCGCCTGTCACGCTGCTGCGCGAGTCCATCGAAGCGCTGCGCGCGCTGCTGCGCGGCGACCAGGTGACCGCCCACGGCCGTTACGTGCACCTGGACGACGTGCGGCTGGGCTGGCCGCCACCCGCCGCCGCGCCGCCCGAGGTCCTCGCGGCGGCGCGCGGACCGCGGACCCTGCGGCTGAGCGGCGAGGTCGCGGACGGCAGCATCCTGGACCAGGTAACGACCCTGGAGCAGTTCGAGGCCACCCGCGCGCTGATCGACGAGGGCCGGGCCGCCGCGGGCCGCTCCGGCCCGCACCGCGTCGTCCAGTACCTGGCGGCCGGCCCCGGCGCCGACCCCGCCGCCATCGCGGACACGGCCCGTGCCCGGTCGGCGGCCGGCGCCGACACGATCGTCCTGCACCCCACCTCAGCCGACCAGGATCCGATAGCCCACCTCACGTTCGCCACCCAGGTTCGCCAGTTGCTGGGTCAGTAGTGGATGAGGCTCCCGCCCGCCCGGACCAGGCCGCCGATCTTTGCGCACCAGAGCGCACCTTGTGCACGGCATGACCACTTGTGACCGGTCACTAGACCCGGAATGTGGTCGGCTGGTGCGCAAAGCAGACGGAAGTGATGGGTGTGACCGCGTCGGGCCCGCAAGCCGCCTTAGTGGTGTCATTCCGGGTGATTATCACCCGGAATGACACCACTAACGGCATTCGCGCGGTTACGACGCCCCGGCCGGGTCGGTCCTGGGCGTCCGGGCCGCCTCCGGCGCCTCCTCGGCAGCGGCAACGCCCACGCCGGTGACCTCGATAGAGGACGGCTCGCCGCGCGTGTTCGCGGCGCGCAGCGCGATCACCGCCGCGCACAGCACGAAGATGCTGGCCAGCAGCAAGGCCCGGTGGAACCCGGCGGTCAGCGCCACCGGCCGGGCCGCGCCCGCGGCCAGCAGCGACGACGTACGAGCCGTCGCCACCGCCGAGAAGATCGCCAGCCCGAGCGCGGCGCCGACCTGGGTCGAGGCGGTGATCAGCGCGCCCGCCAGCCCCGCGAGCGACGGCGGCACGCCCGCGTTGGCCGCGGTCTGCGTGCCGACGAACACCGCGCCGAGCCCGAACCCCATGATCATCAGGCCGGGGAACAGGTCGGTCCAGTAGGACCCGTGCGCGGGGAGCTGGGACAGCCAGAACACGCCGCCTGACGCGATCAGCGCCCCGGCCGCGATCAGCGGCCGCGTCCCGATCCGCGTGATCAGCGCCGAGCCGGCGCCGGCCGCCACGGCGACCATCACCGTGACCGGCACGTACGCCGAGCCCGCGCGGAAGGCGGAGAAACCGAGCACGTCCTGCATGTACAGCGTGACGAAGAAGAACGCGGAGTAGAACCCGGCCAGGCCGATCACCTGCGTCGCGTCGGCGGCGGCCAGCCCGGGCACGCGGAAGATCGACAGCGGCACCAGCGGCCTGGCGACGCGCGCCTCGTTCAGCGCGAACAGCGCCAGCAGCGCCGCCGCGCCGGCCAGCTCGCCGATCGTCTGCCCGGCGCCCCACCCGTTGCCGGGGGCGCGCACCAGCCCGAAGATCAGCAGCAGCATCCCGCCGGTGCCGAGGACCGCTCCGGAAAAGTCAAATTCAGTCATCAGGAACGTGCCCGTGGTGTCCCCGTCAAGCAACCGGAACGCGGCGGCGAGGATGACCGCGACGACGGGCAGGTTCACGAACAGCACCCACCGCCAGCCCGGCCCGGCGGCCAGCACCCCGCCGAGGAAGACCCCGGCGGCCGAGGCGATGCCGGCCATGGCGCCCCAGGCGCCGAGCGCCTTCACCCGGTCGGTGCCGTTGCTGAACGTCGTGGTGAGGATCGACAGCGCGGCCGGCGACATCAGCGCCGCGCCGAGCCCCTGGACGAGCCGGGCGCCGACCAGCGTGCCCGCGTTCGGCGCGAGCCCGCCGGTGAGCGACGCGACCGCGAACAGCGCGGTGCCCGCGACGAGCGTCCGGCGCCGCCCGAGCAGGTCCGCGAAGCGGCCGCCGAGCATCAGGAAGCCGCCGTAGGTGACGACGTAGCCGCTGAGCACCCACTGCAGGTTCTGCACGGAGAAGTGCAGGTCGCGGGCGATGGACGGAAGCGCCACGTTGACGATCGAGGCGTCAAGGAAGTCGAGGAAGCCGACGGCGCAGAGCAGGGCGAGGACGAGCTTGCCGCGGCGGGTGGCGAGGACGGACGAGTTTGCGAGCGGTGGTGCGGTCATGCTGACGGAACCTCCGAGAGCGCACGAGAGAAGTAATGATGTAATCAGTCAGTTAACCAACTTAGACCACGGGGCCGCGAAGGTCTATACTTCTCAGCAAGATGACTGACTCACTGTCCGCGACCCGCGGCGGCAAGCGCGAGCGGCTGATCGCCGCCGCGGCCGAGACGATCTACGCCGCGGGCGTCGAGAAGACGACGCTGGCCGACATCGCCGCCGCGGCCGGGATCCCGCTCGGCAACGTCTACTACTACTTCAAGACCAAGGACGCCCTGGTCCAGGCCGTGGTCGAGGCGCACATGGCCGAGGCCAGCGCCATGCTCGCCGCGATCGACGACGCCCACGACGACCCGCGCGAGCGGCTCAAGGCGCTGTTCGGCGCGCTGGCCCAGCGCAGCGACCTGATCGCGCGGTACGGCTGCCCGCACGGGTCGCTCTGCCAGGAACTGGGCAAGCGCGACGGCGGCGCCCCGGCCGCCGCCGAGCTGATGCGCGAGCCCGTCGACTGGGCGGAACGCCAGTTCGCGGCCATGGGCCGTCCCGACGCGCGCGATCTCGCGATGCAGGTGATCGCCAGGTACCAGGGCACGGCCCTGCTGACCAACGCGTTCCGCGACCCGGGCCTGATGGAAGCCGAGGCGCGCCGGACCGCCCAGTGGATCGACACGCTCGACTGAATCGGTAAGCGGGGTAACAGAGCCACCACGGGCCCGTTCTGGATCAAAGATCGACGCCCGCCACGGGAGAACCCGCAGCTGACCCGATACGAGTAACGCGCGGGTAACGAACCGAAGGATTTCGTTGCGTCCGGGTGAGAAGTCAACGGAAAGGCTTGAAAACCGCATATACCTATGCGAAAGTCTCAGCTCTAATGAGCGAGCAACACCTGGCTGAGGAAACCCGCACCAGCCCACAGGCGCCAGAGGCCTCGCAGGCCCCGCGGGCCTCGTACGAGCCCGCGATCGAACTGCACGGCGTGGTCAAGGAATTCCGCTCGCACGGCGAGGTGGTCACCGCCGTGCGCGACCTCGACGTCGCGATCGCGGAAGGGGAGTTCTTCTCCCTGCTCGGCCCGTCCGGCTGCGGCAAGACGACCACGATGCGGATGATCGCCGGCTTCGAGGAGCCGACCGCGGGCACCGTGTACCTGCACGGCACCGACGTGACGAACGTCCCGCCGCACAAGCGCGACGTCAACATGGTGTTCCAGTCCTACGCGCTGTTCCCGCACATGACGGTGTTCGACAACGTGGCGTTCGGGCTGCGCCGCAAGAACACGCCGAAGAAGGAGGTCACCGACCGGGTGACCGACCTCCTCGGCATCGTCGGCCTCGAGGGGCACACGAAGCGGCGGCCACGGCAGCTGTCCGGCGGCCAGCAGCAGCGGGTGGCGCTCGCGCGGGCGCTGGTGAACCGGCCGCGCGCGCTGCTGCTCGACGAGCCGCTCGGGGCGCTCGACCTCAAGCTCAGGCAGGCGATGCAAATCGAGCTCAAGCGGATCCAGCGCGAGGTCGGCATCACGTTCGTCTACGTGACCCACGACCAGGGCGAGGCGCTCACGATGAGCGACAG
>Ga0335072_10009056_pt1 | contig 14396 bp, 13 predicted proteins | sample Lox_Sample_21_FD_206725 | JGI IMG/M metagenome (GOLD analysis project Ga0335072, IMG submission 206725) | Soil microbial communities from Loxahatchee National Wildlife Refuge, Florida, United States - Lox_Sample_2.1 | ecosystem: Environmental > Terrestrial > Soil > Wetlands | place: USA... | reverse complement strand
GCCTTCGTGCCAGGGCGCTTCACTTTCGCTTTCGATCCTGCCCGTGTGACGGCGGCCTTCAATGCGATCCCGGAGGACGCCGAATTCCGAGCGCAGGCGGCCCGTTTTTTTCTGGGCGACGGCAAACCGCAATGGTGGACGCCCCTCACTTATGCTTTTCTGCACGGCGGCTGGCTGCATGTGGGGATGAACAGCCTCTGGTTCGTGGCCTTCGGCTCGCCCGTCGCACGCCGCTTTGGAACGCCGCGCTTTTTGTGGTTTTGCGTAGCCGCGGCGATTGCCGGGGCGGCCATGCATTACGTCACGCATATCGCCGATCTGCAGCCGGTCATCGGCGCCTCGGCCGCGGTTTCCGGGGTCATGGCGGCGGCGGTGCGCTTCGTCTTTCAACCGGGCGCGCCGCTTGGCGAATCCCTCGGCTTTTCAGAGCATCCGCATGAGGACCATGCTTACCGGCAGCCCCCGCTCCCTTTGCGTGACATTTTTGCCAATCGCAGCGCGATCAGCTTTCTTGGCTTCTGGTTTCTCGCCAATTTTCTGTTCGGCACGATCCCGTCGCCGCTTGGCGTCACGGACGCGACGGTGGCCTGGGAAGCCCATATCGGCGGCTTTCTCGTCGGGCTTTTCGCCTTTCGCTGGTTCGACCCGCCCGATCCGTCCATCGCCGTTGCTCGTGACGATCGGCCCGCCGCGCCGCCCGCCGTATGAAGGACCATCAACCGAGCAGCCGCCGGTTTTTCCGCGGCTTTTGTTTTCGCCGTTGGAAGCGCGCGACAATTTCGACATGCGGTGTGTGACGAAACTGATCGACCGGCTCGACGCCTGAGATTTCATAGCCGCCCCCGCAAAGGATGGCGGCGTCGCGCGCGAAACTGTCCGCGTTGCAGGACACCGCGACGATAAGCGGGACCCGCGAGGCCGCGAGTGCCGTTGCTTGTTGCGCGGCCCCCGCGCGCGGCGGATCGAACACGATCGCGTCATAGGACCCCACCTCCTCCGGGCGCAGCGGGCACGCAATGAGATCGCGCCGCGCGACCGTCACCCGGTGTAGGCCTTCGCCATGCGCGGCTTTCGCCAAAGCCTGCAGCACCGCCTCCTCAAGATCGAAGGCATCGACTTTTGCGAATGCCGCCATCCGCAGCGCAAAGGTCCCGATGCCGGAAAAAAGATCGGCGATGTGTCTTGCGCCGGCAGCATGGGCGCATACTTTCGCCGCGAGCGTTTCCTCGCCTTGCTGCGTGGCCTGCAAGAAAACGCCAGGTGGCGGCTCCACTATGGCCTTTCCCATGGCAAGCAGCGGTGCGCGGCGGGAGATCACGCTTAGGCCATGGTTCGAGACACGGGCGAGATCATAGGCTCCAGCAATCCCAATCAGCTTTTGTGTCTCGGCCTCGCTCAGCGGTCCATGACCTTTGAGATCAACATCGAGGCCGGACGCCGTCGCGGTGATGAGAATGTCGAGCGGCCTGCCCGAACCCGCGAGCGCCTGTGCGAGAGCGCGGCCCGCGGGCAAGGCCCTGCCCATCGAAGGGGCGAGCACCGGGCAGGCATCGATTTCAACGATGTCATGCGTGCGCGCCTGGGTGAATCCGATTTGGGCGCGGCCATGGGGATAGCGCGCGTGAAACGTCGCACGCCTGCGTCCCGCGCCATGGGCATCGATCAGCGCCGAAACCGCGACGGTGAGGCCTGCCCGCCGCAGCGCTGTGGCGACAAGATCGCGCTTCCAGCGTGCATAAGAGTCCGTGGCGAGCGTCTGCAGGGCGCAGCCGCCGCAATGCGAAAAATAACGGCAAAAAGACGGGATCCGGTCCGGGCTCGGGGTCAGAACCTCAACCAAAGTGCCTCGCGACCCATCGACCTCGGCGAGGATCGTTTCACCGGCCAAGGCATAGGGGATATAGATCGGGCCATCGGGTCCAAGCGCGACGCCTTCGCCGCGCCGTCCGAGCCGGTCGATGGCAATACGCGTATTGAAGCTCATCATTCCCTGATCGCGCCGAGGAGAAATTCCTGGTTGCCATCGCCGCCTTCAATCGGCGAAGGCAGGACCCCGAGGATACGCCAGCCGAGGCTTTTGACCAGACGTTCGATCTTCTTGCAGGCTTCAAGCCTTATCGCGTTCTCCTTGACAATGCCTTTGACGGCGCCGCCGGGACCGGCTTCGAATTGCGGCTTGATCAGAGCGACAAGCGACGCGGGTGCCGCCGTGAGCGGCAGCACGGAGGGGAGAACCAAGGCGAGCGAGATAAAGCTCACATCGCAGGTCACCAAGGCTGGCGGCCGCGTGAACTGCGCCTGTGTCAAATTGCGCGCGTCGATTCCCTCGCGCGAGAGGACACGCGGATCGTGGGCGATATAAGGATGCAATTGGCCGTGCCCAACATCCACACAAACGACCTCGGCGGCGCCGCGCGCAAGAAGGACATGCGTGAAGCCGCCAGTCGAGGCGCCGACATCAAGACAGAGTCGCCCGGCGGGATCAAGGCCGAAGGCATCGAGGGCGGCGGCCAGTTTGACGCCGCCGCGCGAGACCCAAGGATAGGCTGGCGTGGCTTCGATCTTTGCGCCAGGCTTGATGGGCTCGGATGGTTTTCGAATGATTTCCCCATCAGCGCGCACGAGCCCGGCGGCGATCGCCTCTTGCGCCTTGGCCCGGCTGGAAAAAAGCTGGCGTTCAACAAGCGTGATATCGGCACGCGGGTATGCAGCGGGTTTCTCTGTCACGGCCGGCGCTCGCTCCGCCAAATGAAGATCCTCCGCATACATGCGATGCTCACAGCACGCGTCGGCCCTTGGCTTGCCGGATCGCGGCAACCGGCTTGGCGCCTCCGGCATCCTGAGCTTGCTGCGCCATCGGCGGCATGGACCGCTTTTCACCGCCCTCCCGGCGGTTCGCCGCCCATGTGCTCCGGTCGAGCTGAAACCTGTCGCAAGGATGCAGGCCGCCCCGCGCGGGCAAAAAGTCGAGACCTGTATCCACAAAGGAAAAACCGGTTTTTTCGAGAACGCGTCGCGAGGCTGGGTTTTGGATGCGCGCATTGGCGAGAATCCGGTTCGCCCGCGTGAGACTGAAGACGGTGTCGGCGAGCGCCTTGACGGCTTCGGTGGCAAACCCCCTGCCCCAGAAAGGCGGCGCGAGAATATAGCCCATTTCAATAGCCACCGCCGTGACTGGATGAGCGCCTAGGAGACCAATCATATGGCGCGCGCTGCCTTTTTGAACAATTGCAAGGACAAGCGCCGAGCCATTGGCGTTGTCGGCACGCGCCTTCATGACGAAACGCTCAGCCTCACCGGCCGGATAGGGGTGGGGAATCACCGCCGTCATCCGCGCGACTTGCTCCAAACTCGCAAAACTCGTGATGGAGGCGATGTCGCACGCCCGCGGCCAGCGCAGCCAAAGGCGCGGCGTCTCGATGCGGAAGATATCGTCCGAGGTCAAATCCGGGAACATGCTGGCTCCGGCGGGCAGCCTCTCACGAGGTCTTGAACCAAAGAGGAGCGGTGGCCTTTATGCCTCCTTCATAACCCTCGCGGGTTTCCCGGACTATGCCGGCTCAAATGCAAGAGCAATGATCGCGTTCAAAAAACCCGCCACCATGGATCCAGGGAAACCGTGGCGATTTCTGGTTTCCACCCTTATTGGGCTACCCCAGCTTGTGGAAAAGGTTCGACGGAGATGGTGGCGCGCCCATCGGCCTTGGTCTGGAAAACAACTTTTCCCTCAGTCAAAGCAAATAACGTATGATCCGTCCCTATTCCGACATTGGCGCCCGGATGCCATTTGGTGCCGCGCTGGCGCACGATAATATTGCCGCCAATCACGGTTTCGCCGCCGAACTTCTTGACGCCAAGGCGCCGGCCTTTGGAATCACGGCCGTTGCGGGACGAACCGCCTGCTTTTTTATGTGCCATCTGTCTGGCTCCATATCTTCTGGCGAGAGTGGCGCGGCCTCGCGCTTTCCGCATCCAATAATTTTGGCCCGCCGGAAGCGGGCAGAGGCACCCTTATGCGGGATGAGCGGTTTCTTCGGAAGGCTTGCTGCCGCCAGCATGAAGATCGGTGATCCGCACGAGTGTCAAATCCTGGCGATGACCGCGCTTCCGCTTGGAGTTCTGCCGCCGGCGCTTCTTGAAGGCGATCACCTTCGGCCCGCGTTTATGCTCGACAATCTGACCCGCGACGGAGGCCCCTTCGATAAAAGGGGTTCCTAAAGCCGATTCGCCGTCTCCAGACAGCATGAGAACATGATCGAATGCCACGGCCTCACCGGGCTCGCCAGCAAGCGTCATGACGGTGATCGTGTCCCCGGCGGCGACGCTGTATTGCTTGCCGCCGGTTTTGATGACTGCGAACAACTTAATCTTCCCTCGTGTTCCAAATGCCTCGGGCTTGTGAGTGCTCTGTGTTCCAAGCGGCCCCAGGGTTCATCTGTTTCAAGACTACCGGCCGGTGGACGCCCGCCGCCGCCCATTTTATGATCAAGATCCAGAACGACCAAGACCCAGATGGCGGTAGGCCGATTCGCTCCACCCGAGCGGCTGACCGCCCGATGGCGAAAACTCCTCCGTAAGTTTAAAACTGTCCCTCGTCTATTCTCTCGCGCGGCAAGGCGGATCGATAGGATGACCCGCGACACTGCTTTATAGAAAAATTCGGCGCGATAGACTTTAAAACTCCGCCACCCGGAAACAATTAGCCGTGTTGTCCTTCCGGCCCGCTGTCTACAAAGCTCGGCGCCGGTTGTCAACCATCGCAGGGCCTGCACCACCCTATCGCAGGGCTTGGAATTTTCTGCAATCTCCCTTCTTATTTGCGGGATCGTTTTTGAAATGGAGAGTTTCTATCGGCATCATCCCGCGTCGCCAGCGCACCGGCCCGGCGCAACCTTTGTAAGCTACGCCGCATTTGGGCCATTTTCAAAAGGTTAATTTGAAAGATTGCCTTGCTGAAGCGGCTACGGATACCCTTCCAGCGCCGGGCCGTCTGCACCAACCTAGAGCTCTCACGATCGCGTTCATGGACATGATCGGGGAGGAAATCCAAAAGAGTGGGAGCATGTTGGAATCGAAAAAGCCATGCAACTTTTTCGGGACATGCTGTGAGGCCTTTCGCGGGTTTTTGGTATTCCTGCCTAGCGAATTGCCGATCCTTCCTTTTGCGTGTTCCCCGCATGGAATGTCGCCAAGACGCCTCTTCCACTGTTCTGCTGCCTGGGAGAAACTTGCCGTGGCTATTTGCAGGATCGAAGCCACGCGATGACGATGAGCGCGCAGCTGCAAACTCACAATCCGGGCCTTCGTTTTTCGCCCCCTCGTTTCAGCGCCGGCATCGACTTTGGCGTGGATCCGGCGATCGTCGCCAGTGGCGCCCGCCATGCCTCCTTCGATCGGAGGAAAGTTTCACTGCGCTGGCTCTCCGGTACGCTCCTGACCGGCCTTTCCGGCGGCGTCCTCATCGGCGCGGCGATCTACGCGGCGCTGGGGCATCAAACCTATTTCGCTGAGGCGCCGACGCCCGCCCTCTCGCAGCGCAAGGAGATCAATCTCGACTTCGGCGTCAATCCGCACAAGGGCGACCGGCTTGTTAAAGCCGCCGATATCATCGCGGAAAAACAGAGCTTCCAGGCACCCGCCACGATCCAGGCCGGCGACAAGGAGGTCTTGAAACTCCACACCTTTACCCATGTTCAAACAACCTTGACCTTAGCAAGTTTTGGGTTTGCCGATGACGTCCCTCCTTTCAATCCGTTAAAGGTCCTCGCTGGCGCCCGCAATCCCTTGGACGCGGTGCCAGAGCCGGTTCAGGACGATGCCGAAATCTCATGGTCCACCCGCGATCTCAATGGTTCTTCTTTTACACAGGCGGTCGCCTTATCGATGGAAGAGGTTCAGGCCCAGGTCGCCGAACAAGTTAAAAACACCTTGGAGGCGGGCGCCAAACCGCTGCCCCTGCCGCCGCAACTTCTTCTGATGCGAACCTCCCGCGCTTATCTTCCAAACGTTCTCGCCTATGCCAATCCTTCGGAACCGATCACGACCACTCCCTTTTCCACAATCGAAGTTCGCATGGTTCCCGAAAACGTGACCAATGTCGGCCGTTCGACACACGTTTCCCAAGCAACACAAATGGCGGAGCGTCTCGTCGTGGTTCGCCACGGTGACACACTCGAGAGCGTGCTGCGCAGCGCCGGGATCGCGAGAAACCAGATCACCGGGATCATTGCTGCCTTCGGGGCACCGCCCGGTCAGGCCCCGGTGGCGGAAGGTGCCCGCCTCAAACTGCTCTTTGCCGATCCCGACGGGTCCGGCGCGATGACGACCCTGGCGCGCCTTTCGGTTTATTCCGGCGAGACCCTCGAAACGAACATCGCTATCAACGACCACGGCGGCTATGTCCAGGTGACTCCCCCCCGCCACCCGGCCAAGCAGCCAAACCCGGATGAGAGCGACGATGCCGACGATACCGATGGCATGCGGCTCTACGATTCGCTTTATGAAACGGCTCTGAAACAGGAAATTCCGCGCTCGGTCATTGACGAGCTGGTCCGGATTTTCGCCAATGACGTCGACATGGGAAGAGCCGTGAGCGGTGGCGATTCCTTCGAGGCTTTCTATGACAACAGCGAGGAAGCCGAGGGACATAATCAGCTTCTTTATGCCTCGATCACGGCCCGCAACGAGACGTTCCGCTACTATCGTTTTCAAACGCCGGATGACGGTCTCATCGATTATTACGATCAAGACGGACGCTCGAGCCGCAAATTCCTGGTTCGCATGCCCCTCATCGGGGGCCGGTTCACCTCAGGCTTCGGCTTGCGATTTCACCCCATCCTCGGCTATTCGCGCCCGCATACGGGAGTCGATTGGGCGGCCCCGATCGGCACGCCCATATTCGCGGCCGGCAACGGTACGATCATCAAAGCGGGTTGGGATGCCGGTTATGGCCGAAGGATCGAGATCCAGCACGCCAACGGCTATATCACCACCTATAATCATATGTCCGGCTTTGCCCGCGGCGCCACCGAAGGCGCCCATGTGCGGCAAGGCCAGGTCATTGGCTATCTCGGTCAGACCGGTCTCGCGACCGGACCGCATCTTCATTACGAGATCCTGGTGAATGGGCATTTCGTCGATCCGATGCGGGTCAAGCTTGCCCGCACAAGAGAATTCGACGGGCGGATGCTCGCCAATTTCAAACGCGAGCGCGACCGCATCGACGCCTTGGTCCAAAAAGCCCCCAACGCGGACCGGGTCGCCGTTAGCCAGCCGGATCACTGACGCCCGGCGGGGGTTCGTTTCGGTCGCGTGCCACGCAGCCGTCCGGACCCACTTTCATTCAAAAGAATTCGATTTCACGTAAAGAGTTCGAGCCCTGCCCAAGCTGGCAGCATGGTCCCGGAAAGATGTTTGGATAAGATCATGCCGCCCGTATGAGACCATGGGCGCTTCGACATGAAGCGCGCATGGTCTCCGGTTCTGTCCCAAGCCCCTTAAAATTTACGTTTCCGATCCATGACGCTTGCGGTGCGGCCTTAATTTTATCGCAAATCCGAGAGGATCACCGAATTGTCGGAGCCAATGATCTTCGTCCGCACGAGCAAGTCGCCGTCGTACCAGACATCGCGGGCGAATTCCCCTTTCAGCGTATCGGCGATCTTGTAGTGATGGGTGTGATGTTCCACGCCGTGGAGCGTCAAGACTTCTTCGCCAAGGTCGGTCACCTTCATCGACAGGCGCTTGCCGGTATCAGGATCGAAAGCGTCGAATTGATGGATCGCGTCCTTGTTCCACAAGCTCGCCGGCGCCGCTGTCTTGGGCAGATCGCTATGCTTACCGTCGGCATTCATGCTCAGCTTGTCCGGCTCGGCCGTGACGTCGATGGCATGTTTTGTTCCATTGTCGTTGGTTCGCGATTTAAAGGCAATGAGCTGGCCGTTCTTCCAGGTTTCATTGCAGGAATGTTCATAATGATACGCCTCGATGAACATCACCTTCACGGAAACATCTGTCTTGACCTTGACCATGGTCATATCGTTCTGATGCTCGATGTCGATTGTATCCGTGCCGATGACATCGTTGCCGCGGACAATGTCGAAAACCTTGTGGATCTTGGTTTCGGCAGCTGGATTGTCGGCGCCGGCTGGCACGACAGGCAAGGCAAGGAGAGCAAGGGATAGGGCAATTGTTCGCATTAGGACCACCGTTTTCTGTGGATTGCTCGCGACACTACCCAGGGGAAAGTGCCGATTCTGAGACAAAAACAATATCGCCGGGCGGGGCCACTCGACGCTCCTTAAGGCCTAGCCCGCCAAGGCCTAGCCCGCGACGGAATAGCTTTCATTCGACGCGCCAATTTTTTCTTTTTTAAGGCTAAATTCGACCACTGTTAAGCCGTAGGTATTGAGGGATGGGATGGTGAGCGGTTTGCATCGCCGAATCAACACATGTTGGTGTCATCCTAATCCCATTGCAGCGCGTCGGCGAAGTTCGGGGCGGGCAAAAGCAGGTCACGCACGCTTGCCTGAGAAAGGCCTTCCTCGCGCAACGCCTGGATCGATTTGGCCCTCGTGCTTTTCGACAATTTCCGGCCCGAAGCATCGCGCAAAAGAGTGTGATGGCGATAGACCGGAGCAGGAAGATCGAGCAGGACTTGCAAGAGACGATGCAGACCCGTCGCCATGAACAGATCTTCCCCCCGCACGACATCGCTAACCCCTTGCAGAGCATCGTCGACAACGACCGCGATGTGATAGCTTGCCGGTATATCCTTGCGCGAAAGCATCGCATCCCCCCAAAGCGAAGGGTCCGCGGCCACATCTCGGGCTTGCGAATTCGGACCCATTTCCCGCCAATAGAGGCGGCTGCCGGCTTTTGCGATGGCCGCCGCCATGTCGATTCGCAGCGCTGCGGGCTCGCCCGCCGCCGCCCGCCGTTGCCGTTCTTCACTCGAAAGATCCTTGCAGAGGCCTGGATAGAGAGGGGAGCCGTCCGGATCCCGGGGCCAGCCGGGCCGCCCCGCGACGGCATCCGCGATGTCGCGGCGTGAGCAAAAGCAAGGGTAAGTCAGGCTCTGCTCCGAAAGTTTCGCAAGGGCCAGTGCGTAATCCGGAAAATGCTCGGATTGACGGCGAACCGGCGTTTCCCACGCGAGCCCGAGCCAGCCGAGATCCGCGTAAATCGCCTGTTCGAATTCGATTCGACAGCGGTCGATGTCGATATCCTCGATTCTCAGCAAGAAGCGGCCCCCTGTGGCGCGCGCCATGGCAAAATTCAGCAGAGCGGAATAGGCATGGCCAAGGTGAAGATAGCCGTTCGACGAAGGCGCGAAACGGAACACGCAATTGGTAAAGGACCGGGTCATGTCATTTTGCTCCAGGCCGGCCTTGGCAAAACGGGCCGCGCAAACTCTGGCAAGGACCGCCGTGTCAAATCGCTGTTAACGAACAGCACCGCGGATTTGGCCACGCAAGATGGGGCCAAAGACTCAATACGATCCGCCGGGGTCTTGACCTTCGCTCGCAAACAGGGTTGCTCAAGCCCATCCAAAACCCAGCGGACAGGAAGATATGGCGGTGATGCTCGATGGACCACGCCTCGCGGCAAAATCGCAAAAGCCCGAACAGCTCGTCGTCTTTCTGCACGGATATGGTGCCAACGGCAATGATCTGATCGCCATTGGCAGGCAATGGCGGACTTTGATGCCCGGCGCTGCTTTTGTCGCGCCCAACGCGCCAGAGCCCTGCGCCCAAGTTCCGGGTGGACGGCAATGGTTCCGCCTGACCATGCACGACCAGAACGAGCGCTGGACCGGCGTCAATAAGGCGGCCCCGATTCTCGACACGTTTCTGGACACCGAGCTTGATCGGCACGGCCTCGACGACCGCAAGCTGGCCTTGGTCGGCTTCAGCCAAGGGACGATGCTCGCTCTTCATGCCGGATTGCGGCGGCCCCGGCCGCCGGCTGCCATCCTCGGCTATTCCGGCGAACTCGTCGTGGCAGAACCGCAAGATCCCGCCCTCGCACCAAAACCTGCCGGCACATTCCCGCCCATTTTCCTGATTCATGGCAGCCAGGATGACGTGATTTCAGCGGAGGCGCTTTTCCTTTCGGCCGGGGAATTGGCGCAGGCCGGGATCCCCTGTCAGTGGCATCTTTCGTTGGGTCTCGGACATGGGATTGACGGCGAAGGCCTCCTGCATGGCGGCTTGTTCTTGGCGAAATGCTTTGGACTGAAGCCACCCCCGGGCGCCGGCGCCCGGTCATGAGCACGCGGGATGGCCTGCCGCCTGATGGCGCGTCGGGCCAGCCGGCAGCCGGGGCGAGACACCGGCCGCTTCTGGCACAAGGGCGGGCTGGCGGCTTGGCACCGCATAGGCCAATGGATTGCGCACGGTGATGGGCCGGTACAAGAGCTTGCTGGCCTCGACAACCAAAACCCCTCCGCATGGCAGGGAAAGGCCTACTCCGATCTCTTCGACAAACGCCGCCGCATGCAGCCATGTACGGCGCTGGAATGGCGGGACATAAAGCGCTTCCGACCAATGCGTCGGGGAAAACAAACATTCCCGCAGCAGTTCCGCCAATTGGCCACGCGAATAGGGCTGACCATGCCCAAAAGGTGTCCGGTCAAGCCGTGCCCAAAGACCGGAACGGCCTGGCACCACCACGACGACCCGCCCGCCAGGCGTCAAAATCCGCCAGATTTCAGCGAGAAGATCGCGCGGATGTTCGGTGATTTCGAGCGCATGGATAACGAGCGCCCGGTCAATGCAGGAATTGGGCAAGGGCAGCGCGTTTGTTTCGATCAGCGCCGAGGACGACAAACCCGAGGCAGGCCAGTTCACCACGCCTTGCTCGGCTGGCATGAAAGCAAGCACCCGGACCGCTTCCTCGCGGAAAACTTCCAAATAGGGCGTCGCATAGCCGACGCCGAGGATCGAATAGCCAGTGCAATTCGCAAAGCGCTGCCGTACGATCTTGTGCACGACACGCCGCGCGACCTCGCCCAATGACGAGCTGTAGAAGGAGCGAAGATCAATAACATCGATGGACATGGGTTTCCGAAGTGCCGCGCGGGGAAGGACATCGTGGTAGGCGCTGGATGATCCGCCTCCCGCGCCAAAAAATAAAGCCTTGATTCATGGTCAAGCCGGGGCCAGCGGAACGGGGACCGTCACCTGCTTTTGCAACCCGAGGCATTGCCGGATCGGGCTCGATGCGCCTTGCAGGGCTCATGACCTTGAGCCCGTTTTTAAAAAAGTTGCCCGGCTATTTCGATTCCGGCATGCTGCGGACGCTCGAAGCCGAGGCCTCAGCAGGGGATTCCATCCAAAGGGCGACGCTCCCGGCTTGTCGGAACATGGCGCCTGGGCTAGCACGGCGCGCCTTGGCTCGGCTTCAACGTTGAGAAGACCGTCGAAACCATGGCTGTCCATATTCACCAATTCCTGTGCCTCAAGGATAATTTTGGCGTCCTCCTGCATGATCCCGCAACCCGCGCGACGGCGGCGATCGACGCGCCCGAGGCGGCCCCGATCCTCGCCGCGCTCGCGGCAAAAGGATGGATCCTGACCGATATTTTGATCACTCATCATCATTTTGATCACGTCCAAGGCATCGCGGGTCTCAAGGTGAGGTTTCCGCACGCGCGCGTCATTGGCCCGGCCAAGGAGGCCGCTAGGATCAGCGGTCTCGAGGGCGGGGTTGGCGGCGGCGATGCGGTCAAGACCGGCGCGCTCGAAGCCAAGGTGATCGATGTTCCGGGGCACACCTCCGGCCATGTCGCTTATTGGTTCGCAGACGAAGATATCGTTTTTACCGGAGATACCCTCTTTGCGATGGGTTGCGGGCGCGGCTTCGAGGAACCCGCCGTCGTGCTTTATCATTCGCTGATGAGGCTTGCCGCGCTGCCCGGCGAAACAAAGGTCTACTGCGGTCACGAATATACCTTGGCGAATGCCCGTTTCGCGCTGACCGTCGATCCTGACAATGCGATCTTGAAGGAGCGCGCGGTGGAGGTCGCCCATCAACGCACGGCCGGTGAATTCACCCTTCCGACCACGATTGCCATTGAACTTGCGACAAACCCATTCCTTCGCGCCGACGCTCCCGACATTCAAGCGAGGCTTGGCCTGGCAGGCGCCGATCCCGCCGCGGTGTTCGCTGAGTTGCGGGAGCGCAAGAACCGGTTTTAAGCGAACACGCGAGGTATGGCGATATGTCACGGTTTCACCTCTGCATCGTCCCAAAGAGGATGGACGGGCAAGGACAAACGCTATGAAGAGTGAGTCCATCGCTGGCCAAAGCGCCGCCGGGATCATCCGCCTGCTCGATCTCAAACCGCATCCCGAAGGCGGTTTTTTCCGCGAAACCTTTCGCGATCCGGCGGAAGATTCAGCGGGCCGTGCTGTCTCGACCTTGATTTATTTTCTTCTCGAAGAAGGTCAGCTCTCGCGCTGGCATCGGGTGGATGCCGCCGAGGTCTGGCACTTCTATGCCGGCGCGCCGCTGGAATTAAAAATCTCCCCTACCGGCATTGCAACCAGCGTGCACCGCCTCGGCGCCGATCTCTTCGCGGGAGAGCGTCCACAGTTTGTCGTTGCGGCGCATTGCTGGCAGAGCGCGAGGAGCCTTGGGCCTTGGACTCTCGTTGGGTGCAGCGTCGCACCGGGCTTCGAATTCTCGAAATTCGAACTCGCCCCGCCAGATTGGCCGCAGAGTTCGCGGGCAGAAAATGACGGCGGTCCCTGACACGCGTAGCCGGCTTTGGGCTGCCATCATTCCTTGGCCACGAACGCCTCGATCTGCTTTTGCAACTGATCGAGCTGGCGCTTCATTTCGTCGAGGTCACTTTTGGCGTTTTGCGCGGCTTGCTCGTCCGTTTCATCATCGGCGGGTTTCTCAGCTGGCTTGCCGGACGCCGCCTGGAGCGGATTGCCAAACGGGCTGAACATTGCGAGCGCCTGTTCGAAGAGCGCCATGTTCTTGCGGGCCTGTTCCTCGATCGAGCCAAAAACCGGCGCCGTTAAGGAAGGCGCGAAATTCTTGGCAAATTTCTCGCGGAACTTGGCCTGTTCGTTCACCAGCCTGCCGATGGTGAATTCAAGATAGCTTGGCACCAGCATTTGCATGCTGTCACCATAAAACCGGATAAGCTGGCGCAAGAAGGTAATCGGCAAAAGACTCTGCCCGTTCTTTCCTTCTTGCTCGAAGATGATCTGGGTCAGCACCGAGCGGGTGATGTCCTCGCCGCTCTTGGCGTCATAGACGACGAAATCGTCGCCTTTTTTGACGATGGAGGCAAGATCCTCGAGCGTGATATAGGCGCTCGTGTTCGTATTGTAGAGCCGCCGGTTCGCATATTTCTTGATCGTGATAGGGCTGTTTTCTTTCGCCATGACCAATTGCTTCCTCGAGGAAGTCACATTTCAATCTAAGCAGGTTCTCTTGATAGCGCCACGGAGCCGCGGGAGTAAATAGGATTTGACAGCGGCATGCACCGCGCGGCCGCCCGCACCTCTATCCAAGCGCCGCTTGACATAAATATAAGGACATATCCATGACGTTTTGGAATTCCCCAGCAATTTCCCTTGCGAAAAATCCCGTCCATTGTGATACGAGAGCGAGAACCGTAGCTCGCAAGTGGCGCTTGGTGGTGTTAGCATAGCCATAAAAACGTGTGAAGCACATGGCGCGGCCAAAATCGAGGAGGTAACCCCTATGCCGGATCAGATTGTTATCGTAAGCGCGGCGCGGACGGCCGTGGGGTCTTTCAACGGCGCTTTCGCAGCGATACCCGCGCATGAGCTCGGCGCCGCCGCGATCAAGGCGGCACTCACCCGGGCCAAGGCCGATGCGGCAGAGGTCGATGAAGTGATTCTGGGCCAGGTCTTAACCGCGAACCAGGGTCAGAACCCGGCCCGGCAGGCGGCGATCAAGGCGGGCGTGCCGCAAGACAAGACGGCCTTCGGGCTCAACCAAGTGTGCGGCTCGGGTTTGCGCGCCGTGGCGCTTGGGCTGCAGCAAATCACGAACTGCGACGCCAAAATCGTCGTTGCCGGCGGCCAGGAGAGCATGTCGCTGTCGCAGCATGGCGCTCATATGCGTGGTGGCACCAAGATGGGCGATCTCAAATTCGTCGATACCATGATTCGCGATGGTTTGACCGACGTGTTCAACGGCTACCACATGGGCCAGACGGCCGAAAATGTCGCGGCGAAATGGCAGTTGAGCCGCGAGGAGCAGGATAAATTCGCTCTTGCATCGCAAAACAAGGCCGAAGCGGCGCAAAAAGCTGGACGGTTCACGGAAGAGATCGTGCCTTTCACCATCAGCGGCAAGAAGGGTGACATCATTGTCGAGTCGGATGAATATATCCGGCCCGGCACGAC
>Ga0335072_10009055_pt1 | contig 14398 bp, 17 predicted proteins | sample Lox_Sample_21_FD_206725 | JGI IMG/M metagenome (GOLD analysis project Ga0335072, IMG submission 206725) | Soil microbial communities from Loxahatchee National Wildlife Refuge, Florida, United States - Lox_Sample_2.1 | ecosystem: Environmental > Terrestrial > Soil > Wetlands | place: USA... | reverse complement strand
GATCCGCAGAGTGATCTCCAAAGGGGCAACGGAGAAGCACGCTATCGAACAGATCGATACGACAGACCGGGCGCGGGCTGCGTTCGTTCGACAATATCTCGGCTTGAAATGGCCGCAACGCGAACTGTATCACGCAATGTTCAACACCGAGATGAGGGAAGCGCACGCGGCGGCGATGATTGTTCAGTGCGTCCAGCAGCTTAAGAGCAACGGGTGAAGTGCGCGGCTCACGGTGGTCGATTGTCACCCGCCTGAGGGCCCGCTTCCTTTTGACAGGTATGGGCTCGTGATTCGTGGCAATATTGCTACGCAACAGAGAGTGTGACATTGACGCGTCCGCGCGTCGCTTTGCAAAAGGGGCACAACTCATGGGCGCCATCCACGATGGTTTCCGAAAGTTGGCGATCGAGCCCGGCCAGATTCACACTGATGCGAGTCTGGAGAAACCTACCGCCGCCCCGCGTACAAAGATCGATTTCGATGTCTATGGCCGGCTCATAAAGAAAGCCGACCCCCATTTGCGCAGCCACGAGTTTGAGCGACGAAAGAAAAGATGCCGACCAGGCTGCCGCGAGCAACTGTTCGGGGTTGCTCCCGCTCCCGCAAAGGCCAGGCACAGAAAAGGTGATATCGAAGGACCTGTCGGAACTGCGGGCCGTTCCGCGGTCGCGTCCTCCCGTTGCCTGCACTCTCGCGGTATAGAGCACCCTTTCAGCTAAGCTCGCGGGCGACTCTGGCATAGACAGCTCCTCTGCGTGACGTTATTCGTTGCGATGACCGGAACTTTTATATCCGAAGTGTTATTCAATTACGCCAGACCTGCAGCAGGGCAGTCCATTGGACCATGGTATGGCTCCATACCTTTGTCCAATGGATTTGCCTGTGCGATCGTGGCCTAATCACACCTGTAAGTCCTTTGGGCCTCATGGAGGAATTAGGTGCGCTCCGAATTAGTCGTTTCCTGCGAGCATGCATATATCGAGCCGCTGTCTGCTGGTACCCTCAGCCGCACGGGCGGTCCGGGTCAGAGAGTTCCACCGCCTCACACGCCTATCGGCGATACAACCAACAAAGTCCTCGTGTGCTTCGGGCGCGCAAACCCGCCCGCAACCGCTGCGAACACTGTGAAAACCTTCGCCCCCCCGGATACGAAGGACGCCTGAGTCAGTTCCTTTCTCCTGCGCATACATGGCTCATCCGGAACCCCGTAGGACCTCGGTGAAAAGAAGTTAACGCAAGTAAAACGGAGAATTTATGCTGTCGAATCTGGCCGCATCAGAAAACATTGCCGCCGTCGATGAGAATCTCGGATTTCTCGACGACAAGGCGCTTGTCGCCGCGGCCCAGTCTGGTAATTCGCTCGCCTTCGTTGAACTCTGCCAGAGACATTCAAAGCGGCTGATTTGGCGAGTCACCCGGATCACGAAGAACAGGGAGGACGCAGAGGATGCCGTTCAGGACGCTCTGCTCCGAGCTTACCGAAGCCTGCATCGATTTGAAAATCGGTGTGCCTTTTCTTCGTGGCTCACCGCGATCGGAATCAACTCTGCGCTCATGTTACTGCGCAGAAATCGAAAAGTCGGGGTCTCGCTCGACGACGGGTACGACTATATGGAATTATCGGAACCGACGTTTACCTGGCATCGCAGCGTCAATCCAGAAAGCCACTACGAATGGCAGGAGAGGCAATCCCTCCTCAACGCCGCAATTCATCGTCTTCCGCGCCTGCTCCGAACGGTGACCGAACTCAGAATCGATCGCGAATACTCCCTCGGTGAGATTGCAAGGACGCTTCGAATCTCGGAATCCGCAGTAAAGTCCAGACTAGCCCGCGCAAGATACCATCTTCGCGAGGCGCTCGCTGATGCAGGTATAGGAGTGGAGATGGATCCACGGTTTTGCCGATTGGGACCAACCCTCCACCCCACGCAATCCCCGTTTGAGGCCCGAAGCGCTGGCTGTAGTTTGGATCCAGCTGCGTGATGGCGATGGTTAATGGAGCCTCGTCGAAAGTGGGTCCGGTTTTCCCGTAGAGTGCGTTGCGAGAATCGCCGGCTTCAAGGCACGTTTCCGCCGCCACTGGCTTGAGAGAGATGGAGACGGTCGCCTCTCGGCCGAAGAAAAGCGAGCATGCGCGCATCATTCTGCTCGGGCACAGCTGGGGCGGATCCGCCGTCAACAAGCTCGCCCGTGAGCTGGATCGCCAGGGGATTCCGGTTCTGTTGACGATCCAGGTCGACAGTGTCAATAAAGGATGGGGCCGCGACTGCGTATTTCCAGCAAACGTCGCCCGGGCAGAGAATTTTACCAGACGCGCGGACTGGTCCATGGATGTCGCATGTCGCGGGCTGCGGACCCTGGAAGCACGCAAATTATCGGGAATTCTGAGTTCGAATATACGATTCAGCCGGCAGGTTGCCGCTCGTACTCCTGGTTCAACCGCCATGTCTTCAAAACGCGCAACGCGATGGAGTGCGACCCCCGCGTCTGGGCGCGGGTCGAAGCGGAAATCGGCTCGCAATTGCGCAACGTGCAGCGGCTACAGTTGACCAAAGCTTCCCGCTGAGTTGAGACGGCGAGTGTCTGTTGCAGGCAATCGCCTCCTCCCTGCGAACGCCCTCTTCGGTCGTGGTGTCTGCAAACACAGAATCACGGTTGGGGTGTCAGGGGAGCGGGTATCTCCATCGGGACGAGGAGATTCATGTCGAGGACATAGTTGTAAAGGTGACTGATGGGCGGTGGAGGATGAAGCTGCCGCGCAGAAACCCATCCGTTGACATCGGTCCATTGCCAGCCACTGGCTGCGACGCTTTGAATTGAAATCTCGAGGTCCGATGATTTCATCGGATAGGCATAGATGCGGACGTTTTGTGCAAGAAGGCGCGACAAAGCTTCAAGGAAGTTGCCCGCGAGCCTGGTGTACCGATATTCCCAGGTGCGAACCAGAAGAGACAGGCCCACGACAAAGCGGACATGCTCCTTCGTGTATCGGTCAACGACCGCGGTCATGCTGTAAAGCTCCCTCTCCCGAAACAGCAAGACATCGCCACCGCGCGTGTGAAGCGCATCGATGCGCTCAAGCAGGTCAGGAATTCCCGGAGGAGAATCCGTGTCCCAGAGCGGCAGTACAGAGAGACAGAAGAAGCCTGTAATCGCCGAGTCCTTTTCATCTGACTCTCCTCGGAGCTGCTGCATTCCCGAAGCCAGCATTTGATTTGCTGCGAGAATCGAGCCTCGCTGCTTGAACGATCCTGGCGCCAGGACGACAGCTTTCTTATGCAGAACTTCGATCGGAGGAAGAGGAGGCCCACTGGACGGAAAATAGACCGCCTCCGCAAGCCCCGCGCAGACCAACTCGGCCAGAATGGCCCGCTGATCCCACCCTTCAAAGGCGGCGCCACGCACTTCTACATGATCGATTTCAACGCGCTTTTCCACGTCCTGGGCGAGATGATCGAGGAACGATTCTTTCGCCTGCAGTTCGTAGAAGACGGCGTAGATCAGGTTCACGCCCAGGATGCCAATGGCCTCCTGCTCGAGGATGCCGGAAGAATCCAGCATGTTGATGTGGAGGATGATCTCGCTCGGCGCCCCTCCCGGCTGCAACTGAAAACGGAGACCGATCCAGCCGTGAGGTTCATTTGTTCCGGCATAGTTCCGGGCAGACACGGTGTCGACAAAAGAAAAGAAGCGAGTGTTCGACCCACGGCTTTCGTTCAGCTGTTTGACGAGCTGGGACCACTCGCCATTCAACATGGCCTCCAACCGTTCTCGCGAAACGTAGCGTGCGCTGGAACCGTAGAGATCGTCACTCACTTCCTTGTCGTACGCGGAGATCGATTTAGCAACCGTCCCGGAGGCGCCTCCCACCACGAGGAACCAGCGCGCAACTTCCTGGCCGGCGCCGATTTCAGCGAAGGATCCGTAGCTCGTCTTATCGAGATTGATCTCGAGCGCCTTCTGATGAGTCTTCGGTATTTCTCTGGATGCCATAGCAACTCCCTTGTATAACTCCCTTGATCCACCGGCGAATGACAGCCCGTACCTGATTATCTGACCGAATGCCCCAGCATCGCATCTACTATCCTGGAATGAGAACTTCGATTCTATTGGACGAAAGTATTGATCCATACCTGGGTATCGGGGAAAGGTTTTAACGAAGGTGCCATCATGACACAGCAATCCCTGCCGCAGTGGACTCGGACGCGGGTTTCTTCCCGCCTCGGAATTGAGCTTCCCATTATTCAGGGCCCACTCGGAGGCCTGTCCACGCAGGTCCTGGCCGCCACCGTCTCCAACTTCGGTGGCCTCGGCTCGTTTGGAGCGCATGGCCTGACTCCTTCGGCGATCCGCGACGTCATCGCCGAGATCCGTGCGCTCACCGCAAAACCGTTCGCGATGAACCTTTGGGTGTCAATGGAAGACGAGGGCGCGCGCACCGCGGGCGCTGATGCATTTTCCCGCAGCCTGGCGCCTCTGGCCGGGCACATTCGGGCGTTGGGCGGCACCCTCCCGGATTACAAACCCTACGTTCCCGTTCGCTTTGAGGATCAGGTGCGCGTGTTGCTCGATGCAAACGTACCCGCCTTCAGCTTCATTGCCGGCATTCCTCAAAGGGAGATCCTTGACGAATGCCGTGCGAAGAGCATCGTGACCATCGGCACGGCGACCACACCCAACGAAGCCATCGCTCTCGAACAGGCAGGCATTGACCTGATCGTCGCTTCCGGCTTCGAAGCGGGCGGACATCGCGGCTCCTTTCTTCTCCCTGCTGAAGAGTCGCTGACCGGTACCTTCTCGCTCATCCCCCTGGTCACCGATGCCGTCTCCATTCCCGTCATCGCTGCAGGTGGTATCGGCGATGCACGGGGCATCGTGGCTGCTCTTGCTTTGGGTGCTGAAGGGGCGCAAATCGGCACAGCATTCCTGGCCTGCGAGCAGTCCGGCGCAAGCCCTGTGCATCGCAACGCAATCCTCTCCGGAAATACTCGCAGAACCGGATTGACGCGCGGGTTTACCGGAAGACTCGCCCGAGGCATTCACAATCAGCTGATGGCAGACCTCAATCGTCCTGGCGTCGAAATTCTTCCATATCCTCTGCAGCGCCATTTAGTAAAGAACCTGACAGCTCTCGCCGAAAAAGCCGCCAATCCCGACTTTCTTCAGCTTTGGTCCGGCCAGAGTCTGAGCCTTTCGCACGAGACCGATGTAAACAGGCTCCTGAGAATGATAGTGTCGGACGTCTCCTCGATTGCTGAACCCGTTCGGAACTGGAATCGCAGATTCAGAGCGAACCATCGATCTGCTCCAACTCCATAAGCCTCAAAAGCGAAGCACCGGCGCAATTAATGTATCGAGCGCAATCCGCTGCTTTCGCAAGTACATCAAAGAAGGCGAAGCCTGCGCTCTATAGTCCCAGATCGCTCAATCCCGGATGACCGTCAGGGCGTCTTCCCAAAGGCCAATGAAATTTCCGGTCGGCATCTTTGATGGGCAACTCATTAATGCTTGCATGTCGCGCACACATCAACCCTTGCTCGTCGAACTCCCAATTCTCATTTCCGTAAGCGCGGAACCAGTTACCGGAGTCGTCGTGGTATTCGTAGGCAAACCGTACCGCGATGCGATTCCCAAGAAACGCCCACAACTCCTTGATGAGCCGGTAGTCCAGTTCTCTCGTCCACTTGCGCGCAAGGAATGCGACGATCTGCTCTCTGCCGGTTACGAATTCGGCACGGTTTCGCCAATGGGAATCAATACTGTAGGCTAGTGAGACTTTCTCCGGGTCGCGGCTGTTCCACCCGTCTTCGGCGAGTCGAACTTTCATCGCAGCCGTGTCCTGCGTATACGGAGGCAGCGGCGGACGTAAAGTCATGGCAATGGATTCCTTCCCAAAACTGGTCCTAAGGTTCGAGTCTAACTCGCCGCTCCCGACGATCACAGATCGATTTCGACCTCGGTCGCAGGAGTCGAACAACAGATCAGAACGGTCCCCGCGGCAGGCCGATCAAGCGGCTCGAAGTTGTAGCGGACACTTCCAACGATCAACCCCGACTCGCACGCATGGCACACCCCCATTCGGCAGAACCACCTGACGGAAACATTGCAGGCTTCCGCGAATTCGACGAGGCTCCCATACTGCGAATCCCACGGCACTGTAAGCCCGCTCCGAGTGAAGGAAACCCTGGGGCACGCACTAGCTGTTTCCGCTGGCGGGTGCGGAGCATGCGACGTTCCGCTCGCGACTCCTGGCGTCATCGAAGACTCCTCCTCCTGTCTTTCGGCGCCCGTTCTCCTCGCCCTCTTCCTCAGGAACGACGACACTGCGACACCGCTGCTTCACGCCGTCGGATGCGTCTCCGCGAAATATTGCGGCGCCTCGCGACGATCGAACATTCCGTAATCGCGGACGACACGGATGCTCCGCAGGCGCACCCCCTCTGGCAGCTTCGCCCCTCGTCTGAAGGCTTCGGCATTTGCAGGCTCCTCCCACTTCACAAGCGCAATGACATCGCCGGGCGTAGCTATCGCATCGAAGACATCCCAGGCCACCACCTCGGTTGCACACGGATCGAAGCCAAGAGATTTCGCGACTGCGTCTGCGCCTGCCTGCCTGACCCAGTCCCGCTCGCGTCTTGCATCGAGCAGCGTTATCGCCTTGCCCGTCCCCGCCTCTGTTACATCCATACGCTGCTGCAGCAACATATAACCAGCTGGAACGCGCGTGTCCGCGACGAACTCACCAATGTGCATCCGATAGTCAGCGAAAACTCGGTCTCGCGCAACCTGCATCACCTTATGATGGTGCGCCTCGACGCTCCAGCGAACCAGCGACTTCTCATCGCGCCAACTCGACAGCGAGAGGATCCATCCGGGCCGCGCCAGACTGGCATAACGGGCGTTGTCGATGAAACCATCGATCTTTTCGAGTTCCGGCCGCAACATCTTCGCCATGCCAAAATAGATCTCGAATTGGTCGGATTTCGGATTGACCTCAAGCATTCCGCAAAACATGAGAAACTCCTCTGGCTGATTGTGCGTTCTGGCTGTGCGCGTGGAAAACCGGCTGCTCCGCTCGCGACATCGGTGAGTCGCAGAAACACGATCCCGCGCGGCCGCCATGGCGGCGATAGGCGCCCGGTGCTCGCGTCCGAAAATCAACGCCGACCACGCCTACTTGACGACAGATACCTTCGCGCCGAGCAACAAAGTTCGTCCCGAGCGCTCGAACATTTCTGAATCGGGAATCATGCGCTTCGCTCCAGAAAGAATTGCTTCCCGCGACTCACGCGTAACTGGTCGTGAGGCGGATGTCTCGATTAAGCCAGAAGAAGAGACTTGCAAGAATTGGACGAAAGTATCGATCGATACTATCGTCTGATGGAATGCGCGCATGGCGCCGGGCGACGTTCCGGGAGGCGATCCATGCGAAACGGGGAGAGGTACTATTGGATCCCTGCTGTCGGGTGGGAACGGACCGCCAAGGCTTCGAATAGCTCCCTATAAGCGTCAGTCAACATACCGATCGTAAACGCACAATTCAGGCCACTCGGATTGGGTAACACCCATACCGCAGATGCGCCGAATGTACTTGGCTGTAATCCCCATGAGACGTCACGCTGATTCAGAAACACGGAACATGCAGCTTTCCCCAGAAACGCCAGGTATCCGGGCCTGTACCTCGTGATTTTGCGCTCCAACCGTGGTCGAGCCGCCAGATAGTCGGCTCGACTTAGATATGTTGCACTGACTGTCGCTCGACCGACCGCGGAGGTGAGCCCACATCCATAAGCGAGCAGAAGCCGTGCTTCGTCTGGTTCCAATTGTCTGTCCGTAAAGCCTGCGAGGTGAAGCACACGCCAAAAGCGGTTACTTCGATTCGCGAAGTGCAGCCCGACTAAAGCCGACCGCATTCCCGGATTAATCCCACAGAAGACAACGTTCAGAGATGGCGCAATAACATCAGGCAGACCGAGTGAATGTGGCTGTCGGGCGACAAATTTCAATGAAGCCATGACTCGATTCAATCTACAGGACAGATCCAGCGCAGAACCGCCCCGATTCGGAGATATATCCGATACTAACGTCCAATTCTCTCACTTGTGTTGTTCTGCTTGGATATCGACGCGGTTCAGATTGAACTGGAACATTCATCCCCGGAGAGAAGGAGTTGAACATGCAAATCCTGATGGTGCTCACCTCGCACGATCAACTCGGGAATACCGGCCGAAAGACCGGTTCTGGCTTGAGGAGTCTGCCGCGCCCGAATTTGTTTTGGGGCTGCGGGAGTTGAACTGACGCGCGCCTCTCCCAATGGCGGCCAACCACCTGTCGATCCAAATAGCGACCTTCCGGAAAACCAGACCCCGGGGCTGTTGCCGCTTAGTTTTCTTCCAAAAGCAGGACATCGAATCAATGTCCTGGCAAACTCGCTCGGTAGCCGTCGTGCCCTTCGCAGCTATCGGCAAGCCGCGGCAAACTTCACGGACTGTCCCAAAGCCGACTGATGCTGCGACACCGCAATTCGAGGCGCGATGTTATCAGTCTTCGTTTCGAGCCCAAAATTAAGCCATGCTTATTCCACTATTTAACCCTTGTTGAAGTGTTAGCGGCAGCTATACGCTTAGAGTTGTCTGTCGCCTGCCCACGCCATTGACCTGGATCGGGTTCCCCCATCACGAACTCAGCCGCCTGTTCAAGAGTCATTTCCGGAATCTGAAGTCCAAACTGAGACCGATCATCTTCTTCTTCAAGCGCAATACTTTTGAAGAGGAACGCGCTTCCGTGGAAATGCACATGAATCGACCTGATTTGCCACAGGGAAGGGCGGACCTGTTCCTGCTCAAGAGAGAAGGAGCTGCCCTCTTGCAATTTGCCGAGAATCCCACCGCCAAAGGTCACATCGTGGACGAGATGACCCCGGACGCTTTCCACCCTATATTGCCCGATATCGGCAATTAAGTCACCGGACATCTCACTAAGAACCTTCCCTTCCCGCGTCGGCGGGTGAAAGTGGGGGGCTGGTTCGAAATGGAGACAAATGGTTGCTGCTGTCGCGTTCGTTTGAGTCCACACAAATGCGACAGGCAGAAGTCTGAGAAGGTTGACGATCAACTCCTGGTCATGGCGAGTCTGAGCAACTTGCTTTCTACGAACTTCGGGATTGTCGAGAAACCGCCGGATAAGTTCCTGTTGTTTCGAGTCGGAAACCGGATGGTCATCTTTCTCAAGGAGGCGCCGCACTTCGCCCTGTTCTGTTTGCGCAACCCATTGGACCAAATCATGCTTCGATTGTCGTGTCTCCTGAAGATAGATCCAGTCGGAATGGTCATTCTGGTATGCCGTATACTCTGCATCCACGATTCGCTGAATTACTTGCCGTGGCTCCTGCGCAAGCGCAGAAGCGCACCATAGCGAGAGAACACCGAATACAAATGACGGACGGCAGGATCGCAACGTTAACATTTCTTCACCTCCGACACGACGTCCCGACATACCCCCGACTTGTGACACCTGATGCAGGTCACGACACAATCTCGTCTCGACAGCTGCCGCCGGCATTCCCGTGCGAAAGTCGTTGATTCATCTCCCGTCTCGTCTCACGTTCGGTAGATGTAACAGAGCAGTCGTTGATGTTGCAGATGCCCCAACAACTCGTTGTCATGTCGTGTCGCCTCTCGGGCCGCTAACGAAACGGTTTCCCGTCTCAAAGAAGCGCAGCAACCGCCCCACTTCGTGCGTTATGCCGATGCGCACACTAATGCCAATGCGCGGAACCTTCTGAGCCGGGGCCCCGAGCCACAGCGGCCCATCGTTGCAAAGATCAATGCCATCCAGACGGCGATCGATCTGCAATGCAGCAGCAAGGCGTCCCGGCCCTCGCGTCAAATCAATCAGTTTGTCGATCTTGCGATATCGTTGCATTAGTTCGATGCCAGCGATCGGCTCAATCGCTCGCAACAGTACGCCGGCTCCGACCCCGGATTCCTCCGCCGAAACGTTGAGCATGTAGGACGTTCCATAAATGAAGTACACGTAAGCGAACCCGACGCCCAGAAAGAGGGAGCGGTTTCTTCCTGTCTCTCCGCGGTAACCATGTCCGCTCGCATCGCCTGGCGGGTAAGCCTTCGTTTCAACGATGCGGCCAATCATCCTGTTTCGCCCGATGTTGCGGACGAGGCTCTTCCCGATGAGATATCGGGCCAGCTCAGCCGTAGCTACCGGCAACCTGGCCCGTGAAAGCGGCCGAATATCAGGGAATAAATGAAGAGCAGTCTGCATTCCACCAACCCTGAGGCCTGCCTGTTTGTAAGATTTCGGCGGGCGCAGATTTCTATCGCCAGGATCGCATCGAGCTCGCAAAAGCCTGCCGATCCCACTTTCACGCTCGATCCTCGGGGCGTGTGTCTCTCAGGCCGCAGTTTGCTTTGCGGCCGGGTGGATTTCCCGGAGCAGACCTGTTTCCACATCGAAGACGAAACCACGAACAGGAACATCTTTGGCAATCCAGGGGTGTGATCTCACCTTCCTGATTTGCTCCAGGGTGTTCTGCTCGGGATCCTTATATGCGAAGAATCGCATGGGAGCCGGTGATGCGTCGTGGGTTGACGCAGCCAGTTTCGCGTTCAGGTCATCATCGGTAAATGTCGTGAATCCGCATCCGGTGTGGTTGAGCAGCATGATCTCTTTCGACCCGAGCACTCGTGTAGAAACAACCAACTCCCCGAGAACATCTTCGGTCACCGCCGGTCCACCTGTTCGGATAACATCGATATCGGCCTGCGGAATCCCCAGAATTCCGGGTAGGTCTGAGAGGCGTGGATCCATACAGGTCACCACCGCAATTTTCGGGGCCGGGCGCTTCCCCAACGCGGGATCGTACTTCTTTGCATAGTGACGGTTTGCTTCCAGCGCTTTGTCGATAATACTCATCGGAGTCATCCTTATCAGTTTTGGTTGAGGTTGAACATCAGCCTCGCCATCGGCGATACGCTTGTCGGTCTCGCAACAGACGCGGCGGCTGACGAATTCACATATCCAGAGCGACGTCCTCTCTGGGGCGACTGCAACACAACAGAATGTCTCCTTCGGTGGCAGGCTCGATGGGATCCGGTTGATAACTCACCGACCCAGTGATCAGCCCGGTTTCGCAGGTGTGGCACACTCCCGTGCGACACGCCCATCTCACCGGGACTTCACACGCTTCAGCCAGTTCCAGCAGGCTTTGGTAACGCGAATCCCAGAAAGCGGTCAGGCCGCTCCGCGCAAACGCGACCTTGAAACCTTCATCGATCGCAGCCGGCGGCTGGTGCGGAATCCGCACAGGCCCGCTCTTGATACCTGGTGTTACAGGCGGCAACGACCCAAATACCTCTACGTGGATTCGCGACGCAGGAATTCCCTTTGCCCGCAGGCCGGAACTCAATTCCTCCATAAACGTGGGTGGCCCGCACAGATAGAAATGAGTGACGTCCGGGATGCCCAGCCTCGCGACGTCAGAGACTGTGAGGCGGCCTCGGGCGTCAAAATCTTCTCCTATTTTGTCTTCGCGGCCAGGCTCGCTGTACTTCACATAACTCGTCGCCCCGGGCAAAGCCTTCACGAGTTCGCTGACCTCCGCCGCGAATGGGTGCTCTTCGCGGTTGCGAGCACCGAACAGCCACCACACGGGGCGCGCCGCTCCAGCGGATGCCAGAGCATGAAGCATTGACAACACAGGAGTCGCACCGACGCCGGCGCTTAGGAATACGACCGGATCATCATCCTCCCGGAGTGTGAAGTTTCCTCGCGGCGCACTCACTTCTAACACATCGCCGGCCTTCACCTCTCGCTTCAGATAACCACCGACTGCCCCATGGACTTCCTCCTTGACGCTTAGCCGATAGTGATCCGTTCCCGGACCATCCGATAGGGAATAGCTGCGTAACAATGGTGGAGAATCCGGTCGAGTGCGGACTCTCAGGACTACGAACTGTCCTGGCCGCGCCGCAGCCAGGGGTTCGCCATCTCCTGGCACCAGCCGCAGCGAAAAAATAGCTTTGCTCTCGTGATGGATCGCCGATACTCGTACCTTTCGGAATCCTGGCCAAGCCGGCCGGGAACCCGAGTCTGGTACCAGACCGCGGTTTCCGTCCAGCGGCTTTCCGCCTTGTTTCTGATTGAGTAACGCACTAAACGAGCGCCGCCAGCCACCGGATAGCGCGGGAATCTTGATCGCACGCTGCAATTGCTCGGCAGAGTGGCCTGGCAGATACAAGAGCGCGTCAATTTCCGCCACAGTCATTTGTTCGGGGCCGGCGCTCACCTTGAGGATCTCGTCACCGGCGCCGATTTCACCTTCCCGGAGCACTCGCAAATAGAAACCCGGCCGGTGATGGCTCACCAACAGAGAAGCCATGAGCGGTTCATCCATCCGGATGCCGACTCGATAGCAGGTGACGCGTGGCTGGGTAACTTCGAACAAAGCTCCGCCTATTTGGAATCGGTCGCCGATGCACACCTCGTTGTCAGGCAGGCCGTCCACAGTCAGGTTTTCACCAAACTGCCCATAGGCTGGAAACTCTCGGCCGAAGTGGCGCTCCCAATAACGATAAGAATCGATCTGGTACACCATCACGGCGCGATGTTCACCGCCGTGGCCTGTGAGGTCCCCCTGCCCATCGCCATCTATATTCAACCGCCGCACGCTACAGCGACCTTGCACCGGCGATTTCCAGATCGCTGTGCGTAGGCTCTTCCCGCGCCAGTCGATATCTTTAGGCAGGCCGACATTCACGGATAGTAGGCGCGAAACCATCATCATCCTTGACCAGTCATCTTTTGTGCGAGAAGCTATTCACATCCGAGAAACTGCCGCGCCTCACCACGTTGGAGCCTGTCTGTCTCACCATGACTCCGCCTCCATTTGCGTGACTTCTTACTTACTTTGCTGGCTCACGCCACACTTGGCCCGGACGTGACTTTCTGAACCCACTCCTTCCTCCACTCTGGTGACTCGAATGGGTCCGCAAAGTACTGTGTCTCGTGCACGACCTTGGAGTCCAGAAACTCCATGATGCTCACTGTGTAGGCTGGTTTTCCCTGGTAGGTGATTGTGTATTCAGTGATCCAGAGGTCGTCTCTGCCGATGACTCGCCTGACGCTGAAGCCTGACGGCTTGCCGGGATGATGGCTCCGTAAGGCCTGCAAATTCTTTCGTCCGATAATTCTTTCGCCTGACTGCGGATAATCGCAAATGGCATCGTCAGCGTAGATCGCGTGTTCGGCGTTCGCGTCGCCACTTGCCGATGCGCGCCAGTGCGAATTCAACACCTCCATTATCTGTTTCTCCTGCATAGGATCCTCTCTCTATCGCTTCTCCGTCATACTCAACTAACTTGTCCAATGGAGGCCGCCGGATGCTGGCTTTCCTACTGTTTTGACGCTCCCTCTCGTCCACGTCTGGCCGGACCGTATATAGCCCTCTCCCGCGTCACGCCGGAGCCAGAGCAATTTCGGCATCGTACTGTTGATCAGCATCGGTATTTCTGCCGAGAACTCGAAGCGCCGCGGCTGCGACGTGCTCCGCCGTGAAGCCCAGATGATTGAGAACTTCCTGACCTGGCGCTGATGCCCCAAAGCGCTCCACACCGATCACGGCCCCTTCGTCCCCGGCCCAGTTGCGCCAGCCGATCGGCGAGGCGGCCTCAATAGTAACCCGCTTCCTGAGAGTTCGTGGAAGCACGCTTTCGCGATAGGACTCCTCCTGATCTTCGAAGAGGCTCCAGCTCGGCATGCTTACCACGCGCGCCTGTACTCCCTGGGTCTTCAGCTTCTCTCGCGCTGCCATACAGAGGCTCACCTCCGAGCCGGTGCCGATCAGGATTACGTCGGGAGAACCACGGTCCGCTTCCGCGAGCACATACGCGCCTCGCGCTACACCAGGATCCTTTGCCTCACTGCGGTCGAGATGTGGAACTGTCTGCCGCGTGAGCACGAGCAGTGTCGGCCCGTCTCGCCGAATCGCGACACTCCATGCCTCGGTAGTCTCGTTTGCGTCGGCCGGCCGGATAACTGTGAGTCCCGGTGTGCCCCGTAGGCCGGCGAGCTGCTCGATCGGCTGATGCGTTGGCCCATCCTCTCCGAGTCCGATGCTGTCATGTGTAAAGACATAGATCGCTTTGAGCCGGCTCAGGGCTCCGAGTCGGATCGCAGGTTTCATGTAATCCGAGAACACGAAGAAAGTTGCGCTGAACGGGAGCACGCCGCCATGGGCCGCCATTCCGTTAACAATCGCGCCCATCGCATGCTCACGAACACCAAACGCAATGTTTCGTCCGGCATAACTCCACTCGCCGCCCACCGCCCCAAGAGTCCCCGGTCCCGATTCTTCGGATGACTGGAAGTCTCCAAGACCTTT
>Ga0335072_10009054_pt1 | contig 14398 bp, 12 predicted proteins | sample Lox_Sample_21_FD_206725 | JGI IMG/M metagenome (GOLD analysis project Ga0335072, IMG submission 206725) | Soil microbial communities from Loxahatchee National Wildlife Refuge, Florida, United States - Lox_Sample_2.1 | ecosystem: Environmental > Terrestrial > Soil > Wetlands | place: USA... | reverse complement strand
GCGTCCGAAACCCGCGCGCTCCATCATGCCTTTGAGCGTGTCCTGATCGGGATGCTTGCGGATGGATTCGGCAAGGTACTGATAGCTGTCCGCATCGCCGGCAAAGAGTTGGCCAAGCTTGGGCAACACCTGGAACGAGTGAAAATCGTAGAGCTTGCTGAATAGCTCGTTCTTCACCTTGGAAAATTCGAGTACCAAGGCGCGACCGCCCGGCTTCAGCACGCGGCAGATATCGGCCAAGGCTTTGTCTTTGTCGGTGACGTTGCGCAGGCCGAAGGCCATGGTCACGGCATCGAAGCTGTTATCCGGAAAGGGCAGGGCCTCGGCGTTCAACTGCGCCCAGCGCAGGCCCGACACTACGCCGCGATCGGTGAGCCGGTCGCGACCTACGCTGAGCATGGCGGCATTGATGTCGCCCACGACCACGTCGCCATTTTCGCCGACCACCGGTTTCAGCAGCGCCGCAATGTCGCCGGTGCCGCCAGCCAGATCCAGTACGCGATCGCCGGGACGGATGCCGCTGATGGCTACGAAATGACGCTTCCACAGCCGGTGGATGCCGAACGACATCAAGTCGTTCATCAGGTCGTAGTTGCGGGCGACCGAGGTAAATACCTGGCCGACCAGCTTTTGCTTGTCCTCGACGGGAACGTCGCGGAAGCCGAAATGGGTAGTGGGCTGATCGCTCATCCGTGCATGGTACAGGATGGGGACGCGCCGATCGATTCGGCGGATAAGGCGACCTTATTTGTTATATACGCAACATGAAGTGGCCTGATGGGCCCGGCCGGCGTAGCCTTGCGGGCAACGCCCCGAGGAGATGCAAGGATGAAACGTTCGACTCTGCTGTGCTGCGCGATCGGTCTGCTTGGCTGCACCGCAATGGTCGCCCAAGCGGCTTCGACGCAAGTCATTACCGCCGCAGGCAACTACCATCCATTGCCGAAGGCGGCTTACCAGCCCAATCCCTCGGCGACCTACAAAGTGGTGTTCTCGCTGACCAAGAACAGCGACAAGCCCGATCAGGTGAACCCGGCGCTGGAGCGCGTTGCGCGTACCGTCAATCTTTATGCGTCCGCGGGCGTACCGCTCGATCATTTGAAATTCGTGGCCGTGGCGTATGGGCCGGCAACCGGTTTGGTGCTCGACGATGAGCACTACAAGGCGCAATTTGGCGTCGCCAATCCCAATCTCGCGGTGATTGCGCAATTGCGCAAAGCCGGCGTTGACGTTGCGGTGTGCGGTCAGGCGATGGCCGAGCATCACTATCCCAACGAATGGGCATCCAAAGACGTGACCGTGAGCTTGTCCGCGCTCACCACGATCACCGAGCTGGAACAGCAGGGTTATGCCCTGATGCCGTTGTAATCGAGGGAGTCGATCATGTCGCTAGTTTGGAAACGGCGCCAGCAGCCTGCGTTGCTGGCAGCGCTGCTGGTCGCCGCTTGCGGTGTCGTTCAAGCAACGCAAACGGATTATCTGCCGCCGTGGAATCCGCCGCCGACCGGCGGCGTGTCGTTCGCGGTGCCGCCGTTCGATGCGATTGCCGATCTGCATGGCGACATCGTCGATCCGCAGCTCACGGTGTTCTTCGCCGGCAATCAATTCATGGTGGTGCACGATCTGGTGGAGGCGTTCAAACAACGCCATCCGCAGTATCAGCGCATTTATGTGGAAACCTTGCCGCCCGGCATTCTCGCCAAGCAAATCGAAACCGGCTCGCTGGTGATGGGCAATCTGCGTATTGCCTTGAAGCCGGACATTTTGACTAACGGCAAAGGTTCCATCGCCCAATTGCAGAAGCAGCACGCATGGTTTGCCGATACGGTGGACTATGCGCGCAATCCGCTCGCGATTCTCGTGGCGAAGGGCAATCCCAAGCATGTGGATGGCTTGAAGGATCTCGGCCGCACCGACGTGCGCGTCAGCATGCCCAACCCGCAGTGGGAAGGCATCGCCAAGCAGATCGAGGCCAGCTATCGCAAAGCCGGCGGCGACGCGTTGGATACCGCCATCATGCAAACCAAGGTCAAGGACGGTAGCACGTATCTCACGCGCATCCATCATCGCGAATCGCCGCTGCGCGTGCTGCAAGGCGAGTCGGATGCAGCGCCGGTATGGTCGACCGAGGCGTATTTCCAGCAGCAGGTTTTGCATCGCCCGGTGGAAACGGTTGCGATACCTGCCGATCAGAACGTTACGGCAACCTACACCGCGGCTCGGATGAAAGACGCGCCGCACATCCAGGCGGCGAAAGATTTTCTCGTCTTTATGGCTTCTGCCGACGCGCAAGCCATCTATCGCAAATACGGTTTTCAGCCGCCGCAGCCATGATTGGTTATCGTCTCATCCTGTTGCTGTGTTGCGCACTGTTTGCGGCAGGCGCAATCGCCGATACGCCAGACGGCGCCACCATTGCGCATCAGGGCAACGGACACGGCGTTGCGCCGTGCATGGCATGCCACGGCGCGGACGGCGGCGGGGAATCCGCGGCTGGCTTTCCGCGTTTGGCGGGCTTGCCGCAAGCCTATTTGCGCAAGCAATTGGACGACTTCGCCAATGGATCGCGCCGCAACGCCACGATGCAACCGGTGGCAAGCGCATTGAGCGATGCCGAGCGCGACGCGTTATCCCAGTACTACAGCAAACTCGCGATACCGAATGCCACGCCGGCTTCCGCGCCATCGGGCGGTACCGCGCAGTTAGGCCAATCGCTTGCCGAGCACGGGCGCTGGTCCAATAGCTTGCCGGCGTGCGAGCAGTGTCACGGTCCGGGTGGCATCGGTGTGGGCGATCATTTTCCGCCGTTGGCCGGGCAATCGGCCGTCTACCTCGGCAACGCGTTGCATGCGTGGCAGCAAGGCGCGCGGCATAACGATCCACTGCAATTGATGCAAAGCGTAACAAGCAAATTGAGCGACGCGGACATCGCCGCGGTCAGCGCATGGTATGCGTCGCAACCTTTGGCGGTGCCTCAGGAGCCAAAGCCATGAAGCCGTTGCGATGGATCATGTTTGGCGCATCGCTCTCGCTGGCGGCATGTCATCAGCCAGCGCAACAAGCGGCGGCGCCCGTGTCGAACACGCCGGTTCCCGCAACCTCTTCGCCGAAAAGCGCGAGTCGCTTCGAGCCGCCGTCGGAATCCTCTATCCCGAACGACGAATTCGGCAAGCAGATTGCGCTAGGCCGGCAAATCTTTATCGACCCGGGCCGTTACGCCAAAGCGTATGTCGGCAATCCACTGAGCTGCGAAAACTGCCATCTCGATGCAGGTCGCTTGGCGCACTCCGCTCCCTTGTGGGGTGCCTATCCGATGTATCCCGCGTATCGCAGCAAGAATCATCACGTCAACACGTTTGCCGAACGTTTGCAGGGTTGTTTTCAGTACAGCATGAACGGCAAAGCGCCGCCGCTCGGCGATTCCGTGCTGGTGGCGCTGGAGACATACGCGTATTGGATGTCGAAAGGTGCGCCGACGGGCACGTCGCTACCCGGACGCGGCTATCCCAAGTTGCCGAAACCGGCGTTGGCGCCGGACTACGCGCGTGGCGAAGCGGTGTTCAAACGCGACTGCGCACTTTGTCACGGCGACAACGGGCAAGGCCAGCAAGTTGCCGACCGCACCGTTTTCCCGCCGCTGTGGGGTCCGCAATCTTTCAATTGGGGTGCGGGCATGGAGCAGGTCAATAACGCGGCCGGCTTTATCAAGGCCAATATGCCGCTCGGTCGCGGCAACACGCTCACCGATCAGGATGCGTGGGATGTCGCGTATTTCATGGATGCGCACGAGCGACCGCAGGATCCGCGTTTCAACGGTTCCGTTTCACAAACGCGCACCGCGTTTCACGATACGCCCGATTCGCTGTATGGCGTAACCGTGAACGGACAAACGCTAGGGCAAGGAAGCTCAAAGCGATAACGATAAGGGAAATCGTAGGCAAACCTTCGACGTGCCATCAAGGCAACGCCGAAGGTCATCAATCTTTTTCATGATTCGCCGGAGCGTGTTCGTGCTCGCGATGCTCGGCGATCACATGCCGCTCATGCAGCTCTTCGCTGGTGTTCAGGGACTCGTGCGGTCCAGGCGGCGGCGTGAGCGTCAACGACGGCTGCTCGGGTTCTTGAGCCGCACGCGGCGCTTCTTTCTCGCCTTCGCTGCCGGTGATTTTCAAAATGGCATGGCGCATCTCGCGGGCGAGAATCACGCGTGCGTCGCGAACCATGCCTTCCAGCGACGCATCGTAGTCGAGCTTGCCGTTGGCGTCGGTCCACACCACGCGGCGTTCGCGCAGCTTTTGGATAAAACCGCGGAACAATGCTTTGTCGAAGAACTCCGGCGCCAGCGGCTCGCTAAGCAGGCTCAGGCGCTGCGCGGTGAGCGTGCAGACGTTTTCCAACTCGGCGGCGGTGATGGTGTGCGGGCCGTTTTTCACCAAGGCGGCGATCGCAATGTAGTAGCGCTCGAAGGCCTGGATCAGGCTGCGGGCGATGATCCTCAACTGATACGCAGCATCGTCCTGGCCCGGGCCGCGTTCGAGTACGCGGCCTTCGCCGGTGGCTTCCAGCAAGCCGCGGCGGACAAAGAAGTCGATGGTCGCCTGAAGCTGCGTGCCGAAACTCTCGGCATCCCACGGCAGGAACAATTCGCTTTGAATAAAGGGATAAATAATGCGCCCGAGTCGCTGCACCGATGCGCGCGACATGCGGCGATTGTTGAGGAAGCAGCACGCAACCCACGCGGCGGCGGCAGTGAGATGCAGCACGTTGTTGCGGAAGTAGCTCAGCAACACGGCCGGCTCGCTTTCCACCGTGAGCACGTCGCCGAGCGGATGCCGCACGCGCGTAATCCAGCCCATTTGCTCGCCGTAGTTGATGATGGCGTCGGGCGCCAAGGGCGTGAGCGTCATGCGGTCGGAGTAGGGGAGTTCTTCCAGCAGCGCCTTGAGCAGATCCAGCTGCGCCAGCAGATCGCTTTCCGCCATCGCGTGCTTGGGCGTGGACAGCAACGCGAGGGCGAGCAGGTTGATCGGGTTTACGTCCGCCGCGCGGTTGATGTTGACCTGAATCTTTTCGGCGAGCTGATCAACGATCGCGCCGAGCCATTCCGGCTTGGCGTTGGGATCGGCGGTGTCGTCGCGCCAATTCTTGCTCGCGGCGTCGAGCAGGGGCGTCAGTTCGATCGGCTCGCCGAAGTTGAGCGCAACGTGGCCGTAGCGCTGGCGCAATACGCCAAGGCCGCGAATCAGGCCGATCAGCGATTCCTTTTCTTTGGGTTTGCCGGAAAGCTCGCCGATGTAACTTTTACCCTCCATCAGCTTTTCATAGCCGATGTAGACGGGCTGGAACAGCACGGGGCGGCGCGGCGCGCGCAGGAACGCGCGCACGGTCATCACCAACATGCCCGCGCGCGGGGCCAGCAAGCGACCGGTACGCGAACGGCCGCCTTCGATGAAGTATTCCATCGGCACGCCGCGATCGATCAATTGCGCCACGTATTCGTTGAACACCACCGAATACAACGCATTGCCTTTAAAGCTGCGGCGCAGGAAGAACGCGCCGCCGCGACGCAGGAACGGACCGATGACCGGCAGATTGAGATTCACGCCCGCGGCGATGTGCGGCACCACCACGCCGGAGGCGTGCAGCTGATAGGACATCAGCAAGTAATCCGCATGGCTGCGGTGGCTGGGTACGTAAACCACTTCGTAACCGGGCGCCGCGGCACGCGCCTTGTCGAAGTGGTGCATGGTGATGCCGTCGTAGAGCTTGTTCCAGAAATTGCGCAGCAGGAACGACGCCGAGCGCACCACCGGGTGCGAATAGTCGGCGGCGATTTCCAACATCATCTTATGCGCGCGTTCCCACGCCTTGGCATAGCTGATGTTTTCCTTCGCGGCCGTGGAGGTGATGGCCGAGCGCACCGGTTCGGCGTTGAGCACGGCGTCGACGATGGTGCGGCGGTGCGAAAGATCGGGGCCGATCACCGCGGCGCGAATGCGGCGGAAGTGCGTGCGCAGCACGCGCGCCATCTTGCGTGCGAAGCGCTCGGGGCGAACTTCGGCTTGTTCGCTGAGCGCGGCGCGCAACGACACCGGTGCGGAAAAATGCACCACCGTGTCGCGCCCGTTGAGCAGAAACGCCAGCATGCGGCGGAAGCGGCCGACCACCACCCAGTTTTCCGAAAACAGCACGCTGAACCAGCCCGATTCGCGTGTGGGCGCACGACCGACATAGATGGAAACCGGCACGATCTGAATATCGCGCTCGGGAAAACCTTCCAGCGAGCGCACCAGCTGGCCTAGCGGCTCGTTCGGCGAACGCTGGCGACTGCGTCCGAAAATCCACCCATCGCGACGCGCCAACGCGAACACGGAGCGCCGCCGCCGCGTATGCGGCAACGGTTGCATCGGGCTGGGAAGGCCTGCTTCGCGGCATGCGCGATCCAGGATCAGCGCGTCGGAAAATCCATCGCGTTCGATCACGTAGCAAACCGGTGCGTCGCCCTGCAGCAGCGTAGCCGGCTCCGCTGGATCGCGGCGAATGCGTACCCAGGGTTCAAGCAGGTGCCCGGCGAGGTTGAACCACCAGGGGGCGCGGCTGCGGTAGGTCGGTTCCGCGGTCGTCATCATCGGCATCTGCATAGTGTAGCGTTTGGTCTTAAGAGCCTGCTTAGGGCTTTGCGGCCAGCGTGGTACCGGTGGAGACGCTATTCGCCGGAGCTTGCGCGGTGGTTGCCGGCGCCGGAGCGCTGCTGCTGCTGGCCGGTGCCGGCGGGTGTAGGAGCTGCTCATGCTGAGCATGCTCGCTGTCGATGAGATCCTGGCTGTACCAGCGTCCGTCCACGAGCACCAATTGCGAGTCCGTGCTTAGCGGCTTGCCCAATAACGTGTAGTCGATCTTCACATGTGCGTGACCGTGATCGACGCCGATCGTCGTGACCTTCACCGAATCCAGCACGTCGTCGACCGACAGGCCGTAGATATTGAGCAGTTGTTTGAAGCCCGTGTAACCGGCGGCGTAGTCCTTCATCGACGTATCGAAGTCCATGTGCTGGACTTCATCGGCGGACTTCAGGTTGAGCTGGCGTGCAGTGGTCACCACCACGCCCACGGCCTGCTTGGCTTTGTCCTGATCGAACCATGGCGTTTGTTGCGCCCAAGGCAGCAGCACGTTGAGCACGTCGCGAGCCTGTTGCTTCTGGTTTTCCGTCATCGTTTTGTTTTGCGCGATGCCGGTCGTGAGGATGGCCTGGCCGATGCCGATCATGACTGGCAGCTGGTCGTGGTACTGCTGATCCATCTGCACCAGTTTGGGTTTGAGCTGGTCGTACAGCGTGGCTTCCGCGTTCGGCGCCGTGAGCTGCTGGACCGCTTGCGTGAAGCGAGCGCGGTCGTCATCGGTAATCGGATGCTGTTCCGGGCGTGGCTTGGTCCAGTCCGCGCGCAGATTGGCGTAATCGGCGGGGGGCAGGGCATGCTGCCAAAAGCCGGCGAAGTTGCCGGCCTTGATCAGAGTCACGGATTGCTCCACCGCCGCTTCGGGCGTGGTGCCCCCGGGCACGGCCGCGTTCTCTTCTTTCTTGTGACAGGCGACCAGGGTGAGTATCGCCAGGAGCAGCAGGCTGCGGCCAAGTGTTTGAAAGCGCATGGAATCTCTCACATGGGAGGGCGGTGGCTTGCCATCCAGGCAAGGGGCACAAACAGGCGCCACAGGCCGAGGCGCGGTGAATCTTAAAAGAAAACCCCGCGGGCGTTGGGCCTCGCAGGGTCATGCCGGCAGTGCCGGAAGGGAAATGGCCACGCCCGCAGAGAATTGGAGGTCAGCAGGACAGGCGAGCCCATGATAAAGCGCTTCCTGTCTTCAAGCAACACTTTAACTATGATCGTATAAGTGATTGAATTTATTCAATCTACATGTAGGGCTTGGATCTTCTGCTGGCGACGTTGATCGCGCGGCGCACCCCACTCGTTGTTGAACAACGCCGGCTCCCAGGAGCCGTAGGTGGGGTTGGGCAGCACGAACCAGCGGGTACCGATCCAACCCGTGTAGGGTGCCATAGCCTGAGCTCGTCCGCTGGCTGTGTTGCTCAGTACCGTGACGAAATCGCCAAGTTGATCGCCCAGCTGCATCAGCACGCGGTAGCGCTTGCTCACCAGCTGGCGGCGGCAGTTCTTTTCGGTGCCGACCTGGTCGCAGCCCGGCAGGATGGTGCCCAGCCCCAGGAAGGCGTCCGGCCCGGAAACAGGCAGGCCGACCTTGCGCAGGTTGTCGATGGTGGCGGCATCCAGATCTTGCGCGCGGTTGGAAATGTAAATCACCGCGATGCCATGCTTGGCGGCGAACTGGGTGAACGCCACCGCGCCCGGCATCGCGCGTGCGCGCTCCTCTTTGCACCACGCGGCCCAATCGGCTTCGTTGTATTCGCCGCCGCTGCGGATCAAGCGCGCCTGGTAAGGCGAGTTGTCGAGTACGGTTTCATCGATATCCAGGATCACGGCCGGCTTGAGATTTTTGTACGGCGCGATGCGGTCGTCGCTGGGCAACGCGTCCCAGTTCTTGTCTTTGAGCGCCGTCAACAATTGCGATTGCGCGCTGCGGAAGGTTTCCTGATAGATCAGATCGTGCTCAAGCGCGGTCTGCGTCCACGCCACGGCGTTGAGATTGTCGTCGGCTTGCGCGGCAAGCGCAGGCTGCGACGGAGAGGCCGAACTGGCGGTCGCGGTCGACGCCGGTTGCGTGGAATGCGGCGCCTGGCTGGCGCATCCGCACAGCAACAGCGACATGCCCAGCAAAACGGGCAAGGACTTGAACATGGAACACCCTGTGTAAGAGACGAAACCGGCAGAGGATGGCGCAAGTTTATGACAGACTTGCGGGTATTGAGCGTTGCCAAAGGTCATTCCCGTGTCGGTACTTCCCGAATCCACCCGCGGCATTCGCATCGCCAGTTATGTGCTGACGGCGCTGGCGTTAGTGCTGGTTCTGCGGGTGCACCTGCTGCCGGCTTTGCTGGCAGGCCTGCTGGTGTACGAGTTGGTGCACGCCATGACGCCGTTGCTGGGGCGGCGCATCTCCGGCGAGCGTGCGCGTCTGGTCGTGGTGACCATGCTCGGTGTCGTGGTCGTGGGTTTGCTTACCTTGCTGATCGTGGCGTTGATCGGGTTCTTCCGCAATGAAATCAGCAATCCCGGCTTGATCTGGGAGCAGCAATTGATGCCGCTGGTCGATAAAGCCCGTGCTCAATTGCCGGCATCGGTGACCAATTGGTTGCCGGACAGCGTCGACGAATTGCGCGTGATGGCGCTGGACCTCACCCGACGACATGCCATGAGCCTGCAGAATGCGGGCAAGGAAACCGCGCGCGTGCTGGCGCATATCATCCTCGGGCTGGTGCTGGGTGCGCTGGTGGCGCTCAACCGCGCGCGTCCGCCGCATCAGATCGGACCGCTTGCGGCGACACTGGGCATGCGTTGCCAGCGTCTTGCCGAAGCGTTCCACCACATCGTGTTTGCGCAGATCAAGATTTCGCTGATCAACACGCTGGCTACCGCGGTGTTTCTGCTCGGCGTGCTGCCGTTGATGGATATTCACGTGCCGCTGGCGAAAACCCTGGTGGTGGTGACTTTTCTCGCTGGCTTGTTGCCGGTGATTGGCAATCTCATCTCCAACACGGCCGTAACGATTGCCGGTTTGTCCGTGTCGCTTTGGGTGGCCGCCGCGTCGCTCGGGTTTCTGATCGTCATCCACAAGCTGGAATATTTTCTCAATGCACGCATCATCGGCACGCGGATACGCGCCCGCGCGTGGGAACTGCTGGTTGCGATGCTGGTGATGGAGGCCGCATTCGGTTTGGCCGGCTTGATCGCTGCGCCGATTTACTATGCGTATCTCAAGAGCGAGCTTGAGGCGAACGGCATGATTTGATGCGTCGGTATCACGATTCGCGTATCGCGGCCAGCAGCGTATCGTCCTTTACCGTACCGTCCCACGTATTGCCGTGAAGCAATTGCTCCAACGGCAAGCGCGCACGCCAGCCGACCATTTCGAGTTCGGGTTTTGGCAGAAACTCGCTCACATGCCCAAGGCATAGATACGCAAGCGGATAAACCTGCTCGGGCAGACCCAGCGTCTGAGCCAGCCGCGCCGGTTCGACGATGCTGACCCAACCCACGCCGATACCCTCGGCGCGTGCGGCCAGCCACAAGTTCTGCACCGCCAGGCACGTGCTGAAAAGATCGGCATCCAGCATCGTGTTTCTGCCGAGCACATGCGGGCCGCCGCGTTGCCGGTCGCAGGTGATGCAAAGATTGATCGGGCTGTCGACGATGCCTTCCAGCTTCAAGCGTCGATACTGCGCCGCGCGGTCGCCGGAATAATTGGTGGCGGCATCCGCATTGGCATCGTCGTAAAGCGCCTTCACCGCGCGCTTGATCTGGATGCTGTCGATGACCACGAAATCCCACGGCTGCATAAAACCTACCGAGGGGGCGTGATGCGCCGCGTGCAGCAGGCGCGCCAGCACATCGGGCGCAATGGGATCGGGCAGAAACTGCGAGCGCACGTCGCGCCGTTCGTGAATGGCGCGATACAAACCTTCGCGCTGTTCGTTGGGGAAGCGATGATCGGTCATGGTTTGCCTCACTTGCCGGCGAGCATGGCGGCAATTTTCGCCATGTGCGACTCGGCCGTTTCGCGCACGGCTTCTTTGTCCGCTTCCGGATCTTTGCCTTCCCAGTGCAGATCGTCTTGCGGCAATTCGTGCAGAAAGCGGCTGGGCTGATTGCTGTGCACTTCACCGTAGCGCTTCGTTTTGGACGACCACGACAGCGTGAGCAGTTCTTTGGCCCGCGTGATGCCGACGTACATCAGTCGGCGTTCTTCGTCGATGCGGCCTTCATCGATCGCGCCATCGTGCGGCAAGGTGCCTTCCTCACAGCCGACGATGAAGACGAAACGAAACTCCAGGCCTTTGGCCGCATGCAGCGTCATCATGCGCAAGGTGTTGCCGGGTTCGTCGCGGTCGGCATGCGTCAGCAGGGCGAGTTGCGAGGCGAGATCGCCGGCGCTGTTGTTGCCCTTTTGCATGGCGCGGAACCAATCGGCAAGTTCGCGCATATTGCCCATGCGGCGCTCGCGTAGCGCGGCATCCGGCGTGCCGGCCGCGATGTGCGCCGCGTAGTTGGTGCGGGTGAGAATGCGATCGACCAGATCCGCTGCACTCTCGTGCAAGGACGCGCTGCGCAGTTCGTCGAGCAGTTCCGAGAACGATGCCAGCGCGGCGGCGGGGCGCGGGCTCAACTGGCGCAACACGCTGTCGCTGCGCGTGGCTTCGAGCAGCGAGCAATGTTTGGTCTGCGCCATCTGGCCTAGCTTCTCCAGCGTTGTCGCGCCGACTTCGCGCTTGGGTACGTTGACCACGCGCAGAAAAGCCGCGTCGTCGCTGGGATTGGTAAGCAGGCGCAGATAGCAAAGCAGATCCTTCACTTCCGCGCGATCGAGAAACGACAGCGCACCGGTCAGGTGATACGGAACGCGCGCGAGCCGCAATGCTTTTTCCAGCGGACGCGCCTGGAAATTGCCACGATACAGAATCGCCATATCGTGCCAGCGCACTTTGTGCTTCTCGGCCAAAGTGGCCGCCATGCCGGCAATGCGTTCGGCTTCGTGCTCGGCCTCTTTGCATTCGATCACGCGGATCGGCGCGCCTTCCGGATGCTCGCTCCACAATTTCTTGGCGTGCAAGTGCGGGTTGTTGGCGATCAGCTGATTGGCGGCGCGCAGAATGCGCTTGCCGCATCGATAGTTCTGCTCCAGCTTGATCACGCGCAGATGGGTCCAATCTTTGCCGAGCTGTTCGATATTCTCGGGATTGGCGCCACGCCACGCATAGATGGACTGATCGTCGTCGCCCACGCAGGTAAAGTTGCCGCGCTCGCCGGCCAGCGCTTTCAACAGGCGATATTGCGCGTCGTTGGTGTCCTGGTATTCGTCCACCAGCAGATAGCGCAAGCGTTCGCGCCACGCGCCGCGGCATTCCTCGTCGCTTTCCAGAATGCGCAGCGGCAGGCGAATCAGATCGTCGAAATCGACCGCGTTGAACGCGGCCAGGCGTTGTTGATACAACTCGTAGATCGTCGCCGCTTCCAGCTCGCGCGGACTGCGCGCGGCGGCTAGCGCTTCGTCCGGCGACAAGCCCGTGTTCTTGGCGCGGCTGAGCAGATTGCGCAGACCGAACAATACGTCGGGTTTCACGCCTTTGGGAGCCAGCTCCTTGACGATGTTTTCGCTGTCGTCTGCATCCAGCACCGAAAAGCCGCGGCGCAATCCGGCGCGCGCATGCTCGATCTGCAGAAACTTCAGCCCCAACGCGTGGAACGTGCATACCGTGAGCGCCTGAGCATCCTCGGCGCTTACCAGTTTGCCGACGCGATCACGCATTTCGCGCGCCGCCTTGTTGGTAAACGTAATGGCGGCGATCTTGGACGCGGCCAGCTTACGGCGCTGCACCAAGTGCGCGATCTTTTGCGTGATCACGGACGTTTTGCCGGAGCCGGCGCCCGCCAGCACCAGCAGCGGACTTTCGACGTGCTCGACGGCGGCCAATTGTTGGGGGTTGAGCATGCGTCGATCAGGTCTGAGTGGGTGCGGCGTATCGGCGATCCTAGCAAACCCGGCGCCGCCGGAGCAGGCTTGTAAGTGGGCCATCACGATGGCAGTCGACCGGGTTAACATGTGCCATTCCGCGTGCCCGGAACCCGCATGGCCAAGCTCTACTTCTATTACTCGTCAATGAATGCCGGCAAGACCACCAACTTGCTGCAGAGTGCCTATAACTACTACGAGCGCGGCATGCGTACCTTGATTCTCACGCCGGCGCTGGACAACCGCTATGGCGAAGGCGTGGTGGCGTCGCGTATCGGGCTGAAATCGCAGGCGCAGCGTTTTGCGGCGGATACGAATCTGCTGGCCCTGGTGCGCGCCAATATCGCCGAGCACGGCGATCTGCACTGCGTGTTCGTCGACGAGGCGCAGTTTTTGAGCAAGGCGCAAGTGTGGCAGCTCAGCGACGTGGTGGATGCCCTCAAGATTCCCGTGCTTGCCTACGGGTTGCGCACCGATTTTCGCGGCGAATTATTCGAGGGCAGCAGCTATCTGTTGGCCTGGGCCGACATCCTGGAGGAGATCAAAACCATCTGCCACACCGGCAGCAAGGCCACCATGGTGGTGCGCGTGGACGAGCAGGGGCGGGCGATCACCGAAGGGCCGCAGGTTGAGATCGGCGGCAACGAACGCTATGTCTCGGTGAGCCGCGCGGAGTTCGAGAAAATCACCCAGGGCCGCGGGCGTATCGAATTGAAGCAACCTCACTTGCCGCTGGAAGAAAAGCCCTGAACGGGACCGGCATCACGACAAGGAAAAACCATGAGCAATCCGGTCACCTATTTTCCCACCTGGCAGCGCCCGCATTGGCAACCCAGCGACGAAGAAGTCATTCTGCAGTTCTATGTGTTCGGCAACTTCAAACCCACGCGTGTCCCTTCTGAACCCTATGGCAGCGACGGATTGCCGGAAGACGTGCAACTGAGCAGCCATCACCATCACGTTTTGCGCGATTGGGAAGGCTATCCGCTGAAAGGGCCGCTGGGCGACCTGTTCAAGAGCGATGCGCCCGAAGCCTACGAACAAGCCATGGCTGCACCGCAAGTGCTGGTGCTGCACGGCCGCTTCAAGGATCAGGGTGACACCGGTTATTTGCGCGATACCTTCGGCGTGCTCGCCGGCTTGCTCGATATCGGCGGCGTGGCGATTCTCGATCCGCAGATCCTGACGTTGTTCAGCGCCGACGAATGGCGCCGGCGTTATCTGATCAAAGACGGCGCGCCGCTGCGCCATCACGTGTTGATTCTGCGCGACGAGGAAGACGCATCGGGCCGTCAATGGATTCACACGCGCGGCATGCGCAAGTTCGGCCGTCCCGATATCAGCCTGCACGACGTGCCGGCCGGCGATACCGACCGCGCCGGTGCGCTCTGTCAAAAGTTGATCGAACTGCAAGCGCTAGGCGCGCGTTTCGTCGATGGACAGGCGTTGGAAGTCGACGGCATGTTCGGCGGCCTGACCGCCGAATTGGGCGGCGGATACGACGATCCGCAGCTCAACAACACGTATGTGTCGTTCTACTGGCCCGGCGAAGAATAAAAACATCGTCATTCCGGCGAAGGCCGGAATCCAGTTTGAATACGTCATGCGAAGCACTCAAAACCGTTTTGGTGCCCTTCGGACGCATGTCTGAACTGGATTCCGGCCTTCGCCGGAATGACGGCACATCACTTCTGGCAATGCGGACACCAAAAGGTGGACCGCTGCCCGATCACCTGCTGCCGTATCGCCGTGCCGC
>Ga0335072_10009053_pt1 | contig 14399 bp, 10 predicted proteins | sample Lox_Sample_21_FD_206725 | JGI IMG/M metagenome (GOLD analysis project Ga0335072, IMG submission 206725) | Soil microbial communities from Loxahatchee National Wildlife Refuge, Florida, United States - Lox_Sample_2.1 | ecosystem: Environmental > Terrestrial > Soil > Wetlands | place: USA... | reverse complement strand
TCGCCGCCATCCCGCTGGTGTTCGACATCCCCGGCGCCGACGAGGTCACCGCCGAGCGGGGCAAGCTGCTCAGCCAGATCGACGACTACCTCCTGCCCCGGGTCAGGGAGTCGGCCGCCCCGCTGCTGGTGGCCCTGGTCGGCTCCACCGGGGCCGGGAAGTCCACGCTGGTCAACAGCGTCGTCGGCACGCAGGTCAGCCAGACCGGGGTCAGGCGCCCGACCACCAACTCGCCCGTGCTCGCCTGCCATCCCGACGACATCCACTGGTTCGCCGAGAACATGTTCCTCCCCACCCTGCCCCGGGTCCGCCAGGAGGGCCTGGCCAGGCCGGGCCGCGACGGGCTGCTGGTGCTGGCGGCCAGTCCGGGCATGACCAAGGGGATCGCGCTGCTCGACACCCCCGACATCGACTCGGTGGTGCGCGCGCACTACGACTTCGCCTACCAGTTCCTCGACGCCTCCGACCTCTGGCTGTTCATGACCAGCGCCAGCCGGTACGCGGACGCGCCGGTCTGGGAGCTGCTGCAGCACGCGCGGGAGCGGGGGGCCTCGCTCGGCGTCGTCCTGTCCCGGGTGCCGCCGCGGCACCGCACCGAGCTCGTCGCCCACTTCAGCGCGATGCTCGACGCCAACGGCATCCAGGCCGAGAACCGGTTCGTGATCCCGGAGACCGGCCTGGTCGACGGCTACCTTCCCGACGACATCTTCCAGCCGATCAGGGACTGGCTGGAAGACACCGCCAAGCGCGCCGACCGGCGGGTCGCCGTGCTCAGCCAGACGATGTCCGGGATGCTGGACACGTTCAAGACCCGGGTGCCGAGGCTCGCCGCGCACGTCGACGCCCAGGTCGTGCTGCGCAACCGGCTGCGCCGGGAGCTCGAGACCGCCTACTCGACCGCGCTGGGGGAGTTCGACGAGGGAACCCGCGGCGGCCGCCTGCTCGCGGGCGAGGTGCTGGCCCGCTGGCAGGACTACGCCGCCAGCGGCGACCTGGGCAGCGCGCTGCGCGGGAAGCGGGGCATCTCCGCCGGGCGGCGCGGCGGCAGGCGGGCCAGGGCCGACGCCGGCGCCGCCCGCTACGCGGCGCTCGACTCGGCGCTCAGGACCGCGCTCCAGTCTCTCGTCGTGTCGGTCGCGGACCGCGCCGCCGAGCAGGTCGCGCGCGTCTGGCGGGACAACCCGGGCGGCGCCGCGCTGATCGCCGCCGCCGAGGCGAGCCGGGTCCGCGACGAGCGTGCCAAGCGCGAGTTCGAGTCGGCGTTCGGCACCGAGACCGCGGGCCAGCCGACGGGCCGGCAGGGGGCCTTCGACCGCTCGTCGCCCGATCTGCCGCTGCGCGTCTCCCGGGCCGTGAGCACGTGGCAGGATCGCCTCGTGCAGTTGACGTCCGGGGGAACAGCCCTCTGGCATCGGGGGCCGGCCTCCGATCACCCCCGCCCCCGTTCCCCCCGGGGCATGCCCGATGGAACGTATTCGCCCGCGGCCAGCCGAGAGGCCGGGCCGCTGAGCGCGCTGACGCTGGTCGCGCTGTTCGGCGAGCCCAGCCGGCGCAGCAGCCCGGCCCAGCAGGCGCAGCCGGCGGAGGGCGCGGACGATATCGGCACCGCGCCCGGCGACATGCTGGCGTCGCTTATCGGGGCCGCCGAGTCGGCCGAGCTGCTGGTGCGGGCCCGGGCGGACCTGACCCAGCGGGTCGGGCTGCTGCTTGACGAGGAGCTGCTGCGGTTCGGCGAGATCCTCGACGAGGCCGGCCCGGTCGATTCGGTCGCCGCCGTCCGGCTCTACCAAGCCGAGTACTCGCTGGAGGCCGCACGATGACGTCGTCCCCCTCGGTCGGCCGCCGGCCGACCGAGCAGACCCTCTCCCGGCGGCTCGACGCGCTGGCCGAGCTGATCAGGATCGGCCGGTCCCGTCAGGGGCAGGGCGAGCAGCCGCAGCCGCCGGGGCAGAACGACGAGCCGGTGGCCGGCTTCGGCCCGGCCCTGCTCGATGACGCGGACGCGGTGCTCAAGCGGGCCGGCGAGCGGCTGCGCCTGTCCGGCAGCCACACCGTCATCGCGCTGGCCGGCGGCACCGGCAGCGGGAAGTCGACGCTGTTCAACGCGCTGTCGGGCGCGACCTTCTCGCCGGCCGGGGTGACCAGGCCCACCACCAGGCACGTGCATGCGTGCGTGTGGGGGATCCAGGGGGCCGGCCCGCTCCTCGACTGGCTGAACGTGCAGCGCCGCCACCGGTACGCCCGGGCCAGCGTGCTCGACTCCGGCGAGTCCGACCTCGACGGCCTGCTCCTGCTCGACCTGCCGGACCACGACTCGGTCGTCACCGCCTCGATGGCGGCGGTGGACCGGCTGGCCAAGCTGGCCGACATGGTGATCTGGGTCCTCGACCCGCAGAAGTACGCCGACGCCGCCGTGCACAACCGGTACCTGATCCCGCTGGCCGGCCACGCGTCCGTGTTCACCGTGGTGCTCAACCAGATCGACACGCTCCCCCCCGAGCAGATCAGGGACTGCGAGCAGGACCTGCGCCGCCTGCTCGACGCCGAGGGCCTGACCGACACCCCGGTGCTGCCGGTGTCGGCCCGCACCGGCGAGGGACTGGGCGACCTGCGGGCTCTGCTCATCCAGACGGTGCGCCGCAACCGCACGGTCACCGACCGGATCGCGGCCGACATCGACGGGGTCATCGGCGGCTTCGAGCCGTACGCGGGCCCGCAGGTCGCGCCGGACGCCGCGCTGGCGGGGTCGGCCCTGGCCGGGTCGTCCGGCGGGACGCTCGGCGGCCCGCTGGCGGCGCCCACCGACGACGATGACGAGCCGCGGGAGTCGTCCGTCCCGCCGTGGGAGCTCGACGAGGGGCGGCAGGCCGAGCTCGCGCAGCCCGACCCGGGCAGGCCGCCGTGGGAGGACGCCCTCCCCGAGGGGACCGAGCCCGACGGCGTCGACCCGAGCGCTAGCGTCCCCCCGGCGCCGGCCGGGGAGCTGGCCGAGGCGTTCACCCGGGCGGCCGGCGTGACCGCGATGGCGCAGGCGATGGCGAGCGCCCGCGGCGCCCAGGCGGCCCGGCTGACCGGCTGGCCCGCCGCCCGGCTGCTCCGCCGCCGGCCGGGGCTGCCCGCGCTGCGCGCGACCGGGGCCGACCCGGCCGGCCTGGGCGCCGAGGCGGTCGGCCAGGCCCAGCAGTCCGAGGTGGACAACGCGATCACCGCGTTCGCCGACTCGGTCGGCGGCGCGCTGCCGGCGCCGTGGGCGGGCAGCCTGCGCGAGGCCGCCCGCAGCAACGCCCCCCTGGTGCCGACGGCGCTGGCCGACGCGGTGCGCGGGGCGGCCGCCGCGGGCGACCCCAGGCCGCCGGCCTGGTGGCGGGTCGTCGCGCTGTGGCAGTGGCTGCTCACCGTGGTCGCGGCGGCCGGCGTGGCGGCGGCGGTGGTGATCGCGATCGTCCGGCTGACCGGTCATCACCAGGGGACGCTGAGCGAGGCGTCACTGATCCCGTGGCTGCTCGCGCTGGCGGCGGCGGTGCTCGTGCTCGGCTACCTGACCGCCGTCGGCTGCCGGAACATGACCGTCGCGGCGGCCGACCGGGAACGCGAGGCGGCCGAGCGCTCAATGCGCGCGCGGGTCGCCGGCGTCACCAGGGACCTGGTCCTCGCCCCCACCGGCACCGAGATCACCCAGTACGAGCGCTTCCGCCAAGAGCTGGCAGTAGCCTCCGCAGTCTTATCCCGCCCGCGCCATCCCGCCCGCCCCCGCCGCTCGGCCGTCGCCTGCGCAGTGCTGTCCCGCCCGCGTTATCCCGCCAGCGGAGCGGCCGGGTCGCCCCGGCGCCAGGAGACGCCGAACGGACGGCGCGAAGCACACCGTCCGTTCGGACAATCGATTTCGGTTCTAGCCTTTGATCTTGGTTACTTGTAGAGCGTGGCCGTGCCGTCGGAGTTGATGGTCTCCATGGCGGCCTCGACGCCGCTGTAGCTCTCGTAGTTGGACGGGGTTCTGGTCCACAGGATGCCCAGCGTGTTGATGTCGAGGTGCTGGAGTTTCTGCATGATCGTGGACTCTTCCAGGTTGCCGGCCTGGGCGATGGCCCAGTCGATCTCCAGGCCGGCGTCCCAGCCCTCCTGGCTGTTGTCGATCGCGTTGTCGTTGCCGAGGCCCGCGGCCTTCATGCCGGCCATGTACGCCTCGAGGCCGGCCGCGGTGGCCTTCTCCGAAGCCGACGTGCCTTGCTGGGCGGCGGTCAGCCAGTCCTGCATGGAGCCGAGCACGTAGATGTTCTGCATGACCGACGGGCCGCCGGCCGCGGAGATGAAGCTCGGCAGCTCACAGGCCGAGCATTCGCTGATCGGGATCGTCGGGCTCTGCGCCCGGATGGCGCGGATCGCGGTGATCGAGTCGGTGCCCGGCACCAGGCCGAACAGGATGATCTGCGGCTTGGCGGCCAGCATGGCGAGTACCTGCGGGGTGACGTCGGTCGCGCCGACCTGGTCGATCTGGGTGGAGACGAGCTGGAAGCCGTCCTGCTTGGCCAGGTTCTGCACGGTGGCCTGGTTGGCCAGGCAGACCGACCCGCAGTTGTCCTCGAGCAGCGCGACCCGGGTGTAGTGCCGGGGCACGATCAGGTTCTGCGCCGAGGCGATCTGGTCTTCGGCGAAGACGTCGTAGAAGCCGGGGAATCCCCAGGAGTTGAGCTCGCTGGCCGGGTAGCCGTTGGTCTGCCAGCCGGAGGAGAGGCTGATCAGGATCGTCTTGTTGGCGATCGCGATCGGCAGCGCGGACTCGGTGTCCGCCCCCGACTCCGGGCCCACGATGAACTGCGCGTGGTAGGTCTGGATGCACTTGCGCGCGTCAAGCTCGGCGTCGGCCGCGCTCGACTGGTTGTTAAGCGAGATGTAGGTGACCTTGTGGCCGAGGATGCCGCCGGTGGCGTTGACGTGCTTGAAGTACGCCTCCGAGCCCCAGTTGTCGGTCTCGCCGATCTGCGCGTACGGGCCCGCCAGGGCCTCGTCGCTGCAGACGACGATGGGGGAGTTGGCGCTGGCGGCGTTGCCGCCGCTTGAGCCGCAGGCGGCGAGCCCGCCGGCCGCCAGGATGATGGCCGCGGCGACGGCCGCCTTGAACGGGGTTCGTCTTCGAATCATGGTTCTTTCCTCCTGGGAATTGCATTGCTCGGGACATCGAAGGCTTGGGGCGACGGCCGGGCGTGCTGCTAGCTCCCGACCAGGAGCGTGTTGACGACCGGCGACGACCGGAAGTCGCTGGGGCCGCCGTCGAACACCAGCCGGCCGGACGCGAGCACGAAGATCCGCTCGCTGACCTGCGCGACCAGGGCCAGGTCGTGCTCCACCAGGAGCACGCAGGTGCGGGCGGCGACCGCGGCCAGCACCCCCGCGAGCCGCTGGCGCTGCTCTTCCGACAGACCGGAGGCCGGCTCGTCGAGCAGCAGCAGGCGGGGGTTGGGCGCGAGCGCGCGGGCGAGCTCGACCATCCGCTGGGTCTCCAGCGTCAGGCTGGAGACCTCCCGGCCCGCCAGCTGGGCCATGCCCAGGTCGGCCAGCGCCCGCGACGCCTGCTCCCTGGCGTCGTCGAGCCGGCTGCGCGCGATTCGGGTGGCGATCGACGACCGGTGCGAGGCGAGGCAGGCGACCGCCACGTTGTCGAGCACGGTGCGGCCCTTGATCAGGTGGACGGACTGGAAGGTCCGGCTGATGCCCTGGTAGAACCGCTCGTGCGGCGGGCGACCGGTGATGTCGGCGCCGCTGAGGATGACCTCGCCCCGGGACGGCGGGACGCTGCCGCCGATGACGTTGAGCAGGGTCGACTTGCCCGCCCCGTTCGGTCCGCAGAGCGCGAACAGCCCGCGTTCCGGCAGCGTGAGGGAGACGTCCTCGAGCACGCTGAGCCCGCCGTACTCCTTGTAGACCGACCTGACCTCGAGCAGCGCCCCTTCGCGGGGTTCGCCGTCGAGGCGGCCGTCGCCGGCCGGCCGGGTCCCGGCCCCTGCGGCGCCGGCCGGCCGGGTAGCGGCGGCCGCGGTCCCGGCGACCGCGGTCCCGGCGCTGGCGGCGCCCGGCTCCGCTGTCGCGCCAGCTTCGGCGGATATGGCGTTCCCTGCGTCAGGACGACGGGAACGCCATATCCGGGTCGCCGCGTCGCCCTGCGCGCCCGCTTCGGAGCCCAGCCGCGCGCGCAGCCGGCCGACCCCGGTCGTCACGATGCCGGCCAGGCCCTCCGGGTCCACCAGCAGCACCACGGTCAGCAGCAGCCCCTCGACCACCAGGATGTTGACGCTCACCCAGTTGCTGGCGCCCTGCAGGTACTGGATGACGAGCGCGCCGATGACCGCCCCGATGACCGAACGCCGCCCGCCGATGAACAGCATGATCAGCAGCGCGAGCTCGGCCGTCGGGTCGACCAGCGTCTCCGGCACGAACTGCTGGGTGCCCGCGTACACCGCCCCGCCGAGGGCGGCGAACACGCAGCCGAGCACGAACAGCTCCAGCTTCCGCCGCGGGGTGCGGACCCCGAGCGCGGCCGCCGTCCGCTCGTCCACGCCCAGCACGAACAGCTCGAGGCCGATATCGGAGGTGAGGATGCGGGCGGCGATGAAGACCGCCACCGCCAGCGCCGCGATGACGATGAGACCGCCGCCGACCAGGGCGACCGAGGTCGACGCGGACGACGACGGCCACAGGGTGCCGGGCAGCGGCGCGCCGACCGCGCCGCCGAGGAACCCGGTCCCCGACACGTAGCCGACCGCGATCAGCGGCAGCATCAGCGTGGCGACGGCCAGCGCCAGCCCGGACGCCCGGGTGACGACCGAGCCGAGCAGGATCGCCAGCAGGGCCGAGGCGATCAGCACGATCGGGGTGGCGATCAGCACCGGCATGTTGTAGTGCGTGTTCAGCATGGCCACGCCGTACGCGCCGACGCCCATGAACACCGACTGGCTGAACGCGATCTGCTGGGAGAAGCCGATCTGCACGGCCATGCCCGCGGTGACGATCGCGTAGCAGGCGGCGAGCACGAACACCGAGCCGGTGTACTGCTCCCCCCAGATGAGCACGAAGACGGTCCCGACCACGGCGACGAGCGCCGTCGGCGTCAGCCCGCGCGGAACCCGGGACGCGGCCAGCGCCGAGCGCCGGGCCGGGCGCCGCGAGGATGCCAGCAGCCCGTTCATCCGCTCACCGCCGATTCGAAGCCGAGCTGGCGCGGCCACGCCAGGACCATCGCGGCCAGGATCGCGTACAGCACCGTGTCGCCGTACTCGGCGCTGACGTAGCCGCCGAGCATCGCCTCGAGCACGCCGATGAACAGGCCGGCCAGCAGCGCCCGGCCGGGTTTGCGGAACCCGCCGTAGGCGGCCGCGAGGAAGCCGGTCAGCGAGATCGTCGCCCCCGAGAGGTAGGTGAACCCGGTCAGCGGCGATTCCACGATCCCGAAGACGGCCGCGATGACCGCGGTCCCGACGAAGATCAGCCGCCGGTAGCGGCGGGTGTCGATGCCGACGATCCGCGCCCCGACCGAGTTCTCGCCGCTGGCCTCGAGCGCCTTGCCGCCGAGGGTGAACCTGATGTACACCCAGAACGCGCCGCCGATGATCACCGCGCAGGCCAGCACCAGCAGGCCGGCCCGCTCGAAGTGCAGGCTGCCGAGGCTGAGCGAGGCCCCGTTCCACAGCGCCGGGGCGGCGTGCACGTCGGTGCCGAACAGCATCTTCGCAATGCCGTCGATGAAAAACGAGAGCGCGAACGTGAAGAAGAACGTGACCACGATGCCGTCCATCCGCTGCGGCCCGTCCTGCGCGATGCGCAGCACCACCTGGTCGTAGACGTAGGCGAAGGCGGCGACGACGAGCAGCGTGCAGACGATGGCCACCGGCAGCGGCAGCCCCTTGACCCGGTAGAGGTTGTCCACCCCGAGCGCGCCGACCATGGCGAAGTCGCCGACGGCGAGGTTGAGTATGTTGGAGACCCGGTACCAGACCGAGACGCAGACGGCGAACATCGCGTAGATGGCCCCGGTGGTGATGCCGGCGATGAGGAGGTTGCCGAACTTCATCATGCCGCACCGGCCACGCTGTCGCCCGCCACGCCGTTGCGCACCTCGACCCGCCGGTTGCACAGGGTCAGCGCCCGCCGCGGGGCCTCCTCGACGACGATCAGCGTCGTCCCCTGCTCGTGGATCTTCGCCAGGGCGTCGTACACCCGCTTGGCGACGGCCTCGGCCAGCCCCAGGCACGGCTCGTCGACCGCGAGGATCCTCGGGTCGGCGGCCAGCCCGCGGGCGATCGCGACCATCTGCTGCTGGCCGCCGGAGAGGGTGCCCGCGAGCTGCTTGAGGTGCAGGTTCAGCTCGGGAAAAAGCTCAATCGCTCGGTCGAACGGTCCCGATCTTCGCGCCTTCCCGATACTTCTCGTCCACGTGTAGCAGCCCAGCAGGATGTTGTCGGCCGTGCTCAGGTCGGGGTAGAGCTGGCGGCGCTCGGGCACCAGGGTCAGGCCGTGCCTGGCGGCCCAGCGCACGTCGCCGTTCCTGGCCGGCGCGCCGAAGATCTCGACCGTGCCGCGGCGGCGGATCATGCCGGTGACGCCCATCAGGATCGAGGACTTGCCGTTGCCGTTGGGCCCGATGATCGCGCACGCGTCGCCCTCGGCGACGGTGAACGTCGCGTCGTGCACCGCGACCACGTTCCCGTAGGCGACGGAGAGGTTCCGCACCGCCAGCGCCACGCCCGCCTTGGGCGCGGTCTCGGCGGAGGTGCTTCCGGCCGGCGCGCTCTGGGCCGGCCCGCTCTCGGCCGGCGTGCTTGCGGCGGCCGTCATGACGCCGTCCTCCGGGGTCTCAGCACCGCGCCCTCGGGCAGCGGCCGGACCAGCCGCTGGTACACCGACAGCCAGCCGACCTCGGCCGGCCGGGCCGACGGGTCCGCCGCCAGGTCGGCCCGCCGGCCGGCCAGCTCCTCAGTCGGCACGTCCAGCTCGGCCGTCCGGGCGGTGACGTCGATCCGGATCGTGTCGCCGTCCCTGACCAGCGCGAGCGGCCCGCCCGCGGCCGCCTCGGGCGATACCTCGCCGACCACGATGCCCTTGTTCACCAGGCCCGACAGCTGCCCGTCGGTGACCACCGCGACCTGGCCGGTGAGCCCGGCCCCGTCGAGCGCGAACACGAGCCGGGAGGCCATGCCCATGCCCGGCGAGCCGGTGACGCCCTGGCCGCGCAGCACCACGACCTGCCCGGCGTGGATGAGGCCGGCCGTGAGCGCGTCGAGTGACGCGTCGGGGGAGTCGAAGACGATCGCGGGCCCGGCGAAGTGCAGCGGCCGGTCGTCGGCCACCGCCAGCTTGACGATCGCGCCGTCCGGGCAGAGGCCGCCCCGGATGACCACGATCGTCGGCCGCCGCCCGAGGGCGCGCTCGGCCGGGCGGATGGTCTCCTCGTCGGCCACCGTGACCCCGTCGAGGTTGGCCGCCACCGTGTCGCCGGTGACCGTCAGCGCGTCCCCGTCGAGCAGCGGCTCGAGCCGCTTCATGATCGCCCGGGTGCCGCCCGCGTCCTCGAACTCCTCGATCGACGTCTCGCCGTTGGGCCTGATCGCGGTCAGCAGCGGCACCCCGTCGGCCAGCGTCTCGAACAGCCGGTAGACGTCCGCGTCGCACTCCGCCTCGGCCGCCACCGCCTGCAGGTGCTTGACCGAGTTAATCGACCCGCTGACCGAGAGGATCGCGGTGACCGCGTTCGCGAACGCGGCCGGGGTCATGATGTCGCGCGGCCGCAGGTCCTCGGCCACCATCTCGACGATGCGGGCGGCGGCGGCGTCGACCGCCCGCCACATCGGCTCGCTGTTCGCCCGCACCGGGGTGGACCCCGGCAGCGCCATGCCCAGCGCCTCGCACGCCAGGTGCATCGTGTTGGCGGTGCCGATGCCCGCGCAGACGCCCGGGCTGAGCACCGCGTTGGCGCTCATCTCGGTCAGCTCGGCCGGGTCAAGCCGGCCGCTGGCGACGTGCCCGGCCGCCAGGAACACGTCCTCGATGTCGCAGTGCCTGCCCCGGTAGGATCCGCTCGCCTGGTAGCCGCAGGCGACCATGATCGTCGGGATGTTCAGCCGGGCGGCCGCCATCAGCTGGCCCGGCGCGGTCTTGTCGCACGACGCCAGGCAGATCATCCCGTCCAGCTGGGCGCCCTCGACCTGCATCTCGATGTCGTTGGTGATGAGGTCGCGGGCGGACAGGATGTACCCGCCGCGGTGGCCGGCGCTGTGAATGAAGTCGCTCGGGGCGGCGGTGCGGATCTCGAAGCCGATCCCGCCCGCCAGCTCGATCGCCCGCTTGGCCCGCCGGGCGATCTCGTCGAGATGGCTGAAGCAGATCGCGAGCTGCGACGACGTGTTGACGATGGCGATCTTCGGCTTGACCATGTCCTCGTCGGACAGGCCGAGCGCGAGCCACTGCGCCCGCCTGGTCGCCCACCGGGAAGTCCCGGGTTCGTAGTTGGAGCGCAGCTCGGCTGGCCTGCCTCGAGGCGGATGGGGATTCCCGCCCCCTGATGACAGCTCCGTCATCGTTTCACTACCTCTACTTTCGCGTTGTCGATAAGCAGCCAGTCGCCGGTGGCGATGACCTCACACGGGTCGGCGTCGAGGTCGGTGACCGACGGAACCCGGGTCACCACCGCCCCGAGGGCCGACTTGGCCGAGATCCGGCCGATGACCATGCCGACGGGCGCGGTGCCGGACAGCCGCGTCGTCTGGAAGAAGCCGGACCAGCCCGAGGATCCCTTGGCACTGGGGAAGACGAGGATCTTGCCCGCGAAGCAGACCCCGAACAGCTCATGCCGGGGTTCGATGATCACGCCGCGGGCCGGGTCGATGCCGCCCCAGCCGGAGATCGGCTCGTGCGATACCAGGGCCTCGCCCTCGACGCTGCCGGGGACGACCGTTCTTCCGCGCAGGATGAGCCCGGTCATGCCAGCTCTCCGTTCCACCGGCCGGTGACGGCCGCGTCGACGCACTCGTCGAGCGTCCCGAACCACGCCTCGATGCCGAGGATCGCGGGCAGGTAGTGCGCCTGCTTGGCCGAGTCGGTGGCGAACACCCGGGTGCCGCGGGGGGCCGCCCGGGACATGGCCGGGCACGAGTCGGCCAGCACCCGTCCGCCCGCCCGCTCGATCACCGCGGTGTAGCCGGACCGGTCGGCGACCACCTTCAGCGAGCGGGGGGCCATGATCCAGAGCTCGGTGCCGGCCGACAGCCGCCTGCCGTCGAGCAGCTCGGCCGTCCGCCTGATCTGGTCGACCGAGGCGTGCGGGCAGCCGAGGAGCACGAAGTCGACGTCGTCGGACGAGCCGATCTCGTTCAGCGTCTCGTACATGGCCCGCCGCTCGGCCGGCCCGTACACCACCGCCTCCGGCACCGATGTGGCGCCGTTGAACGCGGCCTCCACCGTCGGCGCCTCCGGCGTGATCCCGGGAATGTGGTACAGCTCGACCCCGCCCGAGGTGGCGGCGGCCGCGCCGAAGTGCTTGAGCTCGGTCAGGTCGGGCCGCGCGACGTCCCCGATGATCACCGGGCGGTCCTCGCCCGCGACCCCGCCCGCGAAGTAGCCCAGCATCCCCCAGTCCTGGAAGCTCTCGACCGTCAGCCCGCGCACGTCGATCAGGTGCGTGCCGTGCCGGTTCGCGTCCAGGTGGTTGCCCCAGCACGGCACCTTCCCGGTCAGCGAGGCCGCGCCGGTGGAGGCGATCCCCTCGCAGTTGGTCCGCGCGCCGAGGACCGAGTTCGCGTAGATCACGGCCGACGACTCCATCCACGCGCAGTGCTCGCCGCGCAGCGGCAGGTTCCCGACCTGGTACGGCGTGCAGGTGGCGAGGATGTTCACGCCGTGCCGCCCGTAGAACGACTCCGCGTCCTCCTGCAGGGCCACGTTCTCCGCTGGATAGGGCACGATGCCGGCCGAGTCGGGGCCGAACCCGTGCTGCAGCTGGCAGGTCGGCACCCGCATCGACGGGATCGTCAGGTCCAGGTCGCTGTCCAGGTTGATCACCGCGAACGCCTTGTCCCAGCCGCCCTCGGCGACCAGCCGCGCCTTGACCGGCGACGGCTGGGTCATCGTCCCGGCCACGTTGCGGATGTCGCACAGCCGCTCCGCGTCGAGCGCGAACCCGTACCTGATCAGCAGGTCCATCGCCGCGGCGACGGCGTCGCCCTCGGCCCCGTCGCGCATCCGCTTCTCGTCCTCGGTCAGGAACATCAGCCGCTCCGCCCGTCGTCGTGGATCATCGGTGACCTCCGGATCACTGCGCCGGATCGCCCAGGTTGGCGGCGAGCCGCTCGCGCAGCCGCCCGACGTCGATGTCGTGCACGCTGCCGGCCGGCCCGTCACCCGAGCCGCCGGCCAGGTCGAGCGCGTGCGCCGCGGCCGCCCCCATCGCCGAGCACGGGCCCATCACCCGCACGCTCGACAGCGCGGCGGCGTCGCCGTCCGCGCACCGGCCGGCCGCGACCAGGTTGTGCGCGCCCGGCGGGAGCAGCGACCGCAGCGGGACGTAGTGCACGTGGTCGGCCGGGAACATCTCCCACACGTAGCCGTCGGACCGGTCGTGCAGCTCGACCGGCCACGCGGTCCGCGCGACGGCGTCGTCGAACCGCACCCCCGACCGCACCTCGTCGACGGTGAGCTGGTGCGCGCCCTTGATCCAGCGCGTCTGCCGCCGCCCGGGGAACCCGTACGCCCGCACCCGCGCCTCGCCGAACGCCTTCGGGAATTCCGCCCGCAGCAGCTCGAGCGCCCGGTCGGCCTGGTCGCGGCCCTCGAACATGGCCCGCGAGGCGGAGATCGGGTCGAGCGGCGCGTCGATGTGGGTCACGTTCATCACCGCGGTGCCGCGGCCGGGGAAGAAGAACGCGAGACCGCCCCGCCGCAGCAGCCCGGACTCCTCGCCCCGGGCGGCGAACACCGCGTCGACCTCGCCCGCCTCGGGCTTATGCTCCTCGTGCAGGTTCTCCACGATGAACTGCTGGCTGCCGTAGATCGGCCGCGACGGCTCCCAGCAGGGCAGCCCGGCCTGCCAGGTCAGCGCCGCGTCCCCGCTCGCGTCCGCGTACCCGGACGCCCGCACCCGGACGTTCCCGTACCGGGTGCCGAAGTCGGCCGACGTCACGAACCCGTCCCGCATCGACACGTCCCCGAGCACCGCCCCGGTGATGACCTGGATCCCGAGTGACTGCACGGTCTTCTCCAGCCACCGGCCGAGCGCGACCTCGTTGTAGAACACGGTCGTGGTGTGGCCGCGGGAGAAGTAGAGGTCGCCCGACGGCCTCAGCGCGGCGAAGATGTCGTCGAATACCCCGTGCGTGAGCTGGGTGTACTCAGGCGCGTTGCCGAAGATCCCGCAGAACAGCCCGATCAGCGAGTGCACCATCTGGCCGCCGATCAACGGCAGCGAGTCGACCAGCACGACGGAGCGGCCCAGGCGCGCGGACTCGATGGCCGCGGTCGAGCCCGCGATCCCGGCCCCCACGACGCAGACGTCGGCGGTGATCTCGCGGGTGGGCGCGGCGGCCGGCCGCGTCACCGCGTCCAGCCGAAGTTCGGTAAGTTCATGCGGCATGTCTCGGACGTTAGGTCCGTTAACAACCGACAAACAAGAAAATGCTTGTGCTAACGGGTATAAACCGGATTTATTGTACGCCCCGAGCAATGGCTCTGACCTGGCGTTTCTTGAATCAAATTCGACGGCCGCCGGGCATTCCCCGGCTTACCGCTGTCACCCGCCCCAACGCCGGCCGTCCCGAATCTGTCACCCGCCCCAACGACACCGCCCCGCGCCGAACGACAATGCCGCCAACCCCTCGCCCCGGACCGGCGGGGGATCATATTTTGATCAGCACCTGGCGGATCAGGGCCAGGGCAGTTGCGGCTGGCGATCAGCCGCGTTTAGGGGGGAACAGCAATGGCGCATCCCAACGAGGACCTGCTCAGGCGCGGATACGCGGCCTACAGCTCCGGTGACATGGACACCGTCCAGGCCCTGTTCGATGACCACATCGACTGGCACGCCGGGGGATCCAACCAGACCACCGGCGACTACCACGGCTTCCAGGAGATCATGGGCTTCTTTGGCGCAGTGACGGAGCTGACCGGCGGCACCTTCCGCCTCGAGATCCACGACATCTTGGCCAACGACACCCACGGCGTCGTCCTGGCGACGTTCCATGCCGAGCGAGACGGGCAGCCGGTGGCGCTCCGGTCGGCCGACATCTGGCATCTCGCAGACGGCAAGGCCACCGAGCACTGGTCATTCTTTGAGGACCAGGCCGCCGCCGACAGGCTCTTCCGCTAACCCGCGCGAGGCAAGCTCAACGGCGCCGCAGCCGAGACGGCGAGCAGAGGCGCGC
>Ga0335072_10009052_pt1 | contig 14400 bp, 15 predicted proteins | sample Lox_Sample_21_FD_206725 | JGI IMG/M metagenome (GOLD analysis project Ga0335072, IMG submission 206725) | Soil microbial communities from Loxahatchee National Wildlife Refuge, Florida, United States - Lox_Sample_2.1 | ecosystem: Environmental > Terrestrial > Soil > Wetlands | place: USA... | reverse complement strand
GTGACTGTTGCGAAGCCTTCGCTGGCGTGCAGCACTTGGCGGATTCAAGTCAGCTACAACCTTTCGTTGTCGTTCAGCAGCTCGTTGGCGAACGTGTCGTTCGGCGTCTGGGACGGCTCGACCAGCTACCTTGGCTGGAACACAGGTCCAAGCAATGCGAGTGGCGGCGCTGCCACCGGTGTTTCGGCCAGCGGGTTTTCCTCGGTGACTTATCCTTCCACGACATCGAGCGTCGTTTTGAAGTTGTATTCCGAAGCGAGCGCGTCCGGTGCCAGTTCCCTTTCCACCACGCCGTTGACCATCGGCAGTCCGATCAGCTCCACTTCGCCATACAGTTTCACGGCCGCGAGCGAGTGTTTCAACTGATGAACCAGGTCATCGTCACCGGTCAGATTTGCTTTCCGCCCAAAACCAAACTGTTGGGCGAGGTGTCCGCGACATCCGCGCAACTCGACATCGGCGACCGAAACGGCGACATCTCGCTCTACGCGCTCGGAGAGAGCGCAAGACGATTGGCAGCGCTTCGGCCGGGTCAGAACGTGAAAATCGGCGGCGCGCTTTCCGTCACTCCAAGTGGTGTGTTGCAGGTCAAAGTCGTAGACATCGTGTTGGTCGAGACGCAGTACAGGGAAATCTAGGAGACACCATGTCACAGTTTACAGGTTTGCCATTGGGATTTTCAAACCTCGCCGTGGGCCAGGTTGCGATGAGCGGGAGTGCTCAACAACTTCCGGCAGCGAAAGCATCGCAAATCATTTTGACAGCGCTGAAAGGAAACGCGCATCCGGTTTACGTCGGTGTGGATGACACGCTCACCGACTCGACAGGTTTGGAAATCGCCCCCGGAAATTCCGTCGCTTTGCCCGTGGCGAATCTGAGCATGTTGTGGGTGCTCGGCAGCGTGGGCGATTCACTCTCGTATGCAGTTTTGGTGTAGAGGGTCGTTACCGTGGGAACGACCCAACCCCCGTTCCCGTCGTAACGGGGGTTTCCACTTGCAACTCTAAGGAGGACGCGATGGGACCTTGCAACGAAGTGCGACTGAGCGGTCTTTTGGAGTCCGTCACCGACCTGCGGAAGCAGAGGTGGACTTGCTGCACCGCCACCATCGAGTGCGATGGGCGCTTTCCGGTTCAGCTTTATGCCACGTCTGAAACAGCGAATTTGTTGATGAATGAATTTCACAAAGGCGATTACATCGTCGTGAGGGGCCACCTGTCGCTCAGTCCGCGCGGTGAATTTCAAATCTCCGTGCGGTTCGTTGCGCTTTGCGACGGACGGCCCCGAGTGTTCCTGGAGAATCGCCCGAGATTGGCCGAAGAGCGAATCTAAAAAGTTTGCCCGATGACCTCTTCCACCATCGGGCAAAAGCCCAGGGCTTCGCCTCCTTCCCCTGGCGCGACGGGCGCTGAGCGGCGGCTTGGGTTTCTTCACAGGCTTCCCGAGACCGCCGCTCGCCCCTTTTCTCCCCCAGAAATTTCGAGATGCAACGCTCGGAACCGTGTCTGTGTTGCGTCATTGCTTGTCTTTGCCTTGAGCTAGCCGCTTCCACGGTAACGGCTAGCTTGCAACTCTCCGGATGCCGCAGTAGGAAATTCCACTTGACAGCCCCTGAAAGGCACCGTGCTATCATTCGCTGAGAAGGAGACCTCAAGTGAACAAGGGACTTGAAAAGGAAATAGACAAGGCAGCGAACGAAGTTTACAAGAGCGTGAAGGCGAACATGTTCCCGAACATGTCTCTGGTTGCTACACCTGAAAGAGCTGCGGAAATAGTTCTGCAACAAGTAGACAATAATCGTGAGAAAGGTATCGGAGTACAGAATGCCTTGGTAGTTGAGCCCCTAGACACTCCCAGAAAGATAGCCCTACAGTATCTTGAAGAGAAGCTGTTGGAGCTTAAAAAGAATGACCCGAATCCGCCGGAAATTTGGAAACGCTGAATCCTCTATCACGCCGCTCGCTCGAACGCGCCCTCGAACGGAACGGCGATTTCCAGCGTAGGCGATAGGGAGCGAGACAACCCCTCGGCACCATCTCTCTGCTCCGCCTCCTGACGCTTCTATCCGCGCCGCACGCACCTCTCGCGTCCGTAATTCGCACACGCCCTCGCCTCCGTCGCGCTCCCTTCCCCGTCGAATCCCGCAACCACGGCGACGAGATTTGCTACGGCAGAGCCGCAATCAGCTTTTAGATGGCGTTTATTTTGCTCTCGAGCTTCGCTGGTCGTAACCCAATCCCAATCCTTTCGCGCTGCCGCCGAATCAACGACACCTGGACGGGCTCTCGCGGGGGACCGCAGGGCTTTGCGCCTTCGGCAACGCCTGCGAACATTCGGTTATTAGGGGGTCGCACCTTCAGGTGCGACATATCAGAACTCCCGGCGCAGCCCGTGCCTTTCGCGGCGCCTCTACCGCGAGTCGTCGCCTTTCCCTGGACCACGGCTTTGCGCAAGCGGCTCTTCTCTCGCACCTCGCCCTGCGAAATCCCGCAACCGCCCGCTCGCCTGCCTCTACGGTAGCGCCGCAATCAGCTTTTGGATCCGCGCGCCATACGCGCTTCCCGCGCTCGCTTGTTTCTTCGGATCGTTCAGGTACGGGTCCACAAATGGTCCGCCTCGGTCCAGGATCAGCCTGTCCCCCCAGCCGATCATTCCGAACAACCGGATCAGTTCCTGTGTTGGCTTGGACAGCGGAATCACATACGCCGGATTCAGCTCGGTTTGCACGCGCTTGATCACCGTCGGAGCGGCCCGCCGCAGCGCTCCTTGCGGATCTGCCAGGTCCTCGAAGGGGCATTCGACGGCGTACAATAGAAAAAACCCGCGCTTCGAAAACTCCGTCAGCCCCGCCTCTTCTGATTTCTCCGCGCCCGGCGCGCTTCCCATCGTCTTAATCAGCTCGTCGAAAAACGAACGTGAACTCGGCGAACGCACCGAGCGATCCGCAGAAGCGGCGTAGAAAAAATCCTCCGCCCGGGAAGGGGGCGCCGAATCGAGGAACAACACCCGGATCGGCGAAGGGCGGTATTTCTGCGCGAGCACCATCCGGTCGGCGCGCCGCTGAACGTGAAGTTCGTCGGAGCGAGTCCCACAGCCCTCGCAGACCGGCATGTAGCGCCCTCCTTTTAACTCGCGTGGGATGTTACACGAGCCCTAATCGAAAGTGTAGTGGCCCTTCTCTCCTTGATTTGCCAACCCAATCGTTGACTTGGGTTGGCCCTCGGTCTTAATATGCGCCTGCCTTGGACGCGATGCCCCCGTCCGGGCTCGGAGGAAAGCGGTGTCCGATTGGCACTACGCGCAGTCTGACCGGAGCGAGGAACTCGCCCAGGTTCACTACTTTTCCATGAAGAAAAATGAAAGCGGCAAGCAGGTCGAGTTCCGCATCACGGTGAAGGAATATGCTTCGCCTCCCGCGGGCCATTCTCTTCGTTTTTTTGCCGAGGCCGACAAGCAAGTGAACCAGAAGAGCGTTCCCGTTGTTCCTTCCGGCTGGGGCGATTCCTTGCTCAAGGCTCTCGCGGATTGCATGCGCATGATCCGGCAGTTTCCTTACGAAGCGTAGCCCGAGGAGCGATATGGCCGCGCAAAATGTCGGCAGCCGTAAGGACTGGGAGAACGTGGAAATTCACACCGTGTACCCGAAACCCGGCTACGTTGTTCTCGAAATGACGGGAAGCATCCACATGGGCCCCGATTGCCGCCGCATCGACCACGAAGTCGAACAGCACGTCGCCAAAGCGGACAACCGGATCGTCTTCGATCTCACCCGCGTCACCCACATGGAAAGCGCCGCCATCGGCCTCATCGTCCGCACCCACACCCATTTGATGAAAAAAGGCGGCGGATTGCGAGTGGCCGGAGCCAAGGGGATGGTCCGCTCCGTTCTCGAAATGACCCAAGTGGACAAAGTGATTGGCGTCTTCCCCACCGCCTCCGAAGCGCTTGAAAATCTGTCTCTGCTTGGCTGATCTTCTTCCTCGCATCCTCTTTGGAGATCTGAACTTCGCTCCCGCCGTCCGTGAAACTCTCCGCACCGAACCGCCCCAAAGTGCCTCGCGGTCATGCTCCTTCTCCGTGGCGCGAAAAAATACTTTCCCGCCGTATCCCCATCGCTTCCGCCCGCGTGTAGAATGCCCCCTTTCAAGCGGGAGGTCCGCAATGAAAACGAAAATCTCGATCGCTTTCCTCATCCTGCTTGCTGCCGGCATTCCCGCCTGGGCTCAGTCGGGAACTGCCCCAGCCGCATCCTCGCAAGTCACGGCCATTCTCGCCGGGCGGTTGATTGATACCGACGCCGGCAAAATTCTCGAGCATCAGGTAATTTTAATTCGCGGCGAACGCATTGAAGCCGTCGGCCAGGGACTCGCGATCCCTCCCGGAGCGAAAGTCGTGGATCTTTCAAAGATGACGGTTCTGCCCGGCCTGATCGATTGCCACACGCATCTCGCCGACGGCACCGAGGACAACACCGGCGATCCTCTCACCTACTTGAAGAAGACCTCCGCCGAAGTGGCCTTCGAATCAGTCCCCAACGCCCGCGCCATGCTCTACTCCGGCTTCACGACGGTCCGCGACGTCGGCGCCTACCGCGCTCTCAACGACGTCGCCATGCGCGACGCCATCGCCCGCGGCGATATCGAGGGCCCGCGCATGTTCGTCGCCGGCTCCTACGTCACCATCACCGGCGGCGCCGGCGCCCTCACCGGCATCGCTCCCGACATCACTCTCCCCTGGAATCTTCACTACGGGGAAGCCAATGGTCCCTGGCAGGTTCGCCAGGTAATTCGCAAACTCGCCAACGACGGCGTGGACCAGATCAAGATCCTCTCTTCCGGCGCGGTTCTCGAGCGCGGCAGCAACCCTAATTCGCAGGAGTTCACCCTCGAGGAATTGAAGGCCGCCGTGGACGAAGCCGGCCACTTCGGCCTCCGCGTCGCGTGCCACGCCCACTCCACCCAGGGCATCAAAAACGCCATTCTGGCCGGCGTTACCTCCGTCGAGCATGCGACCATGATTGACGACGAAGGCATTGCCATGGCCAAGGCTCGCGGAACTTACCTCGTCATGGACATCTACGACGAAGAGTGCATCGAAGCCGCCGGTAAAGCCAACGCCATTCCCCCCGACTTCCTCGCTCACGACGCCAACCTCGGTCAAATTCAGCGCGACAATTTCCGCAAAGCCGTCGCCGCCGGCGTCAAGTTGGCTTTCGGCACCGATGCCGGTGTCTGTCCTTACGGAACCAGCGGCATGCAGTTCGCCTACATGGTGAAATATGGAATGTCTCCGATGCAGGCCATCCAATCCACCACCAGCGCTGCCGCCGATCTTCTCGGCCACACCGATGAGTTCGGCTCGATTCGCCCCGGCAAGTTCGCCGACATCGTCGCGGTGGATGGGGACCCCGTGCAGAACGTCCGGCTTCTCGAGAATATTCCTTTCGTCATGAAGGCCGGCAAAATCTACAAACAGTAGGAGAGGCGCAATCCGCAGCCCGCGCTACGCATTCAACCGCTTCGGGCCGCTCACGGACGCATTGCCGCGCTCGTAAAAACGCAGCGGCCGGTGCGCCTCCTTCGTGATGCCGATCCGCACGCTCGTCCCAACCGCTCCCACCGGACGCAGCGCCGTCCCCAGCCACAGCTCTCCCAGGCGCGTCAGGTCGATCCCATCCAGCGCTCTTTGCACCCGCATCGCCCGCGCCAGTCGCCCCGGCCCGCTCGCAATCTTGGCCGGATTCTCCTTCACGCGAAACCCGCGCATCCACTCCACGCCCTCGATCGGCTCGGCCGCGCGGAACAACACTCCCGCCCCAACCCCCTTCGCCTCTGCCGAAATGTTCAGCATGTAGTGCATGCCATAGCAGAAATAGACGTAGGCGTGCCCCCTCTCGAGAAAAAGCGACCGGTTGCGCGCCGTCTGTCCGATGAAGGAGTGCGCCGCGGCGTCGTCGGGCTCATACGCCTCCGTTTCCACGATGCGCGCCGCAATCCGCCGCAGTTTTCCCCCGCGAGTAAGCTCGCGCACAAGTGTTTTGCCGATAAGGAACCGCGCCAGCTCGGCGGCGCTTTCAGGAAGTTCGGATCGGCGCAGCAATCGCGGCGCATTTTGCAAAGGCATGAGCGTGGATTTTAGCAGGAAGTACCGTCGAGCGGTTTTATCGTGGTGACGAACGAAATTCCCCGGCTCGCGAAAACGCGCTCTCTCGCCAAGCCGGCAATCGTGCGCGCGCTGGGCGCGTCAAATCCCCCCGCTTAATCGCGATACACGAATTCCAGCCGGATGCCCGCAACCTCGATCACATCCCCCGAAACAAGCTTCGTCGGATGCCTGATCTCCGTCCCGTTCACTTGCGGAACCCGGTCCGCGGGTCCGATGTAATAGGAGTTGTCCTCGCGCCGCGTAATCTGGGCGGCGACGCTCGGCTTGAACCACCCCTTGAGCCGGACCGTGGCCATCGCCGACTTCCCGATGACCGCCAGCTTGTCGCTCAGGGTATATTCCCGCTGATCCGTCTTCCCTTCTTGCACGATCAGCGACGCCACCTTCACTCGCGCCGGCGACACCTGCGCGCTTTCCCCCACCGCTGCGGCTTGCTGCAGAAAATTCCGGCGATCCTTCGTGTCGAGCATCACGGTCTCGTTGATTTTCGGCGCAAACGCTTTCGGCGCGCTCGGGTCGGCAAACCCTTCCGGCTCGCGGGAGTCCGCCACGACGATGCTGTGCTTTCCGATCGAGACCGAATCGCCCGGCTTGAGCGTCACCATCTTGATTCTCTGCCCGTTGACGAACGTCCCGTTCAAGCTCCCGAAATCCTCGAGCATCAGCCGTCCTTCTTCGTTGAATACCCGCGCGTGATAATGCGATACCGCCGGATTGTCGATGATCAGTCCATTATCCGGCGCCCGCCCGATGCTCACTTCCTTCGCCCCCACGGCGACTTCCTTCAGTACGGATTGCTCGAATTTCAAGACCAGCTTTGGCATCGCATCACCTCATTCGTACAATTTCAAATCCTCGGGCCCCTCGTTCTATCCGGGACCCCGATTAAGAATCCTTGAACCACCGTCCCAGCCGCGCCACCAGCGCCCCCACCAGGCTTGGTGCGTAGCGGACCACCACCACCGTGATGTTGTCTTCGCCGCCCGCTTCGTTCGCCATCTGGATCAACCGCCGCGCGCACTCCCGCGCATCTCCTGATTCCTCCAGCACGGCGGAGATTTGAGCGTCGCTCAGCTCCTTCGACAACCCGTCCGAGCAAAGAAGAAAGCTGTCCCCCTCCACGGTTTGCTGCTCCGATACATCCACCACCACGTCCTGCTCCGGCCCCAGCGCTCGCATCAGCACGTTCTGCAACTTGCTGTTATCGGCCTCGGCTTGCGTCATTTTTCCCCGCCGGACCTGATCGGCCACAAACGAGTGGTCGTGCGTCAACTGTTCCAGGCTCCCGTTCCGCAGGCGGTACGCGCGGCTGTCGCCCACGTGCGCGAAGAACACGCGGTTATCGTGGAACTGCAGGGCCACGACCGTCGCTCCCATCCCGCGGCGCGCCGTATCTTTCTCCGCCTCTTTGCGAATCGCTTGGTTCGCCAGGCTGATCGCCGACGCCAGCCTTCGCCCCGTCTCCGACGCCCCCAGATGCAATCCCCCGTAATATGTAAGCGTGGGATCTTTTTCCGCTTCCCGGCAATGGCTGACGATTGTCTCCACCGCAATCTTGCTGGCCACCTCGCCCGAGGCGTATCCCCCCATTCCGTCGGACAGCACAAACAGGTTGAGATCCTCCGCGACCCCGAAGTTGTCTTCGTTGTTCTCGCGGACTCGGCCCTTGTCCGTCGCTGCCGAAAACTCCATCGATAACCTGCCTATGGGTTCGTGTTCTGTTTTACAGGAGGCCATTTGAACTCGTGCACCTGATTGAATCCTTGGTCTTCCAGCCACTGCGAAACGCTCGAGATTCGCGCCGTATCGTATGGCCCCGAAAGTACGATGAAGTAATCCTGGATCAGGCCGTGGCGCGGAACCACCAGGGCCGGCAAACCCAGCTCCTCGATTTTCTTCGCCGCGCTCTCCGCTCGCTCTTTCCTTTCATACCGCCCCACCCACAAATACGACCCCGCATGAAACGCCGCCACTGAATCGGAGTTTTCCTTGAATGCCCTCTCCGCGCGCTTTTGAACGTCGCTCGGAACGCCACCTGCCGCCGCGGGGGCGTTCGCCGTGGGCGGGCTCCCTTGCGTCTGCGCCTTCGCTGATTTAGACGCGGCTAAATTTGTCGCTGTAGAGTCGCCGGCGTTCGCCGCTGGCGTGGCACCGCCGCTTGCACTGGCAGGCGCCGCTGCGGCTTGACCGTCTGGCTGTGGCTGCGATGCGGCGTTTGACGCGGGCGACGCCGCTCCGGCTGCGCTCGAAGGCATGGCAGCCGAATCGCCCGCCCCGGACGTAGGCGCGCTCGAATTCTCCCCTGTCGATTTCGTCGCAAAATCCGGAGGCACCGGGGTCAAAGCCTGCGGCAGAGACGGCGGTTCAATCAACTCCGCCAGCTTGGCCTTCGCGGCCCATCTCTGCGCTCCCAGCACTCCCACCACCAGAAGCCCGCCCAGCAGAATCCAGCCGAGCGGCGAACTCGACCGGCGCGGCGGCGGCAGCGCCGCTGGTGAATAAAACGGATTTGTCACGGGCGCGGAAGGCGCGTTCGACCCGTGCGTGGCTGGCGCGGGCGCGGCGGAACTTCGTCCGATCGGGTTCGGCGTCATCGCTGGCACTGTCCGCGGATTGGGCAGCCCCGACGGAGCGGGCCCAAGCGCTTGGGACAATTCGGCGATCGAGCTGAACCGTTTCGCAGGCTCTTTTTCCAGGCAGCGAAGTATCGCCCGCTCGATGGGCGCCGGAAAGGCCGGATCGATCGTGTGCGGCGGCGGCGGCGCCTCGTTCATCTGCTTGAGCGCGACCGCGACGGCGGTATCCGCCTGAAAGGCGGGCGCCCCCGTAAAAACCTCGTATAAGACCAGACCCAGCGAATAAATATCCGTCCGGTAATCGACCGCCTTGCCCGCCACCTGCTCCGGCGCCATATAGGCGGGCGTCCCCACCATCGCGCCCGTCAGCCGCGTGGCCACGTCCATGGAACGCGCGATCCCGAAATCCATGATCTTCACGTTGCCTTGCGCGTCAATCATCACGTTTTCTGGTTTCAGATCGCGATGAACGATTCCTTGCGCGTGCGCCTCTTTCAATCCCGAACAGATCTGCTGCGCGATATCCAGCGCCTTCCTCGTGGGCAGCCCGCCGAATCTCGTCAGAACGGACCGCAAGCTCTCTCCATTGACGAATTCCATCGACGTGTACGCCACTCCCGCGATGCGGTTGAAATCGTAGACGCGGCAAACGTTCTTGTGCGTGATTTTCCGCGCAAACAGGAGCTCGTTCTTGAACCGGTCCATCATCGCCTGGTCGGAGGCGATCTCCGGCTTCAATAGCTTCAGCGCGACGATTTCGCCCGTCTCGCGGTCCCGCGCTTTGTACACATTTCCCATGCTGCCGTGGCCCGCTTCGGCAAGAATGTCGTAGCGCTGCCCCAAGGCGGCCAGCGCCGCCGGACTGATATTCGTGATTAAAACGGAGTTTCCCGCATTTCTCTCTGCGCTGGAATCTTTGGGCGGATTGCTTCCTTGCGCCGCCACCCCAACGGGGTCGGATAGGAGGACGGTGTCGCGATGTTCCCCCTTGCGGGCAATGCCGGTGTCTGGGGGCGCCGGATTGGGCGGTTCGGGCATGGCTGTACTTCATAGAATACGGGGGAATCGGCGGCGTTTCGGGCGCGTCAAGTGCCGCTGTAGGGAAAGAGTATCTGGTACTTCTCTGGGCACCGCGGCGAGGTCACCCTGTCCCCGCCAAGGTCGCCCCCTCGCTATGGGCAAGGGCGGTGTCCATGACGCTCCCGCCACCGTCTCCGCCCGCCAATCCTTCCCCACCCGGCAATCCATTGTTTAACTTCTGGTTCTACCTTCCCTACGAACGATTGCGCGGCGGCCCGTAAAAGGGGAAAATTTCATCGGAGAAGCTATGGCCGAAACCAAAGCCCCGGCGCCGCAGACGAATCCCGAAGCCTACGAAAAGCGGCGTCGAACTCAGCGCGTCCAGATCATGATGCCGGTGTTAATCCGGGGCACCCACAAAGGACACGCCTTCGAAGAACCGACTCACACCATCACGGTCAACGCGCATGGATGTCTCGTTTTGATGAAGTCATCCGTCGAGCGCTCGCAGGAAGTGATGCTGGTGAACTCGAAGACCGCGGAAGAGCTTCCCTGCCAGGTGATGTTCGTGGGCCAGAGAGACGGAGAACGCGTCCAGGTGGGGCTTCAGTTCGCCGAACGATCGCCGCTTTTCTGGCGGATCATGTTTCCGCCGGAAGATTGGGACCCTTCTCAGCGGAAGCGCCACACGGGCGGAAACGCCGCACCCTCCGCCAAACCCGCCCCGCCATCCCCGCCGAAAAAATAGCGTTCCATCGAGGCCGGCTCGCGCCCTTCCTCAGCCGCCCCAGTCCCTTTCCCTCGGATGCGTTATCTTCATGGTGTGTCGCGAAACGACGTCGGCGGGTCAAACGAGCACCGATCGAGAAATGCTTTGTCCGTGAGAAACCCGTCGCGCCAGCGTCGAATATCGGCCAGCGACGCCGCTGCGACGCCGCCCTTCTCTCCCAGAAATACAATCACCACTCCGGCGGCGGGCTCGTCCGTGTGATTGGCCTCGCGGTAGCCGTCTATAAAGACCTGTTTTGCGAACTCCATTTGGCTCCGGCCCAGCGTCCCCTCGGGCAGCGTCCGAGAAGGCTCCGCAAAGACAAACAACGTCGGTTTGCCTTTCAGCGGCGCCCAGTCCCCGTCGAAAACCTTCACCTGCTCGTTTGCCGTCGTGAAATTCGAGTTCCCGGTCGCGTCGGGGTCGTCCGGGTCCGAAGGCCGCCGCAATTGCGAAACGCGGATCCACCCCGTGGTTCCGTTTTCCAGCTTGACCTGCACGAATCCCTCGCGCCCCTCGGTCATCTCGAATTCATCGTCGGGATCGGCGTAGAACAGGATTTTCGAGGTCTCGTCCGACATGGAAAACACCGGGGTCTGCGATGAACGCACCACCGCTATCGACGAAAGAAATTTCTGGTTCTTCGAAACCGATGTCAGCTGGTCGATTTGCTCGCGCGTGTTGCGCTCCTGAGCCTCGATCCCTTCCCGCTTGGCGCGAAGCGACGCAATCTCCGAACCCAAAACAGCCGGGTCCGCCGTATTGATCATCGGGCCCTCGGCGCCCGAGGCTGTGGGCCCTCCCGCGGAATGGTCCGGCACGGGCATCGTCCCCGCACCTCCCGCTCCGCTCGCCGCCGCCGCTACCGCGCGGGGTGAACTTCCTTTTTCCAGATAGATGCTCAGCCGGTCCAGAAAATCGTTTTCGATCCGCCCGTTCGACGGAATGATCACGTATTGCGAGTGGCCCGGATCGTCGCTCACATACCACGCCGTTATCTTGGCGCCCACGGAGACGAGCGTTTGCGACATTCCCTGCGACACAATATCGATGTGAAGTTGGTAGTGCGGATTTTCAAAGTGGTCCAATGTGTTCGCGCCCGCGCTTACAAAACCATCCAGCGTCGGCAATCTCTCGGTCGAAAACGCGCCCATCGCATCCAGAGCTTCCTGCACCTCCACTTGCGAGTGCGAATAAATCCTGTCAACCGGCTTCGCCCCGGCTTCCTGTCCCACGGCCGGCCTGCCATTCGCGCAGGCCGTCCATACAACGGCCGCGCACACCATCACTCGCCATGGCCCGCGGCTCTTCATGACATCGGCACCAGAAACAGATAATAGATCCATCCCTCTTCGCCCGTGTCCGTGCGCACCCGATACCAGAATTTCGACGTGCTCAGCACCGTCACCACCTGCCCCTTTTTCAGCCGCAGAATCGTCGAGGAGTGATCGTACGGATCCGTCTTCAGCGGAATGCCGTCCGCTTTGATTCGCCCTTGCGTGTCGAATTCCAGCTGCTTCAATTGCTTCTGCAGTTTGTCTTCCGCCGCCTGCGCGTCTGTCAGCATCGCTTGCTCTTGCGCCAGGTCGTATCGCAGCCCCGCGCTCTTATCGGCCGTGTTCACTTCCGCCGGCGTGGCGTGGACGCGCGAAGTCGGCATCGCGCCCCGGATCTGGTCCATGATCGACGCGTATTCCCCCATCTCCACGGACCCGTCCGAGTAGCAGTGCACCCGCTCCGCGTCCTCCACAAACACGGCGTCGATCCGCAGCCGGCTTCTCTGGTCGTTCACGGGCGTCACGATGTACCGCACCGTGATCGTTCCCATGTCGTTGCTTCCCGGAAAATGATCCGGAGTCAGCGCCTTCGTCCTCACTTTGTAAAACACCTGGCCTGCCCCCGGCGCGGGCGCGTCGGCAAACGCCTCCGAAGACTTTGCTGCGACCGCATCCTCAACGTCCGGGTCGCCCCGGTAGATATGGCTTCCCTGGATTGATCCGCTTTCCACCACCCGGCTCACCGCGTCCGCCAATTTGCTCGCCGGCACCGGGAGATCGACTGAAAATCCGATTGGTACTTTTCGGCGGGGGTCGTGATAGAACTGTGCGGAGCTAGGGGGAACCAACCAGAGGAGGGCGAGCAACAAACCCATCGTCTTGAACGACCGCCGCAACACGGCTTGGGGCAATGAGCACCGCCGTCTTGCTGCACCGCCTACGGTAGTAATTTCCGGAATCGGAAGTGATGCCTCACGCTCCGTTTCCCAAGCGCGAGCTAGACGATGGTCAGCCACGCGTCTACTTTACCAGCACGCTCCGGGATTTCGGAATACTCAAATGCGCGAATCTCGCGGCATTCGCCGCCCATGGACCCTTCCCCGAATGGGCGCAATTCGTTGCCGCCATTTGAGTCCGCGATTCTCTCTTTTCACATTCCCGGCTCTCAGGCTCACGCGTCCGCCAAACGCAGGGGAATTCCCCTGCCGTCTCACCGCTCGTAACTGTGCATGGTGAATTTCGCCTTCGTGGGGCTTGCATACGCCCGTCCGGGACCAGAAGCACAAATATGCGGAAGCCGTTAAGGCCGGCTCGCGTCCGCTGTCGCCGAACCGGCGAGTCTTTCCGTGACTATTTTTCGGAGAGTGTGAAGTCCACTTTTGCCGTTTCCTTCGCCGCGACCGTCACCTTTTCGTCCCACGTGAGCGGTTCGGTGAAGATTGGGCGGCTCACCATCTGGTTGGCGTCTACGTCCATCACGGATTCTTCGCGCGCCACGTGCCAGCCTTCGTGCCACGCTTCGATCGTGTACGTCCCCGCCGGGATATCCTTGATCGTGAAATTTCCCCGCGCGTCGGTGATCGCATAGTACGGATGATCCACCGTCAGGACTACCGCGTTCATCCACACATGCCCCGCGTCGCACTTGAGATTGGCGACTCCATCCCGGTTAAACGTCCGCTTCACCACATGATTCGCGATGGGAAACGGTATGTTGTAGAGTTCGGCTCCGGTCATGTGCACGTTGTGCAGGATCGGGTCGCTGCTGACCATGTCGAATTCGCCGCCCTTGGGAACGAGCATCACGTGCGGCACGTACCTGCAGTTTTTCTGATCCAGCGTTCGCTCGGCGACCGGCAAATCCATCGCCTTGCCTTTCGTGATGTCCTTCAGGTAGACCACCGTGTTTTCAACTCCGCCGTCCGGCGATATGACGATTCGTTCCAGGTCGCGGATCTTTTCCCCATTGGCGGCGCAGACCTCGGGATTCTTCGTGATCGGAAGCGTCACGGGCTGCGGTCTCGCGCCGGACCACTTCACTGTCCCCGTCACGCTTCCTCCATCTGTTACGGTAATCGCCTGGTACTGCGCGCGTGCCGTGCCGGTCCATAGCATGAAAATTGCCGCCACCAGCGCTTGTCCGGAAAGTCTCCAGGAATGATTCATTGGCCCGCCCCCATTCGCTCCGAAATCGATTCGCGATCTGCTTCACTACGGGACATCAATTCGCGGCCGCCCTCGACACCACGCGCCGAAATCCCACTGCACTCGACGCCCTCTTAATCGGCCGGAAGCTACTGTCCCTTCTGCTCTTTTGCTCGCGATGCCCTGCTCTTTTCCGGCTGGTACAGGACCATCAAGCTCCGGAGGTAATGCACCAGGTCCCATGCCTGGTTCGCATCCAGATAGTCAGCCCAGGAAGGCATCGGTGTTCCGTCGAGTCCGGTCATGAAGATCCGGTAAAGGTTGCCAGCTCAGGCGGTCGAAGCAACACTTGCCTGAAGTCTACTCGCGGGAGTCTGAAAACCTAAAGTCTTTCTCGGGCGTTGATTCAAGCGCAGCGAGACCTGGTCGAGCTGCGCTTGAGAGATGG
>Ga0335072_10009051_pt1 | contig 14401 bp, 12 predicted proteins | sample Lox_Sample_21_FD_206725 | JGI IMG/M metagenome (GOLD analysis project Ga0335072, IMG submission 206725) | Soil microbial communities from Loxahatchee National Wildlife Refuge, Florida, United States - Lox_Sample_2.1 | ecosystem: Environmental > Terrestrial > Soil > Wetlands | place: USA... | reverse complement strand
CACCGGCTCGTTCTGCATACAGCCAGGAACGCCGACGGCCGACTGTCCGGCCAACACGGGCAGCTTCCAGATCTGGAGCGGCGTCACCGAGGTGTACCAGCTCGAGCACTTCACCGTCCCGGCCGCCGCCGGGGTCTCACGGCTGAGCTTCTCCGCGGACTACCAGGACACGGGACAGACGTCAGACCTGCACTTCGCGCTGCTAGAGCCGAACGGCACTTACGCGGGCTACTCGCTGCCCCAAGGCCTGGCCGACTACGGGAACGTCCAGGTGGCAAACCCGCCTCCTGGCCAGTGGACCGCCGTGTTCTTCACCGAGCAGGACGGCGCCACCACGGGTGGCATCGGCACCAGCGGGACCGTGCAATGGGATGCCGAGATGTCGCAGTACGCTCCGGCCGCGCCGATCAGCCCGAGCGCGCTCAGCCTGGCGCCTGGGCAGACCCGCACCGCGAGCCTGAGCCTGACCAGCCCGAGCGCAGCGGGTGACACCTCACAGTCGGTAGTGGTGTCCTCGGGACAGCACCAGACCACCGTTCCTGTGGTAGTGCGGACCGCGATCGCAACCAACAGCAAAGGCGGAACGTTCTCCGGAACGCTCACTGGCGGCAACGGTCGTGCATCCTGGCCGGCCCAGGAGAACGATTACGTGTTCAATGTCCCGCCAGGCACCCAAGCCATCCACGCCGACGTCACGCTCGCCAACGATCCGAACGACTTGCTGACCGCCTACCTGATTGACCCGAGCGGGCAGGACCTCGGCTACTCAACCAACGTGACCGTCAACAGTTCGGGTCAGCCCGAGAGCACGCTCTCGACCGACCTGTACCACGCAGACCCGCAGCCGGGACAGTGGACGCTGATCCTGACATGGGCCAACCCCGTCAGCGGCCTGGAGCTGTCCGAGCCGTTCACGGGGACGATCGCCTTCAACCAGGCGGACGTGCATGGCGACTTGCCCGTGCTTGCCAGCCTCAGGGCAGGGACGACCTACACCTACGACGTGACCGTTCACAACACCGGCTCGGCCCCGGAAGCATTCTTCGCAGATCCGCGGCTGCATTCCGACGCAACGCTCCCGCTACCCAACCAGAACGGGGCCGTCAACGCTGCCAACATGACCCTGCCGCTGCCGGCCAGCAGCGCTCCGGGTCCGTATTACTTCGTGCCGACGCAGACCAGCCAGCTGCAGGAGAGCCTCACCGGCAGCGTGCCCGTCGATTTCGACTCGGAGTACTTCCCCGGTGATCCCGACATCGAGGGCACTCAGTCGGGCGACGCGGCCAGCGCGACGCTCACCGAACCGGAAGTGAGCCCGGGGTTCTGGGACCTCAACCCGGACGAGGTAGGCCCTTACCCGGCCACAGGGGCGCCGACTGCCACGGCCTCGGCGTCGATGAAAGTAGTGACCCAGGCGTTCGACCCGGCCGTAACCTCGTCCACGGGCGACCTCTGGTCAGCGGTCAACGGCTTGTCGAGCAGCTACTCGCCGGTTTACGTCCCGGCCGGCGCCACGGCAACCATCACCGTTCAGATAACGCCGAGCGGTGCGGCAGGTTCGTTCCAGTCGGGCACGCTGTTCGTCGACGACGAGACCATCGCCGGCGTGGACGGAATTTACGACCTGCCGAATGGCGACGAGATCGCTGCGATCCCGTACAGCTACAAGATCACAGGGTAGACATCGGGGCCGACCCGCTACGCCGCCACCAGTCTCAGCGGACTGGGCCGGAGATTACCTGACGCCCATCGCCATGGGTCCGGAGGAAGGTGCGTCTGCGAGAGCATGTATTCACGCGCATAAGCATGCAGAGGGCCAGCTCGCTCTCATCGGCCCTGGCAGCTGCCGCGGCGCTGGCGAGATCCTCGTGGGAGCTGTGGCCGCTGGGCCCTAAATACACGTAACTAAGAGGGCGAGCTCAGCGAACTTCGGTGTACTCGCTGCGGTCCAACTGCACAACGTCGGTGTAGTCGCTGCTATCCGTCGGCTCTGCGACGTCGGTGTACTGTCTGCGGTCCAGCTGCACGACGTGGAAGCTGTCCCTGAAGAGCAGTTTGCGCATGTGCTGCATCCCGGTCATGCCCGCGAGCGCGACAGCAATGGCCGCGGCGAGGACCGAGCCGCCAAACAGCGCGAGCCCGCCGACGACGTGTCCCAGCACCATCACGACCAGTGCGGCCAGCAGCGCCAACGGCACCGCCCCCACCAGCAACAGCGCGAGCAACGTCAGGGCGATCACGCCTCTACCCGATCTGTCCCGCGCCCGCTCTGCGTACCAACCGGTCATCACGCTCACCTCGCAAGACCCGGCGTCCGTCCATGGCCCGGGCCACCCGAAACCAACACGATATGTCGTGTCCTCTTCTTTATCAACGCGCCTCTCGATCAGAACGTTCCCGCAGCCGTCTGGCACGCTGACGACGCACGCGTGCTGGTGATGGTCACCCGTTATAGTGCCCGAGGTGAACGGGAATGCTCGGGCTAGGTCTTTTGGGGCGGTCGCCTCCGAGTACGACAAATGGCGCCCGTCGTACCCCCCGGCAGCAGTCGACTGGCTTGCGCCGTCTGCCCCGGCTCACGTCGCCGATGTCGGGGCAGGGACAGGGAAGATGACCGAACTCCTGCTCGCGCGCGGGCTCGACGTTGACGCTGTCGAGCCGGATCAGCGCATGCTGACGGTGCTAGGGCGTAACAACCTAGCTGCACACCTTCATCGGTCAGACTCCGAGCACATCCCAGTGCAGGACACGTCACTGGACGCTGTCCTGGTCGCTGACGCCTGGCACTGGTTCGAGCCCGAGCCCACGATCACAGAGATTCGCCGAGTACTCAAGCCGGGAGGCTGGCTCGGCCTGGTTTGGAATGTAGTCGCAGAGCCAGTGGAACCCTGGGAGCTCTTCGTCGCCGACGATTCAGACACCTACGACCGTCACAGCAAAGGCACAGTTGCCGGCCTGATCCGACGTCTGTCGTATTTCGACGGTGACGAGCTTCAGTTCAAGCAAGTCGACTGGGAATGGCACCTCACCCCGGAACACCGGGCATCCCTCCTCGCAACCACCTCCATGGCGATCGCCATGCCGGCCGAGGAGCGCGTCAACGCCATCAACCGGTCACGGACGGCACTTCAACAGGTATGCGAAGCGCACCGCAAGCAAGCAATGCCGATCCGACACATCGCTAGCTGTGTGCGGTGGACGCCGAAACTCTAACCTGGGTTAGCGGATTCGAGCGCATCACGGCCATCCGCTTTCGGCATGAACATTTGCGGGCAGTGTGGCGATACCGGAAGGACCAGGCAATGCAGGTTTTTCTCGAGACGCAGCGGTTGTTGCTCCGCCGGTTTAGCGCGGCCGATGCGGATTACCTTGTGGACTTGGATGCCGATCCCGATGTTATGCGATTCGTCACTGGCGGGATACCTACGTCCCGTGCCGAGATCGAGAATGAAGTCCTGCCCGCATTCCTCGGCTATTACGAGCAGTACGAGGGCTTTGGGTTCTGGGCGGTAATCGAGAAGGCAAGCAAGGAATTCCTGGGATGGTTCCATTTCCGGCCGCGCGCGGACGCCGTCCCCGGCGAGGTCGAGCTTGGTTACCGGCTGCGCAAGTCGGCCTGGGGGCATGGGTACGCCACCGAAGGGTCGCGCGCGCTGATCCGGAAGGGCTTCACTGAGCTGGGAGTACAGCGCGTTGTCGCGGAGGCGATGGCCGTCAATAAGGCCTCGCGGCGGGTGATGGAGAAGGCGGGCCTGCGGCTGACGCGGACCTTCCATCGGCGCTGGCCCTACCACATTGAGGGCGATCAGTTCGGGGACGTCGAGTATGCGCTCGACAAGGCCGACTGGCAGCTGCGGGACCAGGCGGCACCATTGAATTGTCCGCCAGCGTAGAACCGCAACAACGGGACTGACGATCCTTACCCGGGCTTCGGGGCCTGCGCTGCGGGTCATGCAGATGGAGTGCGGTCTGGGGCCCGCGATGACTTCCAGCAGGTCAAGCATCGTGGAGCGCTGTTCGCTGGTAAGGGGGCGAACAGGACAGCGGCAGCGAGCTCGCGCTGTTGCAGGAGCGCCTTCCGGGTGGTCGCGCCGCTGTCGCAGCGAGCAATGAAAACCCGCAGCCGTCGAGCCAGCGCCTGCCGCTGCCTTCTGCGGTCGCCAACCTGTCAACTCGGCATCAGCACGCGTGCCGGCCGCGGCGGATGCGACTCAACGGTTCGGACAGACTTCGGACTGCCCGCGGGTTCGGCACCGAATAAGTTGCGCGGCGCCGGGTAGCTGCGCGGCGTGGCGAGAGCGAGAACTGTAGCGGGGTATGCCATCCCCGGCATCATCGTGTTCTTCTTCTGGGTGGTGGTCGTGATTCTGGTCATCATCTTGCTGGCATTCATTGTGCACTGGGCCGGTGGCGGAGTACTCAACCTGAGGCTCGGTCACTTCCTCTTGAATGTCGGGTTCACCTGACAGGCAGCGACCACCGTCCCCGGCTCGAGTTTCAGATGCAGCTCAGCAGCCAGGTCGAAGGGACCAGGCCGTAACGTTCCTGCGTCCGGAACGCCGCGATGCGCGCCTTGGCTGGCACCCGCGCCGGGTCAGCAAGCTGCGGGATCGCAACGCGCTTTCCGTCGGCGGCATAACGCCAGCCGTGGTAAGCGCACACGATCTCATCGTTACTGACAGTGCCCAGCGACAGCGCCGGGCCCCGGTGCACGCACACGTCCGACATCGCCCGGGCACTGCCGTCGTTGCCGCGCACCCTAGGGCACGTGATCCACGAGTGCCGCCGCACCGCCAAATCGACGCGGATGGACACCCCACGGGCGCAGATCTCGAGGATTCGATCCGCACCAACCAGCCATCGTCGATCGGGTTGCTGGCGGTCGAGCGGAAGGCCGCTCATGACGTCATCGGCGAGACCGAGCGCAAGGAGGTGAATGCGGTCCACGGGACCACCCTGTTCACCACAAGAAGGCTCTGACGCACCCGATGTCGGCCTTGAGGGTGGCTCCGAACAGCGCCCGCAGACGTCAACCAAGTGTGGAATCCACAGTTTGCGGCTGCCATGCGCAGGCCCTTGGAGCCGGACGTTTCCCTCCCCGATGTCGTCCTCAGCAGCTGACCGCGGGCGGCCGGATGGCTCATGACCTGGTCGCATACATCAGCCGCACCGTTAGCCGTGCGATGCACGCTGCGGGCTCTCCGCTCAGGCTGCGCACCAGGACGACGCCGCCCGCGCCGGTGACTGGAATGTAGGTGTCGCGCTGACCGGCCGGCAGTTCGACGTCCCTGACGGCGGTTCCGAGCTCAACCTGCAGCGTTGTCGCGGGGCCGGAGTACGAGAGCTGGATGATCCATGCGTCGCGAAAGACATAAGCGCTGAGCGGAATCCTCGTCGCGGCCGACCGTACCGGCCAGCATGCCCTTGAGCCTGCAGGCCGGATGCTCGACGCGCCGATATCGACCACCGGCCGCAGTCTCCCCCGGCTGTCGAACATCATCAGGCTGGTGACGGCCCCCTTGGGAACTGTCACGAACCGGATCCCGGCACTTTCCGGCGCGAGCGGCCCGAGGACGACTGACGTTTGCGTTACCGAACCCCGGAACCCGGCATACATCACGTACCACGGAGTGGGCGCCGACAGGATCACGGTGCCAGGCCTCGCGCTAGCTAGCGCCGACCGGGCAGTGTCGATGTACGAGCGCGTCCTGGCGCTGGACGTGCTGCTGAGGTAGGTGACTCCGGACCAGATCGAACCCGCCAGGAACGCTCCGGTCAGGGCGAACGCGCCGACCGCCAGCGGCACCGACCGCGGCCGTCTCACGCGGTAGGGATCCTGCTCGCCCCTGACAGGCCAGAACGCCAGCCCGACACAGACAGCGAGCACGGGTGCTGAGTCGGCCAGGTAATACGTGTCGGCACCCAGCAAGCTGGCGGGTAGCTCGGTCAGCCGCGCGATCGCGACCGGTGCGAAATCGGCCAGCAGCAGCCATCCGGCCAGAATGAGCCAGGACCGCAGCGCATGCCGCCGGTACCACAGGGTCGCACCGACGATGAGTGTGGCCAGCACCCAGGTGACCTGGGTTAGTGCGGGAGCCTCGGCTGCGAAACCGTAGTCGCCGCCGGGCACAAACCAGCGCCATGGTCCGCCAACTGCGGCCGGAACGAAGCCGACCCGGAGCATGGCCGCAGCCAGCGACAACACGCTCGAGACGTCTCTCGGGTTGATCGGCTGCTGGGATGATGTCTGCAGCTTGATCACGAAGAGGACGAGGTAGGCGGCGGTCAGGACCCCGTAGATCGTCCAGGCTCGCCGGAAACTCCGGAGGGTCCGCCTGGCGGCGGCCAGCCTGCGGCCGGGCACAAGATATGCCGAGGTGAGGGCGAAGAGTACAAGCGGCACGAGGGCGCCCTGCACGTCGAACAGCAGACCTGCACCGAGCCACACGGCCGCGGCGGCGACATGGCTGACGCGACCAGAGCGGACGTACCTCACGTGGGAATAGGTCGCCCCCAGCATCGTCAGCTGCAACGGCAGCCAGTCCGTCACAGTGGTCCAGAACGACAGCCCTGCCAGCGTCAGCGGCGTGAACAGGAAGATGATCAGCGGGACCAAGATCGCCAGGCGGCTGCCGAACAAGATGAGAAGCAGCCGCAGCATCAGGACGCCTGCCGCCGCCAGTGCCGCGATGGTCACGATGGAGGCGAGCAGCCAGTCGTACGGCGCCAGTCGGGTCACCAGCCAGAACACAACCAGGCCGCCGGGCCTCAGATGGCCGCCACTGAAGCTGAACAGGTAGTTCAGGCTCAGCCCGTGTGACAGCGCGCGGTCCAGCAGGAGGAAGTCATCCTGCCGGAAATAGAAGCGTGAGAGCAGGTACGCTTTCCAGCACAACTGCGCGACGATCAGCACGACGGCCGCGACCATGACAGGATTCGCGCGGAGCCACCGGGCTGGGCCAGTGGCAGCATGCTGAACTGCCGCGGCAGGTAGCCGCTCTAAACCGGCACGGCCCATATAGCCTTCCACGCTTCCTTGCGAATCAACACACTCTCACTATCAAGCTGGACGTGTTCACCTCGCCCCGTCACACTTTTTGATCCCGCTGTCCAGTCCGCCCGGGCGCCGCAATACCTCGGGACCCGGAGGTCTCACACGCCCACGCTAGAGCACCTGACCGCCGCTGCCGCCGAAAGGCGCCCCCCTGGCCGCACCCCGCGGGCCAGGGCAAGGCAAGTGACGAAAATGGACGAGATAATGCCATCTCAACGGCAACCGTAGTAGCATGACCTGCCAATAATGTCCCACTCACCGGGAAACAAATTGCAACGACTGCTATCCCGCGAGATCTTCTTGCCAGCATGCACGTTCATCATGGGCGTCCTCACCACGATATTGCTCACTGACTATCTCAACAAGCACAATCCTATACTGGTCGCGCTGATAGGCGTTATCTTCCTGCTTGCTCTCCTCCTAGGCATTTCGACCCGAGTCCTGCGCGTAAACGAGCTCTCTATGGACTCTATTGAGGCAAAGATCGCAAAGCTTCTAACGAGAACCGGGCTCAGCGTGGAGTACGTTGAAGACGGCGACACAGGCGAGTCCTACGCGCGCGTTACCGCCCTGATTAAGGCTGCCAAAGATAGCCTGACCTTCGTAGACATGTGGCAGCCTTACGAGGACTATCAACTAGGCTCGCCAGAGCGAGTAGAGGCGAGAAAAGAATTCTATCAAGCTATTATTAACCAGGTGGAACACCATCAGCATGGTCACGAGATGTTCCATCGAAGAATCGTCCAAGTTCCGGAGCAGTACGCGGGCCAGATTGTCCCGTTCAATCTGGATCCCTATTTTAGTGCTTACTTGGACCGCGTTGCTCAGATACAAGTCAATCACTATGAGACTTGCAGCCTTCGCGTTACTCCAGTGCATGTAATGGAGGCGCACTTTATAATTATAGACAGGCGATACATAGTGCTGCCTATCCTTACAACAGACGCTAACACCAATCATCAGATCCGGCATGGTGCGCTGTTGTTTGACGATCGCGATGGCGATCTATTCAGGTCACTGCGCGGAATCTATCGCGCGATTGACTCTCGCGCATATCCGCTCGCACCAAGCGAGCCTATCCCCGCTCAGAAGACAAAGAAGGCAGCGGGAAACACCGAAAGTAGTCCGACCGAACTGACTAGGTAATTCGAAAAGAGGCCATTGAGCCTCAAAACTAGATCCACCATTCCGTTTCTGCGTCGCCATCCTGCCGGGGCAGAAGATACAACCGCGCTTCCACTCGAGTGTCGATCAACTGGTGCGGATACCAGATATTACTATCCTCAAAGGCTTTGCGAATGCGCTGCTTAATAGCCGGCGACTGCGGATACGCGCTGCCAACAGAGTAGTGGTCAAAGGAGGTCTCGGGTTGGAACATAACGAACGTATCACTTGGGGAGTGGCGAGAGTGGGTAGCTTGATAAATCGGCGAGAAGACGGAGATGAAGAGGCGCGTACCATTGAAACTAAACTGCCAACCGAGCCGGTCAACCGGCCCACGAAATGATCTGTTCACCGCTGGATCTTGGTCAGCAAGCTCATGCAGCAGGTCCCGGAAGTTCCGTGCTAGAGCTGGCATGTTAAGTGTTGCACTCGATTCGGCGTAGTTAATGATAAATCCATCTATTCCTTCTGTTTGAGCACATTTAGTGAAACGTATTAGATGCGGAAGAACGAGTCGTACATTTTCACGCAGCGATTGACTTCCGATCCAATCGGGGCTTCCCCATAGATGTGCGGCTGGCGCAAAGGTGCACTTGGTACTTCTCATAATTGGCTCAAAACGCACTAGCGACGTGGCTGCGCTGGGATCAAATGAATCGGCGAATCTGCCCTTATCGCGGACGCTGCTAATGGCCAGCTTCTGTTCTATAGTAGAGTCCAGGTCGATTTTGAAGTTTTGAGCGATAGAGTAAAGAGTTCTATGAAATAGCTTTATCACCTTTGCGAGTGGAATCCAGTTGTGCAGCGATCGCGGAGGTTTCGGACCGTCATAGTAGTTTACTGCCCTGGCAATTTGTCCCGCCTGCGCGAAGAGATCCGTCATATCCTCAGCGAGCGACATCTGTGATTGTGGAAATTCGGTACCGCCTTCGGGAAGGCAGATGCAGAACTGGTTAGCTATGCAGGCGGTAATAATCCACAGGTCAGCAAGCTCTTCTGAAATGTTCTGGTCCGATGAGCCAAGGTTGAATCGGCTGTACGCCTCCGCAAACTCGCCTAGCTCTTCCAGGATGCGAGCCACGGCCGAGATCGGGGGCCAATAGCCGCCCAGTTCTGAGATGACTCGCGCCAACTGCTTCTGTCGACGCGAGAGTTGTGGAAAAATATAAATCTCCACGCGACCCGTAACCCCCATCTCGGGTAAAACAATAAACGGGCGATCGTCAAGCAACGGCACGGGTTGGCGCGCCACAGATCCATACTAGTGCTCGCCTCGATTGAAGGCGGTTGACTTGCCGGCGCACCGCGGGGCTTAGCTGGTGTGCCGTCCCGGAGCCGGCACCTTGAGTCTCTCCCGCTGCCGCTTGCGTGCGGTCGCATATGCCAGCCAGCTCGGCTGGCCTCGCTTGAGTGGCTGTGGCTCACGCGGCCTTAGCGCCGACGGCCTCCGCGCCTTGGCGACCAGATGGCTGCGAACCCGTCACGATCGAGCGAACTGAAGTTCGGCTTACTCGGCGAAGCCGTATCCCTCTACAACGTGGGGGCCAGCATGCACAGCCATCCAGCCGCGCCCGGCGCCGGACACGACCTGACGTGGCGCGGTAACTGCGGACGTGGGTTCCCCTTTGGCGCCCAAGGATTTAGCTTTGGTGGACTCGCGGCAAGCTCACGACGAAGCGCGCGTACGTCGCGCCTCGTCACCACGCGGTCAGTAGACCTTTTTCAACAATTGTCGTGGCGGCCTGATGAGCCTGGGTGGCTGCGGTGATCGCGTCGGTGACGTCATCGGCTGAGGGGCCTGGCGCGACGGTACTCGGATACTCGAAGCTGTTGCGAGCCCGGCGGATCCGCCCGAACGAACGGAAGGCTCGCACGGTCGAGCCGAACTGCGCCATGACCGATTCCTGAACCGCGACATGCCCGCCGCGGCTGGTGGCGCGCAGGCCCTGCGTGGCCAGCAGGCTGACGGCGCTCTTGCGCAATGCGTCATACGCGAGCTGGTAGGCACCGGACAGGTCGTCCGACGACAGCGCAGTCGCTGCCGTTGCGAGGTGACGCCCGGCATCGTCGAGCAGGAGCTGGGCAATGCGGCGATCGACGGTAACCTGCTCAAGCTCTCCGGTGTCCAGTAGCCCGGCTATCCTGTCCCGGCCCGGCTGCCATGTCACCGGATGCTCGACTCCTCGAACACGGCTACCAGCGGCCGGCGGGTCACCTCGGCATGGAAGCCGTCCTCGCCTTGGTGCCACCACCGGGAGGGCCGGACCGTGACGTTGACCTCCCGGTCGAGCCGGGATCCCGCCCGCTGCGCAGCCTCATCCACCTCGTCGCGATCCGGTTCGCCGATGACCAGCACATCGATGTCTGCTGGCGCACGACCTGGATGCCCTGTATACCGTGCCGCCCACGAGCCGAACAGATAAGCCGCCTCAATGCCCGCCAGCCCGGCGAGCTCCTCCGCGACGACCTGGCGCGGGCCAAACGAGCGCAACAGCAACTCGGTCAGCGGGCCTGTCAGCGGCGAGTCAGCCGCGCTCACCAGCCGCGTGTTCCCGAGCCGGCGCGAAGAGATGACGCCCGCATCTTCAGCTCTCGCCATCTCCCGCTGCGCGGAGGAGACCGACGCCGCCGTTCTCTCGGCCAGTTCGGTCAGCGACCACTCCCGCCCCGGTGTCAGGAGCACGAGCGTGAGCAGCTCGGCTTGCAGCCGCGACCGCAGCAGCGGCATCAAGGGCGGCGGCGGAGCTTGCATAACACGCAATATACATCCCGTGATACGCAAATACTTATCTCACGCTCCCCCGCCAAAACGTGAGTCGAGGGCCGTCTGCCACGAGCGGAAATACGCCGTGGCCGTAGCCCGGATCGTGCGACGGAACGCTGTTGGGGACCTGCTCTGGCCGGCCGCCGGCAAGGATCCGCGCCGCGGGCTCAGGACCGCGACGCACGGACCAGTTGAGGTAGCCACCGGGCTCGAACCGCAGCGGCCGGAACGACTTGCCAGGCCCGCGCAAGGTAATCCCAGCCGCGACGTTTTCCGCGCGCTCGCCGCGACGGCTAACTACGAGCGCTTCCGCCGCAAATACCGAGAAGGTGATCGTTTCTCGTTCCCATGGATGCGTGCGAGCCTCATCGCGGTGACCGCGTCACAAGCCGATGACTATCTCGCCGTCGAGGTCGAACACGACCGAGGCACCCCGCTCGGCCCCCCGAGTCCACGTTCCGCCGCAGCGCAGTGCGCAGCGCGCCAACGCGCTGATCGCAGCGAATCGCAACTATCGCCCCGTCAGCCTTCGTTCTCCGGCCAGAGCCGGATGCTGCGCTGTGCGGCGTCCAGGATCAACTGCGCATCAATACCGACCCGCGATTCGGCGATACCGAACGCTGGCCACTCGCAGACGAACTCCAGCGGCCCGGCGGGTGGCAGCGGCCACGCCCACCACCGGGAGATGAACGAGTGCGGTGCGCCGCCGCCGGCGAACGGGTACAAAACCGGGCCCGCTGGCTCGGAATCGTGGTCGGGCCTGCCGCCGCCGGGGCTCCCGGCGACCTTAGCGCCATCGGAGAACTGCAAACCGAACCGGAACGTGCGCCGGGCCGCGGCCAGGTCACGTGGCCCGCCGGGCAGGTGCTCCTCAGGATGGCTGGTGCTGGGCCGGATCCGCGCCGTCAGGAAGATCTCGATGCCAGCGGAGAAAGCTGACAGCCCGGTGACCGCCACGGCGACCTGATCGGTGCTGGAAAGCAACAGGGTGTCCACCGGGACAATGCCGGGAAATTCCGCCGCTGGCGGTTCCCATGGATGATGCCTCCGCGGAGGCGCCGGCTCGGGGGCCGGCAGGTCGTCAAAGAATCCCATGGCACCAGCCTCGAACGGCCGGGTGAAAGCCACAAGTCAATAAATCGCGCGCGGCCGGGGGGGAGCATCACATTGCTTCCCTCTAGTCCAAGTCGAGTCGCATGACTAGGCGGCGCGTTGTGGGGTGGCTGATCTCGCGGAATCCGGCTGCCACGAATGTGTTCCGGGAACCGACGTTCATCTCGCCCCAGGACACGATCTGGCCTGGTTTGCGCAGCATCGGGTATCCCTCGATGGCCTTCGCGCCGCGCGCTCGTGCGTAGTCAACTGCCGCGGTTGTGAGCGGCCGGGTGAGCCCTTGCCCCCGATAGCCGGGCCGGATCGCGAAGCAGACGATCGCCCATACATCCGGATCGTCGGGCTCCTCAGTCCTACCCGCCCACGGGACCGACGACCCGCGCAGCCGCCGGTAGTTCGCTCTCGGCTCGACCGCGACCCAGCCAACCGGCTCGCCGTCCAGGTAGGCGAGCATGCCGCTGGTCCTGTCCGCCTCCGGGTGACCACAGTCCGTCTCCTCGCGCAGCCGGTGCGCCCGCTCCTCGACCGGCATAGCAAACCAGTCATGGTCGCCCAGTTTGATGCGTTGGCATTGGCACTTCGCCGCGGCCCCGCGGCCGAAGACCGTCTGCAGGTCCTGCCAGCTGGCCTGGTTGGCCGGGACCACGGATACCTCGCCCTTCGGCATGGGTAGTGCCTAGCACAGTCCGGCGGCTGGGGTCCCCGGCTTTCACCTGCCGATAGCGCGTGGCGGGCGTCAGGCGTGATGCGGCAGGCTGGCAAGCCACGAAGCGTTCACCGAGTCCAGGTCGACCTGGTCGGCGGAGCCGCCGATAGTGCCCGCCGGGCCGCGCAGGTCGGTGCAGCACTGCTGCTGCTCGATCCGGGCGTCGAACCCGGACCAGCCGCCGTAGGGATGCGGCATCGCCACCAGCGCCGGGAACCCGGCCGGGTATGCCGCCGGGAACGGCGCGGCGAAGTCGGGGACCTGGGCGTCAAACAGCGGCAGCGTCCGGAAGACCGCGCTGCCTGCCATCACGGCCTGCCAGCCCTGGCCGATGCTGTAGACCACCGGGGTCTGACCAAGCGCTCTCACGCCGTTGACCAGCGCTGCCGTGAGCGGCACGCCCGGACCGGACTCGATGTCCAGCACGGCGAAGCTCAGATGCGCCTGCAAGACGCGCGGCAGGCTCCTGATCGCCCGGGCCAGGCAGTTCACGTTGCGGGTGTATACGGCGTAGTCAATACGCTGGCGGTAAGCATCCTGGAGCTGAGCCACAGCCGCACGATCCACAGTGCAGGTATTCACCGGAGCATCACAGCTGCCGTCCGAGCATTCCGACGACCACACGACAGGATCGGTGAGGAACAACCTGAACCCGTCCAACCCGATCACCCGCCACTGCGCCACAGTGAAACGATCACCGCTGCCCGTCGACACCCCCGCCGCGTCAAAACCCCGCACCGCGACCGGAGCCGACAGCGCCGGCCGCTTACTCCCAGAGCACCCCGCCAGCACAACTACCATCAGCACCGCCGCCGCCAGCCTCAGCGCGCGCCAGACCAGATTCCGCGTCAACCCTCGCATGACCTTCGAGCCGGCAACAGCAACCGCTCGACGACCCGGCAAAGGCTCACGCCACTCCCCCACTCACCAACAAGACAACCACGCCTACACCACCGGCAACCGCAACCAGACCCGCAACCACGAAACGCCAGCGAACAAGCCAGGGGCATCAAATGCCATCCTGCCCAGCCCCAACCACACGAACCCGAACGCCGCCGCACCCCAGGCGGGGTCGGTCACCGCGCAGGGGGAGTAGGACCGAGCGTCACACGAATCACCGTTTGCCGGGCCAGCTGATGGTGGATCGCACGTCCGCTTGTCCAAGCGCGCCGAGCGGCACAGCGCGTTCCGGTCTCGCTCCCCCGGCTCGCCGGGCGGCTCGCTTGCGACCGCCCAGGTACAACCAGATCGGCCACCCATTCAGCAGTGTCGTTGCCGCCTGCATAGCGAGTCAGCGGTGCTTGCGGGACTTGAGCCGCGGGATGCCGGTGAGTGGTGGTGAGCCGAGCGCGCCGATCTCAGCGACGACCCGGCATGTCCGGGGGCACTGCCACACCGCAGTCTCGCCTGTCGCGCCTCGGCCGGAGCCGTCACCTGCACCGCCGGCTGTTAGCTCTGCGGTTGCAGGACAAGGTCAGAGCAGGACGGCACCGCCGTCGACGGTGAGCACGGTGCCCGTGACGAAGCGGTTGTCCATCAGGTAGAGGTGGGCGGCGGCGATCTGGCCCGGCTCGCCGACCGTCTTGGTGATGGTCCGGTC
>Ga0335072_10009050_pt1 | contig 14402 bp, 13 predicted proteins | sample Lox_Sample_21_FD_206725 | JGI IMG/M metagenome (GOLD analysis project Ga0335072, IMG submission 206725) | Soil microbial communities from Loxahatchee National Wildlife Refuge, Florida, United States - Lox_Sample_2.1 | ecosystem: Environmental > Terrestrial > Soil > Wetlands | place: USA... | reverse complement strand
AGGGCCATTCTGGCTGGGTCAACGCCGTGGTATTCTCGCCGGATGGAAAAATGATCGCATCCGCATCCGACGACAAGACGGTCAGGCTCTGGGACTCGGTCACGGGGGCACCGCTGCAGACACTTGAGGGCCATTTAGGCTGGGCCCTCGCCGTGGCATTCTCGCCGGACGGAAAACTGATCGCGTCCGCATCCAGCGACGAGACAGTCAGGCTCTGGGACTCGACCACGGGGGCACCGCTGCAAACGCTCGAGGGCCATTCAGGCCAGGTCAACGACGTGGCATTCTCGCCGGATGGAAAACTGGTCGCGTCCGCATCCGACGACAAGACGGTCAGGCTCTGGGACTCGACCATGGGGGCACCGCTGCAGACGCTCGAGGGCCATTCAGGCCAGGTCAACGCCGTGGCATTCTCGCCGGATGGAAAACTAGTCGCGTCCGCATCCGACGACAAGACGGTCAGGCTCTGGGACTCGACCACGGGAGCACCACTGCAGACGCTCATGATTGACGCAGTGATTAGCCAGCTATCTTTTTCTAGAGATGGTCCATACCTGGAGACAGATAGAGGAATATTAACTATCCAATCTCTTTACACCGGCCCTTTCCCTCTCCAGTCGCAGCCTCTATGCCAAGTATTTGTGAAATGGGATTGGGTGGCTCGAAATATGGAGAACTTCCTTTTCCTTCCTTCTGATTATCGAGCGACATGTTCGGCTTTTCGAAGTAATATTCTTGCGTTAGGACATATGTCTGGTCGTGTTACATTTATCGAATTCAGCCCGTCTTAGAGGCTTGCTTTCACCATGAATTCACAAGTTCTTTTGCTTGCATTAAACTTCTTTAACCGCCTCGTATGGCAAGACAGGGGCAGTTAGGGACAAATGAAAATCTTCCGAAAATCAAAATCACGGGTATACACCTCATAGGTATGTACCTCATAGGCGTATATGTTACAGGCGCGCATCTCTTACATCTCTTACAGGTGCGTGCAACTCGCAGGCGTGCGGGTCTTGATTTTCGGAAAATTTTGATTTGTCCCTGTCGGCATACCACTGTGTTGGGCGGCATGCGGTGGTGTGCTATGGTGCCCCCGAATTGTTCTGTCTTTTTTGGACACTTTGGTAGTTGAAGTAGTGTGGAAGGGATAAGGTATGTCGAAAGACTGGTTATGTGACGGGAGAGGAAACGGCAGCGAGAGAAGGGTGAAGTCCCAGAGACACGTTGTCCTTGAGCTTGCTTGTTGTCCGCTTGTCTGTCCGCTTGTCTGTCTTGGTGTCTGACTGCTTGTCTGTCTGGGTATCTGACTGGGTGACTGTCTGCTTGACTACTTGTCCGTCTTGTTATCTGTACCTGCGCCTATAAGAGTCCAATGATCAATTGCCTCACCTCAGCTCGACCCCTCCTCGTATAATGCTCGTCCCTTGAGCATATCTATACGTCCCACGTACATTGCCTGTATTCCTCGCCTGGGTATTATGGTTGGCAGGTTCATTGTAGGCTGGCTGGTAGACTGGTTTTGTGTCGCTAGCAGGCAGATTCTAGGTCACTGGCAGGTAGGTTCGATGTTGGCTGGCTGGCTGGCTGACTGGCCGGCTGACTGGTTCTGTGTCTTTTGCAAGCAGGTTTGATGCTGGCTGGCTGGCTGGCTGGCTGGCTGGCTGGTTCTGTGTTGTTGACAGGCAGGTTCGATGCTGGCTGACTGATCCTGTCTATCTATCTAGCCGTTTAGTTGTCTGAGTGTCCGTCTGAGTGTCTGCTTGGTGGATTTGATGCAGGTTGGCTGACTGGCGGGCAGGCAGATTCTGTGTCATAGGTAGGCAGGTTGTGTGGCTGGCTGGTTCGATGCAGATATCAGGTCTCTGGGACTCCCCCTTTCCCATCGTTGCTTTACCTCCCCTTAAATGACCCTTTTTATGACTTTCGAGAGTGGGCACCATTGTGGAAGGAAGATATCTCGATACATGCGGTAAAATAGATACATGCGGCTATCTCATCGTTCCGAACGCTAGAAGCACATTGTACTAGGCGGTGGCAATAACGTGTCAAGGGACGAGTAGAGCAAAGAGTAGCAACCGGTTCCGCGAATGCTTAGAAGCATCCGGGAAGATCGCTCCAATCATGTCTCTTAAGACCGCGTTGTACTTGCAAAAGCGCTGATCTCCGATTAGGCTCGTCTCTCTGTTCTCCCAGAAGAGGCAACTGACCTGCCTGACAGGAAAGCATCGAAGCGCCATCCGCCAAACCATGGTGAAACACCACGTGGAATGGCACGAAAGTTGGTCATCTCCTTAGGAGAGGTGAGTTTTCGAGAAGATAACAGGTGGTCATCTTCAGATCAATACCCAATACCTCGGTTTCCTTATTTTGGGTATCTAACTTGTTTCGCTACAGGTAGCCAATACTCTCATTCATCTGACCGACGCTATCTCCCATCTCGCAATGAGACGGACCTTGAGAAGTAAAAGGACAATGGACAAGAGAAGAAAAGATGTTTCTCTTTGAGGCAGAGGAGCTCGTTTCATACTTTAGGTTACAGCTGGTTTGATCAGGACAAGTAAAAAGAAGGCGAATTGTGTTAGGGTGTCAAGTCTCCTTGCCTTTGTGCAGTAGCATTGGCACCGACGGCATCTGCGGGACGAGAGGCTGGGGGGTATGGGGGTGAGTGTGCCTAGAGTTATACTTTCCATGATTGGGATCTGCTGATCTATCCTCATGACGGAGATCTTCTTAAGCTCGACGTCTTTCAAAGTACTTCATGAAAGCCTGGCTCTGGTCACTTTTCCAGGAAGCATCAGAAATGTAAGGCATAGTCGGAGCAAATGAATCACGAAGCTAACCACATCTATCCTTCCCTCCACCGAACTCCGCCCGGGTTTCTTCCCACATTTATCGATTGCCACCGCTGAACTTGTCTTCACTCAAAGTCTTACCTCATTCCCCGCCAGAGGTCTCTTGAAATGCTAGATGACAAACAGGTAGAAATTCCGAGACACACTTACGGCAGACCTCTTGAAGGGGAGCCCTTCAACGAGGGAGTGGAGCACTCACTCAAAAGACGTCGTACAATTGAGCATAGCTACTTGAAAAGCAAAATCAATGTGGTATTCATACGATTCCTATTGCTAATGGAGACTTTTGCTTTCCGCGCTGTCAAAAACACTCTGGAGCTGGATCGCTGGATAAGGAGCCTCCCTGCAATTCACCTCATTATCGTTTTTGGTTCCATCGTGATCATTGGCAATGTGATTGATCATACTGCTCAAAAGCTGACCCCGGCTAAGTCAGGCTCTAGCACAGAACTTGTCCGTTTGCGAGCTGCCAGACTGGACTGAAGAGTTTATTAGTGGAATGATAACACGACTAAGGAGAACAAGATACGCACCCCGAGACAGCTTGATTATCAGGAATGGTGCCTGGAATATCCTTGAATGCCTCAGGCACGGGGGCACCGGCGTGCGGGTTATTACCAAGCTGCTGGATTTCCGGGGCGTTAATGTTCATGTTGTTTTTGCTCTTGAGGTCGAATTCAAGCACAACACCTGATGGAAGGTTGAAGTCCGAGTACAAGGTGCACGTGCGATACCCTGATTTGACGGAAGCCGCAGTTGAGAATTTGTAAACGTAGTTTGCACATGTCGTCGGGCGCTTCAAACATTCTTGGATACAGTCGCACTCGGTCTTCACCTCCGGAAACGTGAGATCAACTTCCGTGACCACACCGGTTACATCGAAGCCGCGCGTATCTGTAAAGTCCATTAGTGACGGACACATAAGGCTTTCAACAGCCACCCACATCGAATGCACCCATGGTCTTGGGTTGCGAGCTGAGGACAAATAGGCTGAAGGCCCCCTTGGCCTATATCACGACTGTAAGACTCTATGGGGGATCCAAAGACAGCGATGGCCAAGGACGAAAGAATGAGAGCAGTATAGGAATGCATGATGGCTTTTGTTTGGAAGTCCTGCGATCGATAACGGACATCTTTTTTCTGGGATTCGGGAAGTAGAGCATCATTTAAGCTAAACAATGACCAGGAGTTTATTGCGAGGGCTTGGCCTACGTTTACTGAAATCTGGGGTGGATTTTTGCACTGACCTGGTGTCGCGTTTCTTCTTTTTCCTGTCAAACCCGAGATTGCTCGCATCAACGCGTTCGATGTCTCAGAAATTCTCAATGCAGCTTTCACTAAAAGGGAAGGACGTTTGCTTGCTCGCAGGGAATATGTCACCAGGACGTTCACTCTTCGATCAATGCCCCCTCATCGAACAAGGGGAGCTGCCTCATCGAGCATGGTAGCTACTTCATGAGCATTAGAGTAGCTTTTCGAGCACGGAAGGTTTCTGCAAATATTGAGAGCAAATCATGTACGGCCGGTCGCTGATAAAATTAGAACCTTCAATACGAAGCCTTAAGCCTCGTGATGGCCCTCAAATCGGGAGAAAGCTCCTGGGGTCATAGATCAGGCTAGTGAATTCCGTCGGCTTGGAGCCTGAGATAGTTGCCAAGCTATAATGATTCCTACTGATCAGTGTCGACAAGCAATGATGGAGAAAGCTTGTGTCAAGTAAGGACGAGAAACTGCGCTTTTTTTCGCCAAGCTGCGGACGGAGTTTCTAAACTCGTCCTCTGTCACGCGGGTAAGATGGGTCATCGACTAACACGGAATAACAGTAGTAGCGGCCGCAGCTCTCGTTGGGGAGAGAAACCCGCAAGTCTTGGCACACGTGGCGTACTTGTTGCAAAATGGATGGAACGATGAAGGTGCAAAAGTATTGGCCAATCACCTTGCATTTGAGTGCGTTCCAGTTACTGCAAAAGTTTCTGCCTGTGCATGGGGTCTTCCCACAGTAATTCGCAGGCAGTTCTTGCCTTACCCGGGCGCTTGTTTGACCGAGGTTCGATGTTCTGGAAAATACGCTTGGGCATTCCCTGACATATTCATTCCAAGACATTTTTGGAAGTCTTGTTGAACTAGACTGTGATTCTTCCCTTTCAGCACTTCAATTCCAAAGAGTAGCAAAACGAGAGATGAATCACTAAGAGGCGTTACCAGTACCAAAGCACCGCAGGACTATCAGGCGATGGTGCACCAGGGAAAGAATGCGACGTAGACGCTGAGGTGCGATGAACTAAGGTTGTGCCGCGTTCGGTGGCGCCACATTTTTCCAAGTCTCATCTGCCTTCCATCGACCTTTCACACTCTAGACGAGCTGCGTTGGGTGCCTGGGAAACAGGTAAGCGACGGATGGTCTAGATCAGGTCACGCAGGTCTGTTACACTCTAAACTTGTCATATCCTAGTAAGAATTGGAGCTGGATGTCACACATGCGAAATGATTCGTTTTGATCTAAACCCTGTACTTACATGGTGATAAATTTTCTAGAGGGCAGTGAGTGCGGGGAGAGCTGAAGAGGAGGCGGAAGCTGGTGCACCTCCGCTTGGCAAATCATGGGCAAGATCAAGACAGGGAAAAACTTCTTCAACTTTTGTCAATGGTGATGGAGTTGGAGCTGCGTGTGAGCTGTCATATTGAATGGTCCACGGAGCCTGTGAGCAAGCTTTAATTCGCCGCCTTCCGGAATTTGCCTACCACTCTTTTTGAAGCTGCTCTTAATCGTACTTGAATGCAATCTTCAGCCCTCAAGCTTTTTACGACGTAAGGTTGTACCATTCCAATCCACTATGATAAGTGAAGCTTCAGCATAATGATTCACATCTTTTCTCTGTGGCCGAGGTAGTATTGGAAACATGACTGTCCATGGCAGCTTTTCAAATGGGTAATGGAAAGGATAGGATTGGAGAAATCAGGTCTTGTCACTTCGGGATGCTGACTAGTGGGATTGCTGCATTGTGAATCCGAGCTGAACCGTCAGCCTCCCCTCCATTTCTCTGCTGTACTACTGATGATGCTTCCTTTCCGAATGTCGTCTTCCTTACTGTTGATCTTTTCGTTAGGCATTTCTTCATTCGAGGAGGCGACGCCAGGTTCCGTAATTATCCCATATCACAACGGGCCTGAAGCCTGGATTCGCCTACTGACCCAGACTCTGATGCAGCCGAGAGACCCAATTTCGATTTCTCAGAGCCCATGATGTAAACTTGTTCTTCGTGCATTGTGCTTGTGAGGTGTAGTAGGGCCCATCTGTATATTTCCTCAAGGACCGCGGAAATTACGTAAGAGGTTTGTAATTGGCGATGTTTCACTGTTGGTCTACTTGGCGTCCCCAGAACAGACAGCAAAAGGGTCATCTGTTCTTCCCAACTTCTAAGACAGCCCTCCTCCATTTGCATGTGTCACAAGAGATCTATGGAATGTGGGAGAATATGTGCAGAAATGAAGACGACCCCGTAAGCCTGCTAATGTTACACCTACGCGGGTCGTACGAGCGAGCAAGCAGCCGTAACAGATAGTATGGAGTAGAGTAGATCTGCGGTATGACGGCGAATTGCAGGCGTCCCGGAGATCATTCAAGCTGAAGATCCTCAAGACGTCTCAGCCTTAGAGAGCCAGGTATACCCTTGAAAGTGATAAGCTTGGCAAGGCTTGGAGAACCCCTGACAGTTAAGACGGAAGGTATTCGTTCTACTTTCTCTCTGCTTCTTTACATTCTCCACAAGAACTGGAAAGCTGCATACAACGGACACAATGCACTTATTCTCCAACACCTTCTACCTGGTTTTGCTCGTTACTGATAGGTATTTATCAATGCGCTCCTACTCGCCTGTATGAAATAGAAAGTAATCCCAGCTGACCACACCGCTATGGCTTGACTTCACAGCTCCTCCGCAGCAGCTCATCCAGAACCTGAAGCTGCCAAACATTTGTTTGGCCGCGACTATGGCAGCAGTTGCGCCGGAACACCTTTTACCACGGTTGCCCTTTCAACTATACCGACGGTGATCACGAGCATTATCACAACCCAAACCGTTGTTCAGGTCCCAACAACAGTGACCATACCGCATTCGGTATGTATGTCTGCGGCTTGCTGTTCTCATTATGCCATGATACTTATCACCAACATTGTGCTTTGAGGCTACTTTTCTGCTGTGTTGGACATCTCTTGCGACACTGGTATATGACTGTGGAGGACTCTTCCTTTTCCCTTCTTCTGGCTGGTCAGCCAGCTTTACCCGTCCCTGATATTCCCCACCCGGCTTTGCTCCTGTGGTTTTGAATGTCAGAAGCCATTTCTTCGATTCAAAGGCTTGAAAAGCAGAAATGAAGTACTCCGCTAACAAAGAATTTACCCCCCAAGTGCTACACCCAACTGATTCCAGTCCCTCAATCCAACAACGCCTTCTGCGGGACCTTCTCCGACCACTGTGGCCCCACCCCGGACTGCATCATTTTATCCACGTTTACGCAGCCATGCCGTGTAAGTTTTGCACCCATATGGCTCCTAGAGCAGCCAAACAGATAACCTTGGCTAACAATCAACGCCTCGAACAGGATCGCTGCTGCCCCCAAACCCCTACTATCACTACGTTGGGTATGTGTTGAACTCCTTAGCTTTGTTCCTAATTCATCTTTCGTCCCACCCCTCACTCTTACCCTACCCAATCTTACCCTACCCACTCTCCCCGCTCATTCTAACTCCCTAGTACATCCCGTACCAATGCCACATCAGCGGACATCCTCACTGACAATCTACCTACAGGAGGTTGCAAAACTTGCCAAACCGGCTGCGCGACACAGACGAAGTACGTGCAACAGACCGAAGGCTGTCATACAAAAAAGTATTGGTGAGGATGTCTCGAAGAGCTTCGAGCTCGCCTGTGAGACAGAGAAACGACTATTCTCTTTTTCGTTACCTGGTTTTCAGTTTTGTCATTGGGCATTAGCCTAAGGAGAATGGAGGAGTCGGCCGCGCATTTCGTCAACGAAATGGGTGTCTGACATTGCTCCGGGCTTTAACGAGCCATTCCAACTAACTTGCACGCTCCTTTTGCCCGTTAAGTGCTGAAAGGTTTCATGGTTCCGGAAAAGCCAACAAAAGTCTTCAGCTGTGAAGGTTTTAAGTGCAATTATCGCAAATGTCCTGAGATTTGTATTCTTTGCTTTACGAAATTCAATATGCACAACCCGTTCTCTCCATGCTCCCAGAAGTTTGTTGCTATGCTTGACTAGATGAGTGTCTGCAATCTACCGTTATATGTCGATAACTCAATATCACATCCGACCCCCATCTCTTTCTTGCCAGCTTAACCCAGTCCTCGATTACTAATAGGGATGCAAATGGGTTTTGACCATGAAATCTAGATGTGCCGACCAATGCTCTGCCATTCGGAGACGCGCAGTCTGCGAAACCTCGTTATGATGACAGCGAAGGCGAATAAGTCTCGAGCCGACTTAGTGGTAGGATGCATATATCAAGGTATGAGAGCGTCCTCAGCGTTTTCATCAGCTCGAAATCAGGAATTTCCATCGTCGGTGCGGAATGCGGAGCGACACCCCACTATTAGATATCTCGACAGTATAGATAGTGCCAGAGTCAGTCGTTTCGCAGGCGTGGAGGGAGGATAGTATGCGATGAAAGGCTAGCAGGAATAACTCCATTGCAGAGGGCAGGCTTTGAGGAGCTGTTGTACACAGAAGGAGGCTTAGCTCCCACTCAATGGGGAAAGGCGCAGGCACTTACGTAAAGCAAGGAGCCGAGAGGCACAATTTGGGCCAGACAGAGCATCTTTGCGAAGCAGGCCTAGGGGTGTAAGAGACAAGCTCATGACGGTTGGCGGTGTGGGTGCTAGCCTGCAGGTTATTGGGAGTTGTACTCAGTTCTGAACTCTATATATGGGGACCGAAGTCATGCGTACCAGGGTTTCGAGGATGAGATGGAGGGTATGTCTCATCACCTAGCATCGAGATGCACACCTTGACAGGACGATGTCACGCGGAGCAGACCACGACGGAGTAAAAACCCGAATGGAGACATCTCGCTATTGACAGCGAGCGATAGCGAACGATTACCTTCGCCATTCGAGCTCTCAAGGACTGGCAAATGGTGGGCTCCAGTACTGGCGGGAGGGAGCAAGTAGAGGCGACATGACGGGCCTGCGCCGCCCAAGTTTCGGCCTTACGACAAGGCACTAGGTGTGATTGGTACAGCCGTTTTGATGTGGCACATGGATAGGGCAGTTCTAGGAAGGCTGCGTAGGGCTGAAAGGAGGACCAAATCAAAGATGTAGGACATGGAAGTCCAGAGACTAGAAACAGGACGCGGGCCTGAAGAGCGCCAGACACCCATTTCGATCAGCCAAGCCATTCCTCCGCAAGCACATCGAGCTCGAGGAGCTTCATTCTCAAAGACCAAAATATAGCGTTCGCTTTGCGATGACTTGATTTGTTGGACTGACCTACATGCACCCTCCTGATGTGGGTGCTTACCCTGAGCTCGTGCTAATGGGACGAAGAAAGCAAACTAGGAATTCCCTGTCACAGCGATTGCAAATGGTCCACGTACTTTGTGTCTGTGAATCGATACAAAATCGATAAACCTCAGGTTGGATCCTGGTTCCATGCCGCCATACGTCATCCCTTCAGTCCAACAGGAGGAGGTCTACCAGGTTCACCCTCGTGGTGCGAGCTCAAGGCGCTATCGCTCACCCTCCAGAACCTGACAGGCAATGTCAGCAACCTACTACCCTTCACACATCGCTGCTCCACGCACACGCTCCTTCCACCCATAGGAAGCCTAGCTTCACCAACCCTCAACCGGCTAGACTCCTAGCCCAACAATTCCGGCTCCACCATTCCTGTCTGTTCCGTAATCCTCGCATAATGTTCTATCCTCCGATGCCTCTATCATGACCGCGTTTCTCAACAAGACGCCGTTGATCATCATTGCGGGTCAGCAGACGAGAGAAATGCTCATAGGGGAGCCGATGCTGTCGAATCGCGACGCGGAAATGATGCCCAGACCGTGGGTGAAGTGGGCGTACCAGCCGGTTCGCGCAAAGGACGTTCCGGCGGCACTGGTGAGGGCTATTGCAACAGCAACAATGCCACCTGGAGGCCCTGTCTATTTGTCAATCCCACTGGATGACTGGGATGCAGAGATTACAACCACGCCGGTACCACGAGCTGTCAGCACAAGGGTTGCGCCAGACCCAGAGCAGCTCTCGTCGTTTGCCGCTCGCATAGCAAAGGCTAAGAACTTCGCTCTGGTTCTAGGCCAAGAGGTCGACAAGAGCTTGGGCTGGGAAGCAGCTGTCAAGTTTGCAGAGCTGCTTCAAGCGCCTGTCTTTCAAGCTCCACTGGCCGAGCGTGCCGTCTTCCCGGGAAGACATGTGTTGTTCAAAGGCATGTTGCCCATAGCCCGTGGGCCTCTGAGTAACAAGCTTGACGGATTTGACCTGGTGCTCGTCGTTGGAGCGGAGGTTTGGAGATACTACCCATACGTCCCTGGCGAAGTCGTGCCGCCTGGCCTGGCACTGTTGCAGATCACCAACGATCCTCATGATGCTGCAACTGCGCTTGTCGGTGACAGCTTGCTCTCTGATGCGCGACTGGCGCTTGAAGGGCTTTATCAGCTGCTTCGCTCCACTCTAGATCGGCCTTCCTTGGAATCAAGCGCTCCTGAATCGTTTGCTGCGACAGGTGTGAACCCACTCGACTCGAAAGAATGAAACCTCCCCCATGACCGCGATCGATGCCTGGACTGCTTTAGCTCAGCTTCGCCCGAAGGACGCATTACTTGTTCAAGAGTCACCATCTAACGGCTCAGATCTGGTGCAAGTGTGGCCGGCGGAGCAGCCAGAGTCTTACTTCACTTTCGCAAGCGGCGGTCTAGGCTGGAACGCACCTGCGGCCGTAGGTGTCGCTCTGGCGCAGAAGCATAGGAGGACCTCTCGACCTACAATCCTCGCCATCGGCGACGGAAGCCTCCACTACTCTGTCCAAAGCATCTACACAGCTGTTCAACACAAGGTCAAGCTTGTATACTTGGTACCGCTGAATGAGGAGTATGCCATCCTAAAAGAGTTCGCTGTTCTAGAGCAGACCCCGAATGTACCCGCGTTGGACTTGCCCGGATTGAATGCTATGGCAATAGCAAAGTCGTACGGCTGTCCGGCTTTCCGTGCGGAGAATGCAACGGATTTACGGAAGTGCTTTGAAGACGTGCTAAAGATGGACGGTCCAGCATTGATCGAGTTTCCTATCGATCGACAATTACGGCCCCTAGTTGCACAGTCTGCTGGAAGGGGATAAGTTTTGAAAAGCAATGGGTCTGTAAAATGATAGCCTATGGTCAAACTGTAGAGACAATAATCGTCACTTATCGAGAACTGGGAGTGAAGCCGCGAGGTCTGCTACCCTATCCCTTTCCTTCTCTTCCTTACTATTACGCTGCGGAATATGTATGTAGAGATGCCGATAGGATTAGGAATTTTTTCCGCCTGGAGAGGTTCGCAGCGCCATGCTTCGGCCCAGCGCCTGTCATTGCAGATCATAATCCCTATGATCGGGTCGCCAAGGCCGTGTGTACTATTTGTGGATGTATTCGGCTCCAAAGACGAAAGGCCTGTCGATGACGACTGTGGAATTGGCTTGGAGGGGCTACTCTTTAGTGCGTTGGGGATAAGACCTGGAGCACGGAAGGCTTCGAAACCCAGGTCGCCGGGCCGGAAATACCGTTGCTCGAATTGGTTGGTCGCGTTTGGGTTGGCGAACGGCTCGAAGGTGCCCGGTAGGTGCACTTTTCGGTACTTTGCAATCACCTCAACCTGCCGCAGCCGAGTAGTACACTGCGGTATTGAAGTGCCTATGGTCCTGGTCGGACGATTCGATGCTCGTGTCGCATTCCGCGTAGCCGAGACTGACATCCATTTGGAAGGTGCGGGCCTGGTCGAAGATCGGTTTCATTCCGGGGGCTTTCGTCGGGTCGATCAACGTCGCGCTCGAAGTAGGATTCGAGTTCCTGGGGATCGGTGAAGAGAGTTTGAGGGAAGAAAAGTCGTGAATGCGATTTCGGGGTAGACAATAAGTTTGACGTGCTGCGCATGAGCTCTGGACATGAGAACAAGCATTCGGGATATGACTTCCAAGCGGAGGGTCGAAGCGTAGATTGGGCGGCTGCTATCATGATTTTGCGCGCCATTGTGGGCTAGATGGCAAGACTATGGAGATGATAAGGGAAAGGATCGCAAGTAAAAGACTGTCTGGCTCGAAAAAGATCTTTTGAGAAAGGATTTGATAGGCAAGCCGTTTGTCTGCAAGCCTTGTTTGAAGGTTGGAGAGACGACTGTTGACGGAGTAGGCTAGGTGCAATGTCTCGTATTTCAAGCAATAAGGGATGTTCAAGCCAGAAAACGAGCAACATATGAGAGCGTAGAAAACGAAACCACTAAGAAACTACATGTCGTGGCGTGGGTAACAACATCGCCGCCGTGTCTTGAGATGGAAGGGCGGAATGGACATATGCAAGGCCGGTTTGGCGTTGGAGATGGCGGAGACACCCTTACCGCGCATTATGGGGGAGAGCCGCACTTCTCCGGCTATCCGAAAACGGTCGTTCGCTTCCTTGTCTGAGTCCACGTGCGGGCGCTTAACGAGAACCGAGTGATCTGCATATCCCCAGGGGTAAGTATCCAGCGGCTGCCTGTACTATGAGATCTTATCCAGCTAGTGCATGAAAAGTCACATGTTCGTCACATTTGGTCTCACTACATGGAAGCGCCGATTCGCCATGGCGTTCATAAACGCCATCCTCCCTAAGCTACTAACTATCCAGTCTCCACACTCGTTCTTCCCCCAATATTTCTCCTTATCTTCCACAGTCACCACCGCATCAAATCTTAGCTAGCTCTCCCATATCCCGGGTTCTTCAATTTGGGCTAAACCTTCAAGCTCCCTAAACTAGCACACCTGGAAAGGAACTAGATGCCGCACCCGTCCATACACTGCACCTCAGATACAGCTCCATCATCCGCACTGGACCAAACTCCGTCGAGATCTTCGACGGCAATGCCCTCATCCCTATTTACATAGAGAGGGTGGCTTCCGAAAGATATTTTTTTATGCCAACTTCGATATCGATGGCCACAAGAGCATTTTCTCCGAAGTTGACCTAGCTTCGAGGACATAGCGGGCAAAAAGCCGTCTTGCCACTGTTCAGTACTGGAAATTTGAGGAGCGGAAGTGACGTAATCCGTAGATGTGTTGATAAGATGGTTGTCAGGATGAAGGAGGAGAGCCAGTGTCGGCCTCTCTGATCGGCGAGGGTTATGAGGGCCTGGAGGAGAAGGACAAGCAACTGAGTGCAAAGTGGGATGGTGGATAGTTTCGTCGCCGTGGGCAGATTCTGGTAATTTGCCTAGTTGGACATTCCAGGCTTTGGAGTGGCTAAGACAAAAGATATGGGGGGAGCCAGAAGTTGCAGGTAGCATGGAGAGGGTAGATCGCTTTGTCAAGCGAGTTGTCAAGAAGGCGGCCACAGAGAAGACCAGCGGAATCTATCCAGAGCGATTGCTCAAGGACAGCATCTCGGAATCTGAGACAAGGGCTCAGTGTAAGGACTTAATGTTCGCCGGCACTGGTAGTACTGGCATGAACCTCGCCACCATATGCTTTTATGTGCCCCTCAAGTTCAAGCCAGAAAGGTGGCAGAACGCAGCTGAGAAGATGATTCGAGATTCGATTCCCTTCGGACTGGGAGCCAGACAATGTGTTGCAAGGAACCTGGCAACCATGGAGTTGTTTTGCGCAGTGCAGAGACTTAATCGAGGATGACGTTTTAAGAGGTGCGAGGTTCTGTGGAGACGGCATCGAAATCTTGGAATGGCTCAATTCGAGGGTTGTTGGTGAGAAGATCGAGCTGCAATGGAGCCTGCAATAATAGTGCTCGATGACGACCCAATGGCACTGATGACTCTAGGTGATCTTCGTAAAGAGTCGACCAACTAAGCTCACAATACCAGTATCACTCCTCACCAGAGCGAGAGGTATGGTCCTTCGCCCTCCATAGCCTTCCCGTGTCTGGGTATCCGGAGATAGTCTGATACTTTGAAAGTTGTCCCTCATGCTCTTCTCCATCCCACTGTCAGATATCTCCTGATGTCGGCCACGCACTCCGACTGAGACTTTAAGTGCAATGATCAGCCCAGGGGAAGGTTGACTGTCAGCTGATTCGAGGTGAGCTCGATGCACATGATATCTTATGCAGGATACCCCTTAGCATAGGCGAAATTAGACCCTGACAGGTCTTTTGAGGAAATTACGCATGCAAGTTCTCTAAACGGTCGAAAATATATTCATCGAGAACGATTGTTTGTGCCATAAACCAGCCAGATGCTGCTGCTAAAATGGTTGCCAGAGGTGCCACCGGCACTCCTTGCTTCATTTCGTCGACTAAGCGGACTGCACCGCCCCCCCTCCCCCCCCAAAACTCAGGACGAGAAG
>Ga0335072_10009049_pt1 | contig 14402 bp, 21 predicted proteins | sample Lox_Sample_21_FD_206725 | JGI IMG/M metagenome (GOLD analysis project Ga0335072, IMG submission 206725) | Soil microbial communities from Loxahatchee National Wildlife Refuge, Florida, United States - Lox_Sample_2.1 | ecosystem: Environmental > Terrestrial > Soil > Wetlands | place: USA... | reverse complement strand
AGCGCGGCGGCAAGATCGTTGTCGTCGCCTTCTACCCGGACAAGGTGACGTTCGACCTCAGCGCCGTGGTGCGCAAGGACATCTCGATGTACACCTCGCGCGGTGAGGGCGGCAACAACGTCAAGCGAGCGGTCGCCCTCGCCGCCGCGGGGAAGCTCCGCGGATCCGAGATGGTCACGCACCACTTCCCGCTGGAGGAGATCGCCGAGGCATTCCGCGTGGTCCGCGAACGCGACGGCGACCCAGTCAAGGTCGTCCTCGTGCCGTAAATCCTCCGATCCTGGGGGTCATGCCGCACTAGGCATGGTCCCCAGGATCTTCAGCAAGAACTTCGGGTACCGGTCCCGATTAGGTGTCGGTCCGCGCCGCGCCTCTTTCCAGTTATCCCGAACGTACCCGGCCGACTCCCCGCGCCACATGACCCTCCCGGGTCGGGCCAGATTAGTGCGCCTGAATGGCCTTCGGCGGCGCGAGTCAGCGCGACAAGCCTAGGCGGCCACCCTGCGCGGGTAGTTTCGCTGGTGTTCGGTACCAAAGTCGCGTACACGCTTGTAGTCGCGATCGGAGAATGTTGTCCGCCATGGCTTGCGCATGCCTGTTATGACCGCGATAGCCGGGCGGGGGAGGCCTCGCTTTGCTATTTCCTCGCTAGTTCCGTTTTCCAGGAGACAGAACAGGCGGAACTGCTCGCGCCGCGGTCCCGTAAGACGGATCTCGTACCAGCCGCCCATCGTCCCATGGATGGCTTCCCACTTGCCTCCGCCAGAGAATCGCGGTGGTGGCGCGGCGGCTACAGTGTCCAGGACGGCAGTAAATTGCGCGTCGATCGTGCTTGGGCAAGTGTCGAGGAATTCCAGCGCTGGCGCGGTGCCTTCTGAGGTTAAGTAGTAGACGATCCTGACTCTTATCACTGGGGCGGGGTCGGGTGGCCCGTAGCCCTGTGGCCTGCTGGTTTGCTGGTGGCGGGCGTGAGATTTGCGCACTAAGGGGTGAGCCTTCGGGTCGGCTCGTAGTCTCGTCGGGTGGCGTACGTTCGCACGGTGAAGACCGCGTCGGGAGCGACCGCGGTCCAGGTCGTGTGGTCTTCCCGGCGCGGGTCGCGGAACATCGAGCACATCGGCTCGGCGCACGACGACGCGGAGCAACGTGCCGGAATGCGGCCGTCGGTCCGCCCCGGCGCATCCAGGGCCATGACCACTTCGGCTCACGGCCCGGTTCGGGATGCCCACATCAGCTGCCGTCGGCACCGCCGAGCTCGTCCTGCAGATATACCAGCCCGTTGCCGTCCGGGTCGGCGAAAAAGAACATCGGCGGGTAGCCGTCGAGGTGCACGACCTCGTCGTTGTGCAGCTTCGCGCCCGCCTGGCGAAGCCGCGCGTGGGCGGTCCCGGCGTTAGTCGTGCCCAGCCGCACGGCCATCGGGATTTCGCTGTCCGGGGGCAGTAGCACCAGGCCGACGCTCGACCCGGGGGGCACCACTTCCACCAGCCTGGCCCCGGGCCACACCTCGATGTCGGTGCGCAGCTCGCAGCCGAGCACCTCTGTGTAAAACGCCAGTGCCCGGTCCTGATCGGCCACCGGGATCGACACGCTCTGGACTCTCGTCGTCATGCTCATGGTCGGTAAGACGGACGGCCGCCAGGAAAATCATCGCACCGGAAGGCTCCCATGCGTCATGCCCCGATGGCGTTGCTTCAGGTGAGCCGCCAGGGGCAGAGCAGGTGGAAGCAACGCCATCGGGCGCATGACCGCCAGGCCCATCGTCCACGCCACGCACGCCCGCGTCTGCACGTAAAGGGACGCACATGGACGCCGTGGACGCACACGCAGGCGCACCCGCAGACGGCCCCAACCCGAAAGGGAAGGGACTACCCGCGTCTCCGGCACCCCCGCCAGCCACGTGACTAGCATCACATTTAGCTGTATTTCCGCAGCTCAAGATGTCGTAATTCTTATGTATCCGCCGAGACAAGGTGCGCACTAAAAAGATAAAAGTCAGGTTAAGTAGTAGACGATCGCCCATGGCAGTTCACTGTTATCTCGCATGCGCTCGTTAGTGTGGGTCTTCTGCTCACGTTCCCGCGATGCCACGCGACCGACGGTAGCCTCTTGGCGTTATGTGTTAATTGCGACACGCCGCTGGCGACGGAGCTGCCCTGCAGCCCGCCGGGCTTGCGGGCTTCGGGGGACGACACGCAGCTCGGCGCCAAGGGCGTCGGCCAGAGCCGCAATGAGCGGCAGCTCAGGGCGCGCTTGCCTGGCAGTGAACAGCCGTCGCACGCTCGAAGCATTCCGGTTGGTGCGCCGTGCGAGTTCGGCTTTGGAGACGCCGAGTTCAATCCGGAGCGTGTCGAGTGCCTGGATCACCGCGTCGGTCTGAGCGATCTCGCGAGCGGCCTGGTCATAGGCCGCCGGATATTCCTGATCTTCCATGCGGCGTGCTCGCCGACGCTCGTGGAGGCTCACGTCGAGCATCTGAGAGTCCACCAGAGTCTCCTCGGAAACTGTTACATAGACGTCACGTAGAGTGTACCTCCTATGCAACAGTATCGGGGAGAGTATCCATCGTCGCCAAAGGAGCATCTAGTGACCGACCCGGCTGTCGTCGCCGACCTGGCCCCGACCGGTGTGTTGCGGGCGTCGATCAACCTGGGCAATCCGGTCCTGGCCCAGGGCACTAGCGATGCGCCGACGGGGGTGACGGTCGACCTGGCCCGTGAGATCGCCGCACTGCTCGGCGTGCCGGTCTCCTTCGACTGCTTCGACGCGGCGCGCAAGTCACTCGAGGCGCTGACCACAGGCACCGCGGACGTCGCATTCCTCGCGGTCGAGCCGGCCCGGGAAGCCGAGGTCTCGTTCACCGCTCCCTACGTCCTCATCGAGGGCGTGTACGCGGTTCTCGACGACTCACCGATCACGACCAGCTCAGAGGTGGATCGCCCGGGCGTGCGCGTGGGCGTGAATGAAGGCTCAGCGTACGACCTGTTCCTCAGCCGTACCCTGACGGATGCAGAGGTGGTGCGCGGGTCCGACGGGATCGAGGCCTTCCTCGACCAGGGACTGGAGGTGGTGGCGGGAGTCCGCCAGCCGCTGTCCCGGTACGTCGCCAGCCATCCAGGGCTGCGGCTGGTCGAGCCACGCTTCATGCAGATCCGCCAGGCGGTCGCGACTAGGAAGGGCCGGACGGACACGGCGATCGCGTTCCTGCGGGAGTTCGTCGAGACGGTCAAGGCCAACGGGTTCGTCGCGGATGCACTCGCCCGCTCAGGTCAGGACGCGACAGTCGCCCCGCCATCCGTCGGGTAGCGGTTCCCTGCAGCCTTGGATGCTTAGCTTTGTGTCGATTTCTGGGGATCTGTCGTTACCAACCTGACATCATGTGGATGTTCATGCAAGGTAGCGGGCTTGCGCAGCACCGACGCTGGAGCAGCATTTGGTACCTGTTCACGATTTTTCCAATGGCCTGCTTAACCCGGTCCTCGCCTATGCCATGTCATGCCTTGGCGCGTTCCTGGGACTCCGCTGCGCGGCCAAGGCCAGGGCGCACACCGGCTTCGGAGGGGCCAACTGGCTGATCCTGGCGGCGGTCGCCTTCGGCGCGGCGGCCAACTGGACGATGCACTTCATCGCGATGCTCGGGCTCACGATCCCGGGTCAGCAGATCCTGTACAACGTGCCGCGCACGATCGCGTCGATGCTGGTTGCCATTGTCGGCGTGGGCATCGGCCTCTTTATCGTCGGGTACGGCAGCGGCGGCCGGGCGCGGCTAGTGACCGGTGGCGTGATCGCCAGCATCGGGATCGCCTGCATGCATTACATGGGCGAGGCGGCGATGGTCATGCCGGATTCTGTGCGCTACAACACGCTGCTCGTCGCCCTGTCCCTCGTTATCGCGCTCATCGCCGGCACGGCGGTGCTCTGGGCGGGCAACCAGGTCCTCGGCATCGGTGCGACGATCGTTGCCTCGCTCATCTTGGGTGTCTTGTTCAGCGGCATGCACTACCTCGCGATGGCCGCGATGATCATGTCTCCGGGCTTGATGTCGTCCATGAGCGGCAGCACGGCGGCGTCGTTCGTGTTCCCGCTGGTACTTGGGATAAGCGTGCTTACAGTTGTCCTGACGCTGGCGATCAGCCTGTCGCCCACGGAGGACGAGATCAAGGCCGAGGCTCTGCTGAAGCGCCGGTTCGAGTCGGAATTCCGCGCTGACGCGCTCAGAGCCGCTCCGTCCCTGCCCGGAACTCCGGCTGCCCCGCAGTCGGTCGCGCACCCGCAGGCCACGGTGCCGGCCAGCCCCGCCGCATCGTCCAGGCGGGCGGCCGCACATGCGGGACCGCCGCGACTCTTCCCCCAGCGTGTGGAACGCGCATTCCGCAGGGCTACACGCCAGACGGGAGAGTGAACGTCCTGAATCGTGCCGGGCTAACTCCCTGAAAGGGGCTGAACCTTTACGTTGGCGTGGTCGCGGGCAAGGGATCGCAGGTCTTCTGGGTCGCCTGTCGCGACGATGCCGCCGCCGAAGCGGATCGCGGTAGCGATGACAGCAGCGTCGACAGTGTGGCAGGAGTTCAGCCGGTCGCGGTGCTTGAGGTGTCCAGCCTGCCGAGCGGTCGCTTGCCCTAGCGTGACCGGCCTGATGCCTCGGCCAAGGATGCGGTCGATCGCCGCATCGGCCGCGGTCCCGCGGTATGCCTCGGCCAGCACCACGGTGGGCACCCGGACAGGGATGCCCATCCGGTCAGCGGAATCGAGCATGTCCCGCATCCGCCGCGCCGCCTGCAAGTCGGCCTTAGGGTCGGCAATGACCTCCAGCGCCCTCGTGTCAAGCACCAAGGCAGTCATGAGGATGCTTTCCTGCCCGCCTCAGCCGCCGAAGAGGAGGCGGCGAACACCTCGCTGTACCTGGCGACTTCGGCCTCGTCAGACGGACCGAGTTCGTCCACGAGTTCTTCCACGAACGCGTGCAGGCGCCGCCGGTCGAGTTCGTGCCTGACAGCGGCTGCGATGAACGCGCTCACGTTGTCCGGAGAAACTGCCCTTAGTTCCTCTACCAGGCTGTCGGGCAGGCTGATAGAAATCTTAGCCACGGAGCCAATCCTACCTTGGTAGGAACGCCCCCGTCGGCCAAGCCGCTCGTCTAGGTCGAACCGCCGCACACTAGCCATCGAACCTCCCAATAGCTCCCGCTTGGTGATCGCAAGAATAACTGCTTTTAGCTAGATAATTAGCAAATGCGAAAATGGCAACGAGTTGCGTGTCGCTTGTCAGCAATCTCACGTCGGCCGCCGTAACGGCCGCGTCTGCGGTGCGGATCACCGCCGCGATGCGAGAACGAGATCGTCCTGGTAGCCCACCAGATAATCACTGGGGCCCTCGCTGTAGCTCTTCATGCTCGACACCGATCCGCGGACGTCGAATGGCACGCCTATTCTGCGCACCGCTACCGTCGCTCATGCAGTAGCTGTCTCGGCCTGCCGCAAGGTCCGGCCGATCTCGGCCGCAGCCGCCCGGCGCTCCGAGCGGTCCTGCGACTCAGCGACGATGCGCTCGCATGCACGCAAGCGGGCGGCCAATTGAGGCCAGCGTTCGACAGCAACCCAGTTGAACCAGTGCTCCACGAAGTACAGCGCGGGAAGCACACTGTACTCATCCCGCGCACGGGCAGTCGCGGCCGTCCAGTCAGCCTCGAATTTAGCGAGAGCCGTCGGGTCAAGGCGCGCCACCGCCGCACGGAGCGCCGCAGGCTCGCGCTCGGGCAGGGGAATAACCGGCTGCCCTTCCACCAGCATGTGGCTCATGGACACTCACGCTAACGCACACCCGCGTGGGGGCAGGCCTATCTACCAGAGCGCTCGGCTGACAGAGATCTATACTGGCCAGCGGCCCACGTGCCAGACCCTCCGCGGGAGGAGCTACCCGCAGGCCGTGACGTGGGGCCCGCCGGGCCAGATCTGACTGCCCGAGGGAGCTGCTGCCCCGATCGGCTCCTGCGAACCTGGCCGGCGCCGAGGACTTGAAGCCAGCGGACAAATCACCGACTGTAAGCGGTAGATTACTTAGCCGCCAGATGAACATCATCGCGGCCGTGGCCGGAGCATTGGCGGTTATGCATGACACTGTGCAAGCGCGGGTAGCTGGACTGACGGCTGCCTGAGCTGGCACGGAAGCGGAGGTCTCAGTGACGGCTATGGATGGCGTGGCGGAAGAACCCGCGCCGCGCATTGAGGACCCGCCGCCCGCTGTCGCCCCCGTTGTCCCGGCTGTGAAGCCGCTACTGCGCGGCTGGCTGCACCTGATCTCATTCGAGGTTTCGCTCGTCCTGGGGACCCTGGCATTGGTTAGCGCGCATGGCGCGGTGCGAATCACGGCGATCGCCGTGTTCGCGGCGAGCGTGAGCGCGATGTTCGGGACCAGCGCGCTGTATCACCGCGGCAACTGGTGCGCCGCGTGGCACGGGCGCCTGCAGCGGCTGGACCACGCCATGATCTTCTTGCTGATCGCAGGCACGGCGACCCCCGCCTTCCTGATCGCCACGCACGGGGCCACCCGGGTGGCCAGCCTGATCACGATCTGGACGCTGACCCTGACCGCGTGTGTCATGCACATGGTATGGATGAACGCGCCTGAGCGGCTGGTCGGCGGGACGTTCGTGGCACTGGGCTGGGCAGCTGGCCTCTCGCTGCCGGAGGTGTGGCTGCATTCCGGGGCCGCGGCAGGATCGCTGATGCTCGCTGGCGGCCTGCTCTACACTGCCGGGGCGCTGTCGTATCACCGGCGCTGGCATAACTTCTCTCCGCGGGTTTTCGGCTACCACGAGGTCTTTCACGTCTACGTCTGCGCCGCTGCCGCGTGCCAGTACACGGCGATAGCGCTGTTCATCGTCTCCTGAACCTGCCGGTCCCGGCCCCGTCTCTTCCTACTTATCCCGAACGTACGCGCCCGTCTCTCCTCGGGACATTCGTTCAACCAATATAGTCGACCATAGACGACTAGTTAAATGGCAAGGGGGCGATTCCGTTGAGCGGCATGGGCCTGCTGCTTGTGGCTTCGTCCATCGCCATCGCCATGACCGCCGCCGGGTGGAATTGGGCGAAGGCAGCCGAGTACCGCCGTAAGACGGCGAGCCTGGAAGGCCGCGAACGCGAACTGGCGGCCGATCTTGCCCGCGTGGAACGCGAGAGCGGGTTGCCGCGACTGTTTCCGCCACGGATCTACGAGTTGACCCGAACAATGCTCGCCTGCGCCACCCGCGGTGAACTAGACCGCCTGGCTGGCTTGATCCGAGCCGAGAACCAGAAGACCTGCCAGTTGGTCCTGGATCAGTGCGTTGCCGTGGCGGACTGCATTGTCAATGGCAGGTCCGCCGGGTGGCCGCCTTGCGAGGCCGATCTGCGCATGATCGCGGCGATCACCAGCAGCGGCATGGAGAACCCGGAGTGCCGCGAGCAACGCGCGAAGCCCCCCGCCGCGATCGCCGATCCGGTCGTCTACGACTACCTGTATCGCGCCGTCGTCCGTGGCGAGCGCATCGACGATGTATTCCCCGCCGGAGACTCCGCTGTCCTGGCGGTGCGGATCACCGCCGCGATGCTGGTCACCTTCCTGCCAGCCCGCCCCTGGCAGGGCCACCTCGAGCTGATCTGGAAGCTGGAAACGGACGACGGGGTCAACTGCTCGGCTCTCCGCTCCGCCGAACGCCGCTTCCGGCGGGCAACAGTCACCCCAACGCCAAAGGACGACGGCTAGCGCCCGTTAGCCGTAACCTACGGGGTCGTAAGGTACGGTACCGTAGGTTATGCGGACGGAAGGAGGGAGCGTTCCATGCGAAGTGCCACAGACATCGCAGGCGAGACCAGCGGCGCGGGTGCGGCCGACGTCGGGAACAGCGTGGCTGGGCCGGGCGGTGCGAGCGCCGCAGCGCCCAGGCTCCGGGGCATGCTGCACGCGGGGGCTTTCCCAGTCGCAGTGGTCGCGGGCGTTGCGCTCACCGCGTTCGCCCCCACTCTGCCGGGCAGGATCGCCGCTGCCGTGTACAGCCTGACCTGCATGGCCATGTTCGGTGTATCCGCGGCGTACCACCGGTCACCGCTGGCTAGCAGGCGGAGGCGCCTGCTAGCCCGGCTCGATCACGTGAGCATCCTGCTGGTGATCGCCGGCACCTATACGCCGCTGGCGGTGCTCGCGCTGCATGGCTGGACCCGGTTGAGCGTACTGGTGATCGTCTGGGCCGGGGCGGTCGGCGGCGCGGTGGCCCGGCTCATCTGGCAGTCGGCCTGGCGGCCGGCGCCGCGGTGGCTCACCACGTCGCTGTTCATCACGCTCGGGTGGGTCGCGGTCTTCGTCCTGCCACAGCTGCTGCGGGGCGCCGGGGCCCTGGCCGTGGGGCTGGTGCTGGCCGGAGGCATCCTGTACAGCCTCGGTGCCGTCGTCTACGCGCGCAAGTGGCCCGACCCGTCACCACGGTGGTTTGGATTTCACGAGGTCTTCCACGCGATGACCATCCTGGCCTACCTCGCCCAGTACGCTGCCGTGTCGCTCGTGGTCTACCGGGCGGGCTGATCCCGCCACAGCACCCGGCACGTTCGCGGTGCTACAGCCCGGCGGCCGCAGCTATCAGCGAGACTTGGGCGACATCCGGATTGCAGGGGAACAGGATCAGTTCGTCGCAGCCGGCATCGTTGAAGCTCGCTGCTGTGCCGGCGACTTGCTGCGGTGAGGTGAGAGCACTGGCGGCGACCCGTTCGGCGAAGTCGCCAGCGAAGCTGTAGTAGTCGCCGAGATACCGCTGGGCGTGCCCCGCGGCGTCGTCGCCAAGGCTGACGTACGCGATGGCACACAGCCGCGGTTGCCCGTCGCGGCCCGCCTCGCGCCAGGCCTGCCTGGCCTTGTCAGCGCCACCGGCGAACGCTTCGGGACCGCCACCGCCCATGATCCAGCCTGCACCGAACTCGGTCATCCGCCGGAAGGCGGCGGGGGCGGTGCCGCCGATCAGCAGCGCCGGCCCGCCGGCTTGCACCGGGGCCGGGCCGATCGGACCCGCAAAGCCTTGGGGCTGCTGCCCCCAGACAGCCCGCATCTCCGCGAGCTGGGCGTCGAAGTTGCGCCCCCGCTCGCCGAACGACGATCCTGTCGCCTCGTAATCATCTGGGCGCCCGCCCACGCTGATGCCGACACGCAGCCGGCCCTCGGCGATTCTGTCCACCGTGGCCAGTTGCTTGGCCAGCAGCGCCCCGTTGCCTCGGTACGGGCCGATCAGTATCGCTGTCGTCAGCCCGACCCGCTCGGTTACCGCAGCCGCGGCGGCCAGGACCGGCACCGTTTCCAGGTTGCCGTAGACGATGCGGTCGAGCGTTCCCAAGGATGAGAAACCGGCCTGCTCGGCGGCGCAGGCCCATTCAGGGATCAGCTTGCCGCGGATGCCAGGGATGGTAGACGGAAGACCGATGCCGATATCCATTGCTCTATTGTTCCCCTGCGTGCCAGGACCAGCGCGGCCGACCGCGTTGAGCGCGATCGCGTCACTGTCGGCTGCCGCCAGCCCTGGGGATTGCACGCCAGGCAAGGAAGTAGCAGAGGAAAGACAACGGCAGCTCAACTGCGCCCGCCATCGCCGCTGCCAGTAGCAGTTCGCTCCGGGAAGTCGAGGTGAGCACGTCGAACCACGCGTCGACCAGCAGTGCGGTGCCGGTCAGCGTCGCAGTGACCGCGTATCGCCGGTCTCCGCGCGCGATGAGCCAGCCAGTGGCGAGCAGGCCGAAGGCCTCCAGGGCGTCGAGCCCGACCCAGGCAACGTTCCAGTGCGCCGCGATCGTGACCTGCGGAAGGACGTAGCCAAGCACCCCGAGCCACGGGATCATGGCCGCTCCGCCGCAGGTAAGCGCTATAGGCAGGAGCCGCCGCCAGCCGGCTGGCAGTCGGCTGGCCACCTGCGTGGTACCCGGTGCCGCGCGATCGGAGGGCCGAGCAGGCAAAGAGCATCGTGCTCCTCCTACCCGGAAGCTGGCTTCCGTCATGCCATCCAGCCTGCTGTGCCACGGCGGCTTAGTCAGTAACGGAGCATTCAGCCTTCTAGGTGGTGCCACCTGCAGCCACGCGCGGGCGCTAGGTCCAGGACCCGCGGTCTGCCCCGGTCCGAGCGGGGACCTCGGTCCCTACGCCTGCTGCTGGCTGATGTTGACTAGCCACGGCACACCGAACTTGTCGGTGCACATGCCGAACTCGTCACCCCAGGGCTGCTTCTCCATCGCCATCGTGACGGTCCCGCCGTCGGACAGCTTGCCCCGGTAGCGGCGCGGAGCGTCGGCGTCGTCGCCGCTCAGGCTCACCCCTTGATTCGGGTCCACGCGATGGTAGTGATGAGCGAGGACTACGCGCAGCCCGATAATGTCACTCCAAGGCACCCTCGGGTATTGCGCGCGGAACTCGTGGCTCAGCGCGTTCGCGGACTCTCCGATGATCTCTAGCAGACGCTCTACCGCCAGTTGCCGCAGCCGATCCTTGGCCCATATCTCTCGTCCGTCTGCTACGACATCCACGATCTGGTCGGCGGCGTCGAGGATGTCCTGCATCCTCAGGTCGTCACTACGGCTCACAGGTCCACGGATTCGCTGAGAATGTGCCTGTCTCGCTCCTTTAGTCCCCCGGTGGACACGACATCGACCGAGTGCCCAAGGAGTTCCTCGAGTTCTCTAGTCATGCGCATGAGATCGAACAGCGAGCTGTCCTGGTCGAAATCAACCAGCAGGTCGATGTCGCTATCTGGCCCGTCATCGCCTCGCGCCATCGAGCCGAACAGGCGCACTCGATTCGCATGATTCCGTGCGGCGACGGCCATGACTTGCTCCCGCCTGGCTGCTACCAGGCCACGCAGCGGCGACATCGGCTATCACCCCCATCCGCGCAAACCGAAGGGACCGCTCTTAGCGTAACTGGCACCAGCCGCCCTACCCGGCAGTCGAGACGACGGGGAGCCAGGTGGCGCCCCTCCGCTCCTAAGCGGACTCCCGGGTACTCACGACCCCGGAACGATCACCGTCGCCAGGTCGGCAAGGTCGTCCGTCAGGTCCTCGGGATCGAAGTAAAAATCCAGTGCCGTCGGCCAGCGCTTTGTGTTGAATTCCGATACCGCGCGATACCTCTCGCCCGGGATGTCTACCCCCCGCCCGCCGGTGCAGCGCGGGTAGGCCACCCCGCCTGCGGCAGACAGAATCTTCTCGACCTTGATGTGAACTTGCCATTGATCGCGATAGCCGAACAGGTACACGATCCCCAAGCCCTCCTCGCCTGCAGCTTGGGCCAGCGTTACGCCCGACGCGTCGCGCGGCTCACCTGCCTGTCCCGCCGCCCTGCTCACCGGCCCCTTCAGGCCGAAGAATTCGCCATAGATCGTCACGAAGGAGTACGAGCCGGGCTCCCACCATTCGAACGCCCGGTGCATCACCCTGTGCAATTGCCCAAGCGTCATAACACTGGGCACTTCCAGTAGCCGGAATGGTGGCGGTGTCACGCCGTGCAGGCTAACGCAGAGGACGTGGATCTCTCTCGCCGCTGTCTCGGGGATCGCGGGCACATCCACCCTGATGGCACGGGCGTCGTAGTCATCGGGGTAAGGGCGAACCGCGTGCAGCCTTCTCCTGCGCTGAGATTCCACGGTTCTCCGTCTGGCGACGACCCGCAGCCGACTGCGCTGACTCCGAGTGTCGCGCCGCCTCTTCAGCTTCCGCCGGTTAGACATGGCTCATCCCACCCCCATCCGCGAAGCGGTACGCAGACCAAGGACTGGCTGCCCGCCCTTGTGCCCGCGGAATCCGGCGTCCCACGGCCAGTGCCCACGCTCGTCGGCCCACGCCAGTTGCAGCGCTTGTATCCCTTCCCCGTAGAACTCGACGGCGGTGAACAGATGCGCAGAAGGCTCGGCGACCCGCACAACCTCCATCAAGGGACCGTCTTCCATCAGGACTTCTTCCCCCGGCCGCGGAACGGCGGTGTCCAGCACGTATCGCGCCACCGCGTTCAGCAGCCAGGTGGCGCGAGGCAGCGCCATCCCGGTCACAACCAATTCGGGCTTGCCACGCGGGGTCAGCCCGAGCGTGTATGCCCAGGGTGGATGGATCTGGTCATCTTCGATGCCCACCACGGCCCAGCCAAAGCGATCGATGAAACCCTGCATGTGATCGAGGTAGTCCTGGTGGGTGCTCTCCGGGTGGTCACATTCCCAGCACATAGTCGTCCTCCTCCATACGAGCGACCAACGCGGCCACTCTAACCAGAGGCACCGACATTCTGTTCGATAAACGATCACGCCTTCGAGCAGGGTTCCACTTCGACATCACGGTCGAGGACTCAGCGGCGGCAGACCCCCGAGTGCTGGCCCTGGGCGAGGCCTGACCTCCACGGTCGTGCCGCGCTTACGTCGCCTAGTGGGGCTCGTCGCCGTATAGCTCGCGCCAGAGTCGGTGCAGGAACGCCTCGTCGCTGCCGTCGTTATATTCGACGGATTCCCACAGCTCGTCGCCTGGTAGCTGACTCGGATCCCTGAGGGCTTCGCGCAGTTCAGATTTGAACAGCTGCATCTTCTCGTCGCCCTCACGCTTCGCGAGTTCTCTCAAAGAGTCAAGATCGTAGTTCTCCGGATCGAGGTAGGTTGTCGCCACCGCTATGAGCGTTGCGAACGGGCCGTCCGGATTCCGTTCCCAGTAGAACGATGCCATTACCTGTCTCCTGGAGCTAATTCGGCTGATCGCCTGGATTTTGCCGTTGGGCCGACCGAGGGTACATCGTCGCGACCTCATACCTGTTGTCGGCAGAGTTGCGCTTGAAGAGGAAGACAATTACCCCGCCCTCGAATGTGGGGACCGGCTGCACCTGCGGCTCAGGAACATCCGGTTCCCGCCCTGCGGCTCTTGCCGCGAGCCAGGCATCCCGGTTCTTCTGCGCAGTCTTCATGCTCCCATCTCCTGGATCTACCTTCCATCCGGTGCAGTGACGGTGACCGTCAGGACCCAGCAGATCTGCAATCGGCACCGTGACTTCCGTGGGTTTATCGCCAGGGTCGAACGGCATGCTGAGCGCTTCCCGGACTTTAGGTTGCTCGACGCCGCGGGCGAATGCTGTTACGAAGGCATCCAGGTTGGTGATCCGGGTAGAGGTGGTTCTGCATTGATGAGGCTGATCGTTCTCCCTGAGGCCGTCGATGCCCAGGGATCGCTTGCCGAGGTCCAGCTGAGCGGGGTCCTCCCGGTAGGCGGCGCGCCTCATGCTGACCTCTTCGGTCACCCAGCCTTCGTGCCGGATGTGCCCATGACCGCCGCTAGCATCCAGCGCCGCAAGGATCCGCCGCGCCTCTGGCGATGCGGTGTCCGCTATCGCCAGCCAAGGCCGCGCGGCACGGTGCTGTGCCATGTAATCGGCGGCTGCGTCGAGGCTCATCGGCGGAAGCCCGGCCCGTTCCGGGTCAAATCGCCCCAGCTCCGCGCGCGGTGCCTCAAACAGCCGCGGCTCCCACCCGCCGTCCGCCCGCTGTCGGTGTTCTGCATACACCTCGCCCCTGCTGCGCGGCTCGCCCGGCGCTAGGGACGGCGCACGGTCCGCCGGGCCTTCGACGAGGGCCAGCTCACGAGGCGTATCGGGACCTGGAACGTCAGGCTCGCCTTTTTTTAAGCCATCCCGTACACCCACACCTGAAGTATGCCCGTCACGTCAAGACTGACCGCTCGCACCGCTGGGTCTGGCTCAAATAACGTGATGATAACGACGGCCATCCCCGCCGATGACGACGCAGAGTGAGCGTTTGGCAGCTATCTGCCCCTTGGTCCCGGCGTCCCCGCCTGTGGTGCCCCGGGCGGTAGCGGATGAATGTGGCAGCGAGCCGGTCAGGGGCGGCTGAATGTCACATTCATCCGGGTCGGCGGCCTGGTGCTCTCCGGCCGCGTCGTGTCGGCCAATCCGAGCGGCCCGTGACCATCACGAAATATATGGGCCAGAGCCGCGCCGCTTCCCTTTTCACGTATCCCGAACGACCGCGCGCCGACTCTCAACCTCCCGCGTCCTCCCAGGCGCGGCGTCCGCCTCGTGTCCTAGAGCACCGAGGACCGGCCCTTTACTCGCCGGACTGTCACGGAGGGCGAGCCAGACGACGATGGCAGCGGCGGCGACGCAGCCCGCGCCGACGGCCATTGCCAGGTCAAGTCCGGCGCTGTAGGCGTTGCGTGCGGCGGCACCGAGCGGACTGCTGGTCTGGGTGGCAAGCGCCTGGGCCAGGCCGGCCTTCGCGCTCGCCGCTGCCCGGGCTGGGAGGTCCGCCAGGACAGGGGCAAGCCGGGACCGGTACAAGGAGAGCGTGATGCTGGAAAGCACACCGATGCCGAACGCCCCGCCGAGTTCGCGATCCAGGTCGTTGACGG
>Ga0335072_10009048_pt1 | contig 14403 bp, 8 predicted proteins | sample Lox_Sample_21_FD_206725 | JGI IMG/M metagenome (GOLD analysis project Ga0335072, IMG submission 206725) | Soil microbial communities from Loxahatchee National Wildlife Refuge, Florida, United States - Lox_Sample_2.1 | ecosystem: Environmental > Terrestrial > Soil > Wetlands | place: USA: Florida... | reverse complement strand
GACTGAGCTGCCGCTCGTGGCCGCACGCGAGGCGGCGACCGGCCTGCAGCTGTGCCGGGAAGCCTCCACCTTGACACACATTGCCGTGATCGCCGATCTGGGCGCCGCCGCTTCCCTGCTGTCGGGCGCGCTGCGCGTCTTCCTGCTGTGCGCGGAATCCAACGTCCGGCAACTGGCGCCGGACGACGACGGTTACGCAGAGCGCGTCTCGCAGGAAAGGGATCAACACGAGCACGCCTTCCATCAGGCGGATGAGGTGCTGGAGCTCGTCGCGGCGACGTTGGAAGCCGCCGCGGGTCATCGTCGCGAGCCCTGACACCGGGTCAGGATAGCCCGAGCACGCGCCCCGTTTCGGGATCCAGGTCGATGTCGTAATAGCTCGGCCGGGTCGGCAACCCCGGCATCGTGCTCATCGTCCCCAGCAACGGATACAGGAAGCCCGCCCCGACGCTCGCACGGACGTCGCGGACCGGAACGGTGAAACCAGTCGGCGCTCCCTTGAGGCTCGCGTCGTGGCTGACGCTCAGATGCGTCTTGGCCATGCAGAGCGGCAGGTCGGCGAATCCCAGACGCGTGTAGAGCTCGATCTTTCTTTCCGCTTCCGGCAGGTACTCGACGCCCGCGCCGCCGTAGATCTCGCGCACGATGGTCTCGATCTTGCGCTTGATGGGGATGTCCAGCGGGTACAGAAACCGGAACTCGGCCGGCAGCTCGCAGGCGGAGACGACGGCCCGGCCGAGGTCCGCCGCGCCCGCGCCGCCCTCGGCCCAATGATTGGAGGCGACGGCATCATGCGCACCCGCCTGCACCGCGATCTTGCGCACCAGCTCGATCTCCGCCGGCGTGTCGTACGTGAACCGGTTCACCGCGACGACCACCGGGATGCCGAAGACCTTCGCGCTCCGGATCATCCTCACCAGATTGGAGCAGCCTTTCTCGACGAGTCCCAGGTGCTCCACGGTGTAATCCGGGTGCAGCGGCTGGCCGGCCACGACCTTGGGTCCGCCGCCATGCATCTTCAGAGCCCGAATGGTGGCGACCAGCACCACACAGCTCGGTATCAGGCCGCTGTAGCGGCACTTGATGTTGAAGAACTTCTCCATCCCCATGTCGGCGCCGAATCCGGCTTCCGTGACCACGTAGCCCTTCGGTCCGACGAGTTTCAGCGCGAGCTGATCCGCGATGATGGAGGAGTTGCCGTGCGCGATGTTGCCGAACGGCCCCGCATGCACGAACGCCGGCGTCCCGTCGAGCGTCTGCAGCAGGTTGGGCATGATCGCGTCTTTCATGAGCACGGTCAGCGCACCGCCCACGCCCAGATCGTCCGCGGTGATCGCCTCGCCCGTCCGGTTGGTGCCGATCACCACACGGCCCAGCCGCTCGCGCATGTCCGCGAGTCCAGTGGTCAGGGCGAGGATCGCCATGACCTCGCTCGCCGCCGTGATGTCGAAACCGGTGACGCGCGTGTGCCCCTTTTCCTCCGGCCCCTGCCCCACGGTGATCTGACGCAACACGCGGTCGCTGGTATCGATGACCCGCCGCCACGTGATCGAGCCCGGGTCGATGTCCAGCCGTGCGAAGCGGCTGCGCTCCTCCGCGGTCAGCCCATTGGGATCGCTCTTGGCGATGCCGAGCTTGCGCAGCCGCCGCAGCATCACGGGCGAGAACCGCCGGCTGCCGTCCTTCGCGGGCGGACAGAGCCGGTCGAACAGCGCCTCGTCCTCCTGCGCCGCTTCGTGCAACAGCCGCGCATCGATCGCCGCCGCCAGCAGATTGTTGGCCGCGGTGACGGCATGGATGTCGCCGGTGAGATGGAGGTTGAGCTCCTCCATGGGAATGATCTGGCTGTAGCCGCCGCCTGCGGCCCCGCCCTTGATGCCGAACGTCGGCCCCTGGCTCGGCTGGCGTATACAGGTGAAAACCTTCTTGCCGAGATGCGCGCCGAGAGCCTGGCTCAGCCCCACCGTGGTCGTCGTCTTGCCTTCGCCAAGGGGCGTGGGAGTGATTGCGGTGACGACGATATATTTTCCGTTCGGCGCATCCTTGAGCCGGTCGCGCACCGACAGGTGCACCTTCGCCTTGTATCGCCCGGACGCCTCCAGCTCCTCCGGAAGGATGCCCGCGCGCGCAGCCACCTCCGCGATGGGCAAGGGCTGGGCGCTTTGCGCAATCTCGATATCGCTCGGCACGCTGCGGGCATGATAGCCCAAAAAGCGGACCGGATTTCGGGGCTTACGAGCGCCCGGTCGCCGGACGGCCCGTCGCACGGGAGCGTACGGTGGCCTCCGCGAGGTAATCGTCGCCGGACTGCGAGGCGGCACGGCGCTCGATGACGGTCGTTTCGACATGCGGATCCATCGCTCCCGCGCGCCGCGCGGCCGCCAGAGCGAGCTCCCGCGAAACGGCTTGTGCCGCCGCGAGAGCGGCTTCGGGCTCCGCGAAATCCCGGATGCCTGCCGGGTCGTGCACCCTGAATACCTTCCACTGCGGCTGATTCACCAGGATATCGGCCGTTTCCGACACCACCCCGACCACCGCGCCCACCGCATTGCACACGGCGGCATGCTCCGGAACGACCAGGCGCGCGCCGAGACGGTGCGCGACTTCAGGATAGAAGGCGCCGGCCGGAGCGCCGATGGCCACCAGCGGATTCACCAGCCGCGGCTGCATGTCGATGAGACCCGACACCGCCCTGCCCTCCACGGCACGGTCGATCAGGATGCCGAGCGGACCCCAGCGCCCGTTGTGCGGCTCGACTCCCGGATCCTGTGCCAACGCGCTTTCCAACACCACGCGCGCTGACTGGCGCACGACGAGCTCGTAGACCCGCCCGGACAGTGCCTCGGGGCTGTCCTTCCCCCTGCGCGCGGTCACGTTGCGCTCTTCCGTGGCGAGGATGGCCGCACCGAGGCGCGCCGCCTCGCGGCTCCAGGCACCGTGGCGGTCGAGCACGTGCAGCGCATCGCTCGGAGTGAACCCGGCGAGAGTCGCGAGCCCGCGATCCACCAGCCGGCGCAGCGCCTCGGCGCCCTGTGCCGTGTGGGCTACCTGATCGAGCCGCCGGGGTGTCGTCCCGAGGGCCTCCCAGACCCGCAGCTCCAGCCGGTCGAGATCCGATGCGGCCTCGCGGCCCGGGTTGCGGTGGCCGAACTGGCCCGCGAACGGCGGCAACCGCTCGGCGGCGGCGAGGCCGGTGAGCTCCGCCACCACGTCGGGGAATTGGGTCGCCAGCAGGCTGAGCGGCATGACCCGGCGCGGTCCGACCCGCAGGCGCGCCTCGCGATCGAAGTGAACCTCACTGTCCCCGCCGAGCCCGCTCGTGTGCACGTCGATGGCCTGAACCATCGTCCGCCAGCCGCCGACCACGGCGCCGTCGGCTCGCACCACCGGACGCCCGTCGACGATGATGGCCACGTCGGTGGTCGTCCCGCCCATGTCGCTGACCGCAAAATTCTTGAGACCGGTGAGGAAGGCCGCGCCCACGACGCTCGCCGCAGGCCCTGAGAGCACCGTCTCGATCGGATAGTCCAGGGCGACGCTCGCCCGCATCAGGGTCCCATCGCCTTTCACGACCATCAGCGGCGCACCGACCGACTCGCGTTCCAGCGTCTGACCTACCGCTTCGAGCAGATGCCGGATGTGCGGCACCAGGCGCGCGTTGAGCGCCGCGGTCAGTGCGCGTTTCGGCGCATTCAACTGCGCGCTCAGCTCGTGGCTGCACGTGACCGGCTTGCCGCAGAGTGCGCGGATGCGCTCGCGCGTCCGCAGCTCGTGCTCGGGATTGCGAACGGAGAATTGCGCCGCTACGGCGAACGCCTCGACTCGCGGGCCGAGCTCACGCACCGCCGCCTCGATCGCCTCCTCATCGAGCGGCTGCTCCTCCACGCCCGTCGGGTCGTGTCCGCCGCGTACGCGCACGACCGCGCCTCCCAACTGCTTTTCGATGCCGGTCTCCCCGGCCATGCGGTCATTGAAGCCGATGAGGATCGCGCAGATGGGACTGAAGCGGTTCTCCACCACCGCGTTGGTCGCGAGCGTCGTCGAAACGGAAACGAGTGAGATGTGCCCCGGCGCGCCCCCGGGCAGCGCCTTCAGGACGGCGCGCACCGCCTCTCCCAACCCCACCGAGAGGTCCCAGTGGGTGGTCAGCGCCTTGGCGCTGGCAATGACCCGCTGGCCGCCCTCCAGAGCGATCGCGTCCGTGTACGTGCCGCCCGTATCGAGCCCGATCCAGAGCTCTTTCACCTGCCCCGCAGCCCCATTCGCCGGGATGCGGCTTCCACCGCATTCGACAGCACCATGGCGATGGTCATGGGACCCAGGCCGCCGGGTACGGGGGTGATCCAACCCGCACGCTCGAAGGCCCGCTCGTACTCGACGTCTCCCACCAGCCTGTTCTCGCCATCCCGATTGATGCCGACGTCGAAAACCGCCGCCCCGGGCTTGATCCAGTCACCAGGTATGAAGTGCGGCTTGCCGACCGCTGCCACCACTACGTCCGCACGCTCTACCTCGGCCCGCACGTCGCGGGTGCCGGTATGACAGACTGTCACGGTCGCGCCGGCCAGCAGGAGCTCGAGCGCCATCGGCCGGCCGACGATGTTCGAGGCACCGACCACCGTCGCTCTCAGTCCTCGCAGCGCGATGCCGTACTCCGCCGCGAGTCGGATGACGCCGAATGGCGTGCAGGGGCGCAGCGCCGGACGCTTCTGCGCCAGCAGACCCGTGTTGACGGCATGAAAGCCGTCGACGTCCTTGGCAGGGTCGACCGCATCCATGACCCGGGTCGCATCGAGACCCTTGGGCAGCGGCAGCTGCACGAGAATCCCATCCACCGTCTCGTCACGGTTGAGCAGGTCGATGAGCGCCAGGACGTCCGACTCGCTCGTCGCGGCCGGCAGGTCATAGGCAAAGGAGGCGATGCCGGCTTCGGCGGCCGCTTTGCGCTTGTTGCGCACGTAGACGCTGGACGCGGGATCCTCTCCCACTTGCACGACGGCGAGGCCGGGCTTGCGCCCCAATTTGCCGGCGAGCTCCGCGGCGCGGGCCGCAACTTCGCCGCGCACCTTGGCGGCAACGGCTTTGCCGTCGAGGATGATCGTCTTGCTGCTCACTGTCGGAGGATCGTCGATGCCGGGCTAAACGTTGGAATCCGGGAAGGATGCCTTGCGGCGGTGCATGTAGTCCAGCAGGGCCTCATCGACCGCGGGATCGAGCGGCGGCGCCTCGTACTCCGCCAGCTGCTTCTTCCACAGCGTGTTGGCGCGCTGCGCCATGTCGGTCGCGCCTTCGGCATCCCACTGCTCGAAGCTGTTGTTGTCCGCGAGCGGCGAGCGGTAGAACGCGGTCTCGAAGTTGGCCTGCGTGTGGGCGCAGCCGAGATAATGCTTGCCGGGGCCGACCTCGCGCATGGCGTCCATCGCCTGCCCGTTATCGCTCAGATCGACGCCCTGCAGCAGCGTGTGCATCATGCCCGCCTGGTCGGCGTCCATGACGAACTTCTCGTACCCCATGGTGAGGCCGCCCTCGAGCCAGCCGGCGGTGTGCAGCACGAAGTTGACTCCGGCGAGGCAGGTCGGCATCAGGGTGTTCGCCGACTCGAAAGCGGCCTGGGCGTCGGGGATCTTCGAGGCGCAGAGCGAGCCGCCGGAGCGGAACGGGACGCCCAGGCGCCGCGCCAGCGCCGCCATCGTGTAGAGCACCAGCGCCGGCTCCGGGGTGCCGAACGTGGGCGCTCCCGATTGCATGGACAGCGAGGAGGCGAAGCTGCCGAGTATGACCGGCGCCCCGGGATTGACGAGCTGGGCGAGCGTCATGCCGGCGAGCGCCTCGGCGAGCGTCTGCGAGACCGTCCCGGCGACCGTCACGGGCGACATCGCACCCGCCAGAATGAACGGAGTGATCAGGGTCGCCTGGTTCGCGCGCGCGTAAGTCTTTAGCGCGCCGAGCATCGTCGCATCCCAGGTCATCGGCGAATTGGCGTTGATGAGGCTGAGGACGCAGGTCTTGGGCTGTCCGGTGGCCGGATCCAGGTACTGGTCGCCGAAGAGGATCTTCGTCATCTCGACCGTATCCGCCGCCCGGTCCGCGTGAGTCACCGAGCCCATGTACGGCTTGTCGCTGTACTTCATGTGGCTGTAGACCATGTCGAAGTGCCGCTTGTTGACCGGCAGGTCGACGGGCTCGCAGATCGTGCCGCCCGAATGGTGCAGCGCGTTCGACGAGTAGGCCAGCTTGACGAAGTTGCGGAAGTCCTCGATGCGTGCGTACCGCCTGCCCTCGTCCAGGCTGCGAATGAAAGGAGACCCGTACGCAGGGGCAAAGACCGTGCGCGCGCCGCCGATGACGACGCTGCGCGCCGGGTTGCGCGCGTGTTGCACGAACTCTCTGGGCGCGGAGCGGGTGACGATGGTGCGGCACATGCCGCGGGGAAAGCGGGCACGCTCCCCTGTGATGTCGGCGCCGGCATCCCGCAGGATCTGCAGCGACTCCGGGTCGTCGCGGAAGTCGATGCCGATCTCCTCGAGGATCGTGTCGGCATTGCGCTCCAGCAGCTCGAGACCTTCCGGCCCGAGCACCTCGTAGTAGGGGATGTTGCGCGTGATGTAGGGGACCGAGGAGTGGCTGCGCGCGGTGCGCGCGGCACGCTTGGCGTCCCGCCCGCTAGGACGGCGGGAGCGAAGGGTCGGGGCTGGCTGCTCGTCCATGGGTACTCCGCGTCATAGGGTGTGCCGTGGCGGCGCTCCCGAAAGTATGGCCGGCGGCTCCCCGGGCGGCTAATCGAATTACGTCATCCACTTGCCCAGATACGTCTGGTTTTATGGCGGATCGTTAAGCGCTGGATCCGGGCTCCTGCCCGGCCCAGCGCCGTCGCGGTCAAAAAGCGTGGTTTTTGCCCGCGACTCGGCCACCTGCGGCGGCCGGGCACGTCCGTGTGCCTGAGTAAGAGGGCTGTCGCCTTGGGACACGCGCGTGTCGAGATTCCACTGTCTTTGGTCTTCTTCAATCATTACGATGGTTGCCATATGCCTACCACCGACGAATTGACGGCCGCCCCGGTCCACGCCCCTGCCGCGGTGCAGCGCAGCTCCGGCACCCCGGCGCTCTACATCGTCACCACCCGATGCCCGGATACGACGGGGATCGTGGCCGGGATCGCCGGCTTCCTGGCGGCGCACAACGCCACGATCGCCGAGGCGCAGCATTACGACGATCCGTACACCCGGACCTCGTTCATGCGGACGGTATTCCACGACAACGGCCAGGGAATGCCTTCCGTGGAGGAGCTCGACCGCAAGTTCGCGGAGGCCGTCGGCCGGCGCTTCCAGATGGAATGGCAGTTCAACGAGGTGCGGCGCTGCCGTGCCCTGATCGCCGTCTCGCGCCAGGGGCACTGCCTCAACAGCATCCTGCACCGCTGGAGCACCGCGACGCTGCCCATCGAGGCGGTCGCCGTGGTCTCGAATCACCAGGACATGCGCAGCCTCGCGGAATGGCACGGAGTGCCCTATCACTACCTGCCGATCATCGACGGGCGCAAGCAGGAGCAGGAGCGGCGGCTGATCGAGCTGTTCGAGCGCGTGGAGGCCGAGATCCTCGTGCTGGCGCGCTACATGCAGGTCCTCACCCCGGAAGCCTGCCGCTATTTCGAAGGCCGCGCCATCAACATCCATCACTCCTTCCTGCCCGGCTTCAAGGGCGCGAAGCCCTATCACCAGGCGCACACGCGGGGAGTGAAGCTGATCGGAGCCACGGCGCACTACGTGACGACCGACCTCGACGAAGGACCGATCATCGAGCAGGAGGTCTCCCGGGTCGATCACACGCAGTCACCCGATGACCTCGCAATCGTCGGCAGCGAGCTCGAGACGGTGGTGCTCAACCGCGCCATCAAGTGGCATGCCGAGCGCCGCGTGTTCCGCAACGGCAGCAGGACCGTCGTCCTCAAATAGGCCTATCGGCCGTCCGCGAACACATCGTTGAAGGCGGGTGCGTACGCATCATTGCTCGTCATGCTCGGCAGGCCGAGCGCAGCCTCGACGGTACGCGCCGAGCTGAAGTGGTCGTAGCGTATGCGGCTGACATAGGCAGTCCTGACCGTCCCGCGGGAGCCGAGCACGATCGTCGCAATGTGGTTGTCCACGACCGTGCTGGACTCGTCCCAGGTGAGGATCAGCAGGCTTCTCTGCTCGCGCCACGCCGGTGAGGCGAAGAGCGGCGCGAGCGTCTTCTTCAGCCACGCATCCTGCACCTGCAGGCTCTTCGGCGATCCGTTGCCGGGCATTTCGCCATCGTCGTAGTCGTCGGCTGCGAGCCACGCGAAATCGGGCGTGTTCGCCCTGGTCTTCAGGTCCTCGAACCACTCGGCCAGGTCGACCAGATGGGCGCGGCAGCGCCCGGGATCACGCCGCACGTCGGTGAAATTGATGAACGGCGCATCATCGGGCTCGAAGTTCCGGTCATATCGGGTCGTCACATTGCACGGCATGCCCATCCCTTCCAGATAAGATTTCCAGCTCTTGCCCGCCGCCTCGAGCAGATCGCCGAGGTTGCGCGCCGCGATGTGGATCTTCGGAAAATAGACGCCGCCCCGGACGAAGGTATCGCCGCCGGCGATGGCGAGATAGTTCTGGTCGCTCGGGTGATAGACGGCCTGATAGTTCGCGAGCACCGCGCCCCGGGCTGCGAGTGAATTCAGGTAAGGCGCGTCCTGCGTGTCGCCGATGACCTGGCCGTAATCGGTATTCTCCATCATGATCAGGAACACGTGATCGAAAGGCGGCACCCGCGCCGGCGGCGGAGCGGGCGGCGGGAAAGTCATCGCCGGTGAAGTGGTGAGCCGCATCGCCCCGACATAACTCCGGGCGATCGCGGTCCTGCCGCTCAGGTCGAGCCGCAGCGCGATCCCCGCCGCGCCTGGCGGAATGATGCCGGCAACACGGTGCGGCTCGAAACGCAGCGGCAGCTTGCGCCCGGCTGCCGGCGGCCCGCGCAACACGACCGGCGCTCCCAGCTGCTGTCCGGCCGGTCCGAGAAACGTGCCCGTGAGAACAGCCCGGCCGGGACCCTCGCCGAAAGCCGCGAACGATGCGGACAAACTGAAGCGCCGACGGGAGGCAGCCGCGGCCAGCGGAATGACCCTCTCGAGAGCGCTCGCCCCGTACGGCCCGTTGGCAATCACGACCCGCGGCGCCGGCCGATCGGGCCATGCCGACGGCAGCGCCTCGGCGCAACGCAGCGCCGGGCTGCCCGAAACGATCGTCCAGCCCGGAACGGTCGAGGCGGCATCCGGGTCGGCGGTGCAGGTGAAAGTCCGGGCAAAGCCGAGTGGATTCGCGTTTCCGGCGTGCGCGGCGCGAGCCTGGAGACAGGCCGCGGCGGCAAGGGCGAGCAATGCGGCTGTCAGATGGCGTCTCACGGGTCACCGGGCATGGCAGGCCACCGCCGAGGCAACTACAATGATCGCGTGTCGCAGCAGAGTAAAGAGCTTCGAGCCGCCTACTGGCATGCATTCGAGGCGGTTCGGATCGGACGCTTTGCGACCGCGGAACGCGAGCTGCGGGAGATCCAACGGACGAGCCCGGGCGAGATCAACAGCCTGCATCTGCTCGGGGTCGCGCTCCTCTCGCAGGGGAAGTTGGCGCCTGCCCTGGAAATCCTCCAGCGCGTCGTCGCCCAGGCACCCGACTTCTCTCACGCGCGTGTCGACCTCGCGCGCGCTCATCGTCAGGAGGGGCGCCTCGAGGCGGCGGGCATGGAGCTGCAGCGGGTTTTGAAGGCAAAGCCTGCTCTGGAGGCTGCCTGGCTCGCCTACGGCGATCTCCTGGTCGATAGGGGCAAACTCGCGGAGGCACGCTCGGCCTTCGAGCAGGCGCGTCTGCTCGACCCTTACCGGCGGCGCATCGAGGAGGCGACAGCCGCCCTCGCCGGCCGCGACTATCGCTCGTCCGAAGAGATATTCCGCGACGTCCTGAAACGCGATGCGGGTCATCTTGCCGCACTGGCGGGTCTCGCGGCCGTGGCCATCCGCGCGGGCAACACCCGGGATGCCGAGCGGCTGCTGAGCCACGCCCGTACGCATTCCGTTCATCACCCGCTGGTCCGCCGCGCCTGGGGCCATACCCTGTTGGCGGCGGAGCGGCTGATGGAGGCGGAGCAGACCTTCCGCGAGCTTCTGCAGCTCGAGCCGCTGAACGCGCAGAACTGGGCGGCGCTGGGCTCGGTATACATCAGGCTGCTGCGACAGCCGGAGGCGCTGTCGGCCTATGAGGAGGCCGCCCGACTCGAGCCCTCTCAGGCTACGTTCCGGCTCGCCATCGGGCACGTCAACAAGACGCTGGGGCGCCGGGAGAAATGCGAGGCAGCCTATCGGGAGTGCCTGCGGCTCGATCCGCAATACGCGGAGGCGTACTGGAGCCTCGCGGACCTCAAGAACTATTTCTTCAGCGATGCGGAGCTTGCGTCGATGCAGGCTCTGCTCGCATCGCCGGCGGGCGCCAGCGACCAGGCGCAGCTCCACTTCGCGATCGGACGCGCCCTGGAGCAGCGCGACAGCTATGCGGAAGCGTTCGCCCATTACGCCCAGGGCAATACCCTGCGCAAGCGCACTTCCCCCTTTTCGATCGAAACCTTCGAGGCCAAATCCAGGCGTATCGCTGCCTGCTGCGACGCCGAATTCTTCCGCTCCCGTGCCGCGGCCGGCCATCCGGATCCGGGGCCGATCTTCGTCGTGAGCCTGCCCCGGTCGGGCTCGACCCTGGTCGAGCAGATCCTCGCCAGCCACTCCCAGGTCGAGGGCACGATGGAGCTGCACAACATCCTGGCGATGGTGCGCGAGCTCGATCATCTCGATCCCGCCCGGGACGGCTATCCGGAAAAGATCCGGGTGCTCCCCGCCGACGAGCTCACCGCCCTCGGCCGCCGCTACATCGAAGAGACCCGCGCGGTGCGCGCCGGCAAGCCGCGGTTCATCGACAAGATGCCGAACAACTTCAGCCACGTCGGCCTCATCCACTCCATCCTCCCCAATGCGACGATCGTCGATGTCCGCCGCCATCCCATGGACACCTGCTTCAGCAACTACAAGCAGTACTTCGCCCATGGTCAATCCTTCAGCTACGACCTCGAGGACCTGGGCCGCTACTACCGGTGTTATCTCGCGTTGATGGACCACTGGGACCGGGTGCTGCCCGGCAGGGTGATGCACCTGCAATACGAGCAGCTGATCCGTGATCCCGAGGATACCGTCCGCCGCCTGCTCGAGCACTGCGGACTGCCGTTCGAGGCCGCCACCCTCGCCTTTCACGAGAACCGCCGACCGGTGCGCACGGCGAGCGCCGAGCAGGTGCGCCAGCCGCTCTATGCCTCGGGGGTCGGCTACTGGAAGCGCTTCGCGGGCGAGCTCGAGCCGCTGCGGGCGAGCCTCGGAGAGTGCCTGGCGAGATTTGCCGCGATCGAGTAGAGCCCCGCAGGCGCGGCGCCCGTCACTTGCCGTTGAAGTTGTAGCTGACGTGCACGCCGATCACCCGCGGCTCGTTGGTCGTCTCGCGGCGATCATAGTTGCCCGTATTGACCAGGATGACCGCGTCGGTGTTGAGCAGATTGGTGATGTATCCTTCGAGACTCCAGGCGCCGTCCGGGCTTTCGACGCCGAGCCGCACGTCCTCGATGTTGTATTCCGGCTCCAGGACGCGCGCCGATCCCGCCCGGCTGCCGAGCTCGGGGTTCGATAGCGCGCGCAGGTCGCTCCACCTGTCGCCCTTGTGCGAGATGTCGTACTCGATGAAGCCGCTCAGCGCCCCGCCGAGCGCCCTCTCGTAGCGGGCGTTGGCGCTGTAGCTGAAATAGGGGACGAAGGGCAGCGTCTCGTTCGGCACGATCATCTGGGTCAGCACGCCGGAGAAATCCGGCTTCACGCTGACCAGGCGCGAATCGTTGTAATTGGCGTTGGCTTCAACCGTCAGGCCCTCGGCGATCCGGTAGGCGAAATTCGTCTCCGCGCCGTAGATGCGCGCGGTGCCGAAATTGGCGTTGAAGGTCGTGGGGCAGATGGAGTCGTCGAAGATCGGCGCCTGATAGCCGTCCCAGCGCATGTAATAGAAGGCGCCGTTCCAGCGCATGCGGTTGTCCAGCATCTCGGACTTCCAGCCCAGCTCGTAGTTGTTGAGCGTGTCCGGCTGGTAGTCGAGCGGGACGCCCTTCTGGTAGCAGGACGTCGAATCGCCCGAGTTGCTGCCGCCCTGGCGGTAGCCCTGGCTGAAGGTGCCGTAGAGGAGGAGCTGCTGGCTCGGCTTGTAGGAGAGGCTCGCCTTGCCGGACAGCTTGTCGCCGGACGCATTGGTCAGTCCGGACGGTGTCTTCGGCTGATAGAAGAACCCCGCCCACTGGTCGCTCGAGCTCAGGTCCCAGTCGAAGTAGCGCAGACCGCCCTCGATGGTCCAATGCTTGGCGAAATCGAAGCTGACATCCGCGTACTCCGCCGTGTTCAGCGAGTCGTTGCGGTTGACGCTGCTGTACCACTCATGCGGCAGCGGAGTCGCGGTCCCCGTCTCGTAGTAGCTGTAGTACGTGAGTGCGCTCTGATACGCCTCGCCGTTGGGTTGTATCCCCGGCATGAGGTAGTAGGTGTCCCAGACCTGCCGCGTCTTCTGCCAGTAGAGGCCCGCGACCCAGTGCCACCGGCCTCCGGGCTTCGACTGCAGGCGCAGCTCGTTCGACCACTGCCGCGTCCATTGATCGTACGTGTAGTACATGTTCGGCGCCTGGCAGCCGCTGTACGGGTCGGTGCCGCCCTGGACCGTGGGCCCGGTCATGCAGGTGAGGCTCTGCAGCAGCGCCGGAGAATTCTGATAGCTGTCGGGGAACGGGTTGTACTGGACGTACTCGGAGTACTCCGTGGTGTAGTGGTACGGATACGTCCAGAACGCGCTGGCGTAGATCAGATCCCCGATGCCGACGTCCCCCTGGACGTTCAGGTCGTAGTCCGTGAAGGAGTCCGAGATGCCCTCGGGCCCGAAATGAGCCACCTCGCGCAGCCCGTATCGGTCCGGGTCCTGACACCAGCATCCGGTCGTGTTCTGCTGCTGGTAGTTGGCGGTGAGGACGGCCGTCCAGGAATCGCCGAGCTTCTGCGAGATCGCGGCGCGTCCGCCGTACTGCTTCTCCGTGTTGTAGTCGTTGCGGGCCCACTGCGCATCGGTCGAGACGGCCCCGTTCACCCAATCCCGGGTGGCGAGCTCGTTGTCGATGAAGCCGCCTTCGTGAACCGCGTAACCGGACAGCCGCAGGGCCGTGCTGCCCTCGATGATGGGCAGGTTGACGAACGCCTCCGCGGTGGTGTCGCTGCCGCCATGGTCTATGCCGCCGTAATCCAGGTCGGTGCCGGCGCTGAAGTGGTAGGCATCGGGCTTGTTCGTGATGACGCGGACGGCGCCCGACATGGCTCCCGCGCCGAAGAGAGTGCCCTGCGGACCATCGAGCACTTCGATGCGCTGCACGTCATAGAGGTGCAGGTCCGGGATATACCCGTAGTAGCTCGTGGAGGCGTCGTCCAGGAAGTATCCGGTGGTCGAGATGTTCGAGGCGTTCGCGGTGCTGCCGTCGGACACGCCGCGGATGTAGAACATCTGATCGGTGGGCCCGATGCTCTCGTAGGAGACCGTCGGCATGGCGCGCACGATATCCTCGAAATGGGTGATGCCCAGATTCTGGATGTCGCTGGCACTGAGGGCCTGGACGGTCTCGGGGATGTCCTGCAGGTTCTCCTCGCGCTTGGTGGCGGTGACGATGACTTCCTGCAGAACCTCCGGTCCCGTGGACTCGGTCTGAGTGCCGGGATCGGCGGCGAGCGCCGCGGGAATGCGGCCGGCCACCACGCCGTACAGGGCAGCGGCGACCGCGAGACCGATCTTAGAGCGAGCAAGCTTCATACGCCCCCTTGAGCTCAACGATAGCACCGGCCGGCGGCATCGTCTATATGACTATATAAAGTTTCTGCGACGAATTGAATAGAGATATAGACTCCGGCGCATGCGTAGAGCCGCCATCGTTCTGCTGCTGATGTTGTCGGCAGGCTTCCATCCGGCTCATGCCTACGAGCCCCCGTCGCCCGCGACATATGAATTCACCGTGGAGCGAGCCGCGATTCCCATGCGCGATGGAGTCACGCTTGCCGTGACGCTCTACATGCCGAAAGGCGCGCCGAGCGGCACCCGCTTTCCCGCGCTCCTCAACTACCTGCCCTATCGCAAGGACGACGACGAGGCCCAGGAGCAATACGGCCTCTTCAGCTACTTCGCGCGCCGCGGATTCGTGGGTGCGGCGGTCGACATCCGCGGCTTCGGCGAGAGCGGCGGCACGCCGCCCGGCCGCGAGTACTCCGCACAGGAGCAGGCCGATGGCGAG
>Ga0335072_10009047_pt1 | contig 14403 bp, 9 predicted proteins | sample Lox_Sample_21_FD_206725 | JGI IMG/M metagenome (GOLD analysis project Ga0335072, IMG submission 206725) | Soil microbial communities from Loxahatchee National Wildlife Refuge, Florida, United States - Lox_Sample_2.1 | ecosystem: Environmental > Terrestrial > Soil > Wetlands | place: USA: Florida... | reverse complement strand
TTCCCGCCAAGCGTGTTCCTTACTTCAAGCCTTCCAAGGAGTTGCGCGACCTTGTGAATCCGGGAGAAGCTGCAGCCGCCTCGTAACCCTCATACCGCAAATCCAAAAGCCTGGCCTCAACGTGGGCGCATGCCGATTACGCTCAGCATGCGTCCCGCATGTCCCTGCGAACCCCGGTGCGAAAAGAAAAGATCGCGCCGGCAATTCGTGCACCCGCCCATCATCCGGATGGCACGCGGTTTTAATCCCGCATCGAGAAGCTGCCGGCGATTGGCCTCGGCCACATCGAGGTGCAGGCTCTGCCCGATGGGCGAATGGCCCGGTGCCCGCTGGGTCAAAAACAGCATGGGATATTTCGTCCGCACAGAATCGCTGTCGGAAACCTCGTGAAACAGCTCGCGTGCATAAATGAACTGCGATTCAAACTCAGAAAGTACTTCCTCTCCAACCGCATAGCAGCAGGCGCCAATCCCAGGCCCCACGGCCGCCGTCAGGTCCTCGGGTTTCGAGCCGAATTCGATCCTCATCCGTCCCACGCCGAGTTCCACGATGCGCTTTACGGTTCCCCGCCATCCCGCATGGAAAGCCGCCACAAAGCGGCGCTTCCGATCGGCCACCAGCACCGGCGTGCAGTCGGCGGTTTGAACTCCAAGGAGCAATCCAGGCTTATCGGTCATCAGGCCATCGGCTTTGCGCGGCCGCTCGCGTTTGGCATCGTCGAGACCAACCCGAATCACCAGGTTCGAATGAAACTGGCGCACGGTGATGAGAGGCGTCTCCGCACTTCCGGTCACTGCTTCGGTTAGCAACTGCCGATTCCGCAACACGGCTTCGCGCGTGTCCTCCGCTGTAAACCCGAGGTTCAGCTCAGGATTGTCGCGCTCGCCGCAATAGACGCGGCTTTCACCACCCCGCCGCGTGCTGAACCCGGCCCACAGCCAATTGAGCTCTTGCCACTCTGGAACCGGGAGCCACTCCACCCCATTGGGCGCAACCGCGGGAATCGGTGCGGGCACCCGCAGTGCGTTCGCTTCGGCCCGATCCAAATGCGCCGGCCTCGCGGCAAGCGCCTTCCCGCGACGATGCCGCACCAGCCCGGCCTCGCGAAAAATGGCGTCGATCTCGTCGAGATGCTCGCGTTCTTTTGAGTTGGCAGATGAAGCACGGGCCATCAGTACGCTTCCGGGAATCCAGGCGCCTTGGGCACCCAACCTTGATTCTCCCGAAGGCCCGCGCTGAAAGCAAATCTGTGCCTTGGGCGTCGGCTCAGCTCAGAGCCGTTCCGCACCCCGCGCAGAACCGCGCTCCCTGCGGATTGGTGGTATGGCAGCGGTTGCACGCGATCAGCGTTCCCGGCTGGGGCGGCGCAAAGCCTGCAACCACGGGCGAAAAGCCTGCGGACGGGGCAAAACCCGCTGCAGGCGCCGCCGCGGCGCTCGCAGGAGGCACCGTTACATTCACCGCTACCGGCCATCCAAAGGGCGGCACGGCGATCCCAAGGGCAGCCGCAATACCGGCCGCCTGGATCGCGTTGAACTCGCGTACGCGGCCGGGCATGAAGAAGCACTCCACAAACCCCAGAAATGTCGTGACCCCGGTCCAGCAGAAGCAGCAGTACAAGATGCCCAGGCCGGTTCGCCGCAAATAGAAATGATGGATACCAAACGTCCCGAGGAATAGCGACAGCAGGATTCCGACCACCTCATCGCGGCGCACCGACTCATACTGCTGATAAAAGACCGCCTGCGGATTCGGGTACGGAATGCTGCTCATGGCGTTCCTCCTTGCATTCTTTGCATTAAAACATACGCGAATCCACGTCTTCGGGTTCCAGCCCCGGCAGCCCGCGCCTCCTCAGTCCTCCCTGAAAGCTGAGGGCTGAAGGCTTGCCCTCCTGCCTTAGCATCAAAGGCACCATGACAACCCCCGCTGCTGCCGTCAGTACCCTTCAGATCGGTGGCGATCTCCTCGTCCATCGCCTCGGCTACGGCACCATGCGCCTGGTCGGCGACGGAGCCTGGGGTGAGCCGCGTGATCCCGAAGCCTGCCGCAGCGTGCTCCGCCGGGCCGTCGAGCTCGGCGTGAACCTGATCGATACGGCCGATGCCTACGGCCCCGAGATTGCCGAGCGGCTGATCTGCGAAGCGCTGCATCCTTATCCGGCCGGTCTTGTCATCGCCACCAAGGGCGGGATCACTCGCCAGGGGCCGGCAAAAACCGAGTACGTCGGCCGCGCAGGCTACCTGATCCAATGCGTCGAGATGAGCCTGCGCCGGTTGAAGCTCGAACGCATCGAGCTCTACCAGTTGCACAGGATTGATCCGCGCACCCCTCTCGAAGAATCACTCGAAGCGCTTCGCCAGATGCAGGAGCAGGGCAAGATCCGGCACATCGGGCTCAGCGAGGTCACGCCCGCGCAGATTGAAGAGGCGCAGAAGATCGTTCCCATTGTCTCGGTCCAGAACCGCTACTCGCTCGCCGATCGGCGCCACGAGGAAGCCCTTAAGTGGTGCGAGGCTCGCAACATTGGGTTTCTTCCCTGGTATCCCATCGCCGCGGGCAAGCTGCTCAAGCCGGACCACCCGGCTGCGCGGACCTTCGCTCGCATCGCCGCCGCGCACCACGCCAAGCCCGCGCAAATCTCGCTTGCCTGGTTGCTTCAGCGCTCGCCGGTCATGCTGCCCATTCCCGGCACATCGCAGGTCGCGCACCTCGAAGAGAACCTCGCCGCAGCGAGTCTGAAACTCACATCCGGCGAGATGACTGAGTTGGAATCGGCTCTTAGCTGACCCCTCTTTGATGAGCGCAAAATAACGCGTGCGTCGAACGCCGACCTACTCCACCGCGTTGTTCGCGATCACGTCCTTGTACCAGGCCGCGCTCAGCTTGGGCGTCCGCTTCTCCGTCTTGAAGTCCACATAATGAATCCCAAACCTCTTGCTGTACCCATCAGCCCACTCAAAGTTGTCCAGCAGGCTCCACAGGAAGTAGCCCTTCACCGGATACCCCTCCGAAGCGGCGCGATGCAGTTGCGTCAGGTAGTTGCGCAAGTACATCACCCGGTCCAGGTCCTCTATCCGTCCATCCGCCGTCAGTACGTCGTCGCTCGAGGTGCCGTTCTCCGTGATGTAAACCGCCGGCACCTTCTCTTTCCATATGTCGCACACGTTGCGTACGCCCCAGTAAATGCACTCCGGCCCCACCGTGATCCACGGCGAGTACATGTGCGGATACGAGCTGGGCACGGTTTCCACCTTGTATCCCATCGGCGAATCATCGGCGCTCACGTAGGTCGGCTGGTAGACATTCAGTCCTACAAAATCCACCGGGCATCCGATCGACTCCATATCCCCCGGCTCAATGTGCGGAGCATTGGCCCCTTCGTGTTCCAGGTACTCTGCAGGATACTTGCCTTCCAGCACCGTGGTCAGAAAGTGTCCGTTCCCCAGCCGCATCGCCTTGCGCGCCGCCTCGATGTTCTCGGGCGTCTCCATGACCGGCACGTACATCGTCGGATCCTCGGCCAGTCCCACCTTCGTTCCGCGCGGCGCATTGGCGCGGATCGCCTGCACGCCGAGGCCATGCGCCAGGATGCCGTGGTGGCGAACCTGGTTCACCGCTGCGTCCGGCAGCTTGAGTCCCGGCGCAAACTGGCCCGTCTTGTATCCCAGATCGGTGAAGCACACGAACTCGTTTGTGGTCATGAAGTGATGCACGCGGTCGCCTAGCCGATTGGCCATGAATCCGGCGTAATCCGCATACTCTTTCGACGTGTCCCGGGACTGCCAACCCTCGTATTGTGTCTCGAGCGCCTGCGGCAGGTCCCAGTGGAACAGCGTGACGTACGGCGTGATGTTGTTGGCGAGCAGCGCATCCACTAGGCGGTTGTAATAATCGAGTCCCTTCTGGTTTACTTCGCCCTTCCCGGTCGGGAAAACACGTGACCAGGAGACCGAGAACCGGTATCCGCCCGCGCCCAGCGCTTTCAGTAACCGCACATCTTCCTTGTAGAGGTGATATGAATCATCCGCGACATCGCCGGTATCGCCGTCGTGTGTCTTCCCGGGCGTGTGCGAGAACACATCCCACGTCGATGGCCCGCGCCCATCGTCCCGCGCGCCACCTTCAATCTGGTACGCGGCGGTCGCGCATCCCCACACAAATCCCTCCGGGAACCGCAGGGGCGTTGGGTGAGGCTGGCCCCATGCGAACCTCGGCAACGAATAGCCTGCGTAGGCAGCAGTGGCCGTGGCTGCCATGGTCTTGCCAAACTGGCGGCGCGTAATTTGTCTCATGGTTGTTTCCTCTTTCCTCTGGAAAACTGCAAAGATGCAAGCAAAAACGTTTTAGCAGAGCATTGCATGATTGGCAAGCACTTCGGTTCCCAAAAGACTCGCGCAAAAATGAAAATGGCCAGTCGCGAAGGACTAGCCATCTTCTATTCTCCTGCAACCCTTGGATGACTGCGATGGGCGGCGAAAGCGCAGTCGGCCGCACCGCAGGTCGCGGGGTGAAAGCTACATCTCTTTTACGCCCTCGACAAAGGCCTTCAGCTTGCGGCTGCGGCTCGGATGACGCAGCTTGCGCAGCGCCTTTGCTTCAATCTGCCGGATACGTTCGCGCGTGACCTGGAAGCTCTGACCGACTTCTTCCAGTGTGTGCTCTGAGCCATCCTCCAGTCCAAAGCGCATCTTGATGACGCGCTCCTCGCGCGGCGTCAGCGTGCGCAGAACCTGCGAGGTGTACTCCTTCAGGTTCACGCTGATGACGGCCTCGCTCGGCGAAACCGCCTGGCGGTCTTCAATGAAGTCGCCAAGGTGCGAGTCTTCCTCTTCGCCGATCGGGGTTTCGAGCGAGATGGGCTCCTGCGCGATCTTGAGCACCTTGCGCACCTTCGCCACCGGAATATCCATGCGGCGCGCAATCTCTTCGCTCGAAGGCTCGCGGCCCAGCTCCTGCACCAGTTGCCGGCTGGTACGGATCAGCTTGTTGATGGTCTCGATCATGTGCACAGGGATGCGGATCGTTCTTGCCTGGTCCGCAATGGCTCGCGTAATCGCCTGCCGGATCCACCATGTAGCGTAGGTCGAAAACTTGTACCCGCGCCGATACTCGAACTTGTCCACCGCCTTCATCAGGCCGATGTTGCCTTCCTGGATCAGGTCGAGGAACTGCAATCCGCGATTGGTGTACTTCTTCGCGATCGAGACGACGAGTCGCAGGTTGGCTTCAATCAGCTCGCGCTTCGCCTGCTCGGCGTCCATATCGCCCTGGATCATCTCGCGCTGCGTGCGCTTCAGCTCGGCGATCGCCACACCCGCGTCGGCTTCAATCTTTTCCAGGTCGGCGCGGCAGTTTTTCTGCTGGCGCCGGTACTCCTTGCGCAACTCCTCGCTCTTGCTGGCCTCATGCTTTTGCTCGAGCGAACGGATCTGCCGCTCCAGCGTGCGCATGGTGTCCACGGTCTTGTTGACCTTGTCGAGCAGGCGCTTGCGCTCGAGGCCTGTGTACTTCAGCTCGCGTACGATGCGCGAGACATACACCTTCTCGCGGGCAATGGCCCAGCGCGTACGGCGCAGCTCGCGCTGGCTCGTCTTGCTGTTCGCTGCGGCCAGCTTTTCTTCCAGCTGCGCAATCTTCTTCTGGTGCTTGACGAGCGCATCGATGCGGGCCACGGTCGATTTCACGCGCGCCACAACCACGTCTTCGGTCAGTTCTTCCTCGTCGAAGACGACCACTTCCTTCACGTTGCGCACGCCGCGCTTCAGGTCTTCGCCCAGCGCCACGATTTCGCGGATCACGATCGGCGAACGCGAAATCGCTTTCATCACACGCATCTGGCCCCGCTCGATGCGCTTGGCAATTTCCACTTCGCCTTCGCGCGTCAGCAGCGGCACCGTGCCCATCTCGCGCAGGTACATGCGGACCGGGTCGTTCGTCTTTTCGAGAGTTCCGGGCGTCAGGTCGAGCTCGACATCCTCGCCGCCCTCCTCAATCTCGAATTCCTTGTCGCCGAACTTGGGCTGATCGAGCAGATCGATGCCCTGGCTGCCGATGGTGGTCAGCAGATCATCCATGTCGTCGGCGGAGCTGATCTCCTCCGGCAACATGTCGTTGACATCGCCGTAGGTCAGGTACCCCTTCTCTTTCCCTGCCTCGATCAGATTGTCAATCTCGTGTTCGAATTTTTCGTCAATAGCCAATACGTTTCCTACTCTCCGGCGCGGACGACTCTTAGCGCAAAACCCCGATAGAACCCGGCAGGGCGCTGGCAAAGCCCGCGCCTCCATTCAAACCTCAACCGCACGCCTTCGGTTTTGCCCTGGCATCGCCCGCGCAACGATGCCCGTCCAGTGCACGCGCCTTCCAAAATACATGCGCACACAGACCTGCGGTCACCCGCAAAAAAGCGGCCTGAGGTAATTGCTCGGAACCGGATGACAGCGCTTCAGGGTTTCGCCTGGGTCGCCCGCGAGCCGCAGCTCATATGTGGGGCACGGAGGGCGCGCATCCGCACAGAGATCAATAGATTACCACAGTCTGCCTGGCGCTCGCCAAGCCCAAAAACATCCTCCGGCTCAGGGTCGTTACCCCATTTTGAGCCAACTCGGGACTGGGCCGGGCACTTTTCGTACTTTGGCCCGCTCTGTTCCTCTCCCTTTTAGACGCCACAGACGCGCGAAACGGCGCAAGGAATCAGCGGTTTGGCTACTTTCCCGGCTCGCCGGGCCGCTGCAGCCCGCGAAGGGCACGGTCCAGCTCGAGCTTGCGCTGGGTGAGCACGGCCACCTCGGCAAAGTCGCCCCGCCGTTCGGCCTCGGCGATTTGCGCGCGGACGTCGCGAATCTGGCTCTCGACCAGCCGCTTTTCCAGGCTCACCACCGCCCCAATCACCGTTGCATCCGAGGGAGGCTCGGTCTCGCCCAGCAGCGCCTCGGCCAGCAAGGCTCGCTGCGCACTGTCCTCCACGACGTCCATTGCATCCCGCGCCTCCCGTTCGGCCAGTTTTTGCAGCGTCGGAAACACCTGAAGTCCTTCAAACAACTGCGGTTGTCTCCGCGCCGCTTCAGCCGCGGTCCGGCGCGCTTCTTCGTGTACCGGATCGGTGATCGCGAGCGCCCGCAGCAGAACCCGCTCCACCTCGGTCAATCCTGTTGTCCGGGCTTCAATATGGTCCCGCCGGCGCAGGGCCGCCTGCCGCAGTTCCTCCCGCAGAACCGCCGAGTCGATTCCCAGCTTCTGCGCCGCATCTGCCGCAAACTGGTCGCGCGCCAGTTTCTCGGGCATGCGTCGAATATGGGGCAGCAGGTAGTTCATCTGCTTGATTTTCTGCTCCGCGCTCGCTCCCGGGAACAGCACGCGGGCCCGTTCGATCAGGTAATCCGCCTGCCGTCGGGCCGCCCTCACCGCGGCTTTGTACTCATCCACGCCGCGCTCACGAATATACCGATCGGGATCCAGTCCGTCATCCAGGGTCACAATCTTGATGTTGAACCCTTCTTCCGTCAGCAGACCAATCGACTTCTCCGCCGCGTTGGCCCCGGCCGTGTCGGGATCGAAATTGACCGCAACGTTTTGCGTGTGGCGCTTCAGGATCGCCACCTGCTGCTCAGTAAACGCGGTCCCGCTGGTCGCAATCACGTTCTGAATCCCGCGCAGAAACACGCTGATGCAGTCCATCTGGCCCTCGACCAGCAGGGCAAACTCCGCCTGCCGGATCGTTGCCTTGGCCTTGTCGAGGTTGAACAGCACCTGCCCCTTCGAGTAGAGCGCTGTCTCCGGAGAGTTGATGTACTTTGGACCGGCCTTGTCGCCCGTCTCCAGCGTGCGCGCCGTGAACGCGATCACGCGCCCGCTCTCGTTGCAGATGGGAAATGTCACCCGCTTGCGAAACCGGTCATAGATCGGCCCCTGGCTTCCGTCGCCCTGTTCTTTTGAACTGAAGAGCCCGCTTGCCCGCAGCGTCGCCTCGTCGGCCATCCCGCTCAGGCGGTCCCGCAGCGCGCCAAAACTGTCCGGCGCATAGCCGATCCGGAACGTCTTCAATCCCTCCGGTGTCATGCCGCGCCCGGCAAGATATTCGCGCGCCAGTGCACCTTCCGGCCCGCGCAGCTGCTCTTCAAACCACGCCGCAGCCGTCTCGTGCAGTTCCAGCAGCTTCGTGCGCAGGCGCGCTTCGGCTGCCTGCTCCGGCGTGGCAAACTCGCGCTTCGGCAGCGGAATGCCGCACTTCTGCGCCACGATCCGCACCGCTTCGGGAAAGCTGACGTTCTCGACCTTGCCGACGAAACTGAACACGTCGCCCGATGCCTGGCAGCCAAAGCAGTAATAGAACTGCTGCGAGCCTCCGTTCACGTTGAACGATGGTGTCTTTTCTTTATGGAACGGGCATAGTCCCTTGAACCGTTGCGCTCCCGCGTTGCGCAGGCGGATATAGCCTTCGATCACCTTCACGATGTCGGCCTGCTGCTTCACGCTCTGGGCAAAGTCGGTCACGGGGTGGGTCTGCATACGAGCATACGTCTCGCGCACAGGCGTCTATGTGGAACCCGTGGAAAGTCAGTCTGAAAAGCGAATGGCAGCCGATGTGGCTGCCATTCAGCGAAACCTGGAAAGAGATGCAGGAGACGCGCCCATTCCTGTCTGCAGCGGTGCGTTAACCTTTGCTCTTCTTCGATTTCGGAGCCTTGGGAGTCTTGGGTGTTTTGGGGTTCTTGGCAGGCGGCGTTGCCGGACTCTGAACCGCCGTTGCAAGGTTGTTCGCGATCCCCGAATACGCACTACTAATACCGCTCGCTGTCGAGGACATGCCGGCCGTGGCGCCGCACGCCACCAGGGCAGCCAGAAGCACGTACGAAATCATGTTCTGGCCTTCTTCCTCTCGCTTTACTTTCTTTACGAGCAGGGACAGCTTGCACAAAATCGCATTCATTTTATGTCTCCTCTATAGTTTGCAAATAGCCGTGTAGCTTATCCGGGGCCAGCTTAGATCCTGCAGATATTCGCTTTGCCGTTCAGGCCGGGAGAGCCGCTGAAGAAAGGATCGATCCAAAGACGGAAAATCACAATACGCCTTCTTGGGGAATCAAGTTGTAGATTCCAATCGTAATGCACTCCACTTTCAGGGGATGTGGCCCGAGGTTCACCGCCTTGCGCATGCAGACTCCCGGTCACATCCGCATCTGGCTTGCGAAGTAAAATGCCTTCGGCTGCTTTTCTCGAAGAGGAGATTCTCTGCGTCATGATGCGTGTATGTCAGATGCCCCACCGGCATCCTCTTATCGATTCAGTTTCCGCTTCTCGCCTTTTTTCAGGGGCCTTCCTTTTTTGCTTTGCGCTTTCGGTCGCGCTCGCCGGACCGCCCGCCATCCTCGCGCAGAGCGCCGGCACCTCTGCGCCGGTCCACGGCATCGCCGTCGACAATATGAACACCGCGATCAAGCCCGGCGACAACTTCTACCTCTACGCCAACGGCGCCTGGATCGAACGCACTCTGATCCCGCCCGACCGTGCCGGCGTCGGCGTATTCTCGGTGCTCGGCGATCTCAGCCGCAAGCGCACCGCCCGCATTATCGAGGAAGCATCCAAGTCCGATGCGCCCGCCGGTTCCAACCAGCGCAAGATCGCCAACATCTACAACGCATTCCTGGATGAGCCGGCCATTGAAGCGCGCGCCGTCGAACCTCTGAAAGCGCACCTGGCCGAGATCGCCGCCATCCGCGACCGCAAGCAGCTTTCGCTCGCCCTCGGCAAAACCCTTCGCGCCGACGTCGACATGCTCAATACCGCTGTGTTCCACACATCGAATCTGTTCGGTATGTGGGTGGCGCCCGGCTTCCGCGATTCCAGCCGCTACATGCCTTATCTCCTGCAGGGCGGCATCGAACTGCCCACCCGCGACTATTACCTCGCAGACAACCCGCGCATGCAAAAGGTCCGCGCTGCCTACACGCCGCATGTTGCCGCCATGCTCAGGCTCGCCGGTTTTGACAACGCGGATGCCCGCGCCGCCCGCATCGTCGCTCTCGAGCAGGCGATTGCCGAAACCCACATCAGCCTCGCGGAAATTGAAGTCATCGCCAAGGCCAACAATCTCTGGACCCGCGCGGACTTCGCTTCGAAAGCGCCGGGCATCGACTGGGACGCTTACTTCGAAGGAGCCGATCTCGCACATCAATCTGACTTCATGGTCTGGACCCCGACGGCCGTTACCGGCGAGTCGGCCCTCGTCGCCTCCACGCCCATCGACACGTGGAAAGATTGGCTTGCCTACCACCTTGTCGATGACTATGCAGCCTTTCTGCCGAATGCCTTCAATGACGAGGTCTTCGACTTCTTTGGCAAGACTCTCGCCGGCGTGCAGCAGCAAAGCCCCCGCGAGCAGCGCGCTATCGGCGTAGTCAACGCCTACCTTGGCGATGCGGTTGGCCAGATCTACGCACAGAAATACTTTCCACCCGAAGCCAAGGCCAAGGCCCAGGCCATGGTCGCGAACCTGATCGCCGCCTATCACAAGCGCCTTGCTGCGTTGCCGTGGCTGGCCGAATCCACCCGCGCCGAGGCGCAAGCAAAGCTTGATTCGCTTTACGTCGGCATCGGGTATCCCGAAACCTGGCGCGACTACTCCGGCTATGAAGTTCGCCCGGACGACGCATTTGGCAATGCCTGGCGCGCCGGCGAGTGGAAGCTGCACTACGAAGAGGCTCGCATCGGCACGCCCGTCAACCGCCGTGAGTGGTGCATGACGCCGCAAACTGTGAACGCCGTCGAAATGCCGCTGCAGAACGCGCTCAATTTCCCCGCCGCCATCCTGCAGCCGCCCTTCTTCGATCCCGACCGGCCCGCCGTCGACAACTACGGCGCCATCGGCTCCATCATCGGCCACGAGATCAGCCACACCTTCGACGAAGAGGGCAGCGACTTCGACGCCGCGGGCCGCGTGCGCAACTGGTGGACAGCCGCAGATCGCGCCCACTTTGACCAAGCCGCGGTCAAGCTCGAAAAGGAGTACGACGCCTACGAACTGTTCCCCGGCGTCCACGTCAACGGCAAGCAGACCATCGACGAGAACATCGCCGATCTCGGGGGCATTGCCGCCGCGTATGAAGCCTACCGTGCTTCACTGAATGGCGCCGAAGCGCCGCCTGTGGACGGGTTCACTGGCGACCAGCAGTTCTACATCGCATTTGGGCAGAACTGGGGTTCGAAGACACGCGAGGCCGCGGCTCGCAATCAGGTGCTTGTCGATCCGCACGCGCCGGCTGAGTTTCGCGCCGACATTGTCCGCAACTCCGATGCCTGGTACAAGGCCTTCGACGTGCAAACCGGTCAGAAGCTTTACCGCGCGCCGGACGACCGTGTGAAGATCTGGTAGAGCGCGCAGTCTTATTCCCCGCGCAGCGCCTGCATGGGGTCAATCGACGCGGCCCGCAGCGCGGGCAAAAACGACGCGCCGACCGCAAGCATCAGGACTCCGGCGGCAGCGAGCGTCAGAGCAATTGGATCGAAGGGGCTCACGCCAAACAGCAACGAGCGCAGCAGTCCCGACGCGCCCGTGGCTCCTGCGAGCCCAATCAGGCACCCGAGCGCAGCCAGTTTCGCGCCCGACTGAAGCACGAGCCGGATAATCCCGCCGCGTTGCGAACCGAGCGCCATGCGAATGGCCAGCTCCTGTACCCGCGAGGCAACCGAGAACGCGATGACGCTGTAAATCCCCAGCACCGCCAGCAGCACCGCAGCAAAGGCGAAGCTGCCGATCAGCACCGTGTTAAAACGGCGAGGAGCTTCACTCTCCGCCAGGCTCTCGTCCATTGTCTGCACATGGGTCAGCGGCAACAGCGGATCAATGGCGCGCACCGTCGCCTGCAACACGTTTTCCATCCGTTCCGGCGGCAAGGTCGATCGCATCAAGATGAAACCATAATTTCCGTCCAGATCGGTTGGGGATGCCAGCGCACCGGCATCCTCCTTGTCCTGGTCCATCGGCGTGTAGTACTGCTCCTTCGACGGCTGATCCGGCGAAGTCAGCTTCACGTCCGCCACCTCGCCCACCACGGTCATCCAGTTTGTCTGCATCTCGGGCGTGCCGATGCGCATCCGCTTGCCCAGCGGATCCTGGTTCGGCCAGAAATGCTGTGCCATCTTGTGATTCACGATCACCACAAGCTGATTGCCGCTCCGGTCATCCGGCGTGAAGAATCTTCCCCGCAGCAACGGAATCCCCATCGCTTTGAAAGCGTCGCCCTTCACATGCGAAACGGTGGCCAGGTTCAAATCCGCGCCCTTCGGCGGCGTGTATCCTTCCACCACGAAGGTCTGGTTATTGTTGTTGCTTCCGGTTGGCACCACCGTTGACAATCCGACGGCTGTCACGCCCGGCAGCCGGCTGAGCCGGTCCAGCACTTCACGGTCAAAGGTGTCTACCTGCGGCTGCTTTGAATACTGCTCCTGCGGCAGCGAGAACTGAGCTGTTGTGAGGTGGTCGGGGCGGTAACCCAGATCCACTTCGCGCATCTTCTCGAAACTGCGCAACAAAAGGCACGAGGCGGCCAGAAGAACCAGCGCAACCGCAATTTCCGCCACGACCAGGGTCGAGCGCAGCCGGGCGTGTCTGCCGCCCTCTGAGCCGCTGCGCCCGCCTTCTTTCAGGTTCCCGTTCACGTTGGTGCGCAGCGCGGCGAATGCAGGAACCAATCCGCACAGCACTCCAGTCGACACGCTCAAAGCGAGCGCGAAGCCCACCACCACCCAGTTCAAGCCGATCTCGCTGATGCGCGGCAGGCTCTCAGGCAGCATGCTCTTGCCCACTCGCAAGGCTACCGCCGCCATCGCCAGGCCCAGCACGCCGCCGCTCACACTTAACAGCAGGCTCTCGAGGATCGCCTGCCGCAGCAGCGCCGATGCGCGCGCTCCCAGAGCCAGCCGCACAGCAACTTCACGCTGCTTTCTGATCGCCCGCACGAGCATCAGCCCGGCCAGGTTCGCGCAGGCGATCAGCAGGACCACCGCAACGGCCAGGAACAAGGTGCGAATCAGTGGCTTGGTCTGCGCAACAACGTCGTCGCGCAGCGGCCGAACCAGTGCGCTGATGCGCAGGTTGGCAATCATCGGGGGAAAGCCCTGCATGATCTGCTGCGCCACGCGTTCCGCATCTTGCCGGGCCTGCATCGGCGAAACGCCGGGCTTCAGACGGCCCACCATCTGGTAGCTCCAGTTTGCCGCTGCCACCGGTAGAAGTTCGTCCGGAGAGAAACTCAGCGGAACCCATAGCTCGGTATGGTTCAACTGGCCGCTCACCAGGGGAAACTCAAAGTTGCGCGGCATGACACCAATCACGATGTAAGGTTTGCGATCGAGAAGAATCTTGGTTCCCACCACGTTCGGGTCGCGATGAAAGCGGCTCACCCACGTGCCGTAACTCATCACCACCACCTGCGCGTGGTGGTCAACCTCATCCTGCGTGTACACCCTGCCCAATTGCGGGGCCACTCCCAGCGCCGTGAACACGCCTGCTCCCATCCGCGCGGCGCTCACCTGTGCCGGCTCGCCCGCTCCTGAAAGCTCAAACGCGTCGTACTGGTACCCTCCCAGCGAGCTGAAGCTATGCGTCTCCCGCGGGTAGGTGCGAATGTCGGGGACCGTAACCCCAACTTCGTCGTTCCCGCCAAGATGGACACCCTGGAGCCGATCGGACAGCACCACCAGCCGTTCCGAATCCGGAAAGGGCAGCGGCCGCAGCAGCACGGCTTCCACGATCGAAAAAATCGCGGTTGTCGCCCCGATCCCGAACGTCAGCATCAGGACTGCCGTCACCGCGAACCCGGGGGATTTCGTCAGTTGCCGCACCGCGAAGCGGAGATCAACGAACATTTTCTTCATCAAAGGAAGACCTCACAGCCGCGACAGCATGCAAGCGGCAGTCCAAAGTGAATGTGCTTATATCGAGCGAAATCAGAGCTCAGGCTCGTCACATGTCCACGACGGTGGCCGTAACGTCAATTGCGTGTCCGCAAATGAACAGGCTTCCCGGCCGGATTAATTCCTGATCTTGTCTACGCAGCCGTGCGCCGTCCGGTTCAATCGCTGCCATTCTCCAGCGTCTAAGGACAGAAGCACATTGCGAGGTGGTTCGCACCGGTTTGGCAACCGCGAAATAGTTGTTGCAACGAATAATCGCTTGCCGCATCCAAAGCATTGAAAGGAGCAAGATCTTATGTCAACCACTCCCGCCGCCGTAGCCACCAGCACCTGGAATATCGATCCCGCCCACAGTTCCGCCGAGTTCAAGGTCAAGCACATGATGATTTCGAACGTGAAGGGCAAGTTCAGCGGAGTCACCGGAGTCCTTACTCGCGATGAGGCCGATCACACCAAGTCCCAAATCACCGGATCCATCCCGGTTGC
>Ga0335072_10009044_pt1 | contig 14407 bp, 11 predicted proteins | sample Lox_Sample_21_FD_206725 | JGI IMG/M metagenome (GOLD analysis project Ga0335072, IMG submission 206725) | Soil microbial communities from Loxahatchee National Wildlife Refuge, Florida, United States - Lox_Sample_2.1 | ecosystem: Environmental > Terrestrial > Soil > Wetlands | place: USA... | reverse complement strand
TGCAGCTACCCTTGTTAACTGCTGCTTCGTCAGCCAATAATAACCTTCATTCGCCGGGGTTCTATTTTTATGGAGGGTGGGAAATTGGCTCATCCTTGCAAGACTATGTATGTATTCGGGTAGTGTAATGCAACCCTGGGCCGGCTCTCGGGGCTGGCTGAAAACCTACGCCGTCAGCACAGACTAAAAACACTTTGTGGCTTGCTTCTATTTCTTGGGCTTCACCGCTGCGTTCTAGCTGTCCACACCAACCTACAAGACTCCAAGCAACCAATCAACATCTTTCCATATGTCATTAATGCTACTAACCATAGCCCTTACTGGCCAGAGACCGATGATGCTTAATTTAGTACTGCAAATTAAGAGTAGTGCCATATCACATGCCTCCAGAGTCGTGACTGAAATGGCGGGAATGAAGTTTATTCTCGAAGACGCATGGAAAACACTCAACGACTCGAATTTTCGGGTGCGGCCTTGTGCTAGCTAGGCAATGCGATGCTGGATCACTCTATGAAGTCCGGCGATTTAAGAGCTACTACACCTACCGATGCTTTCAACCCCATGGCACTGACCTCAGCTTGAACGACGGAACTCTGTCCGGCTTTGCCCTACCTCCCGTCATCGGTAATGCTACTTTATGTAACAATGATGGCCCGCTCGAACTACCGCACAGAATGATTGGAGTAGTCCAGGCTTGAGAAAGGATCCATAAGCAATAGACACGTGTCACATGCTGTCAAATCAATAGTTTGCCAAACCTAGAATGATGTGGTCGGGAAACAAGAAGCCCGAAATATATCCCCGCAAGCCGCCCAGAACGAATGGAATTGGGCTTGCTGGAGGACTGCTGCTGTATCCCCTTGGCCGTAAGCGGTCTTATGTTCGCGTACAGCATTTTCAGCCGTGCTGGCAGGTCACCAGTGGTGCGCTGAAATCCTTCCACAGGGGAAACACATTCTCCAAAGTAAAACGAATCAGGTAAGTGTGGATTGCCTATGCCCACTCAATGAGTACCTACTCTATGGGTTGGGATGTCTCAGCTGTGAGCTTCTCACAGCCAGGGAGTACTTGTCCTACAAAACCAGCAGCCTGAAATGTAACACGTAAGCATTTCATGTCGAATGGAATTGAATAGGACTCTCAAGAATTACCGCTGTATCCCCTTGGCCGTAAGCAGTCCTTATTGTTGGGTATATCGTACAAGGTTTTGGTGCGTCCTCACACTCGATAAGGAGCCATGTGACTATTCGCAATCTCCACCGACCCAAACCCCATGTTTGAATGTTTGAACTGGGGGTTGCTGAGTTTAATGGCACTAGTTTGCAAACAAACAGCTGCATACTCAATGTCAGGAAGTGGTGAGCTGGAAATCGCTCAATAAGTGGGAGCAAATCCTAGTTCAGGGGGGAAACAAGACAGATGAATCTATTCAACATCCACCTAATCAGTACCCACTTGTAGTTGTCTAAAAGTAGCCCTAGGCAACAGTCGGGGAGATTTGGGTTCACAGAAAGAGTGTCGACATATACTTTCACGCGTATTGCGGGTAGAATCGTTGACGAAGTATTCAATATTGAAACATATTTAGGCATGCCGACAGGGAGGCGTATGAATGGCTGGACCTGTAGTCAATGTCGGCTTTGACAGCACACTGTCCTCGTGAATTTGCTCTTCATGGTTCTAAATATATACATATTTGTTCTAAGTCTCAAGTAATATCAAAACAAGCAGCCAGAGAAGTCTAAATCCCCACAAGAATTCATACCTCGACCCCCATTCCGACGTAGTACCGCCTTTTGGTTGCCACAACTTTTCAACAGGGTACTCTCTCCATCTCAGTCCCCTTTGGTAATCCCAAATGCTCCTTCAGAGTCTCAAAAACTTCCTCTGCAGTTGCTACCACTTTCCACGCCTCCAGAATATGCTGGTAGCGTCTATTCAGCACCCCGCCTCCCTCCTTCAGATGCAGCTCCCCTACCCACTCGTCAGCTTTCCTGCAGGGTTAGCAACTCGAAAGTTTTCTCCCAGAATCCCGAAATTGATCTTCAGCGCTTCCAGCAGCCGAGCAGCGACGCACTTGATGAGATCCTACTAGCTTCCAGCCGCCATCCTGTCGGCAATGAGCGTGAAAGCGTCAAAGCCACGAAGATCGAGGCTTTAGAATTGCCTAGCATGGACTTCAACTGGGCTAAACTCCGTCAGGTACGAGGAATCGATAGCCGGGAGATGAGCCAGACGCGAAGACGGAGATACAGTGATACAGAAGTGTGGAAGCCTTGCTCTGCTCCAGGTACAAATGCGGGCTTGCATATAGAAGCTTGGGACGGAATGGAGTTGTCGCCGTAGATATACCCAATGTGCAATCCCAGATTATCGAAATGCTCCCTCTGTTCTTCAATGCCTCTTAAGACCTCTTCCCTCGTACTCGCATCGAAGATCATCTTGAACGCGCTCTCCCTAGCCCGCATGACGTCGGTGTCAGTCGTGCTAAGGGTGTTATGGAGCTTGAAGATCTTTTTGCTGTTTTTGACGCTCTGGAAGTGTTGATGAGCGCCAAGTGCCGCCGGTCAGATTGATAGGTGTCGACCAGAGACGCAGTGACCCAACCTTGGTCGACGGCGGCGAGCTTGTAAGCGAGGTTGTGAACGTCACCAAGCCAGGAGTTGAGCCCTAGGCAACCTGTGGGAGGGAATGAGTGGGTTGCGTCGCCGGCTCTGTGTTGACTGCTACTCTACGCTATGGAAGCATCATAGACTTGCTACGATCTTCCGACATAACTCGTTCCAGCTTTTCTACCGAATATTTCTGCGACTAGCTGCACTGTTAGCTAGGTGTAAGGGTCACTAGAACGTGGAAACGCGCACATCAAAATTGCATATTAGAACCTGGTTATCATCAAGACCGCATCCGATAATCAATCCCGAGATTTCTGGGTCCATGGTTCAATATAGCGTTCCCGGTCGGTCGCCACCAGAGAACGAAGGTTGGGCATTGAATTGAATGGTCATCATTGTCTCATCAGTTAATTCCCAATGTTAGCGAGATCATGGTATCAAACTCGAGAGCAAATATAGCTTACACCCGTCCTCGCCTTCACATTCAACCCCGAGAGAACTTCTAACTCTATTCTTTGTGCTGTCACAGGCAACCACGTATCACAACCATACTTGGCATGTTTGCTTCGCTCCTCGATCTTCGACGGTGGTTAGAACATAGCCTTTAGACTACATTAGGTATTAGCATCTTGGCAAGACAATATCAGGCACTATCCTTGCGCTGTCTTCTGTCAATGCCCTTGTTGTACTTTCTTTGTCACGCTCTCATGCCTTAGGCTATCTGCACTGATCTTTGAGAGCGAAGGCGTTCCCAGCGGTGCTGCCGACGATGCTTTGTTTACGCTGTACACAGAATAAGGACCACCTTGTCCTCGCACATATCGATCAATCTCCGTAACGATATATTTCTCGAAGCATTAACAGACAGCGATCAAAACCGCCTGGAGATTATCATGATGCCCAAAATCAAGAGGCTATTCTCCTACATCAGGATCATCCAAAACAAGATCTGCCGCCCGAAATTCTTCAATGGAGATTATGGATATGACGAGCACGACGAATGGCAGAAGTTTGTTGCCTGATCCTTAGTTAGACGAGGACACGAATTTGGATATTGGTGATAATGATAGCAATAAAGAGTAGGAGGGTGTGGGTAATGGGGATGATTATGGGAAGGGGAGTCCTACAGATGGCTTTTCACTTTTGGCCCGATGCTTGTTTGGTAGTGTTTAGCGTTATGCAAAATATTACACTATAGTACCTTCAGGGAAGACAATTAGCTAATAGCTCAAGAAATCGAGCTCTAGTTACACTATATTCCAAAGCGTTAGGTATAGGTGCGATTAAGCCACAATAAATAACTTTCATTCAATTTAAGCAAAGTTTCGAGGTTAGAAGTCCCTGTATTAACGCTCTAAATAGATCTTTGGGTTTTCGGTCCCCCCTTCAACGCTTCCATCTCCCCCAGTCCCTCTTACTCTTCAGCGTAACAGCAGCCTGCACCGGATCTTCCAGCAGCGTCCTCTTCACCCTCGCTAATTCCAAGCCATACTCTTCGTCGAGGTCCCCTTCCACACTAGCTCGCTTTTGGGACGGCGTGAGGCGAATTGGGAGTGTGGATTTAGGTGTCTTTGTACGGTCTCGCGCTTCGTTTTCTGGAGGGTTGATGTTGTAACTTGAGGCTGAGGTTGATGTTAATTTTTTGATCTCAGGGCTATGGTTGGTATTGGGCCGGAGGCGGGGTTAAGTATCTTTGAAGTTTACATAGGACGTAGAATACGTACTTCCGCTGCTTCTTCTCCCTAGCGAAGGAGTTTTGGGAGAGCTGAGTAGGTGGCGTGACGGTCGGTGATGCTTGTATTCCTCGTGCAACTGTAAGATTCGGTTCCAGTTGTCCACGTCTATCGAGTTTCGATGTTTTGGTTGGCTCTTGTCTCTCGAGCCACTATCTAATGATTGATCATTGAATGGTGTCGTCGAGCTGATGGTTGATGAAGATGCCCTTCGTGACGGATCACGTGGTATTGCATATACTGGGTCGTCATTGGACGGCGGAGTCAACCCTTCCGAGCAGCACTCCGAGCTTTCTTCTTCTACGTCTTCTACTGTTGGTGGTAAGTAGTACTTTGACATTTGCTGGCTTTGGTATTCCAAAATGTAATTTGGTTTAGGAGATTCAGGGCTGGAAGTCTTTTGAATCGAACCATCGGTAAATGCATATATGTGTTCCGGTCCAGCCATGAATTTAAGCGATTCATGATTGCGTCAGTTGGTTCATGAACCAACCTAGTTGTTTCATGGCCTGACCGGTTGATCCGCGAACTAGTTGATTCATGAGACAACTGGTTCACAATCCAACTAGGTATTTCATGAATCAACCGGTCAGCTCATGAATGGACTGATTAATTTACTGTTTCGCCTACTACAACGTCGTTGTAACAAGGTGACCACAAATGGTCTAGCTGCGATAGGCAATTATGAATTAGGTTGTATTTACAGACTAATCTGTAAATTCTTAGCGACTTTCGTTTTGATCATAATCTTACTGCCTTTGCTTATAATATTAATGTTTTCTATGTCTGTGACACTATGCTAGCCCAAAATTTATAGTCGCAGTTGCTGTTGCTGCTGTAATAGTAAACAGAAGACTTCATTTACTAATTGACAAGCTAATTAGTTGGTTTGTTGGTTACCTGGACCTAATACATAATTGCCTGCTGCGGCTTGGACTAGCTACCGACACAACTAGTCTATTCATGAACTGACTAGTTGGCCCATGAATCAACTGAATTCATGAATCAAACCGGTCAATTCATGAACTAGTTGTGTCGCTAAATGCTCAGTTGTTCCATGAACCAACTGGTCCGATTCATGAATTTAACAATTCATGACTGGACCGGAACATACGTCATATTTGTCTGATGGCGAAATGCGTGACATGATGGCCGGGGTAGCGGTCTCTTGCATAATCCACAGCAACATGAGACAACTTGTACTGATCACCATTCCATAAAAGGAAGCATATCTGTCACTCTTTCGGAAGCTGATTGAGCGAAACGCGTTTTCCGCCGGTTCTTAGCCGGCAACTTTTATCACTTGCAAACTTTGTCGACACCGGAAACTACATCTCGCCGCATCGACCTTTCCCAGTTCGAGTTTAAAAAATGTGCTTTTCCTTCCAGCTTTTAGTTATATTCGTAGTTTACACATGTTGTAGGGTACCTTCAACAAGTGCGCGTATGATTCCTACCATAGTCATTGGGGGCCGAACCTTATCTCTTCACACGCGGACGTATGTCCGCTCGCTAGGAGAAATTGGTCCGCTATATTGTAAATCGTCATTGAGGGTATTCCCACTGTCGACAAAACCTAGCGGTAGTCCCGGGTGCTGGACGGAGAAGATCTTAACGTCTTCGGGTCTCCATATCTCGTTCTGCATGGGTCACCTACCAATAACTGTGTTGTTGAGAACTTGCTATCATCTTTTTGGCTATATTTGGCTTTAACGGAATGCAGAATTGCGTCGCTATTATCTTGACATCAGCAATCATACATGTAGTAGAGATCTCAGATTTGCGCGAGATCGATCATCTTACAAGATGACGCATGCCATTTTCGAACTCTGCAGAAGGAGAATGCATGCCATATATAAGGCTAACCGCCAAAACTCACATCGCCCACATGAATGCAATAACTTTATTAAATCAAGACCTCAAAAAAAATGAAAAATTCAGCACTTCAAACTATATCATCAAACAGTCATGCCATGGTCCTGGCTCTGCTGTCGTTGTGAAACGCCGCAAAGCGCCGAATCTGACTTCGCCGCATGCCGCCTATCAGACTGTCTCCACACTGCGTGCTCTATTTGCGAATACCACTTCCTTGACTTTATGATGCTCATCTCTTTTCAAGACACGACTCTTAGAGTTAGTTTGGGGTGATGTTACATCCAATGTTCCTGTGGTCAGCAGAGCGATTGCGACTGCGATATTTCGATTCCGGGAAATATATCAAATTTGTAAAGGATCTCATCCGGCTAATTACAGTACGCATAGTATGTTAATCTGATTCTTTATTAGATATTTGGAAGGAAGGTAACCAGGAGTAGCGCTGTTGGGTGCGGGGAAAGCAAGTTGAAGAGGCGCGCGTGAGAACTGAATGGTGCATTGGTATCTTGCGCATGCAAGTGCGGTATTGGTATTGTTGAAATATTGTACCTTTCACATTTATCGGCATTTTTCTGTTTGCCGTGCTCGTCTCTTCAGTTTGCCTGCGTTTTGCTTTTTCTTTCTTCTTAGCCTCGGCGCCTTGTTAACTTGAAATAGTGCTAAAGTCGGAGGCCGTTATATTGAGCGAATAAGCAGAAGTAGCTTGTCTTGGAAGAGACTTGATAATGAAATATACTGTTCATAGCATATCTCTTATTCCACATGAGCCTATTCTTGTTGGCCTCGGCCACTATTAACTAAATTCTCTTTTTATATTTCACATTATATATAAAACACGATAGACCATGCAGGAAATATGTGCGATGGAGCGTGCCACCGGATCGCTTACATTATGAAGTTCCAGCTGCAAGATAGATGGGCGAGGTTGTTTGAAGATTTTCGGAGAGGCATATGCCTGTTGAGCGAGCACCCAAGGTTGTCGAGGAGGATATTGAGGGTACGCATTGTTCATAGGATTGCTTTATGGATAGCACTCTTCTCGGGTGTGTACTGGATAATAGATCCTTCTTTGTGCGCCGTGGGTGGAGCAGTGGTATTTACCAATAGAAGTAGTAATTTAGGGAGGGCCTGTTTTGTTACCAAGTAGAAGCTAAGCGCAGGAACAGAGCACGGAACGACAGAAGCAGACAAATTACTGCCACATATATGAGCACGAAAAAACTCTGTGAAAAATGGCAGTTGTAAATGAATCACATTAAACCCTAGTGATATCCCCTCACAAGCTAAATTCGAACATTTTATTATGCGGTGAGATAACTCTTGCTCGCAGATGATCTCACAAAAAATGACCTTCTAAAAGGCAGGCGATCTAACACAAACATGAAGCAAGTTTCTAGAACTTTTCAAGCCAAGTGTAGCCCAAACTTTTGCAGCATCCTCGAACAGAAGTTCTCCGTCTATCAAAAGTATCACAATGGAAAACAACCCCGCGGGATAGAAAGTGACTGTTCACTCAACAGCCAAGAGCAATGAAAAACAAAGAAAAAGCTGAGGCCAGGGATGACAATCTTTCGATGCGTCATGCCGTCCATCAGACGTTGTTAGGACCTGGTTTAGTGAAGACATTAGAATCGCGGCGCGAGGGGGAGCGAAATCGATCCGTACAATACCACCAGGATTTTAGAACATGCTTCGAGTTCGCTTGTGGCCATGCTGCTCACCAGAGAACTTCCTTTTCTGTCTTTCCTGTCGCACGGCTTCCGTATCCATAATCGAAGGTGCGAGGGCGAAACCGGCCTTGGCAGCCTTCGACTTCCTCGGAGGCGTGATAGGCGTGTTCACAGCCGCGAGCCTTCCACCTTTGATACCTCGGAGTGTTCCCTCGCCGTATGGTCCGGAGAATGCAAGAGATTCACGCGAAGCGACGTTACGTGTGAGCAACTGGTGACGACTCTGGTTGCGGCGGAAAGCCCCGACAAGGCCACGGTCAAGATGGTTGAGAAGCGGGTGAACTTGATCTTCGCTGCTAGCTGTTGTTGGTCGAAGAGGTGTTGATGACATGTCAGTAGGTGATGCACTGCTATCTTCCTCCTCAATTGGACACTCTTCATCCGATGTCTCGTCACCAAAGTCGATGATATCTCCGATGTTCCACATATCGTCATCATCAATGTCATCGTCATCGAAAGATGAAATCGGGTCATCTTGGGTAATGACTCCATTGTTGTCGACGCTCACAAAAGGATAGAAAGCCTCAGGTGGACCAAGAGCATTACCTCGGAAAAGAGAGTCCATTGGAGTGAACATAGCACTCAGCATCATGTCTGAATGTCTCATCATTGGGAATGGATCGTGTAGCTTGTCATTTCGGCGGTTTTCGATAAGGTTGTCCACAGGTTGGGAGGGACTGGTATCAAAGCTGTATCGACGATCTGTTCTAGCGCGGTAAATCAACAACTTCTTTCCACGACTGTCGAGGACTGCATATGGCTTGCTATCATCAGTCACCCAGGACCCAAGTCTCGGGCCGTTTCGAGGTGCTTGGCGGTAATGATTGCGCCGGATGACCGTGATATTCTCCGCAGAGTCAGAAGATTCAGCGGACTGATGTCGGAGCACAGAACGAGCGGGAACATATCGAGCAGCAGGCGGCAGATCTTCCTCAGTGGTTTCACCTTCATCAGCTACACAGGATAAGGTCAGCAAATCAACAGCACTTCTCATCGGCAGCTACACACTTTCGTAGCCACTTGATCCGGTTGAACCATTACTCTCTTCATCCTCATCAAGATCCACATTCTGTGTCACGTCAACTTCATCGCCTCTGAAATCCCAGTAAGATCCCTCATCACTCGGCGGGTCATCATTATCATTATTATGATCGTTCTCGATTGTTTGACGGAATTGCGGATCGAGACTATTCTGGTCAAGAAAGATATCAGGAAAGATATTGATCTCAGTATCAGACGAATCACTGTCTGACAAGTCAAATCGAACACGCCGACTGCTGGTTGCTTCCCATACAGTTGCTTCGGCATACATGTTAGGTGTGCTCGTGCGGGATATATGATCGTCAAAGAGAGGGTCGCCGCCCCCGAACGTGGGTTCATCGTCGAGGTCAAAGCCAGCCCAGCTGCTCCGATCGTCATCATTATCTGGCTGAAGAACAGCATCATCATTGTCCTCTTCTTCCGACTCAATGATTGCTTGCTCTTCAGCCACCTCAACATCTGGCTCATCCTCTTCGGTATCACTTATGAGATCCACTCCAGCGTAATCATCATCGGACGAATTGTCGCTGGCGAGGGGTTTTTTGATTGATTTTTTGGCAAGCACAGGAGGGCTTTGCTTGTGTCGTAGGTTTCGAGACATTTTGATTGGTGTGCGACGGTTAAATGTGGGTTGGTTTTTGGTGTTACTTCAGGTTGCAAGTAGCGGTGTGACCGGTAAGGAGTATTGTGGCACCAAAACTGGTGCAGCAGGTCTGCTAATATGTGGTGTTGGAGCGAGATTATGTCTGTGTCGCAACGGAAGAGCAATGAGGCTATTATGTATCGCTGCGGGTTGTGAAGGTTTGGGGCGGAAGAGGAATCGAGGGGTAACCGGGGGGATAACGCTCGAGGACAGAGTAGCACTCTCAGGAAGAGCGCACTCAATCAAATGTTTGCTGCGGATATCAGGCTCCCAGTTGCATGCCTCATCGGCTTAAGACAATGAAAGTCTGTTGACTTCGTCGAGGTCGAATTGAATTGAAAGTCTCGCAGGCTGAAGGACTGCGGACACGCCCAGATCGAACGTGCCCGCAGTGGGCGTTCACAGCACAGCGATAGCCTGCGGCATGATTCTCGACGAAGTTTGTATATGGTAATGAGGATCTTTTGATACTTTTTGTAGTGCGACTTCGTTGTCTTTTTGAGGGGTGTGAAAATAGTCTGAATGTAGAGAGAAAAGGAAGAAGAAGAAGAGGAGGAGGCGATCTAACAATAATTCTTAGGACCCGCACTCGCTTAGGAAATTTTGGTGTGGGTGGGTTTCCGTTTGGTGCGGCTTCTAGGGCGGCCGATGATGAAGATGTCCCTGATTGGCGCGCGCAGTCTCCCCAAACTTTCACCGCCAGAAACTTGATGTACGCGAGCAACAGGCATCAGTGTCAATCAGCCTATATTTGCTACGTGTCAGTCATAATCTGGTTCCTCGAAGGTATTGCGGATTTTCTGTTACGAGACTTAATCTAGAGTATACTGTACTTCCTACAATGGTCAGCCGGGAGAGGCTGGAGTACTATACTATTAGGAGGAAGAGTGGCGGGGGCTATGACGCAGAGGTCGCAGTACCAGTCATTGCCCGCTAGTATGAGTAACCATGAGTAAGGGGATACTCGAGGAGGAATGTGATAAGAATATAACAGGAATTATGACTCGATCCGTACCCAGGTTTTTGACCCTTCTTCTTTTAACCTGGTACAGTAGCACCCAAACACTCTCTCATAAAAATGTCGGCCCCACTTTTCCTTCCGCCCGCTTTGCCTTTTTCAGTAAGGTGAATTGCAAGGGTATTATTCCGATGTACCTCTGCAGAGCAAGTCATCATTAATGTTTTTCATCATTAACGTCCGTCCCTGGGATCAGAAAACCCACCGTACCGGAAAATATAGGGGGTACTTTGACTTCAAGCGACCATAACTCCGCGCACACATCGATATCTGCTGTAGTTTCGTGTTAGTCGTGTGCTGTAGGCAATGCCGAACATGCAGATATCAAAAATTACCGTCGCATCGTCGCTGCCGCGCCTGATTTGCAGAGGGTCTCCTTTTATCGTGAAACAGACTTCCCGCACCACGGCGCCACCGTCAAGTTCTTGCCGCTATTAAAACCCATAGAAGCGTCCTATCCAGGCCTGTAGGCCTCACTGCAGTGCTGGGAAGTCGCCATCAGCCTTGTGTTGGGCGTGGCGCGAGCATTCATGCAAGGTCGCCACGCGTTTGGTACCTCCGATCAAAGCGAGCTATCGCCAAGGTGGGGCTGTGCAATCAGTCGCCGGACACCGTCACCAAACCAAGAGCATGGCAAAGAACACCAGCCTCAGCTCGCAACATCGTCGCGATCTACGTTCCGATGCATTACACAGGTGCGACATATCCTTTCTCTCCGCTTTCTTTTTGCTGATCTTGGGGATGTAAAGGTCTCGACAGACATGGTAGTTGCTGCACTTACCCAGGCTGCCACGCTGAGCCTTCTCTGCCTCGTTCCTCCCGCATAGACCTACCACACATCCACACGAAACGATGCGTCTCTTGACATACAGTGACAATGGCAAGCTCAGTATCACCGCTGATTTGGTCGACGAGGACATAATGCCCCCCTATGCAATACTTTCTCATACGTGGGGGCTTGAAGCGGATGAGGTGACTTTCAATGACCTTGCAAGTAACGCTGGCAAGGACAAGCCTGGCTATAAGAAGATCTGCTTCTGTGGAAAACAAGCACGTCAAGATGGCTTGCAATACTTCTGGATCGACACGTGTTGCATCGATAAGGCGGATAAGGCTGAGTTCTCCCACGCTATCCGGTCTATGTTTCGCTGGTACCAAAACGCGACCAAATGCTATGTCTATCTATCAGATGTCTCGATAAGGAAGAGCAAAGCCAACACTATGCTTACCGAGTCCACTTGGGAGCCTGCTCTCAGGTCCAGTCGATGGTTCACTCGCGGTTGGACGCTCCAAGAGCTTCTTGCACCTAGCTCAGTCGAGTTCTTCTCTCAAGAATGGAAGAAGCTTGGTGACAAGATATCACTAAAGTTACAGATCTATAAAATCACAAGCATCCCATGTGCTATGCTCGAAGGAGCCCCTCTTTCTCAGTTCAGCGTCAACGAGCGGCTGCGCTGGAAAGAACACCGGGAGACCAAACGCGAAGAAGATGGAGCCTACTCGCTGCTAGGAATATTCGATGTCGACCTAGCGCCGGTGTATGGCGAAGGGGCAGCGGGCGCGTTTAGACGTCTTATGGACGAGATCCATAAGCTAGAAAGATGCGTTCAAGACATACACAGTACAGATCCGCGTGACGACAAGAGGCGCATTGAAGATACAAAGGGTGGACTACTAAAAGACTCGTACCGCTGGGTTCTCGACAACATCCACTTCCAGCAATGGCACAACGACCCGCAGAGCCAGCTGCTGTGGATCAAAGGTGATCCTGGCAAGGGCAAGACGATGCTGCTCTGCGGCATTATCAACGAGCTACAGAAGTCGACAGCTAAGACGGGCCTTGTGTCCTACTTCTTCTGCCAGGCCACCGACTCGCGCATTAACACCGCAACGGCCGTACTGCGAGGGCTGTTGTTCTTGCTCGTCAGCCAGCAGCCGTCGCTCGTCTCGTACGTTCGGAAGAAGTACGATCACGCGGGCAAAACCATGTTTGAGGATGCGAATGCTTGGGTTGCTCTGACCGAGATCTTCACGGACGTGCTGCGGAACCCGAGCTTGAACGCTACATATCTTATCATCGACGCGCTAGACGAGTGCGTTACCGACTTGCCAAAGCTGCTTGACTTTGTCGCAAAGCATTCATCTATGTCTTCCCGCATCAAGTGGATTGTCTCCAGCCGCAACTGGCCGGACATTGAAGAACAACTAGAGCGGGCAGGCCACAAGGTAAGCTTAAGCCTCGAGCTGAATGCAGAGTCTGTGTCAACGGCTGTCCGGACCTTCATCGAGCAAAAGGTGTCTCAGCTGGCGCAGCAGAAGAAGTACGACGAGCGAACCCGAGACGCTGTGCTAGAGCATCTGGCGTCGAATGCGAACGACACCTTCCTCTGGGTAGCGCTGGTGTGTCAAAACCTCGAAATGACGGCAAAACGGAACGTGCTCAAGAAGCTCAACTCGTTCCCGCCTGGACTGGACTCTCTGTATGAGCGGATGATGCAGCAGATCAGCAAGTCGGACGATGCTGAACTCTGCAAGCAGGTGTTGGCATCGATCGCGCTCGTGTACCGGCCAATCACGCTGAAGGAGCTCGTGGCCCTTGTTGAACAGCTGGGAGAAATAGCTAACGACAAGGAGTTGCGCGAGATTATTGGCTTCTGTGGCTCGTTCCTCACCCTGCGAGAAGATACCATATACTTGGTGCATCAATCGGCCAAGGACTTCCTCCTCGCTCAGGCAGCTGAAGAAGTGTTCCCATCCGGAAGGGAGGTTGTTCATCACGCCATCGTTGCTAGGTCACTCGAAATAATGTCTAGAACCCTGCAGCGGGACATGTACAGCTTAAAAGTGCCAGGATATCCTGTCGATGACATTAAACAGCCAGATTCTGATCCATTAGCAACGTCGCGCTACTCGTGTATCTACTGGGTCGATCATCTTTGCAACTCGGATCCCGTATCTTCCGCGAGCCGTGCAGAAGATCTACAAGACGGAGGCGTTGTCGATACGTTCCTAAAAGAGAAGTATCTCTACTGGCTAGAAGCCCTTAGTCTTTGCAAGAGTATGCCGAAAGGCGTAGTCTCGATAGCGAACCTACGGTCGCTGGTTCGGGTTTGTTTAAAACAAGCAACTTAGATTGTTTCTATGCTGACAAAAACTAGGGAAGAGAAGAGACAACCTCGTTCACCAAGCTTGTCTATGATGCTTATCGGTTCATCATGTATTATAGAGGGGCAATTGAGCGTAGCCCTCTCCAGGCATATGCATCTGCGCTGCTGTTCAGTCCAACAAGGAGCTTGGTGAGAAGGCTGTTTCAGCACGAAGAGCCAGAATGGATCACTACAAAGCCGGCTATGGAAGATAAATGGAGTGCCTGCCTGCAGACGCTCGAAGGCCATAGCAACTGGGTCAGCTCAGTGGCCTTCTCGCATGATGGCACGCTGGTAGTATCGGGGTCTGGGGATAAGACGGTCAAGATCTGGGATGCCGGCAGCGGCGTCTGCCTCAAGACGTTCGAGGGCCATAGCAACTGGGTCAGCTCAGTGGCCTTCTCGCATGATGGCACGCTGGTAGTATCGGGGTCTGTGGATAACACGGTCAAGATCTGGGATGCCGGCAGCGGCGCCTGCCTCAAGACGCTCGAGGGCCATAGCTGGAGGGTCAGCTCAGTGGCCTTCTCGCATAATGGCACGCTGGTAGTATCGGGGTCAGAGGATAACACGGTCAAGATCTGGGATGCCGGCAGCGGCGCCTGC
>Ga0335072_10009042_pt1 | contig 14412 bp, 14 predicted proteins | sample Lox_Sample_21_FD_206725 | JGI IMG/M metagenome (GOLD analysis project Ga0335072, IMG submission 206725) | Soil microbial communities from Loxahatchee National Wildlife Refuge, Florida, United States - Lox_Sample_2.1 | ecosystem: Environmental > Terrestrial > Soil > Wetlands | place: USA... | reverse complement strand
CAGTTTAGTAATTGAGTAATTTTGTACTCGGGTGATTCAAACGGCATCCCGTTATCAGCCAAAAGTAAATTACGAAATTACCCGATTACCGAATTACAAAATCAGATTCTTCGGCCGACGGCGGGAGCGATCATCCGCAGCTCGTCCATCAATTTCGCGAACTGTTCGGGGAAAAGCGACTGCGCGCCATCGGATAGCGCTTTGTCCGGACTACAATGCACTTCGATGAGCAATGCATCGGCCCCGGCTGCGACCGCAGCGCGCGCCATGGGAGCAACTTTGTCGCGGCGGCCCGTGCCATGTGAAGGATCGGCGGTGATCGGCAAATGTGAAAGCTTGTGAACGATGGGGATCGCAGAGATATCCATTGTGTTGCGCGTGTAGGTTTCAAACGTGCGAATGCCGCGCTCGCACAGGATCACTTCATAGTTGCCGCCAGCCATGATGTATTCCGCTGAGAGCAGCAATTCTTCGAGCGTTGCCGCGATGCCGCGCTTCAACAACACCGGGTTACGGACTTTTCCCAGTTCACGCAGCAGATTGAAATTCTGCATGTTGCGCGCGCCGACCTGCAGGATATCGACGTAAGGCAGCATCAGCGGAATCTGCGAAATTTCCATGACTTCGCTGATCACCAGCAATCCAAATTGATCGCCGGCTTCCCGCAGCAGCTTCAAAGCTTCTTCACCGTGTCCCTGAAATGAATAGGGCGAACTGCGCGGCTTGAATGCGCCGCCACGCAAAATCTTCGCGCCTGCTTTCGCAACAGCTTCCGCCGTGGTGAAAAGCTGCTCGTGCGACTCGACTGAACACGGTCCCGCCATGACAACGACTTCCTGGCCACCGATCGCGACGTCATTGCCGAGCCGAACAACCGTGCCCTCGGGACGAAAGCTGCGCCCGGCGAGCTTGTAGGGTGAACTGATGCGGTGAACTTCCTGCACTCCCGGCAGGAGTTCGAGAATGCGGATATCAAAATCGATCCCCGAGCCGACTGCGCCGAGCACGGTCATGCGCGCGCCGGTAGAACGGTGCACTTCAAATCCCATTTTCACGAGCTGCTCAATGACGCTCTGAATCTGCGGTTCGTCCGCACCTTCCTGCATGGCAACAATCATAGAAGTCCTTCAGTTGCGAGTCCCGAGTCCGGAGTCGTGAGTAACGCGTTTTGCTTGCAGCTCAGGACTCGCGACTCAGGACTGTTAATCATTCACTTCCGAATCCAATTCTGTTTCCCCTTCCGTTGCTTGGGGCTTCGGAACGATTTCTTCCTTCTGGATATTTCGCATCACATCGATGATGCGTTCATAAATGCGAACCAGATCGCGTCCTGGTAACGGCCCTCGATTCGCGGCCTGCACATTGGCGAAGACGGTGTGTTCGCGATCGGGCTCATAAATCGGCAAGGACGTGTTGCGCTTCAACCGGCCGATTTCCACCGCCGCACAGGCCCGCTCGCTGAGAAGCGCCACCAGCTTGCGATCGAGCTCATCAATTTTCTTTCGCCAGTCTTCGATGTCCATGGATCAGCTGTCGGCTCTCAGCTTTCAGCTCTTAGCAACCTAAGCCAGGATGCCCCGTGCTTATCCTCCCGCTGTTGGAGCATGCGGTGGGACTTTGAGTTTTCTTAATGGTTACAAACTCATCGTGTGCGTGTTAGCTGGCGGATCGTCCCCAGTAACGTTCGCACAAACTCTCCGATTGCGGCGGCTTCGCGACCGTGATTTCGCTCGATGGTCTCAACGATCGCGCTGCCGACGACGACCGCATCCGCAAACTCACCGACTTCGGCAAACTGCTCTGCGTTTGAAATTCCAAATCCAAGCGCAATCGGTAATTGGGTCACGCGCCGCAGTCGCTTGACAAGCTTTCGCGCATCTTCCGCGAGTTGTTGCCGCTGGCCTGTCACGCCCGTGCGCGAAACAGCATAAACGAAACCGCGCGAAGCCGCCGCAATTCGTTTCAAACGGGCATCGGGACTGGTCGGAGCGGCAAGAAATATCGGAGCCAGATCATGCGCGTGCATCGCCTTCAAGTATTCACTGGCTTCTTCGACTGGCAAGTCGGTCACGAGCGCCCCATCCACACCCGCCGCGCGCGCCACTTTGCAGAATTTATCCAGGCCCATTCGCAGGATCGGATTCAAATAAGAAAAAACGATCAGCCCGGTAGATTGTGCCTGCTCGCGAATCTCGGCGGCCAGGGTCAGCACCTGAGCCAGCGAAGTCCCGTGCTTAAGTGCGCGCTCGCTGGCACGCTGAATTACAGGTCCATCCGCCACAGGATCGCTAAAGGGCACCCCAAGCTCGATCACATCCGCCCCGGCCTCGATTGCAGAAAGAATGATGGCACGCGTGGCCAGGAGGTCAGGGTCGCCGCAGGTGACGTAGGCAACAAAGCCCGGCTTGTTGTGGAAGGTCAGAGGCATGGAATTATTGAGTCATTGAGCGATGGAAACATTGAGCGACGGCCTTCATCCTTTCCAGTCGAACGTATTAAACTCCGCGATGATTCAACGACTCAACGACTGAATGCCTCAATCAATTTTCAGGTTCTCGCGCAGAATGCCGATATCTTTGTCGCCGCGCCCTGAAATATTCACGATGAGGACTTCGCTCTTCTTCATCTTAGGCGCGCGCTTCAACGCCTCCGCCACCGCGTGAGCGGATTCGAGCGCGGGAATAATTCCTTCTGTCCGCGCCAGCAATGTTGTCGCTTCGAGCGCTTCGGAGTCGGATGCGGGCACATATTCGGCCCGTCCGGCATCCCGCAAAGCCGCGTGCTCCGGGCCAATCGAAGGATAATCGAGTCCCGCGGAAACCGAATGCGTCAGGGCGATCTGGCCAGAAGAGTCCTGCAAGACGTACGAATATGTTCCCTGCAGCACGCCAGGAGAGCCGCCGCGAAAACGCGCCGCATGGTCGCCGAGGGTTGCGCCGCTTCCTCCAGCCTCGACACCAATCAGGCGGACGTTTTTGTCCTTTATAAATTCGTAGAAGATGCCGATTGAATTCGATCCGCCGCCGACGCAAGCAATGATTGCGGCGGGCAGCTTGCCTTCGGCTTTCAGAATTTGCGCTCGCGCTTCTCGCCCGATCACGCGGTGAAAATCACGAACCATCGTCGGGTAGGGGTGCGCGCCCAGCACGCTGCCGAGCAAATAATGCGTCGTGCGTACGTTCGTGACCCAGTCGCGCATGGCTTCGTTGATGGCGTCTTTCAGCGTACGCGAACCGGAATCGACCCCACGTACTTCCGCGCCCAGCAGCCGCATGCGGAAGACGTTGAGCTCCTGCCGTCGCATGTCTTCGGTGCCCATGTAGACGACGCACTCGAAACCGAGCAGCGCGCAGACGGTCGCAGTGGCGACTCCGTGCTGGCCGGCGCCGGTTTCCGCGATCACACGATGCTTGCCCATGCGCTCAACCAGAAGCCCCTGGCCAAGGCAGTTGTTGATCTTATGTGCGCCGGTGTGCAGCAGGTCTTCGCGCTTCAGGTAGATCTTCGCGCCGCCAAGTTTTCCGGTGAGCTGACGCGCAAAAAATAGTGGCGTGGGGCGCCCGGCATACGTTCGCAGCAGCTCGTCGAGCCGTTTCTGAAACTTCGGATCGCGCTTCGCCTTTTCGTATTCGCGTTCGAGTTCTTCGAGCGCAGCCATGAGTGTTTCAGGAACGTAGCGTCCGCCATAAACTCCGAAGCGCCCAGGCTCGTGTGGCGCGGACACTCCTGTCCGCGCGGTGCGAGGTCGACCCACCCTTGTTCTTCCGTTGTTGGAGAACGGGGCGGGGACTTTGACTTTGGTAGTTTGCGAAACAGTTCCCATGGCTAACTCACTTTCGCGTCATACTCGCGCACCGCGCGCACGAAGGCGCGCACTTTTTCAGGATCCTTTTTCCCGGGGTGCGCCTCGACGCCGGAAGCAACATCGACGCCCCACGGATGTAAAGTATCGAGGGCACTGTGGACGTTTTCGGGCCTTAGGCCACCCGCTACCACAAACTTCAAACCAGCCCGGTTGAGCAGCTCTCTCACAGCCGCCACAGCATGCCAATCAAATGGTTTGCCAGCGCCGCCAGGAGCGTCGGCGCTTCCCGAATCGAACAGCAGCGCCATCACGCGATCTCGGAACTTGTCCGACACATGAAAGCCTGCAAGCACGTCAGGTTCATCTGTGTTTCCGCTCAGAAAATAGCTCGCCCGGATTGCAGCAATGGAATGACCACGAACGTTCGTCAGAAATTCATCATTCAACTTACAAATCTCGGGATCGAAGTAAATCTGCGCAATGTTAAGTCCGGCATAGCCCACGGTTTCCGATACCGCCGCGGCACTCTTCCCAACAAAAACTCCGATCTTCTCCACAGTTTCCGGCAGCTGCTCCACAATCTCTCGCACCGTTTCCGCTGCCACGAATCTCGGACTCTTTTCATAAAACACGAATCCGACCGCGTCCGCACCGGCATCGACGGCGATAAGCGCGTCCTCCAGATTCGTAATTCCGCAGATTTTGACCCAAGTCATAAAAACGGTTGTCGGTTGTCAGTAAAGTCTTGTGCAACTCTAACGTGAAGTGGGTGCCCCACTCCTGGCCGGTGTTGCCAGAAGTGGGATTTCATCTGCTCCCCGTCCTCGGGACCCGGCAGTCGCGATCAGCTCCAATAACACTTTCCCCGGCGATGGCGCCCGCATCAGCGATTCGCCGACCAGAAACGCGTGATATCCCGCGGCTCGCAAGCGCGAGATGTCTTCGGGCGAGTGAATGCCACTCTCGGCAACGCGCACCACGCCGGCAGGAAATTTCTCCGCCAGCTCGAAGGCTCGATTCAGATCGACCTCAAACGTGCGCAGGTCGCGGGTGTTGACGCCGATCAGATCGCATCCGGCATCGAGCGCGTGCTGCAATTCCGCTTCATCATGCACTTCGCACAAAACATCGAGCGAGTGAGCCCGAGCCACCGACGCCAGCAGCTTCAGTTCGCCCGCCGACAAAGCGGCTACGATCAGCAACACCGCATCAGCAAAATTCGCGCGCGCTTCAACGATCTGAAATTCGTCGATGATGAAATCTTTGCGCAGGCACGGAATCTTTACCGCCGCCGAGGCTTCTTGCAGATTAGCCAGCGATCCCTGAAAAAACTGTTCATCCGTAAGCACCGAGAGGGCTGCCGCTCCGGCTTGCTCCAATTCGTGCGCCAATTCCGCCGGACGCAATTCTTCCCGAATCAATCCTTTGGACGGCGAAGCCTTTTTCAATTCCGCAATGATCGCAATCCCATCCGGGCTTTTCGATTCCAGCGCCCGTCGAAAACCGCGCGGCGTGTGCTTTTGCGCCTGCCGCTCAAGATCGCGCAGGCGCGTGGTGTGCTGCGCTTGAGCCACCCGAGCGCGCGTAGCCGCGATGATCTGATCGAGAACGGCTGCCATAGAGAATCTTTCGATTATAACTGGGGAGGCCGACGGGGATTCAGCAACTTGCTGATTCAACGAACAGCGAGAACCGCGACAACCCCAGCGAGTCGCCCCATTTTAGACACGGCTTAGACACCGCGGCTCGCGAAGCAGGGCGCCGCGCTGAAGAAGATCGAAGCGAATCGAAAGAAGTCGAAATTTGAGTGCTAACGCCTGTTTGCGACATTTGAAGATCGTGCCGGCATGATTGCTACACGGGCTTTTCGGTCATCGTTCTCAGGTTCTTGAATGCGTCCAGCCGTCACTTCACCACTCCGAGCCAGATTGTGCGGCTCGGCGCAGGTCTCGCTGTTGCGACGAAGGTCGCAATGGGCATAGGATGTGGCCTTCTCGAGTTCCCAAAAGGAGATCCCGGATGAAGCCACCCCTTGTGTTCACAACGGCACTTGTCTTCATCGTGGGTATCATCACGAGTTGCGGCGGGACAAACAACAGCAGCAGCAGCAGCAGCAGCAGTGGCAACAACGGTAACGCGCGGGCGCAATACTCGTTGCAGCTCCTGCAGAGTTTTTCCGACGTAAACGATGCTAACGGGAGAGGCCCCAACGGGCCAGTGACGCTCGATTCTGCCGGCAACCTTTACGGCGGCAACATAGGAGCAGGGCTTTACGGAGAAGGCGTAGTGTTTAAACTTACGCGCAGCTCGGGCACACCTTGGCCGGAGACCGTCATCTTTCCCTTTCCCGGCGGGGCGGATGGAGGGAGTGTATCGTCGCCTCTCATATTTGACTCCGACGGGAACCTGTACGGAGCCACCTCCGAAGGAGGAGACCCTTCCGGCTGCACCTCCTCGGAGAGTGGACCCGGATGCGGTGTCATTTTCAAACTGACTCCATCCTCGAGCGGCTATTGGACGGAAACCGTTCTGTACGCATTTTCCGGCGGTGCGGATGGCGCTGCGCCAGTCTGGATAACTTTTGGCTCCGACGGAAATTTGTACGGCGCTACCTCTTCCGGCGGGGACGTGGCCGTCTGCTCGCCGGTGGGCGGAGCTTCTGGTTGTGGAATCATCTTCAGGTTGACTCCTACCGCCAGCGGGCCGTGGCAGGAGCAGGTGCTGTATACCTTTGAGGGCGCGGGGGATGGCGCGAGCCCGGCGAGTGTCGCACTGGATTCAGCGGGCAATGTCTATGGTGTGACGTTTCTGGGCGGCCAAGTTACGAACCCGGCATGTTCTGTTTACAATGGCGTGGCCGCCGGCTGCGGGACTGTGTTCCAGCTTAAGCCCACTCCCGGCGGCAAGTGGACGGAGAACGTCCTCTACTCATTCAGCGGCGGCGCTGACGGCAGTTATCCCCAGGGTGGCCTCGCGCTTGATCCAGCCGGCAGTCTCTACGGTACGACCTTTGTCGGCGGGTCGTTTGATGGGCCGAATTGCGCGTTCGGTTGTGGAGTGGTGTTTCGCGTCTCGTCGGTCGGCAGCGCCTGGAGCCAGAGCGTCCTATACTCTTTTACTGGCGGTGAGGACGGGGCTTCACCACTGGGGCTCGCGTTGAATGCGCAAGGCACCCTTTTCGGCAGCAACGGCGGGTCCGGCACTTGCGCGTGCGGGGGCTGCGGAACGGTTTATCAATTAACCCCGACCACAACTCCCCCGTGGACGCTCAGTGTGCTGGCCCAGTTGACGACCGGTACGGGGACTGGCCCAAACGCGGTCACCCTGGACTCCGCAAACAATGTCTACGGAACTACCTACACTTGTGGCCCAGATGGAGGCGGCACGGCCTTTGAGCTTGTACGACAGCAATGAGATCCACCGTTTTTCCCAGTGACTACGCCGAGTGGTGTGCTGACGAGCAATGTGCCGTTCCACATGATCCCGTGAGCTAAGTCGATCAAAGCGTTGGAGGTGGCAGGGTTCAAGAGGATAATTGGTGATAAATGCTGATTTCAATTATCTTCCTAGCGACCGGGAATCGCGCCAGCTATTAGAGCCTGTCCCAATCGTCATGTCCCTTCCAAAGGGAATTGAGCCTGAGTCACGCCAAGAAGGGCGCAAGTGGTGTGAGCGCCGTTGTGCCAGCATCGGCTCATCCCTGCGCGACCCGCGCGCGGACCATCTCTTCGACGTCCCCCAGTTTTTCTCCCAGGAGATTCAGTTTCCGGGCAAGGCCTTGGATCTCGGCTTCGGCGCGGCGGTTGACGTCGTAATCCAGTTCGCCGCGCAGCCGGTCCTTGGTGTCCTGCCGATTCTGGCTCATCATGATGATCGGCGCCTGAAGCGCCGCGAGCATGTTCAGGAACAGGTTCAGCAGAATGTAGGGATATGGGTCCCAGGCGCGTTTGCCGAGCATGGCATCGAGGCTCATGTAAATCGCAAGAACAATGCTGAACAGGATAATGAAAGTCCACGAACCGCCAAAGCCGGCTACGACGTCGGCGATACGCTCGCCGAAGGTCGCGTCTTTTTCAATTACATCGTTGGGATGGCGGTTTGCCCGCAGGCGCACGAGTTGCTGCGATGCGTGAAAGTGACGCCCCAGCACGCGCAGCATGTCCATGCCGGCGAGTGGTTTGCGCTGCAGCAGCACGGCAATATCGTCGCGTTTGATTTCCAGGCACTCGGCGTCGTCAATGGCCGTCGCCTCAGTCTGGTGCGGAGTCTGCTCCAGCATGGAGGCGAATCCGAAGAACTCGCCGTGCGTAGGCTCATCGATAACGAGTTCCTGCTGGTCCTGATCGACGGTCGTGACGCGAATCCGCCCTGACACGACGACATAAGCCTGACCGCTCAAATCGCCCATCTTGTAAATGCGCTGCCGCGGGACAAACTGTTTGAGGCGCACCTGACTGGCCAGCACAGCCGTTTCTTCGTCATCGAGGGACGCGAACAGCGGAACGTGTTTCAGCACTTCGGGATTGCATGCCATGGAAAGGCCTCATTCGTCGAGATATCGAATGCCTGCGGTCGCCCAGAGGATGGCATAAATCGCGAGTCGCAACAACCTCGGAACCGATGGCTAATGGATCGACAGCCCTATTCTGAGTAAGATTGTGCAGGAGCAGAAAGGCCACTCATGAAAGCCTTTGTCCGCTTGAGCCGTCCGTCTATTGCTTACACTTCAGGCATCGTTGCGGTCGTGATTACTCTCACCGCCGCGTTCTTTCTTTCTTCCTGTACATCGCATCCCAAGCCGGAGCGCTATCACTTCACTGGCGAGATCATGTCGATCGACGCCCAGGACGAATCGACCGTGATCAACGGAGACAATATTCCTGGCTTCATGGATCCGATGACGATGTCATACAAAATCAAGCCGCCCTCGACGCTGAACCAACTCCATGCCGGAGATTTGATCTCAGCCGAAGTAGTGGTGATCAAGCCGACGAACGGCGAGGGCCCGGCAGATTACTGGCTCGAAAATGTGAAGGTCACCGGCCAGGCGAAGATGCCGCCGCCTTCACCCGGGCCGGGTGCGGCCCAGCGCATTCCACAGCCAGGAGACCTTGTACCGAATTTTTACTTCACCAATCAAAACGGTCGCAGGGTCTCGCTGAAGCAATATCGCGGCAAAGTTCTGCTGGTGACATTTATCTATACGCGGTGCCCCTTCCCGGATTATTGTCCGCGGATGAGCCAGAACTTCGCGGAGATTTATCAACAAATGGTCGCGGATGCGGCACTCGGCGCAGACACGCGTTTGCTCAGCCTGAGTTTCGACCCCGAACACGACACACCGGGAGTTATGCGCGATTACGCCTTCAAAGTCGCACACACACAGGACGCGTCACTATTCAAACGCTGGGAATTCGGCGCGCCGCAGAAAGATGAATTGCCGAAGATGGCCGATTTTTTCGGCTTGCTCTACAAGTCCGATGGCGGCCTGATCACGCATAGTTTGAGCACGACTGTGATTGGTCCTGATGGCAAGATTTTGAAGTGGTATCACGGTAACGACTGGCAGGTTTCTGATTTAGTCGCCGATGCAAAGGGCGCGGAAACAAATGTGGCGACCGTTCCTCGGAGCCACGCCACCCACCGCTTATAAATAAAGGGAATACGATGAAATACACGCTTGTGATTCTCGCTGTCCTCGGCATCACGGTTTCTGCGCTCGCCTTGCGCGAGCACTACCGCGAATACGGCGACTCACCCTGCAGCATTAACGAACGCTGGGATTGCGGCGTGGTGAATCACAGCCCTTATGCCATGCTGGGTCCAATCCCGGTGGCTACGGTCGGAATCCTCGGATACATCCTGATGGCTGCGCTCGCATTCATGCGCGCATATCGACTGCTGCTGGTGCCGACTCTGGCTGGATTCGCTTTTTCACTTTACCTGGCCAACATTGAAGCTCACGTTCTCTATGTGTGGTGCGTCTACTGCGTGGCCTCGCTGGGAATCATTTCTCTGATGTCGCTGTTGAATCTAGGCGTTGTCGTTTCCCAGTTCGTCCGCAAACCGTCGCCGCGTGAGGCTAACGGCTGAAACTTATTTTGTGGCAATCGGCTCGATGCTGGAGTGTCTCCGGCCCAGTCTGCGATTGATGTCGCCGGCGAATTCGATGAAGAAGTTCAGCAGCGAGCCGTAGCCGGCCTGTCCCAGCATCGCAAATGCGCCGTTGGTCAGCACGCCATAGTTGCTGGGCCGCCAGGTCGTCGAAATCACTCCCCCCGCGAACGCGCCGGCATAAAGCGCCCACTGCGGCCTCAGTTCGCGCTCGCTGAAGTTGTAAGTAATGAAATTGCGCAAAATGGCATGGCGCGTCCGACGCAGAAATCCACTGCATTGGCATTGGTCGTACATCGGTTCATATTTCAGCACGGCGTTGCCGAGAAAAGTCAGAGTGTTGGCGGTAATGAACTGTCCCTCGCGGGACGCGAAACGTTTTCCATAGGCGCCCCAGCCATCACCCCACTGCAGCGGGGCTTCCCTCCACTGATCTGCACCTGCCACGATCATTCGTTTCAGATAAGCGCTGGGCGTTGTCAATGTCTGCTGCAAATAGATTCGTTGCCGTTGCCGGTTGGTGAGCGGCACCAGCGGACGCCGCCGCCCTGAATAGGGGCCCGTAAGCCAGTTCATTTCCCATTCTCGGGCTTTGACAAGCGTTTCTTCGCCGATTTTCTCTGTTTCCTTTTTCGCCTCTTCCGGCAGTTCTTTTACTTTCTGCTCGGTAGACTGCGTCGAACGCGCCTTTTCATCAGGTGTTTGAGTGTGCGGCTCGGGAGCCTGTTGTTGTTGCGGCGGCGTAGTCCCGTTGGATTGTTCGCCACCGGCTGGGCGGCCTTCGGCCCAGACAGTACTTCGCATGATCAAAGTTGAAATTAGCAAGACACATCCCACAAGGATGGCATGCCGCAATCGGATCGAGTCAGCAAATGTTTTCAAAAGGCGCGGCCCGTCCATGCATGAATTGCGCTCGTGAGGAGAGTTCCCTTTTTTGCTCACATTCGCTGCGACCCGGTAGACTGACTTTGATGCCTTCGTTCTATAACCGCGTTGCCGGACAGAATATTGATCGCTTGGCCGCGCTGAGCGATGGAATTTTCGCAGTCGCGATGACGCTGCTCGTGCTCGATCTTCGCGTCCCGGCGCGCGAAGCCGTGCACTCGGAGCACGATCTTTGGCATCTGCTGCTCGCGCTCTCGCCGCGACTCATCATTTTTCTGATGAGCATGATGACCCTCGGCATCTTCTGGGTCGGTCAACAGACGCAACTCAATTATTTCGCACGCGCCGACCGCAATCTGGCCTGGATTCACATCGCCTTTTTATGCGCAGTCTGCCTCGTGCCGTTTTCAACATCGCTGCTCGCCGAGTTCATCCAATATCGCACGGCGCTCGGGGTTTACTGGTTCAATATTCTGTTACTCGGTGCAGCGCTTTTCTGGAGTTGGAGCTATGCCACGCGCAGGCACCTGCTAGGGGAAGAGTTGCCGGCGGAACTTCATCTGGCAGTCGTGCGGCGCATCCTGATCGCGCAGACGCTCTACGCTTGCGGCGCCGCTCTATGCTTCCTCAACACTTATTACAGCATCGCGGCCATCGTGCTCGCCCAAGTAAACTATGCCATCGCACCCCGGTTTTGCTGGGGCGTTTTTTCGCGGCGTGAGCAAAAAGATACAAGCGGCTGAGTGCGGCCGTGTTAATGAATTCCCTTCTATAGGAGCTTTCGAATGAAGTCGATCGCACTTCTGATGGTTCTGTGCAGCAGCTTCGCCGCGGCGCAGCCCAAGGCCTTGTTCTACATGACGACCAATCCGGATTCGGTAAAGTCGTTCATCGACCACGTCGACAAAGTCGACATTCTCGTGCCCGCCTGGTATTCGGTCGATGGCAACGGCCTGGTCTGGGGAGGACCGAATGCCGACGTCATTCAAACCGCGGCCGCCCATCACGTTCCGGTGATGCCGATCGTTGCGCTCATGAACCAGGCAGACTTACACAAGCTGTTCACCACACCAGCAGCTCGAACCGCCTTCATCGCAACGCTTCTCAGCGAGTGCAAACGCTTCGGATATTCCGGATTCCAAATCGATTTCGAAAATGTGAACTGGACCGACCGCGACCTCCTCTCCTCGCTCGTTTCAGATGCGGCGTCGGTTCTGCATCAAGAAAACCTGCAGCTCACGATTGCGACTGTACCCAACGCTCCCGGTTATCCGGGCAAGAGCGACTACGCCCATTGGCTCTATGCGAACTGGCGTGGTGGATATGATCTGAAGGCTCTCGCGCAATCCGCCGACTTGATTTGCCTGATGACCTACGACCAGAACACGCGCTGGACGCCGCCAGGTCCGGTCGCCGGATATTCGTGGACCGCGGCCAACGTCGATTACGCGCTGCAGTTCGTGCCCAAGGAAAAATTGTCGATGGGCATTCCGATATACGGATATCACTGGTATGCAGGGGATCCTATGAAAGATAACAAGCCGAATCCGACCGCGGATTACATCGGGCAGCGCGACATCGATCAATATCTGGCCGCATATCATCCGCAAGTCGAGTGGGATCCCGTCGATCGCACGGCGTGGTTTTACTTCTATCGCGACGACTCGCGCGAGTGGGTCTTCTACACCGATAAGCGCAGTTTTGGGGAGCGCCTGAACCTGGTACGCGAGCGCGGTTTGGAAGGATTCTGCTCGTGGGTGCTGGGCACGGAAGATCCGCAAATCTGGTCTCTGCTGCCGTCGCACAAGTAAAGGCGAATAGGGCTGCGGAATTCAGTCAGCCTTTGGTTTGAGCGAAGCGGGTCGTGGTGGGCCCACCAGGATTTGAACCTGGAACCAACAGATTATGAGTCTGCTGCTCTAACCGTTGAGCTATGGGCCCGTGAAATTCAATCTAGCACAATCACGAAGCCCCACATTCGAGGCAGAAACAGCCGGTCCCTCCGCGCGATCGGGCCGGCTCCGCCCTCCCATCACTTGGTCGGGATGCTAAGCAGATGACTATTATGCGCCGGCGCTGCGCTTTTGTTTGCCGCTTCCAATCGCGGTCAATTCGGCCAGGGAAGGAATCGACTGCGCTTCGGTGACTTTGCGCTCGGGCAATTGCGTGCCGTTCTTGATAGCGTCGACGAACATCTCGATGGCGAGATCCGTATTGGCAGGAATATGGATTGTCGCCGTCAGCAATCCGCTGCGCACCCAGCTCTGGCCGGTTTTCGGCATGCCGTCGCAGCCGGTGAAGGGCAGCTTGAGCCAGCGGTCGGCGCCGGAAATTTCTCCGAAAGCTTTGCGCGCGCCCATCGCCATGCTGTCGTCCTGCGCACCAACAAGATCGATGTGGGTTTCCTGCGAGGTGCGCAACTTCAGCCACGAACTGACGGCGCGACGGGAACTTTCCTCAGTCCAGTTGCCGCGCATCGATTTGATCTGGATATTGGCCGGTTTGGTCTTATTCATTCCGCGGGTGCGTTCTTTCGCCGCGGAACTGTTCGGCGGGCCTTCGATATAAAGGATGGTTCCACCCTTCGGGAGCAAGGCGGCGAACTGCAGCCCTTGAATTTTGCCGATTTCCTCGTGATCTGAGCTGATGGCGAAAATCGGTACTTTGAAGCTGCGGCGGAGTTCCATTACGTAATCAACTTCGTGGTTCAGCACCACCCAGCCGATTCCGGCGGCTGCGGCTGCGCGCGCGACTTGTGGAAAGGCCGTTCCGCCACAGGGTTCAAACAGAATTGCATCCGGCCGTAAGTTGGGGTTTTGTACGTATTCGAGCAGCTGCTGGCTCTGCGCGACGGCGTCATTGTTCGCATGTACGATTTTGACGTCAACGCCAAATCTTTGCGCGGCTTTCTCCGCTGCTGCAGCCTGTTCCTGCTGATAGTCGTTGTCGTCGTTTGTGAGAGAGACTACGAAATTGAGTCGTTTCATGAGCCCTTTACCGATGGAACGATGATAGGTGCAACCTGAATTCTGGCGTAGGTGACCGGAGTAATCAGGCCGAGTCTACCGACTGGCTTGGGGAATCACGCGCCGGCGGTTGCGGTGGATGTTTTGTCGCCCACCAGCGACGTAAGGCCGGCACTTAATTTCTCACGGCTTTCGTCCGACAATTCGAGGAAGCGGAACGGCTGCATCCATCCCTGCGTCGCCCACATGGGAAACAGCAACTGCGCTTTGGCTCGTATGGTTGCGCCGCCCATGTGAAAGATCATTTCCACCGTGAGATTTTCATCGAGTGGCTTTTCCAGATGGACCACTCCTCCGGTGACGGAGAGTTGATGAATTGCCGATCGCACATCGCGGCGATTGGGCAGGCGCAGCAGAGCCAGGACAGAGCCGCGTAGTTTTACACGAAATGGGCGCTCAAGCAGCTTGCTCTGTTTTCGATCCGCCCCCGGCCGAGAAACTTCAGCCTGGGTCTTGCTCGATACCTCGGCCGATTCGCTCGGTATTCGATCCGCATCTGGGCTGGAAACCTGAGCCTCGGCCTTGCTCGACACCTCGGCCGATTCGCTCGGTATTCGATCCGTGTCCGGTGTCGAAAGCTCA
>Ga0335072_10009041_pt1 | contig 14412 bp, 12 predicted proteins | sample Lox_Sample_21_FD_206725 | JGI IMG/M metagenome (GOLD analysis project Ga0335072, IMG submission 206725) | Soil microbial communities from Loxahatchee National Wildlife Refuge, Florida, United States - Lox_Sample_2.1 | ecosystem: Environmental > Terrestrial > Soil > Wetlands | place: USA... | reverse complement strand
TACGAAAAGATCCTGCGGATGCGCGCGGACGGCTACTTCATGTCGATCGCTGATCGCTCGATCCTGTCCTGCTGGGGCGTGAACGGCGGCCGCGCCGGGCGCCCGTTCCGTGTCACGGTCGATCCCGGCGGGCCGGACGAGCGGGAGCTCGAGGCACTGGCCGACGGCGAGTTCGTGCCGGCTGGCACGGCGATCCGCATCAGGACAACCGGCGGCGGCGGCTGGGGAGATCCGCTCGAGCGCGACGCAGCGCTGGTGGCACGCGATGTCCGCTGGGGCAAGGTGTCCCCCGAGGCGGCCGCCGCTGACTATGGCGTAGTGCTGACCGGTCCAGCCGACGACCCGGTGGCCGATGATACGGCGACACGGGTCTTGCGTGACCGCCAGCGAGCTGCACGGCCCGCGGCACAGCCGTTCTTCGACCGGGGGCCTGGCTACGCCGTGCTTTCGGGCGGATCAGCAGCAGCCGACGTGGACTGGCACAGTGCGAGCTAACACAGCGCGAGCTAACACGGGGCCAGGTGACTGGGTCAGCCAGATAACTAGGGAAGGACGGAACGGTGCCCGAGCCGATCGAGGTCCGCAAGGTGCCCCTGCATCACGTGTCCGACGCCAGCGAGCTGGCGAAGGTGATCGACGCCGGCGTGCTGGATGCCGACCGGGTCGTCGCGGTAATCGGCAAGACCGAGGGCAACGGCGGGGTCAACGACTACACCCGGATCCTGGCCGATCGCGCCTTCCGGGAAGTGCTGGTGGCCAAGGGCAGCCGCGGCGCGGACGCTGTCGCGCAGGTGCCGATCGTGTGGTCCGGCGGCACTGACGGCGTGCTCAGCCCCCACGCCACGATCTTCGCCACGCTGCCGCCTTCTGCAGTCGCTTCCCCCACGGGGCAGGTCACGGACGAACCCCGGCTGTCCGTCGGGTTCGCGATGAGCGAGCCGCTGCTGCCCGAGGACATCGGCCGGACTGCCATGATCGCCAAGGTCGCCGCCGCCGTGACCGCGGCGATGGCGCAGGCGGGTATCAGCGACCCCGCGGACGTGCACTACGTCCAAACGAAGACGCCGTTGCTGACGATTCACACCATCCAGGACGCGGCGAGCCGCGGGCAGAGCGTATGGACCGAGAACACCGGCGAGTCCATGGACGTCTCCAACGGGACCGCCGCCCTCGGCATCGCCGTCGCGCTCGGCGAGATAGCGATGCCCGCCGACAGCGACGTCATGCGGAACCGCGCGCTGTGCTCCGCGGTGGCCTCGTGCTCGTCCGGCGTGGAACTTGACCGGGCCCAGGTGGTCGTGGCCGGGAACGTGCGCGGCATCGGCGGGCGGTACCGCATCGGTCATTCGGTCATGGCGGACGCGCTGGACGCCGACGGCATCTGGGCAGCCATCAGGGACGCCGGCCTGAAGCTGCCGGACCGGCCGCACCCGAGCGACCTGGACGGCAGGCTGGTCAACGTGTTCCTGAAATGCGAGGCAAGCCAGGACGGGCGCGTCAGGGGCTGGCGAAACGCGATGCTGGACGACTCCGACGTGCACTGGCACCGGCAGATCAAGGCCTGCGTCGGCGGCGTCGCCGCAGCCGTCACCGGAGATCCTGCCGTGTTCGTCTCGGTGTCAGCGGCACATCAGGGCCCCGATGGCGGCGGGCCGGTCGCCGCCATCGTCGACTGCGGAGACTCGCCGGCGTAGGCGACCGCGACGCGGGCGGCGAGCTCGGCGTTGTCAGCGATGAGGCGCCGGTTGACCGCCACGCTGCGGCCGTCGCTCAGTTCCTCGACCGCTGCCAGCACCGCGGGCGTCACCGCCTGACCGGTCACGCCCGCCTGGCGCACCCGCTCCACCGCCTCCGTGACGAGCGCCTCAAGATCAAGACCTCCGGCCGGCGGGCGAGCCAGGATAAGCCCTCCGGCGGGAACGAGGTTCCAGTGCGCCGCCGCTATCCGCGCGGCCTCGGCAGCCTGCCCGACTGTCGCCGAGACCGGCGGGCCGCCTTCGGCACTGTAGAACATCGGCAGGGTCGGTGTCTGCCAGCCGAGTACCGGGATTCCCAGGGTTTCCAGCAGCTCGGCGGTCGCGCTGACGTCCAGGATCGACTTGGCGCCCGAGCAGACGACCATCGCGGGGGTTCGCGACAACTGCGGCAGGTCCGCGGAGATATCCAGCGTCTCGGCGAAGCCACGGTGAACGCCGCCGATACCGCCGGTGCCGACGAACCGGATGCCGGCTGCCCGGCAAACGGCCAGGGTGCCGCCGACTGTGGTCGACCCGAGCGCGCCCTGGACGGCGCAGGCGGCAACGTCGCGCGCGCCGACTTTGCGGGCGTCCGTGCCCGCCTCGGCGAAGCGCGTCAGCTCTGAGGTAGACAGTCCCACCCGCACGACGCCGTCCAGGATGCCGATCGTGGCCGGCGTCGCGCCCGCGGCCCTGACACGCCGCTCTGACTCCAGCGCGGCATCCAGTCCGCGGCCGGCCGAGAACCCGTGCGACACCAGTGTCGTCTCGAGCGCGACGACAGGGCGGCCGAGCCTGAGCGCGTCGGCGATCTCGTCGGTCAGCTGCGGCGCAAAGTTCACGGCATTGCCCCCATCTTCGCTACCGCGCGTGCCGCGGCGGCCAGGCCAAGTTCGGTTCCACCGAGCAGGTACCCGGCCGCGAAGGCATCGCCAGCTCCAGTTGAGTCGACCGGAACTGTGGGCACGGCGGAGAAATGCCGCCCGGCGACGCGGACGCCTTCGGCGCCCAGCTTAATGATCAGCCCGGGCAGGTCTTCACCAAGCAGAGCTGCCTCGGCCTCGTTCCCGAACACTAGGTCTGGGCCGATCGATCCGATCAGCTCACGGAAACTCGGCACGCCGTATGACTCGATCATGGCGGTCGACGAAAGGTCGACGGCCAGGCGCATCTCGCGCCGCCGCGCGGCCTGCGCAAGCGCGACCGCCGCGGTGCGCATCGGCTCGTGCGCCAGCGCATAGCCGCTCACGTGCAGCCACTCGCAACCGTCCAGCCAGTCAGGGCTGGCGTCGCCCGCAGCCAGTGCCGTTCCCACACCGCGGTCTGTCAGCATGGACCGCTGCCGTCCGCCGTCGGACAGCGAGACCACGACACCGGTGTTGCCCGGTACGACCGGGCCGACGAGCTCCACGCCGCGTCGGCTGAGCTCCGCTGTGACGAGTTCGGCACCAAGGTCTGTCCCGCGAGCAGCGATCAGCCGGCTCCGCCCGCCAAGCGCCGTTACCCAGGCCGCGACGTTGGCTGCTTGCCCGCCCGCGCCGAAGTACGTCGTCGCTGGCGTGTCAGTTTCCTCGCTCAGCGGACCTGACATGCGGACGACGACGTCGAGATGCGCATCGCCGAGAACGCAGATCATCGCATCAGTGTCCACCAGGCAAAGAGGCGGAGGTGGCGGCAACTGGCCGTGGGGACGAGCTAGGCCCGAACTGTTCCAGGTAGTCGCTAACCAGCGGGACGAAGAGCGCGAATGCGCGCCCGATCGCGTCGCTGAGGCGCGGAGCTGGCCAGTCGGGTGGCAGCAGCCCGGCAGGAAGATCGGGATCACCGGATGCGGCGCGATACAGCGGAAGTACAGCCCCCGCGAATGCCCGCAGCGCCGCCGGGCCTGCTGGCGGTTGCTGCCGCGCCTCGGCGACGCGCTCGGCGAACTCGGCCAGCGCCCGCTGGTACATGGCGGCAATGCCGTCCAGGTCCCACAGTTCGGCCGCCAGTCTGCGGCTGTCGTCAGCCGAAAACGCCAGCTTCGTCCGCAGCAGCTGACTGCCGGCCGGCCGGGTCGGAAGCGCCGAGACTAGCTCGTCGTAACGGTCGGTGGTCGCGATGAGCAGGCCGGGGCGCAAGGTCACGTAGCCGAGCAGCAAGGCCGACCTGCGTAGCCGGTCGCGAAAGGGGCGGAAGCGCTCCGGAACCGTGTAGAGCACGCCGCTGAACGACCCATTCCACGCTGGCCGGTCTCCGCGCAACTGCCGTTCCACGCGTTCCTGGCCTGCGAACACGATCGGCGCGAGCCGGTAGCGGGCCTGCCGGCCTGACCGCTCCGACCTCAGCCAGCCCTCACGTCGCATGCGCAGCAGCAGTGACCTCGCCGCTGGTCCCGACACGCCAAGGTCGGCCAGCAATCTGAGCAGCACCGGCCCGGCCACCGGTTCACCTGGCCGCGCCTGGGCCGCGCCGAAGGCCAAGCCGACGAGGCCTATCTGAGGTGATATCTCCGTCGGCAGGCTTCGCGGCATAACCACTCCAAGATTGTGCGCTCTAGTTCACGATCGTGAGCTAATATGCACTATATGACGCAGCCGCCCGAGGAGGTCAGGGCTCCTGCTGCTGCGCGCAATCGCGGCCGGCTGCAGTCGCTCGCGATGATCGCCGCATTCGACATCGGCGGGCCGCTTGCCCTCTATGCGCTGCTGCGATCTGACGGCCTGAGCGCGGTGACCTCCCTCGTGCTGAGCGGCATCTTCCCGGCCCTTGGTGTGGCAATCAAGTTCAGCCGAGATCGCCGCGTCGACGCGATCGGCGTGCTGGTGCTCGCCGGCATCGCCGTTGGCACGCTGCTCGGACTGCTGAGCGGCAACGCCAGGCTGGTGCTCGTCGAGGGCTCGGTGCCGACCGCAGTGTTCGGCGTTGTGTGCCTGGGCTCGCTGTGGTCGAGTCGCCCGCTGATGTACCGCATGGCTGTCGAGTTCATCGGGGCCGACACCCCGCGCGGGCGCGAGTTCGAGTCCCTGTGGCAGTATCAGCAGTTTCGCCGCGTGTTGCGGGTCATGACCATCGTGTGGGGCATCGCGTACCTGGCTGAAGCCGCCGCCAGGGTCGTCATCGTCGAAGCGACGTCGACCGGAACCGCCCTTGCGATCTCCAAGGTGATGCCGTACGTGGTGGCCGGCCTGCTCGTAGCGTGGATGGTCGCCTACGGAAACTGGTCAAGGCGCCGGGACTACCGGCGAACCTTCAGTCACCGCAACCGGGCCGCATGAGAGCCTGTGAGCAGCCGTACCTCCTCAGTGCGAGGACTCTGACGGCCGCTAACAGGCCTGCGACGAAGCCGGCCTGAACCTGCGAGGAGTCCCCGTGCCCGTACCGCTACCGGACGAGCTGCTTGACCTGCTCCGAAACCCGAGCCTGTGCTTCGTGGCGACCGTCATGCCCGACGGCTCGCCGCAGCTCACCCAGACCTGGGTCACAACCGACGGCGAGCACATCCTGATCAACACCCCGGACCACTCGCAGAAGGCGCGGAACGTCGCCCGTGACCCGCATGTGGCGGTGAACGTCGTCGATCCCGGCAACACCAGGCGCTACTTCGCAGTGCGCGGCCGCGTTATCGCCACCACGACCGAAGGCGGCGCGCAGAGCATCGACGAGATCTCCGGCAAGTACCTCGGCCGACCGTATCCGAACTTCAGCGGACGCCCTGAGACGCGGATGATCATGACGATCGAGGCCGACTCTGTCCGCGGGATGGGAGCACGTTAGGCCAGCGCGCGGTCACTGGCTCAGCAGCTGCTGCCGCTCCGCGTCCATCGCGTCGAGCCGCTCGGTGATGGTGCCGATCTGGTCCTTGAGCCGATCCTGCAGCTCCTGGATCTGCTGCACCGATCGATCGACATTGTCCTGCGCCTCGCGGATCTGCCGGCCAACGGCCAGGTCGGTGAAGATGTTGTTGAAGAAGATGTCAGCGAGCTTGAAGCCCCCGCTGATCTCAAGCCGCGGCGCAGTGGGCTCGTACCCGCCGAGTTCAGTCAGGTCGGTACGCAACGCCGCGAGCCGCTCATCGGCCGTGCTCGCCGCTTGTGCCGCCTGATCGATGCGATCGTGCTTGATCGCGTTGGCGACCATCCCGTGGTCGAAGTAGGTATCGAAAGTCGACCAGTTCGCGGCGTTGCCGAGCCGGTCCTGGACATCGGCTAGCGCCTGGCCGGCTGCGCCGGCATCGTCACCCGCGCGGTGGAGCTCGCTGAGTTCCGCGGTCAGCCGGCCGCGCTCGTCGGCCAGCGCCAGCAACCGGGAGCCGCGCGGGTCGGCGGAATGCGTCAGGTACTGCTCCTTCGCGGCCAGCGCGTCGGTGTACGCCTGCGGCGCCCCGGCCAGCTGTGCGAGCCGGCCTTGCAGGCTCTCAAGCTCGGCCCGCGCGGAATCCAGCCGCTGCTGAGCCTGCGCGACCTTATAACGGGCAGCCTCCGCTGCCGCCTTCTCCCGGGCGAGCGCGTCATCACGGGAACCGTGCAGCGAGGCGAGCACGCGGGTCAGCGACAGGTGCTCCAGCCGCTCGACGTCTTTCTCTTCGCCCGCGTAGTCCCGCCTGGCGGCATCCAGGTCCGCGGCCGCGGCCGTCTCGCGGGCGCTCTGCTGGTCGTGCTGCTGCCTGCACAGGTCGTACTCGCGAGCCGCCTGAGCTGCTGCGCCAAGCCGCTGCTCGATCTCATCCGGCATGGACGTATTACAACATGTACCGACAGTAGGCCAGGGTTTGATCCCGTCCATTGAGGCAACGGCGGAAAGCTTGCGGCGGAAGGCAACCGCGGCAATTCGCGGTACTGTTCGGGCATGCTCGCTGGGCCACGTCTGCGTCAGGTCGCGCTCGCCGTCACCGACTGCGAAGCAACGGCCAGCCAACTCCAGGAAACCTTCAGCTGGCCTCAGCCGTTCCACGACCCGGGCGTAGAGCGGTTCGGCCTCACCAACGCGGTCTTCGCCGTGGGCAGCACGTTCGTAGAAATTGTGGCGCCCGTCCAAGCCGGGACCACCGCTGGCCGTTACCTCGACCGGCGGGGTGGCGACAGCGGCTACATGGCTATCTTCCAGATTCCGGATCTAGCGGAAGCGCGCCAACGGGTCGCTGACGCCGGTGTCCGGGTGGTCTGGACCGCCGATCTTGCCGACATCGCGGGTACGCATCTGCATCCGAAGGACGTGCCGGGCGCGATCGTTTCGCTCGACTGGGCTGACCCGCCGCAGTCGTGGCGCTGGGCCGGGCCGGAGTGGACCGGGCGCGCGCCTTCGCATCCTGCTGGTGGCGTGTGCGGGCTGACAGTCGAGGTCTTTGAGCCGGCCAGCGCAGCGGCCCGCTGGGCTGACGTGCTCGGGCTGACCGTCACCGGCAACGGTGGCATGGCCACCATCCGGCTTCCGGACGCTGCCCAGGAACTGCGTTTCGTGCCCGCCGCATCAGGCCGTGGCGAGGGCATTACCGAGGTCAGGCTGATCACCGAGCGCGCGATGCCGCCAGTCCGGATCGCGGGCGTGCAATTTGTGTCGGCAGCAAGCACTTCTGGAGGCGAGCAGGCGTGATGTATCTCGACACGGGAACCGACGACCTGCTGGCTGATATCGACGACGGCGTAGCAGTGCTCACGATGAACCGGCCGCACCGACGGAATGCTATGTCCGCGGCCATGATGGCGGCCATGGACCGGATACTCGGCGAGCTTGAAGTCGACGATTCTGTCGGCTGCGTCGTGCTGACCGGTGCTGGCGGCGCCTTCTGCGCCGGCGGCGACGTCAAGGCGATGGCGGAAGGGGCGGCCGGAGGGCGGGAGCAGACGATAGACGCTGCAATCCACCGCCAGCGCCTCATGCAGCGCGCGACGAGCGGCCGGCTATGGCAGATGCCCAAGCCCACCATCGCGGCGATCGGCGGGCCCGCCGCGGGCGCGGGCTTGTCCCTGGCGCTTGCCTGCGACCTGCGGTACGCCATCGAATCTGCCGTGCTCACGACGGCGTTCGCCAGGGTCGGGTTTTCTGGTGACTACGGCGGGACATGGTTCCTTACCCGGCTGGTCGGCAGCGCAGCGGCCAAAGAGCTGTACTACTTCTCTGACCGGCTATCTGCAGCCGAGGCGCAGCGGCTGGGCATCGTCAACGCGGTGTTCCCCGCAGCCGACTTCGACGCCGAGGTAAAGCAGCGCGCCGCGCGCCTCGCCAGCGGCCCGCGGCTGGCGTACCGCTACATGAAAGAGAACCTCAACCGCGCGGTCGACGGGGAGCTAGGCGAGTGCATGGACATCGAGGCCACGCACCATGTCCACACCGGGCTGACGGAGGATCACCGCGAGGCAGCAAAAGCGTTCGTCGAGCGGCGCGAGCCTCGATTCACCGGACGCTGACGGCAGGCCATCATGCTCCCCCGGTCTCGTGGCCGCCGGGCGGTGGCACGTCCAGGGACGGGTTGCTGTCGAAGAAGCCGAACGGTTTGAGGGTGAAGCTCGCTTTCTCCACCGGCATGACGGGCCAGTCCTCGGGCCGCGGGATGTGATGGCTGCCGAGCGTGTACCACAGGACCACGTCGGTGTTCTCAATGGGCCGGTTCGCCATGGTCCATTCGGGCAGGCCAGCCCCTCCGGGATGCTGGTTGGGGTAGTCCCCGGCGGGGAATCGCTCCGCCTCGGCAAACGGCGTCACCCACAGGTGCCTGGTCATGAACCCGGCGCGGCGGATGATGGACGCGTTTTCGTGGGCGAACGGCAGAACGTTGCTGCCTGGGATGAGCTTGTAGCCAACTGGCTGACCCCAGGTGTTGGTGATGCCGGGGTTGACCACCAGCCAGTGCCGGGCCGTGAGCGGGTTGATCAGCCGGGCCGCTTCCGACTCGGTTCGCAGCAGCGTCCGGCGCGGGCGGAAGGCGTTGCCGTAGGGATTCGCTGGCCCGGCCGGCAGGGGCTCGGTCTCTATTTCGTAGACCGAATTGGCGGGTCCATCGACTGCCATGTCGAGCCGGACGCTGAAGAAGTGCTGGTGGTGGGTCGCCAGGGTCTGAGCGGCAACGACCGTTCCGTAGTCGCTGGCCTCGCCGGGGTTAAGCGCGGTGGTCAGCACGATGCCAGTCAGCTTGACTTCAAGCTCGATGGTTCCGTCCTGGTAGAAGTACCAGTAGAAGGCGTAGTCGTAATTCCCCGCGGTGATGATGAAAGACACCGCAAGTCGGCGGCTCCTGCGCACCTCCGTGTGACGGAGGCCGGCGTCGGAGTGCTTCCAGAGGATGCCATGGTCTTCCTCGTGCACGCAGATGGCGTTCTTGATCGTGTACGCCTCTCCCCGGTCGTCGGCCAGCTCGGCGTCGAAGTACCGGATCTCCCCTAGGCAGTCACAGCCCAGCTCCAGGGAGTTCGTCATGATGCCGATGCCGTACTCGCCGATGTCGAAGGCGTTACGCCAGCCCTGGAATGGTCGCGGGTCGCCGTACGGGATGACGAGCTCAGCAACCGATGCCCGGTGAATGACCGAGCGGAGCCTGCCGTTGTCTTCGTAGCCAATCGTGTGCAGCACGAGTCCTTCGCGCGCGTTAAACCCCAGCCGGAAACGCCACTTCTGCCAGCGCACCTCCCACCCATCGACGGTGAAGCTCACGCCTTCCGGCTGCCGTACCTCGAAGGGTTTCAGCCCGCCGCGGAGGGCTGTGCTGCCGGTGGTGTAGTCCCCGGTACCAGGGGGCAGCGGGACAGTCCCGAGATCCTCCACCCGGACAACGGCCATGTCGTCGAGATCCACCACGGCGTGCAGCCCGTGGATCGGCTTGGCGTACGGGTTGTCGCCCGCGCTGGCCCGGTAAAAGCACAGCGTCCACACCAGGCGCCTGCCCTCGTCCTCCTCCTCCGAGAAGTTGCCGATGCCCCATGGCTCGACCAGCACCTGGCCGGGTTCGGCGATGCCTCGCCGTTGCAAGCCCTCTCGGAAGCGCTGGTCACCCCGGACCAGGCGCTCGCATTCGGCGTACTCGCCGAGCGTGACCGGTGCCCGGACACCGGGGACCGGGCGCCACGACAAGACAGACCCGGCGGTCAGCGACACGACTATTTCGCAGGTCATGTGCTGTCTCGGTTCGAGAGCCACGATGAAAGCCTCGCGCCGGAGCGGCTGCTCCAGGCGGGCGAGCGCGATATCGCTCTTTGGGGGCTCTTGCAGGCCGACCGAGACGAATCGCATCGCCGGGGTGGCGCGCCCGTCCCGTCTGATGATCTCGACCGCACGGCGGATCTCGGCTGCGGTCAGCGGATCGAGTGGATGGTGGACGGCCTGCCCGGATGTGACGCCGACCTTGTCCGGTTGCGATCCCACCTGCACTCCTCTGCGAACCACGGTAAGGCGCTGATACTTAGATGATTCCGCCGGATCGCGCCAGGCATGTGTTATCAGCGGAATCCTCCGGCTAACGAACTGTTGGCCGGGCTCCGTGAGGGGTAGCAATGCACTTTGGGGCGGCGAGGGGGAAGGATTGCCCGCGCTATGAACGGGACAACCAGGCCGGTGTTCCTGCTAGTCGACGAGGATCGCGAGGCGCTCGATGCATTGCGGCGAGTGCTGGAGCGGAGGTTCGGCCCCGACTATGAGATTGTCGCGGAGACTCACCCTATGCACGGCCTGTCAGTTCTTCAGCAACTGCGGGAGCGTGACGGGCAGGTCGCGGTCATCATCGCGGCTCGGCAGATGCACCGGATGGCCGGGGAGCAGTTCCTGGAGCAGGCGCACGAGTTGCACCCGCTTGCTGGGCGCGCGCTGATCTGTGACGTCTTCGACCGGAGCGCTGAGCAGTCGATTCTCCGCGCCATGGCGCTCGGGCTGGCCGACATGATCCTGGAGAGGCCATGGGATCCGGCCGACCACAGGCTGTATCCGCGCATCGGCATGCTGCTCGACAGGTGGGTCCAGGCGACCGAACAGCCCGGCGTGTGCGCAGTCCGTATCGTTATGGAGCCCGAGGCACCGCGCGCACACGAACTGCGCGACGTGCTCTACCGCAACGCTGTTCCGTTTCAATGGGTCCCGCCGGATTCGCCGCAGGGCCGGCAGCTACTCGAACTGGCCGGTCAGGATGCGACACCGCTGCCGGTATGCGTGTATTTCGACGGCTGCGTTCAAGTCGATCCGTCGGTCCCGGAGATCGCCGAGGCGCTGGGGCTACACAGCCGGCCTGCTGCTCGCCACTACGACGTCACGGTGATCGGTGCGGGTCCGGCTGGCCTGTCGGCGGCGCTGTCCGGTGCCTCAGAAGGGCTGCATACCCTGGTCATGGAGAGTCAGACGGTCGGCGGTCAGGCAGCCACCACTTCCATGATCCGCAACTACCTGGGCTTCCCGTGGGGCGTCAGCGGCAAGGCTCTCATGGAGTGGGTGCCAATCCACGCGGTGCTGTTCGGCGCCGAAATGGTCTTCGACCGTGTGATCGGACTCGCTCCGCGCGGCCGACATCAGGTCATCACGCTGGCCGGCGGCAGCCAGGTGACCAGCGACGTAGTGGTGATCAGCATCGGCGTGCAATACCGGCGGCTGAGCGCGCCTGGCGTCGAGGAGCTGCTGGGCGCCGGGGTATTCTACGGCGCCTCGCTCTGCGAGGCACCCGCCACCCGCGGCCGCACGGTCTGCATCGTCGGCGGCGGCAACTCGGCCGGCCAGGCTGCGGTCTATCTGGCAAAGTACGCCGAGCACGTCACCATCGTCATCCGCCGTCAGTCTCTGGCGGCGACCATGTCCAGCTACCTGATCGACCAAATCGACGAGCTGCCGAACGTAACCGTCCGCACTGATACCGAGGTCACCGGTGCCGAAGGCTCAGGCCGGCTGGAGCAGCTCACGCTCCGGAACTCGGCAACAGGCCGCACCGAGGACACCGAGGCGTCCGCACTGTTCATCCTGGCTGGCGCACAGCCACGCACGGGCTGGCTGCCCGGCACGCTGGCACGAGACGACGCGGGCTTCCTGCTCACCGGACCGGACCTCGCTCCGGCCGGCGGGCTGCCCGATGGCTGGCCCCTCGCCCGCTCCCCGCTAGCCATGGAGACCAGCGTGCCCGGGGTATTCGCTGCCGGGGATGTCCGCCACGGATCAACGAAGCGAGTGGCCGCGGCCGTCGGCGAAGGCGCCAGCGCCATCCAGTCCGCGCATCGCTGCTTCCAGCAGGCGCCGACACACGTCGTGAGATAGCCATGACCGCTGCCCGTGCCGGCTAGCGACGCTAGCGCTTGAGGGCGATGAGCTGACCTTCCATGGGTTTGGTGGTTTGGCTACCACATATCGGATATAACGGTCGCACAACTAGCACAAGCCCATGAACGGTGGTGACAAACCCATGGAGGGTGGTGGTAGGTCAGCGCAGGCGACCGCCGGGCTGCCGGATGCGGTCGCGCGGGCCGTTACCGAGATCGACGACCTGCTTGCTGACTCGGACCGTGCGCTCCAGACCAGATACACCGGCAACCGACTGGGCCGCCAGCCGGTACACACCGCGTACGTGCCGGCTAATCAGTTCCATCCGGACCTGGCCGCCGCGTGGGGCCATGGCGCACTGCAAGCGCTCGCCGACTGCGCACCATCGCCGGCCGACTTCGGCGCGGCAATGGGCTTGCCGGACGACATCGCCGCCATCGTGCGCGAACGGGTCGCGGCGAAGCTATCTAACGAACCGGTCGAAGACTTCCGGCTGGACTTCGAAGATGGCTACACGCCGGCCAGCGACTTTGACGCCGCAGAAGACGCAGACGCGGTAGCGGCCGCCAGGCAACTGGCGCAGGCAACTGCCAGCGGCTCCGCCCCGACGTTCACCGGCATCCGCAGCAAAAGCCTCGAGGCGGCCACCCGGCTTCGGGCTATCCGCACGATCACTATCTTCCTGGCGGAGTTGCTGGCGCACGGACCGCTGCCCGCAGGATTCGTGCTGACCCTGCCAAAGGTCAGTTCGGCCGATCAGGTGCAGGCACTGGCGCTGCTCTGCGAGCGCTTGGAGCAAACCTTCGGGCTGCCCGGTGGCCGTCTCAGCTTCGAGATTCAAGCGGAAACCCCGCAACTCATACTTGGCCCCGATGGCGGCGCGACCATCGCGCACTGCGTGCGCGCGGGCGGGGCGCGGCTCACCAGCGTCCACTACGGAACCTACGACTACGCGGTAGCCCTGGGCATTGCCGGGGAGTTCCAGCGCCTGGACCATCCGGCAGCCGATCATGCCCGGGAGATCTTGCAGGTTGCCGTGGCGGGGACGGGCGTCCGGCTTTCTGACGGCTCGCTCAACGTGCTGCCGACAGGATCCCGCAGCGAGGTGGTCGCCGCGTGGCGGCAGCACTCGAGGCTGGTGGGCCGCGCGCTGGAGCGGGGTTTCTACCAAGGTTGGGACCTGCATCCAGCCCAGCTGGCAAGCCGGTATGCCGCGACGTACGGGTTCTTCGTCGCCGGACTCCCCCGCGCCTGCGAACGGCTGCTCTCTTACACCGAGTCGGCCAGGAGCGGGACGCTAGAAGAACCAGCCACCGCCCGCGCTCTGGCCGGGTTCCTGCTTCGCGGCCACGACTGCGGCGCGATCAGTGAGGCAGACGTTAGCGAACGATGTGGCCTCGGCCTAGCCGTCCTGAGGAGCCTGCGCGAAGCGCGACGCTAACCGCAAAAACTATCAAAGTTAAGCTCGGGCCTCGGCGGCGGCGGGTGATCTTCCCCCGCCCCATCCGCCGTAGTAAGGTCCCATACGGGTTTCATACGCCCCTAGTCAGCGCAAAGTTAACCGACCAGAGAGGGCCCGCCAGTGGCCAGTCCGGGTAGGTCGGAGGTTCTGCCAAGCGGCACCGCGCCGTCGGTGACGTCGGTAGAGCATCGCGGCATCGAGCACATCCCGCCCTCCGAGCGCTGGGGACGACCCAGCGGGCTGTTCTGGATGTGGGCGGGCGCCGTCTGGAACGTCGAGTTCGTCGTCTATGGCGCGCTCGCCGTCGTCGTCTTCGGGCTCTCATTCGCCCAGGCAGTCATCGTCATCGTGATCGGCAACCTGTTCTACGTGCTGACCGGACTGGCGAGCCTGCAGGGACCCCAGGCAGGTACCACGACGTTCGGGATAAGCCGGGCTTCATTCGGCCCGAACGGGAACCGGCTGCCATCATTCTTCAACTGGGTCACCCAGGTCGGGTTCGAGATCGAGGGCATCGCCCTCGTCGTGTTCGCGGCCATCTTGCTGACATCGAAGGCAGGGTTCACCGCCGGCGTGGCAGCCAAGGTGATCTTCATCGTCCTCGCGGTTGCGATCCAGGCAATCCTGCCGCTGCTCGGGCATGCAGCTGTGCTGAGAGTACTGCGCTGGCTGGCGATCCCGTTCGTCGTGCTGTTCGCGGTAATGGCCGGGCTCACCGCAGGAAAAGTCAACCTGCATGTGCCCGCGCACGGGGCAAGCTGGGGAGCACTGACCATCTTCCTGGCCCTGGTGATCTCGGCCGGCGGGCTGGGCTGGAGCGAGAACGCCAACGACTACTCACGGTATCTGGCACCGAACTCCAGCAAGGTCCGCATCGTGCTCGCGGTCGCGCTCGGCGCTGCGATTCCATCCGCTCTGCTTGAAGTCCTCGGCGCCGCCATCGCGACCGGTGTGCCGAGCGCCACCACCGTCAACGGCTTGATCTCGGGCTTCCCGAGCTGGTTCATCTGGCCG
>Ga0335072_10009040_pt1 | contig 14413 bp, 13 predicted proteins | sample Lox_Sample_21_FD_206725 | JGI IMG/M metagenome (GOLD analysis project Ga0335072, IMG submission 206725) | Soil microbial communities from Loxahatchee National Wildlife Refuge, Florida, United States - Lox_Sample_2.1 | ecosystem: Environmental > Terrestrial > Soil > Wetlands | place: USA... | reverse complement strand
ATCGCCGATCGGCACGCTCGTCCTCGAGTGCGACGGTGACGTGCTGATCGGGCTCTGGCTCCCCCGCGAGCAGCGCCACCGCCGCAACGACGTCGACGACGTGCCGCCGGTGCTGAAGGAGACCGCGACCCAGCTCGAGGAGTACTTCGCGGGCGAGCGCCGGGACTTCGACGTCCCCTTGGAGCTCGACGGCACGCCGTTCCAGCAGGCGGTGTGGTCAGAGCTGCAGCGCATCCCCTACGGCGAGACGATCAGCTACGGCGAGCTTGCCCGCCGGGTCGGTCGCCCCAACGGCCCGCGCGCCGTCGGGCAGGCGAACGGACGCAATCCCGTCCCGATCATCGTGCCGTGTCACCGCGTCCTGGCGAGCAACGGCATCGGCGGCTACGGCGGCGGCTTGCCGGTCAAGCGCGCGCTGCTCGCGGTGGAGGGCGTCGCCGCCTGAGGCCGACCGCGCCGCCTAAGGTGCGCGCGTGGAAACAGCTCGCAGCGTCCAGGATGCGTTCAGCCTGACGGGCCGCGTGGCCCTCGTCACCGGAGCCGGCAGCGGCATCGGGCGCACGACGGCGGAGGTGCTCGCCGGCGCGGGCGCGACCGTCGTGTGCGCCGACATCAACGCGACCACCGCATCGGAGACCGCAAGTTCCATCCTCGGCTCGGGCGGACGTGCCGAGAGCGCGGAGCTCGACGTGTCCCGCGCCGGCGCGGCGGACGACCTCGTGGGGCATATCTCGGCGCGCCACGGCCGCCTCGACGTCATGTGCAACATCGCCGGGATGATGATCGACGCCAAGATCCTCGACGTCGACCCCGAGGAGTTCGACCGCATCGTCGGGGTGAACCTCAAAGGCGTGCTCTACGGATGTCAGGCCGCCGGGAAGGCGATGGTGGCGCAGGGCGGCGGGTCCATCGTCAACATGGCCTCCGCGGCAGTGCTCGCGCCCGCGGCAGGCATCGGCCCCTACGCGATCACCAAGGCCGGCGTGGCCCAGCTCACCAAGACGCTGGCCCTCGAGGTGGGCAAGCACGGCGTGCGGGTCAATTGTGTCGCGCCGGGTTTCGTCCCGACCAACATGACGGCGCGCTACTACACGAACCCCGACGGCACCGTCGACGAGCAGACCAAGGAGGCGGTGCTGGCGCCGATGGCGAAGTCTGCTCCCTTGCGCCGGGTCGGCGAGACAGCGGACATCGCGTTCTGCGTGCTCTATCTCGCTGCGGACGCCAGCAGCTTCGTCACCGGCCAGTTGGTGAGCCCCAACGGCGGCGTGTCGATGCACTACTAGACGGCGCGCGTCCCGGTCGGGCGCCGCGTGGCCCCCGCTACGACAGGCGCACCAGGTCGAATTGTTGTGTCGACGTGTCAGCCGTGACGACCGCGGGTGCCGGTCCGAGCAGGGTGACGGCGGCACCGACGGAGACGGCGTCCGAAAGGGTGCCGTGCGGATCGACGCGCACCACGCACGCCGACGGGACCGGCTGCGGGTTCTGCGGGCAACTCGGGCTCGCCCCTCCCTGCTCGAGCGCGAGCGGCCCGGCTGCGCTGTCGACGACGCTGTTCGTGACCGAGCCGGTGTAGGAGCCGATGGTGGCGAGCGTGGCGGCGTCGTAGGTCGTGTACTGCGCATCGAGGCCTTGACCGGCCGGTTCGCTGACCCACACCGTGCCGCTGGCCACGACGTCGAGATACTGCACGCCCCCACCCAGCCCGTTGGGCGTGTCGGCCAGCGCCGGGCCGGTGCTGGTCGAACCGTCGGGGCGACGCACGGTGAGGTGATGTGTGGTGTCCTCGTAGTAGATCGAGCCGTCGGGCCCGATGGCGACGCTCAGGCCCTGCAGGACCAGTCGCGGTCGCGCCGAGGACGACGGCGAGATCCGGTACACGCGCACCGTGTCGCCCTGCGTCACCGACACGAGCACCACGCCAGCGACCGCGTCGAGCGCGACGAGGTTGCTGTCCGAGCTGTTGGCCGCGTTCACGGTCGGCATGGACCACTGCCCGTCTTGGTTGCCATTGGCGCGGTTGAACGCGTACACGTTCGAGTACGTCGCCACGTAGAAATTGGTGGTGTCGGCCGTCATGGCGGCGATGCCGTCGGCCACGTGCTCGGCGACGGCCGCCGGGCCGTTGCCGTCGACGACCCACGCCACCGCCGGAGCAGGGTTCGTCGGGTCCTGGGGGGCCACGAAGACGGCACCGTCGGGGCTCTCGGCCGCCGTGACGCGGTCGGCGGAGAACGGCAACGCGATGGGCGACCCGGCCTGCAGCGGCCCCGACGTGGCGACCGGCGCGAGCGTCGAGCTCGGCGTCGCCGTCGTCGCGGTCGACCCGCTGTTCCCGGTGGTCGTCGTGGAGGTGTGATGACTCTTCGAGCCCGTCGCCGTCGGCGTGGACGGGCTCGAGCTGCACGACGAAAGGACCAACGCGCCCAGCGCCAAGGGCGCCAAGAACGCGAGCAGCCCTGCCGGACGTGTCATCTTCCGGCGCCGGCCCAGTTCCGCGCGCACGGAGCCAGTATGGCCTGGCGTGTCAGGCGATACGTTGCGGCGATGGCATCCACCCGCGACATCTCCTACGAGGCCGACGGCAGCACGATGATCGGCACTCTCGCCCTGCCCGACGGCACGGGCCGGCGCCCCGGCGTCCTCGTCTCGCACGAAGGCCCGGGTCTCGACGACCACGCACGCGCCATCGCGGCGCGGCTGGCCGACGAGCTCGGGTACGTGGCGTTTGCACTCGACTACCACGGCGGCGGCACACCCCTCCCCGATCGCGACCAGATGATGGCGCGCATCGGCGAGTTCCGCGCGGATCCGCTGCGGGTGCGTGCCATCGGCATGGCCGGGCTCGACATCCTGGCCGCCGAGCCGCGCACCGATCCAGACCGGCTGGCGGCGATCGGGTACTGCTTCGGCGGCACGCTTTCGTTCGAGCTGGCCCGGGGCGGGGCGAACCTCAAGGCGGCCGTGGGCTTCCACGCCGGGCTCGGCACCGCGCGGCCCGAGGACGCCGCCGACATCCGCGGCAAGGTCCTCGCCCTCATCGGCGCCGACGACCCGATCGTCGACAACGCCCAGCGGCGGGAGTTCGAAGAGGAGATGCGGGCGGGCGGGGTCGACTGGCAGCTCGTCGTGTACGGCGGCGCGGTGCACTCCTTCACCAACCCCCGGGCGAGCGGCGTCGACCTGCCGGGGATCGCCTACGACGCTGAGACCGACCGGCGGTCGTGGCAGGCGATGCTCGACCTCTTCACCGAGGTGTTCGCCTGAGGCGCCCCAGCTGAGGCGCCGGACTGGGCGGACGCGCTTCTGACGCCTCGTCAGGTGCGAGCTACGCTCGATGTTCATGCCTGAGCCCCTGCCGATGATCATCTCGGTCGACGACCACGTCGTCGAACCACCCAACGTGTGGCAGGACCGCCTCCCCTCCAAGTACCTCGAGGTCGGGCCGCGGGTGGTGCGCGCCCCGATGCCCGAAGTCGAGTTCCGCGGCGGCCAGCTCAAGGTGAAGCCCGGTTCGAAGGGGGCGCCGGTCGACTGGTGGTACTACGAGGACCTCAAGCGCCCGCTGCTCCGGGTCGACTCCGCGGTGGGCGTGCCCCGCGACGAGGTGACCATGAAGGGCGTCACCTACGAGGACATGCGTCCGGGCTCCTACGAGGTCAAGCCCCGGCTCGACGACATGGACGCCAACCACATCGAGGCGGCGCTGTGCTTCCCGACCTTCCCCCGCTTCTGCGGCCAGACGTTCACCGAGGCCCAGGACAAGGAGCTCGGGCTCCTGTGCGTCAAGGCGTACAACGACTGGATGGTCGAGGAGTGGTGCGCCGACACGGCCGGGCGGCTCATCCCGCTCTGCCTGATCCCGCTGTGGGACGCGGAGCTGGCGGCAGAAGAAGTGCGCCGCAACGCGGCGCGGGGCGTGCGCGCGGTGTGCTTCAGCGAGATCCCGCCCTTCCTCGGCCTGCCGAGCGTGCACGACCCCGACCACTACTGGGACCCGTTCTTCCGCGCCTGCGCCGAGACACAGACGATCGTGAACATGCACATCGGCTCGTCGTCGAAGATGCCCTCGACGTCGCCGGACGCGCCGCCAGCCGTCGGCTCGACGCTGACCCACACCAACGCCACCTTCTCGCTGGTCGACTTCCTCTTCAGCGGCGTCTTCGTCCGCTTCCCCGACCTCAAGGTCGCCTACTCCGAGGGCCAGATCGGCTGGATCCCCTACATCCTCGAGCGCGCCGACCGCGTGTGGGAGGACAACCGAGGCTGGGGCGGCGTCGCCGACATCGTCCCCGAGAAGCCGTCGAGCTACTTCCCCGGCCACGTGTGGGGCTGCTTCTTCGATGACGCCCACGGGCTGCGCTCGGTCGACGAGATCGGGGAGGACAACATCACCTACGAGTCGGACTACCCGCACTCGGACTCGACGTGGCCGCGCACGCGCGAGATCGCCGAGGAGCAGATGGCGGACCTCACCGACGAGCAGCGTCGCAAGATCGTGCGCGGCAACGCCATCAAGTTGTTCGGACTGGACTTCCCCGTCTGATTCCGTTCCCGCGTCGCCTTCGCCGTACCTGACGGCATGGATCTGCGTTACACGGAGTCCGAGCAGGCCTTCCGCGCGGAACTGCGCGCCTGGCTGGCCGCCACGCTCGCGTCGGTCGGCCCGCCCCCGCCGCACGACGACTGGCCCGCCCGGCGCGCCTACGACCTGGCCTGGCAGCGCACCCTCTACGACGCGGGATACGCGGGCGTGGACTGGCCCGCCGAGGGCGGCGGACGCGGCGCGTCGCCGGTCGAGCAGCTGATCTTCAAAGAGGAGTGCGAGCGCGCCGGCGCGCCCTACGTCGGCGTCAATTTCGTCGGCCTCCTGCACGCCGGGCCGACGATCATCGCCGAGGGCTCCCCGGCCCAGCGCGAGCGCTACCTGCCCGCCATCCTGCGCGGGGAGGAGGTCTGGTGCCAGGGCTTCAGCGAGCCCGACGCCGGGAGCGACCTGGCCTCGCTGCGGACGCGGGCCGTGCGCGACGGTGACGACTACGTGGTCACCGGCTCGAAGATCTGGACGTCGCACGCCGAGGTGGCCGACTTCTGCGAGCTGCTCGTGCGCACCGGCGCCGAAGGGAACAAGGGCATCTCCTGGCTGATCATGCCGATGTCGTCGCCGGGGATCGAGATCGCGCCGCTGCGAACCATCGAGGGGACGACGGAGTTCGCGCAGCTCTACCTCAACGAGGTGCGCGTCCCGGTGGCCAACCGGGTCGGCGAGGAGAACGACGGCTGGCGCGTCACGATGGTCACGCTCTCCTTCGAGCGCGGCACGGCCTTCGTGGGTGAGCTGCTCGAGGCCAAGCGGCTCTTGGGCGAGGTCGCGGACATCGCGACGCGCTTCGGGCTCCTCACGCACGACCGCTCCGACCTCGAGCTCCGCATCGGGCACCTGCGCGCCGCGTTCGACGCGCTGTGGGCGTTGACGAAGCGCAACGTGTCGGAGGCCGCCCAGACCGGCGTCCCCGGCATCGGCGGCTCGGTGTTCAAGCTCTCGTTCTCCGAGCACGCGCAGGCGCTGGGCGACCTCGCGATGGAGGTGCTCGGGGCGGCGGCGCTGTCGGGGGACCCGCTCGAGCGCGACGGCAGGCCGATCGGCAACGCCGAGCAGGTGCACAACTGGTTCAAGTCGATCAACCTGACCATCGCGGCGGGCACGTCGCAGGTGCAGCGCAACATCGTCGCCGAGCGCATCCTCGGCCTCCCGAGGACACGCTGATGGACTTCCGCGTCGGCGAGGCCGAGCGCGAGCTGGCCGAGGGGATCCGGACCATGGTGTCGGGGCGCCTGCCGCTCGAGATCGTCCGGACCCGAGAGGGCGAGGAGCGCACGGTCACGGCCGAGGAGTGGGCGGCGCTCGGCGAGACCGGCGTGTTCGCCCTGACGCTCCCCGAGCCGGAGGGCACCGGACTCGGGCTGGCCGAGGCGACCGTCGTCTTCGAGGAGCTCGGCCGGGCGCTCGTCCCCGGACCTCTCGTCGGCACCTTCCTCGCCGCCACCACCGGCTTGGTCCCCGCTGCGGCGGAAGGACGCGCGTTCGTCGGCGTCTGTGAGGGCGCCGGCGAGGCGGGCGCCACGCCGTGGCTCGTCGAGCACCTGTCGTCGCTCGACGCCGCATTCTTCCTCCCCGACGGCGGGATCGGTGACGGCGCCGGCCTCATGGCGACGATCCGCGAGGCCTCCACCGCGCGACGGGTGCGCGCGCCGCTCGATCCGCTCACGCCCATGTGGCACCTCTCCGAGCTCCCCGCGGCCGAGCCCGTCGACGACCCCGGCCGGCGCCTGTTCCGCGACGGCGCGATCCTCACGGGCGCGCTCCAGGTCGGCCACGCCGCCGCGTGCCTCGACCTCGCGGTCGCCTACGCCAAGGAACGGCACCAGTTCGGCAAACCGATCGGCAGCTTCCAGGCCGTCAAGCACATGTGCGCCGACATGCTGGTGCGCGCCGAGGTGGCCCGTGCCGCCGTCCACGCGGCCGCCTGCCTCGCCGACGCGCCCGACGTGCTCGCCGCGGAGGCCGAGGCGGCGGGCACGACGCCGCTCGCCTCCATGCAGCGGGCCGCAGCCGGCGCGAAGCTCCTCGCAGACGAGGCCGCCGTGGCCAACGCGCGCACGGCGATCCAGGTGCATGGGGGCATGGGCTACACGTGGGAAGTGCCGCTCCACCTGCACCTGAAGCGTTCGTTCGTGCTGGCGAGGACGTTCGGCGACAAGGCCGTGCTCTCCTCGGCGGTCCGATCCGATCGCAACACCGTTGCCGCCTAAGGGAGGACCCCGATGACCGACCCCGTCTTGATCCCCTCCGACGTCGTCCTCGTCGTCCCCGAGGGTCAGGTCGTCTACGGCATGCAGTTGCCGATCCAGTCGCAATCCACGCTCTACGTCGCCGACTGGGAGAAGGAGGCCGGCCCGGTCGAGCTGGCGCGCATCGCGCGCGTGGCCGACGAGTCAGGCTTCTTCTATCTCGGCGTGTGCGACCACACCGCGATCCCGCGCCGGCTCGCCGACGCCATGGGCACCATCTGGTACGACACGACGGCGACGCTCGGCTGGCTCGCCGCGCTCACGACGCGCACGCACGTACTCAGCCACGTGCTGATCCTCGCCCAGCGCCATCCGCTGCGCGCCGCCAAGGAGCTCTCCACCATCGACGCGCTGTCGGGCGGGCGCCTGATCGTCGGGGTCGGCGCCGGCCACGTCCCCGAGGAGTACGAGCTCCTCACCGGCGGCTTCGACGAGCGCGGGCGCCACACCGACGAGGCCGTCTCCGCGCTCGCTCGCGCCTTCACCGACGAGTTCCCCGAGTTGCCCGGGCCCCGCTTTCCCGCCAAGGACATGGGGCTGGGGCCGCGCCCGGTCCAGCAGCCGCGGCCGCCCATCTGGATCGGCGGGTCGTCACCGGCCGCCATCCGCCGTACCGCAGCGTTCGGCGACGGCTGGCTGCCCCAGGGGACGCGGCGGCGCGACCTCCCCGGCCAGATCGCCCGCCTGCGCGAGCTCCGCGCCGAGCTGCGCGCTGGCGCGCCCATCGACATCGGGACGATCGTCGAGCCGATCTACCTCACCACGGGCACCCCGGGCTGGGACGTCCCGGGCTGGGTGCTCTCGGGCGGCGGCGAAGAGGTGGCGGCGTCGCTGCGTGAGCTGGTGGCGATGGGCGTCAACCACCTCCAAGTCCGCTTCATGGCTCGCAGCGTCGAGGAGTTCTGCGAGCAGACCGCCCGCTTCGGCGTCGAGGTGGCCCCCCTGCTGAACCACTGAGCCGACCCCGGCCATAGGCTGGTAGTGATGTCGTTCTTCTCCTACGCACTCGGCACGATCATCCTGATCCTCGTCCTGCTGCGTCAGGTCAGGGTGCGCCCTGTCCCCCGCGTCTTCCAGCCCCGGCTGCCGCTCGTCATCGGCGTGATCGGGCTGTTCGAGATGTTCTCGTACGCCGGCAACCACCACGTCTCGGGCGATGCCTGGGGCTGGGTGATCGGCACCCTGCTCATCGGCGCCCTCGGCCTCGGTGCGCTCCGTGGCCTTTCCATGCGCGTCTGGGCGGGCGACGGGTGGGTGCTGCGCCAGGGCAACGCGCTCACCATGGGCCTGTGGTTGGTGTCGATCCTGGTGCACTTCCTGGGCGACGCCGGCGGCGACCACGCGGGTGCGGCCGGCCTCGAGGGTGCGAGCTTCCTCTTGTACCTGGGACTGACCCTCGCCGTGCAGTACTACATCGTCTACCGCCGGGCGCTGCCGCTGTGGGCGGAGCTCGGGCCCAATGCCGGCCGCCCGTTGCAGGTCCACTTCACCCAGGGTCCCGGCACGTTCTTCGCAACCTTCCGTTCACCCGCGGGCGCCGGCGCGCCGGGCGCTCCTGGCAGCGGTGGCTGGGGAGCGCCGGGCTGGGGAGCACCAGGCGCGGCGCAGCAGGGCGACTCGACGATCATCGACGCCGAGGTGGTCGAGGACGACGACGGCGACGGCACCAGCCCTCCCGAGCTGTCGGCACCGCACTGATCGTTCCGTACACTCGGCGTCCGTGACCACGGCGCCCCGCAGCTTTAGCCAGCGGCCCTACGTCGGCCCTCCCGGCTCGACCGAGCTCTTCTTGGTGCGCCACGGCGCGTCCGCCGACTCGGTCGAAGGCGAGACGTTCGAGCTCGTCGAGGGACAGGGTGATCCCCCGCTCTCTGAAATCGGACGGCACCAGGCCGAGCTGGTCGCACTGCGTCTGGCCAACGAGCCCTTCGACGGGCTGTACGTCAGCACCTTGCGGCGGACGGCCCAGACCGCGGCGCCGTTGGTCGCCCGCAGCGGCCTGACCCCGGTGGTGGACGCCGACCTGCGCGAAGTGTTCCTCGGCGAGTGGGAGGGCGGGCTCCTGCGCCAGAAGGCCACGGATCAGGATCCGCTCCTCGACCAGGTCTGGAAGGAGCAGCGCTGGGACGTGATCCCGGGCGCGGAATCGCGCGAGGTCTTCGGGGGCCGCCTGCGCCGCGCCGTCGAGCGCATCACGGCGGCGCACCCCGGCGGCCGTGTCGTCGTCTTCAGCCACGGAGCGGCCATCGGCGAGCTGCTGGCGCAGGCGAGCGGGTCGAAACCCTTTGCGTTCTTGAACGCGGACAACGCCTCGATCTCGCGCATCGTCGTCGCGCCCGAGCGCTGGGTCGTGCGCGGCTACAACGACACCGCGCACCTCGCAGGCTGAGACTCGTGGCCCGCGTCGTCCTCGTCCACGGGGCCTTCAACGAGCTGTGGGGGCCGAACGAGCTCAAGGCGCGCTGGCTGCCTGCCGTGCGCGACGGGTTGTGGCACCACGGCGTGGATCTGGCCGAAGAAGACCTGTCGGTGTGCTTTTACGGTGACCTCTTCCGCCGTCATCCCGGCAGCGACGCGGACCGCCAGCTCGAGCAGTCGCGCGCCGGTGTCGCCGAGGCCCTGTCCTCGCTCGACGGCGGTGCCGACGCCGTGGCCGCGCTGAGCGAGATGGTGGGGGAAGCAGCCTTCGACCGGACGGTCGACATGGTCACGATGATGACGACCGAGCCCGACTTGCGCCAGCGCCTGCAGGCCCGGCTCGAGCCCGAGGTGACGGCGGAGACCCGGGTCCTGGTGGCCCACTCGCTGGGCACCGTGGTGTCCTACAACGCGCTGGCCGCGCACCCCGAGTGGCCGGTCCACACCTTCATCACCCTCGGCTCACCCTTGGCCGTGCCCATGGTCTACGGCTCGCTCGACCAGGCTCCGGTCGACGGCACCGGCGCGTGGCCGGGCTCGGTGGCGCGGTGGGTGAACGTGCGCGCCGCGCGCGACAAGGCCTGCGCGGACTCACTGACCTCGCACTTCGGCCCACGGGTCGAGGAGGTGGTCGTCGACAACGGGCACCGGGCCCACGCACCGGAGCCGTACCTCAACGCGGCGGCGACCGGTGCGGCGATCGCCGCCGCGCTCCGCGCCTGATCGCCCGGGGAGGCGACACCCCACGTCCTTTCGGCCACACTGCGATGGTGGCTGCCCGCCGGAAGCGCCGACGCAAGCCGAAGCAGAAGCTGCCGCCGGTGCCCGACTACGTCCGTTACACGGGCGGTGGCAGGCGCTACTGGCGCCTCGGGGGACCGCTCACGCGCGACCACGAGGCCGAGGCCAAGGCGGCGCAGCGCCGGCGCCCGCCCGGGCGGATCGGCCGCTTCGTCTTGCGCGTGCTGGGGGGCGACACACCGTCACCGCCTCCATGAGTGATCCGCCCGGGGGCCCGGTCCCCTTCCCTGCGACTGGGCTGCCCGCTGCTCAGGCGCGGACGATGCCGTCGGACGCCGTGCCGGGCTGCGGCCGCCGGATCTCGGTGATGACGCTCGGCTTCGCCGCCGCGTGGAGCGCGGACTCGATCACCTCAGTGATCTCCGAGCCGACGAGCTCGTCGCGCTCGAGCAGCGCGTCGCGCAGCGCCTCGACCACTTCGGGATGCTGGGCCACGATCGCCTTGGCGGCGTCGCACGAGCCCATGAGGAGCGCGTCGAGCTCGGCCCGCGCGTCCTTGTCCCCGAGCACCTTGTCCACCAGGCTGCCCTCGAGGTAGCCGTTGCCGGCCGCCGCCACCGAGATGAGCGAGTTGCCCATCCCGCAGGCGCCGATCATCTGGGCCCCCATGGCGGTCGCGGCAGCGAGGTCCGACGCCGGCCCCGTCGAGACCTCGTCGAACCACTGCTCCTCGGCCACCATGCCACCCATCGCGATCTGCAACAGCGCGTGCAGCTCCTCGCTGCTCTTGGTGAACCGCTCCTCCACGTCCGAGTGCTGCAGCAAGCCGAGCGAGTCCCGCCGCTTGACGATGGAGAGCACGTCGAGCTGGCGGGTCTGGCCGACGAAATACGCCACCGCCGCGTGCCCGGCCTCGTGGGTGGCCACGCGTTCACGCTCGTCGGGCGTGTAGATGGTTTCGTCGGTCACGCCGAGCTCGACGAGCATCTTCGCCTCGGCAACGTCCGACATGGTCATGGCGGAGCGCCCGTGCGTCAGGGCGATGACGAGCGCCTCGTCCATGAGCCGCTCGAGCGCAGCGGGCGAGTAGCCGAACGTCATGCCGGCCACGATGTCGACGGCGCCGTGCTCGTCGAGGTCCGGCGCGTGCGCTTTCTTGCCGAGGTAGTAGGCGACGATGTCGGCCCGGGCCCGCCGGCCGGGAAGGCCGAAGTAGATGCTGCGGTCGAAGCGGCCGGGCCTGATCAAGGCGGGGTCGAGGTCGTCCTTGCGGTTGGTGGCACCCACCACCAGCACGTTCGCCGGCGGGACGGTCGGCTTGCGGAGCTTGCCGCCGTCGGGGAGATAGCGGTTCAGCAGATCGATCCATGCGGAGGCGAAGCGCTGGCCGCGCGTCGGCGTGTCGAAGGACTGCAGCTGCACGAGCAACTCGTTGACGACGCCGGTCACGCCTTCGGTGACGCCGCTCCCGCTCATGCCGCGCCGTGACGCACCGATGGCGTCGATCTCCTCGATGAAGCCGATCGCACCACCCTCCCTGCGCGCGTGCTTGCGCAGTTGCTTGAAGAAGGAGCGGATCTTGCGGTTCGTCTGGCCGTAGTACATCGACTGGAACGCCGAGGCCGAGACGAAGAGGAAAGGGACGTTTGCCTCCTTGGCCATCGCCTTGGCCACGAAGGTCTTGCCCGTGCCGGGCGGGCCCTCGAAGAGCACGCCCCGCCGGGCGGAGCCGCCCATCGTGTCCCGGAAGGTCTGGTGCGCGAGGAAGAGGTTGATGGAGCGCACCACTTCGGCTTTGATCGGATCGATCCCGACCAGGTCTTCGAGGCCGACCGCGGTCTCTCCCGGGCGAATGAGGGTGTGCGGCGACCGGCCCGCGCCGATGAGCGGCGCCAGCATGACGACGCCGAGCATGAGGCAGATGAGGATGATCGGCAGGGCTCCAGCGAGCCAGTGCGGCAGGTGCACGGCGGGAAAGATGCTGTGGTGGGTGACGCGGCGGATGACGACCCACCCGAGCACCAGTGCGCTGACGGCGACGAGACGGCGCAGGCGGGCGATCCGCCGTCGTTCTCGTGCGTAGGCGACGTCCGCATTCACCAGGATCGAGTCGCCCACGATCCCGCTCATCGTCTCGTTCAGGCGCGGCGTCGGGCCCGCGAGGGCGCGCTTGGAACGGGTGGGCTGGGCGCTGCTGACCTCGATCCTCGGTTGGAGGCTGGGGTGCGAGCCGCCTGACCCGGGTCGCGTGGGGCCGGGCACCGCATCGGCGGGTCGACTCATGACCAGACTCCGTTCCTCCCCCGTGGACGTTTCCAATCTAGAGAATCTCATGGGGACTTTGCCCTTGCGAAGTGACGAAAGTCATAAATGACGCTGCTCGTCGGGGTGGGAGCGGCAACGGTGTTCGTCCGTTGTGATCGTTGTTCGTCCGTTGTGTTTCGAGGCGGTCGCGAGGGCTCACCCGGAGGCGAAGCGCCGGGTGAGCCCTGTCGACCCGCAGGCACCGGGCAGCGTGCCAGGCGCTTTGGCGACCAGGGATGGGGCGGGGTTGAATGTGACGGGCCGTCAGATCCGCCGGCCGCCAGAGCTGGGAGTACACATGGCCGAGACCACGACCCGCGACGAGCACCAACTCCTGATCGGGGGCAAATGGGTCGATGCCTCCGAGGGGACCTACGAGATCGTCAACCCCGCCACCGAGGAGGTCGTCGGGCGAGCGCCCAACGCGAGCGCGGAAGACGCATTGGCCGCCGCGGCGGCGGCCAAGGAGGCCCAGCCTGCGTGGGCGGCCTGGTCGGTCGAGGAGCGCAGTGCCCTGATGCGCGAGGCCGCCGAGGCCATCCGCGCGAAGTTTTCTGAGCTCTTGCCGCTCGTCATCGCCGAGACCGGCGCCACGGCGACCGTGGGCTCGCGCATGCAGGTGCCGGTCGCCGCCGATCGCTTCGAACGCTACGCGCGCGACCCGCGCGTGGTGCTCCAGACCCCATTGCTGCCGCAGCCGGCCCAGGCGACGCCCCTGGCACCGGGCGGGATCATCGGCGGGATGGTCAACCGCCAGCCGCTCGGCGTGGTCGCATGCGTCACCTCGTACAACTTCCCGATGGTGAACATGGCGGGCAAGGTTGCGCCGGCGCTCGCCGCGGGCAACACGGTGGTCGTCAAGCCGGCCCCCCAGGACCCGCTCGCCATCGTGGAGCTCGTGCGCATCCTCAACGACGCCGGCTTCCCGCCCGGCGTCGTGAACCTGGTCAACGGGAACACGCCCGCGTCGTCGGCTGCGCTGGTCGACGCGGACGACGTGGACTGCGTGAGCTTCACCGGATCGACGCAGGTTGGCGTGACTATCGCCGAGAAGGCGGCGCGCCGGATGAAGCGCACCCTGCTCGAGCTGGGCGGCAAGGGTGCCTGTGTGGTCTTCGAGGACGCCGATGTCAAGGGTGCCGTCGGCTGCATCGGGTCGACCTGGTCCTTCCATTCGGGGCAGATCTGCACTGCGCCGACCCGGGCAGTGGTGCACCGCAGCGTGTTCGACCAGGTGCGCGAGGGTCTCGTCCAGATGGCCGGCTTCCTCAAGGTCGGCGACCCCACGGACACCTCGACGATCATCGGGCCGGTGATCTCCGCTGCACAGCGCTCACGGATCGAGGCGCACATCCAGACCGCGAAGGACGACGGTGGCGAGATCGTGATCGGCGGAGAGCGGCCGGCCGATCTGCCTACGGGCTTCTACGTCGCACCGACCCTGATCACGGGTGACAACACGATGCGGGTCGCCCGGGAGGAGATCTTCGGTCCGGTCATCACGATGATCCCCTTCGACGACGAGGATGAGGGGATCGCTATCGCCAACGATTCGGACTTCGGGCTCTACGACTACGTGTTCTCGAAGGACGGCGCCCGCGCCCTCCGTGTGGCGAAGCGACTCCAGGCAGGCCATGTCGGCATCAACACCGCGCAGCGCAACCACGACGCGCCGTTCGGTGGGTTCAAGATGTCGGGGATCGGCCGGGACGGTGGCGACTACGGGCTGCTGGCGTACACCGAGCCCCAAGCGATCATCTGGAGCAGCTGACCCGGCCCCGCCGAGGCAGTACCTCCGCCTCGATCACAACTTTCCGAGACTCCGGGGGTATTTCGGAAAGATATCGCCCGATCTTTCGTCAACTCGTGGGCGGTCTCAGGGGATCACCGCAATTAGCTCCACGTCTCACCACGCTGGTGGGACCCGAGCAGGAGGATTGCGGTGGCCAAGGGTTTCAAGTGGCTGAGCGCCGAGGAACGACGCGAGATTCGGCGCCTCGACAAGGCGGGGCATTCGTTGAACGAGATCGCCCGCAGGCTCGGCCGGAGCCGCCCGAGCGTGAAGACGGCCCTCGACCAGGGCCCGCGCACCCTC
>Ga0335072_10009039_pt1 | contig 14416 bp, 9 predicted proteins | sample Lox_Sample_21_FD_206725 | JGI IMG/M metagenome (GOLD analysis project Ga0335072, IMG submission 206725) | Soil microbial communities from Loxahatchee National Wildlife Refuge, Florida, United States - Lox_Sample_2.1 | ecosystem: Environmental > Terrestrial > Soil > Wetlands | place: USA: Florida... | reverse complement strand
TCGTCGCCACCATCTTCTTACGTACCTACCTGACGTGTATAGACTGTTGCCTGGAAATGCATAAGATGTACAGTAAAGTCCCTAAAAAAGGGCGAAGGGGTGTACTATACCTGTTCTGGCTGACAGATAGCCAAAAGTCGTGACTTCAAATAAGATGAATATCGATCCGGACCTCCTCGATAACGCACCTCAGCAGTCCCATAGGCACTGATACGCTTCTCGACCATGATTTAGTGCCAGATGGGCCTCCCTGTCTCTAGTAGGGACCCTGCCGAACAGCAGATACACCATATTAATGGCTCACTCCGCCATCATTCGCTTCCTCCGCCTCCTTCGACGCCGTCTTGTTCTATCTTTTCGCTCTTACCCGTAGCTTCGTGTTATCTCTCCGCGGCGTCCACGTCGCCTGAAGCATTCCCCCCATTGGAACCGCTCCGCCAGATCGAACCCTTAGCCGTCAACTCTATTCGTAGAGGCTGTAGTCATTGGACAGGCCCTCATGCAACTCAACTCCCGGCCCCGGAAGTGTCAATCCGTTCGCCTTGATGACAGTTCGAAGGTGAGAGAAGTTTACCGGGACCCTGGCTACTGATGCTAGAGTATGTGCTAGGCTCACGAGAGTTTTGATCTGCGCTGCTTAGCGACCCTGAAGAGATGAAACCTTTGTTAACATACCTGTTGACCGTTGGAAGCCACGGCGATCAAACGGCTCAGTTCCGTGGCGGAGGGCGGCGTTTGAGGGGTTATAGCGACGACAGCCCGCTTGTGTAGGTGAGGACTGCAATGTAGAGCCGAGAAACGAGCTGGAAGTTGGAACAGAAGCGTGCATGTGGAAGACAATCCTGGGGTGGGTTCAGATAATTGAGAGAAGGTTGTGTGAGAAAGTTATGTGGCCGATTGGCGTGCTGCAGTAAGGAAGAGGCGAGCAGGAAGTAGGAAGGCCCGTCCGTATTTGTAGTTGAAGCGGTCCATGCAATATGCTGCACAGGCAGCCGTCTTCGAAAGACCGGGCGCGTAAGTCGTGGGAAGCCATTTTGGGCTTGCGATACTGCACAAGCCATGAAAAAGCGGCTCACGGTCACGTGGTCTACGTGGTGCAAGAGGTGCCGTTTTTGGGCTACCCTTTGACGCCCTTTTTGATACCTCTTGTCCAGGAAATGAGCGTTGTGTTGTAGTATGCTTTTGGTATCACCCACGTCGTTTCCGCTACCGCCTTCTGCGGTCCCTGTAATACAGCCTGCCATATTTCAGATATGTCATCCTCTTCAAAATCGTTCAACTAGATAATTATCAGACTCGCACCTTGTATCGGTCTACAATGTTAAAACTGACGGTATCTGCGGCTATCTGGCGAAAGGGTTTCCAGGATGGCCTGGAAACTTACATATGCAATTCACATGCCCATATTGCGGAGATCATCAAGATCTTGCCATTACATCCTGTAGGCCGGACGACATTCATAATTAACGCGGATGAATATTACGATATGAGAGATGCCATCGTTATCCCAACCCCGACGTCTTGATATTCACGACGGGAAAGTTGGGCGTTGGGGAGAACTTGACAGGTGGAAATTGGCTCGTCTTGTTTGAACCTCCGAACTCGGTTACCACGTGGAAGCAAGCCGCCGCTCGAAATGTGCGGCTCGGTATGACTGAGCCGACACATCTGTTCCAGTTCGAGACAGACGCGCCGTATGAGAGGTTGATGCTGGACAGGCTGGCGAGCCGAGAGACCAGCCAGCAGATGGTCAAGGCTGTGCTGGGCGAAGATATTTTGAGAGAACTTGGGATGTTATCCAAGCAGTCTGCTCGAGCAGCAGGGGAGTCGGAAGAGTCGGAGAGTCAACACGAGGCAGCGGAGAGAGCAGGCACATCAAATCTAAACCCAGGACGCAGGGCAGTTCGCATAGACGTATCACCGAATACTTCACATCTTCGTCGGAATTCAATGGCCGCAGGTGCGCAGCGGACGCCGACAAAGGCAATGACGCCCATGGAGGAATTTCTGGATCGTACAGAAGACTTTCTGGCCGGCCGTACCGAGGAAGGTCTTGACTGAAGCAATACACCCGCTTCGTGGTATGTACTCGTTACCGACCTAGCTTCAAGAGTCCTAGCTGCATAGTGCAGCTATTTTATGAACCCGGCTGGGGATCACAGGTACTTTGTGTTTGTTCTTTGGAACGGCCTCATGTCGGGCTGTAACATTCGTATGTAATACATTGGTCTGCCGAACTGAACCAGTCGATGCATCTTAAGCCAAGTCGCTCCCCAGTGGACAGACTCAGAGCTACGCATTAGAGACTGAATCGGCAATACGGTCCCGGCAGATGGTGCGAAGCAGCCACGTGGGCATAGACCCAGCGGCAGCCGTCCCCTCGCTCAGAATTTGGACGAAGTGGAGCACCCACTTCCCTTTGTCGCAGCTATCTTGGTTTCCCAGTGAGGCTGACAACCGTGAATCCGAGCCTGTATGAGCCTCGAAAGGCGCTCTGATGATCAACATTTGACCGCAAGGTCAAGCGATCATGTCGTCTACTGTTGACCACCTCAATATGCCCGTTGCCGCCAAATTCAGCTGTGTCTACTTATCCTGCTTCTTGGTATTGATATCGGTGTGCTGTTCAGTTATGAATTAACCACCTTCATTTTAATTGTGACGATGCTAGACCTGCCGGCCTGAATATGCGTGTTGATGAGTGTTCATGCCTGCTTCCCGCAACAGTCATGATTCCTTAAAGAGATTCTCTCGGACTCGATACTGGGTGAAATGGTGATTGATACGCATAGCGAGAAACGAGACATCAAAAAGAAGCAGAAGAACGTGTTTCGCCAAAGTATACTATACGCTGAGAACATCAGCCAGTCTGATATACTCTTAGAAATTCTGCTGTTAAGTCATAATCTCCATTCCTTCTAACCCGGAGAACATGCTTCTACGCAACACTGTTGACAAGGTAGACTTTCACTTTTTAAATCTCCGCCATCTTTTGCGTTAAACTTTCCCAGTCGGGCCTGGTACAACAGGATTGGCCCTCTTAGTAGCCTCTTTGCCATTTCCCAGATCTAGCGTCTTTATGTTGTTCATGACTATCATCGTTGAGGGATGTTCTGGCCCTAATGAGTTTTGCAACCCCAGTAATGCACGCTGGTACATCTGCTCAGCCTCAGCCAGCTTGCTTTGGTTACGATACAGGCTCCCGAGATTGCTGACGGTGTTGAGGATCGAGGTGTGGTCGGGTCCTAGTGCCTTCTCCTTCCCGACCAGCGCCCGCACGTACATCTGCTCAGCCTCAGCCAGCTTACCTTGGTCACGATACAAGGTCCCGAGATTGTTAACGGTGGAGAGGGTCGAGGTGTGGTCAGGTCCTAGCGCCTTCTCGTACCCGGCCAGCGCCCGTACGTAGATCTGCTCAGCCTCAGCCAGTTTGCCTTGGTCACCATACAGTACCCCGAGATCGTTGACGGTGGAGAGGGTCGAGGTGTGGTTAAGTCCTAGCGCTTTCTCCTTCCCGGCCAGTGCCCGCACGAGCATCTTCTCAGCCTCGGCCAGCTTGCCTTGGTCACGATACAGGGCCCCAAGATTGTGGACGGTGTCGAGGGTCGAGGTGTGGTCAGGTCCTAGCGTCTTCTCGTAGCCGGCCAGCGCCCGCACGAACATCTGCTCCGCCTCAGCCAGCTTGTCTTGGTCACGAAACAGCAGTCCGAGATTGTTGACCATCGAGAAGGTCGAGGCGTGGTCAGGTCCTAGCGCCTTCTCGTGGCCGGCCAGCGCCCGCACGTACATCTGCTCAGCCTCAGACAGCTTGCCTTGGAGATGATACAGGCCCCCGAGATTGTTGACAGTGACGAGGGTCGAGGTGTGGTCAGGTCCTAGCGCCTTCTCCTTCCCTGTCAGCGCCCGCACGAACATCTGCTCAGCCTCAGCTAGCTTGCCTTGGTCACCATATAGGCCCCCAAGATCGTTGACGGTGTCGAGGGTCGAGGTGTGGTCAGGTCCTAGCGCCTTCTCGTACCCAGCCAGCGTCCGCACGAACATCTTCTCAGCATCAGCCAGCTTGCCTTGGTCACTATACAGCAGCCCGAGACCGCGGACGGTACGAAGGGTCGAGGTGTGGTCAGGCCCTAGTGCCTTCTCGCACCCGGCCAGCGTCCGCACGAACATCTGCTCAGTCTCAGCTAGCTTGCCTTGGAGACGATACAGCAGTCCGAGATTGATGACGGTGTCGAGGGTCGAGGTGTGGTCAGGTCCTAGCGCCTTCTCGTAGCCGGCCAGCGCCCGCACGTACATCTGCTCAGCCTCAGACAGCTTGCCTTGGTCACGATACAGGGCCCCGAGATTGTTGACGGTGGAGAGGGTCGAGGTGTGGTCAGGCCCTAGCGCTTTTTCCTTCCCTGTCAGCGCCCGCACGAACATCTGCTCAGCCTCGGCCAGCTTGCCTTGGTCACAATACAGGCCCCCCAGATTGTTGACGGTGTCGAGGGTCGAGGTGTGGTCAGGTCCTCGCGCCTTCTCCTTCCCGGCCAGTGCCCGCTCAAACATCTGCTCGGCCTTAGCCAGCTTGCCTTGTTCACGATACAGGCCCCCGAGATTATTGACGATGGAGAGGGTCGAGATGTGGTTAGGTCCTAGCGCCTTCTCATACCCGGCCAGCGCCCGCACGTACATCTGCTCCGCCTCGGCCAGCTTACCTTGTTTACGATACAGGACCCCGAGACTGTTGGCGTTGTTGAGGACCGAGGTGTGGTTAGGTCCTAGCGCCTTCTCGTACGCGCCCAGCACGCGTAGGTACATTCGTTCTGCCGCCTTATACTGGATTTGCTGATAGAGCAGTTGCCCGACGACCTGGGCCCTACTAAGTTCGCTCTGTAGCCACTCCTGCTGACTTCCTGCTCGCTGAAAACGTTCATGCACTAGTCGCACCGCATGAGGGGTGAGTCGACGGTATCTCAGAGCAGAAAAATTGTCCCAATCTTCCAGAAGAACATGGCCAGCCACACAGCCGAACGCTAACCAGTATTGACTGGTATCGATATCACGATTGAGGCCGTGCAGAGTCCAATCATGAACGCACACGTGAAGGCCGTACGATCCCATCTGATGGTGGCCCTCGACCAGGCAGTACCCCGTCAGCGTTGTCATGGCTTGCTCGAACAAAAATTCGTCCTCGGTTAAGTCGGCAAACCACTGTGGTCGGTCTGTGCCTGGGTCAACCCGAAGAAGATCATACCAGATATCCTGATGATCCAAGTACGCCAGAAAAGCCAGGAGCTTAGCCGCTTGGGGCATTTGTTGTTCGATGTGGACCAACGAAATATTCCACGTAGTGTATAGAGTCCGGGTTCGGTAGTCCGGAAGTTCGCGTGCGGGTCCGGGAGTCACTTGCCACTTGGCTTCATATTGTTGTAAATACTTGGAAAAGCTGACCGAGGATTGCTTGAGAAAGGCACCCGCGGTGGCCAATGCCAGCGGAAAACCGTCCAGCCTACGTGCCAATTGAAGAGCTCCAGGGTCTGTTGATCTATCGTCAGCTTTTCACATCGTGGTGAGGGAATTGTTCGTTACCTGATGAGACATCTGGCCGTCCGGACCGCGTAGCCAGAATGTTGAGACTCTCCTCGTCATTGGTCATTGGCTGGACTTTGATTTGATATCCATTCACACGATCTGGCTGCCGAGTCGTGATGATAATAGAACCATGTGTTACGAAAGGGTAATACTGTTCGATCTGGTATTGGTTGGGTTCGTCGTAGTTGTCGAATATGAGTAACCAGCGAGAATTTTCCAGGTTAGACAGCCAGAGGGAGATTTGGACCCATAACTGATCGTCATTTAACGGGTCAATAGTCTCGCCGGGTAAGATTTGTGGAGCTAGCCGTCGTAGGCTTGTTCTTAACGCAGACTCGGATGTCGCGTTCACCCAGAAAACGGATGAGTAGGAGATGTGATGTCGTTTGGCAAAGCGAATTGCCATTTGAGTCTTACCAATACCGCCCATACCGCCTAACACCAGCACTTTTCGGTCCGAAGAGTTTGAGTCAGATAAGAGTATGATTTTCATCTGTTCGAGTTCATTATCACGACCGATAAAAAGGTGATCACCCATGTCCGGAGCATCCAAAAGATTCAAGCCGCGGTCGTACTCTAATGAACGAATTAGCATTTAAGAAGACAAATAACGGCCTTGACGATCCGATGTTCGAATGTGACATATCAAATTGGGGGATGGGATAATGCAATGAGTCAAGAGGTTCTTGGTGTACTCACTCGGAATCTGGACCACATCAGTAGCAGGAGACACATTGGCTACGTCCTTTGGTGGTATGACGGACAACAACTCCTTCATGTATGCGGCAGCAGTGGCGGCAGCATATGGCTGCCACCTCTTGTTTTTGTGCGAGTCGGCGTAGTCACAGATACCTCGAATGACCAGGCAGGGGAATGACTCCATTAAGCCGGCGGCCTCCATTTCCACGCAGATGATCTTTAATTCTCGCCGCAACTCCTCTCGCACTTCAGCATCCTTGACCACCATATTGGCTGATCCAATCGTACCATAGTGGAATTTGGGATTCTGATTACGGCGATCATCCCTTTCGACGACCCGTTGCTCATCGCAATTGTGGCAATTCCGACCACTGCGGTGAGGATAGTCGGCTTGGAACAGCTGATCCTGTTGGGCACCCGGGTGGGAGTATTCCTCCATCGCGGGAAACTGTCGCAGCATGTCAGACAGATATTGTGGAACCCGGGAGCCCTTGACTCGATGGTCAGCCGCCAGCGTTTCCACACTCGCCCGTAGGAGTAGGGGAGGTTTAGCCAACACTCCGGTTCGTTCGAAGCCACCGCCTGTCGAATACTTGCCCAAATCATACTGGACAACTCCACCGAAGCTGGCAGTTGGCTTGCTGACCACCACATCTCCCAATCGAATATCATTGCCATCCTCCTCTTCATCAGGTACTCCGCCACCGATTCCTACTAGCAGCCCGAACCGGATGGAGGGAAAGTCGTTCAAGAGCTGCATCGCCACCGTCGCTGCAGAATTGGTCCCAATCTCAGGCAGGACCGCAATCACAATGTTGTGTCCTCCCATTTCTCCTAACGTATAGCTGTTCTGGTCGCGCTGAGTGGGTAGGTTGGGGTGGGGCTGGTCCAGCATGGCTTTGACGGGCGCCAGTTCCACCCCCATGGGGCAGATGCAGGCCACCGTGTAGTCGCGATGGGAGAGAGGCATGATCGAGCAGAGCCAGCGGGAGTTAACAGGTGGTTCATTGAATCGGTCGCTGCAGTGATAGAGGTATCCGATGGATCAGAGAGAGTCAGGCTGAGGTTCGATCGTGGTGCGGGAATGTCTACTGTGGTGGTGCAGCGAACTGAGGTTTGACTAAGTTAGTCTGATGAATTATATGCAGAAACAGTGCTCAAGCACAGTACGCGGCTTGTTCCGCGAGGTGCTGCTGCATGGTCGGCGAGCGCGCGTAACCGGTTTCGAAGCATCATAGAAGAGAAAGAAAGAGGCTAGAAGGAGAAGTAGGCAGATTGTCAGAACCTGAGTCATCGGGGTTTATGAGTCATATTCAGGTAGAACCCCTGCTGCTGCCTAGCCCACGTTTAGTGTACTTAAGACCAGCTTTCCTCCCTCCATAGATTGAATGGACACACGAGTTCCATTCTCACCTTGACACAGATGTTGGCAGACTATCGCCACGTGACAGATAAAGGTGACTGTCAGTGCCGAGGGATTGAAAGAAGATGCCCATTAGCTCTGTACATACCACTATTATCGAGCTGGTATGCGACTGTCTCAACGATCTGAACGAAGTACTCCCTCCGTCCAGCGAAGGTCACAAAATAGGTTCATGCCCGAGAAAATGGTCCAATAAGTGGCTCTGCGACCGATAGTAGCAACTCAATGGATAAGTCATTCCAATTTTGAGCCCAAGAAACGTCGTTTGCCAGGGCTAGGAACAATGTATTAGGGTGCTTAGATAGGCAGGGTTGAATCATCAATGTTACAATCTGAGGCTTGGCAACACGCCATAGAGGTCACGTGCCAAGCGATGGCTCAGGAGGCCCTCGCGCCGAGAACAGAGAGCCATCAGAGCCACATGAGCCACGCCAAGAGTGCTCAGGAGGCCCTCGCGCCGAGAACAGAGAGCCATCAGAGCCACATGAGCCACGCCAAGAGTCTGGTGTATATAGGAACACCCATGGAGCAGCCCCAGGGACTCTCCATGGTCAACTCAAGAGTATCGACTCAATAGATTGTTACACCCCATCTATAGTTACACTGCTATACCCACATTACGTGCCCCCTACTCCTTCGACACAGGACTGAATAGTCTGACGACCCCTCTTAGCTGTGCACCCCGGCTAAGCGAGCCTAGCAGGCCCGTAACACTTTGACCATCCGTACTCTAACGTATAGAAGGAGACCGAGCACGAAGCGCCATGTCCGCCTCAGCAAAAGGGAAGGGCAGAGACACCAGCCCGACGGGAAGTATGGTCACCTCGACTACGGAGGCAGGGGTGACCAAAGAGGCTTACCCCAAAGTTGCCGAACCTGACCTGTTCTATGGGGACAGGAAGAAGTTTAAGGCATACTGTACGCAAACACGCCTATATATATGGGCAGACATGAGGAAAACATTAAAGAACAGAAGCCTGAAAACACAGACGGAGTGCATCCTCTGGGCCGCCTCCTACTTGAGGGGAGACGCCTACGCCAGGTTTGAACCCTACATGACCCACTATTTGGATAAGGGAGGACTGCTGGCGTGCTCCCCGGAAGTCAAGAAGGTAATGGAAGGGATGGATGGGTACATCGCCTTCCTCACACAATCCTACGGGGACTTCGACGAAGCACGCACGGCAGAGATGCGGCTACTGGAAACAGCACAGACTGCGTCGGTACCAGAGTACCTGACGCGGTTTACCCAATACGCGTCGAGGGTCACATGGGATGACCGCGCAAAAATGGCACAGTTCTACAAGGGACTAAAAGCCAACATCAAAGACGCCATGGCCATACAAGAATTCCCAACCACATGGGACGCCCTCATCCAGGTGGCAACACGCCTGGACGACAATTTTAGGCGTCGCACTCAGGAAAAGGGAGGAGTGGTATCCCAAAATCGGTTTAAGATGGGAGGCGGGAGGGCAAAAACCCGCCACCCTGACGAAATGGATTGGGAGGCTAGCGCGGCGGTGCACAAGAAACGCCCCAACCGTGGAAATCGACAACCCAAGAAAAGAGGGAGGTGCTACAACTGCGGCAAGGAAGGGCACTTTGCACGGGATTGCCAACAGCCACCAAACCGTAAGGCGGCCCAAGCCGACATCAAGGAAGAAGGGACCAGCAAAACCAAGAAAGGGAAGAAGAAGGCAGCACATGCATCGATATCTTGGACAGCATGCACAGACGATGCCTGCCAAATCCACCTCTCCGAAAAAGATGGCTCAGGCCACTGGCCGCGAGGGCGGTCACCAGACAAGGTGGCGTTCGGCATGCTCCGAACAGGGCAAGTGCCAGAGGACGAGAACCCCCCCTTGTACGAAGTAGGGGAACCCAGCAACTCCCAGGCAACGAGCGCGGCCAGGACTCCAACCCCGGCGGCGGCAACAGAAGGAGGACAACCCCCACAGTACGAATTATGCGCCAACCCCATGCATCATGAGCTTTTTCGAACAATTCGACGCCTGCAGGGTCAGCTAGAAGAAGCACACGAAACAAACACCAATCTGACGGCTGCGTTGATAGCCGAAAGCGCAGACGGGGATGGCCGCATGCAGAGATTGATGGGGCGGGTGGAAGACCTGGCGACGACACTGGAAGGAGCCCTCGAAGGATTTGAAGCCTCGTGTCCCATATGTGGAGGCGTGAGGATCACCACGGAAACGGCGACCACCCAAACGGAAGCGTCGTCAACACGGAACCATGCTACTCAAACCCGCTGGACCGACCAAGCGGTCTACGACGACAGCGCTTATCATTTTTTACAGGAGTTCCCCCCGGAAGGGGCTCGGTTCCAGACAGATGGCAGTTATATCAGCCCCAGAGGGACACATATCACGCGGGAACTACGCACAGCTGTACGGACCCTCCGGGCGGCCTACCACGAAAGAGAGAACGTCGCAAGGCACGGCGTTCCCCTGAGACCCCTCGAATACGATGTCCAGACGGGAATGCCGATGCGATGGCTCGAACCCCACGAAAGGATAACCCAAATGAACCTGGGACGACCCCCAAGACCCAACAGGGGCAGGGGGCGAGCACGGGGCTACTAGAAGCCCACTGGGAAGCACAAAAAAGCCACATACGATATAACGCCACATCGAAAGGTCACACGCTACCGGACGCACCGCCCACCTATAGCACCTCGCTAGTGGTCAGTGCAAAAATCAATGGACACACAGCCAGGATCCTGATCGATTCCGGCTGTTTGGGGAATTTCCTGTCCCCCGCATTTGCGGAAAGGGCAAGAATTCCCCGGCGAAGAAAACGACGCAGCTATACGCTGTGGACGTTTGACGACCAACCCACGCGGGACAATGGTGGGAAGGTCACGGAGGAAACCACACCCTTAGAAGTCGAAGTACAAAACCATCGAGAGACAATAAGCTTCGACATCACGAAGACCAGCACCTACGACGCCACGTTCGGGTTGCCATGGCTCGAGAAGCATGAGCCAACGATACGCTACAAATCGAAAACGGTCAAGTTCGAGAACTGTGACTGCAATCGTACTGAACGTGTCGAGGTGCAGGAAATATCGCTTAAAGCGATGACAGCATTTCATAAACGAGATCCTGACGCGGTCTATCTTGCAATGATAGAAGTGGGCCCCGAAGGAACAAAGGTTCAAATCCCGAGTGAGTATAAAAACTTCGCGCATCTGTTTGCAGAGGCAAAAGGAAAAGAAGCCTTACCCAAACATCAACCGTGGGACCACGAGATACCCTTGGTTGAAGGGAAGTTTCCAAGCGCTCAACCTATATACTCCCTCTCGGAAAAGGAATTGACAGCGTTACGGGAATATATCGAAACCAATTTGGCAAAAGGTTATATTCGACCTTCGAAATCACCGGCAAGGTACCCCATCCTGTTCGTCCCCAAGAAGGACGGCAAACTCAGGATGTGCGTCGACTATCGAAGACTGAACGAAATCACCGTCAAAAACCGATATACACTCCCACTCATTCAGGAACTTCAAGATCGGGTAAAAGGAGCGAGGTTCTTTACAAAGATGGACATACGCGAAGGATACTACAAAATTCGAATCAAAAAAGGCGAGGAATGGAAAACAGCATGGGGCTCAAGACTAGGACACTATGAGTACCTAGTCATGCCCTTTGGACTTACAAACGCACCAGCCACATTTCAAGCACTGATCAATGATATTCTGCGAGAATACCTTGACAAGTTTGTGGTGGCTTACCTCGACGATATCCTCATATATTCAAAGACCCGCAAGGAACACGTACAGCACGTTACCCTCGTACTAAAGGCCTTGGAGGGCGCAGGGATGAGGATCAATGGTGAAAAATCAACATTCCACGCCACGGAAGTCGAGTTCTTGGGCTTCATCATCACCCGAGACGGGGTCAAGATGGACCCTAAAAAGGTAGAAGCGGTGGTAAACTGGCCACAACCAAAAAACGTGACTGAGGTACAAGAGTTCATGGGATTCGCCAACTTCTATCGGCGATTCATCAAAGGATATTCAGGCGTGGCCACACCGCTTACGAATCTGACCAAGAAAGACAAACCCTTTCTGTGGACGGAAAACGAACAATTCGCATTCGAGGAACTCAAGCGAAGATTTACAGAGGCACCGATATTGGCTATCTTCGACCCGGAACAGCCAATTATCGTGGAAACGGATGCTTCGGATTATGCGATTGGAGCCTGCATCAGCCAAATGGGCAAAGATGGCAGACTACACCCCATCGCATTTTACTCCAGGAAAATGAGCCCAGCGGAGGCTAACTACGACATCCACGACAAGGAATTGCTGGCCATTGTGGCAGCTTTCCAAGAGTGGAGAGTCTACCTGGAAGGATCTAAATACCCAGTCAAGGTATTTACGGACCACAAAAACCTCACTTGGTTCACCACAACCAAGAAGCTAAACCGTCGACAAGTACGATGGGCCGAATTACTGGCATCGTACAATTTCCAGATCCATTACCAAAAGGGAACGGAAAATGGCCGAGCGGACGCGCTCAGCAGACGAAGCGATCATCGAGAAGGACCCATAGCGGAACCGTACTCGATACTTCGACAAAATGACGACGGAACACTGGCCTACAATCATAGGATTCAGGCTAGCTCACTCACCATCAGACACAGCGAGTGGGAAGAGGCTATTAAGAAGGCCTACACGAAAGACACAATGGCACAGCGATTGCTGAATAAGCCGCCCCGAGAATCACGAATTCAGGTCACCGAAGGGGTCATCCTTATGGAAGGGTTGATCTATGTACCACAGTCACTACGTCAGGGAGTCTTTGAGCGTTACCACGACGCTAGAACCATGGGACACCAAGGCATTGACCGCACCTTGGAACGAATTCAGCGAACCTACTACTTCCCTCATATGAGGAAGTACATCGAAGAACGAATCCGAAAATGTGATGCCTGCAATAGGAATAAGGCATCAAGACACAAACCTTATGGAGAAATGTTACCCCCAAAGGCACCAGAGGGCGCCTGGAAAAACATCGCACTCGACTTCATTGTCAAACTGCCCCCATCGCGAGAGCGAGTTACGGGTACAGTTTATGACACAATATTGGTAGTCACGGACAGACTGACCAAATATGCACACTTCATACCTTACAAAGAAGGTGCATCAGCTGAAGATCTCGCATACACTTTCAATAAGTATATAACAGGAAACCATGGAATCCCACAAGAGATCATCAGCGACAGAGACAAACTCTTCACGTCCAAATTCTGGAAGTCACTCACGGACCAACTAGGAATCAATCAGCGGATGTCCACGGCCTATCACCCACAGACAGACGGGCAGACAGAACGTTTGAACCAAACACTCGAACAGTACTTACGGTTCTATGTCAATTACCAGCAAAACAATTGGGTTGAACTCCTACCGGTCGCACAACTAGCTTACAATGGAACAGCGACATCCACAACAGGCATCTCACCCTTCTATGCAAACTACGGGTACAACCCCACGGTGGCATTAGAGGCAAAAAACCTGGAAAGGCTAGCGCAACGAGCGACAGTACAAGTTGACAAGTTGAAGAACCTTCACCGAGAACTATCAAGAGATATCGAATTCCTGGCACAGCGGGCAGCAAGCTACTGCAACAGCAAGAGGCTCGAGAGTCCTCGCCTCAAGGAGGGGGACAAAGTCTACTTGCTGCGACGAAACATCAAAACGACGAGACCGAGCGATAAGTTGGATCACAAAAAATTCGGACCATTCAAAATCAAGAGAAACATCAAGAATGTCAGTTTTGAATTGTGTCTACCCCCAACTATGAAGATCCACCCCGTTTTTCATGTTTCATTGTTGGAACCCGCACACCCCGACACACCAGAAGGACCCGCCCCGGAGCTTGATCCGGAAACGCAGGAAGAAGAGTACGAAGTCGAAAGGATATTGGATGTTCGAATGAATCGACGAAAACTACAGTGGTTAGTGAAATGGGTCGGTTATGGGAACGAACACAATACCTGGGAACCGAAGGAGAACCTCACTAACTGCCGGACGGCACTGGTGACGTTCTACCGAAAGAACCAAACGAAACCTGGGAGAGCCCAGTGGGGCTTGTAGGGCCCGGAGAGGATAAGGCGGGGCCCGAATTGGAAGGCTGGAGGTCACCCATCAGCTCATCCAGCTCCAGGTCCTGAATGTTCTTCTCCTCTCGATCCCTCAGCTCCCGCAGTTTTTTCTGCAAAAGACGTTTCTGCTTGCGGAGCCGGAGCGTCTTGGCCTCCGACGCGAGGATTTGTTCCTCGATCGCTTCTTTTTTCTTCACAGTACGCTCCACTTCCTCGTTGGAAGACGCCAGCTCGCATTGACGCCCGAAGCGAACACACTGTTCGCACCGCTCGTCGGCGGGAGAAAGGACGCAGGCGACACCAAAGGAGATACAGGAGGAACAAGGGCGCATGACCAGAAAGCCGGTACGGAGGAGGGTGTCGGCGCGGTTGTGACGGCGCTGTGTGCTGGTACGAGAGGCAGCAGCGCGAGGCATGATACAAAAGGAAGTTTGGTTTTCGGGACGCAAACCCAGGAGGGGAAGGGCTAGTGTTACAATCTGAGGCTTGGCAACACGCCATAGAGGTCACGTGCCAAGCGATGGCTCAGGAGGCCCTCGCGCCGAGAACAGAGAGCCATCAGAGCCACATGAGCCACGCCAAGAGTGCTCAGGAGGC
>Ga0335072_10009037_pt1 | contig 14418 bp, 15 predicted proteins | sample Lox_Sample_21_FD_206725 | JGI IMG/M metagenome (GOLD analysis project Ga0335072, IMG submission 206725) | Soil microbial communities from Loxahatchee National Wildlife Refuge, Florida, United States - Lox_Sample_2.1 | ecosystem: Environmental > Terrestrial > Soil > Wetlands | place: USA... | reverse complement strand
TTTGGTCAGCGCTGCCAGCGCCGACACTTCCTTGGAGTTGGCGTACTCGGCGACAGTTGCCGTTAGGTTGACGACATGGCCGCCGCCATGGGCCAACATCTCGCTGATCGCACGTTGTGTCATGAAGAAGAAGCCGGTTAAGTTGACCCCCACAACTAGCTCGTAATCCTTGGCGGTGTACTCGGCGAAAGGCTTCGACAAAAACACGCCGGCATTGTTGACGAGCGTGTGCAGCCCTCCAAAGTGGTCGCGAGCAGCCTTCACGATCCGGTCAGCTGTTGCCGGCCGCGTTATGTCGCCTTCTACGACGACGACTCCGGGATCGTCCGGCTGCTCCATTGAGCGGGCATTTGCGACCACGGCCCACCCTAAAGCTCTATAGCCGGCCACTATCCCTGCGCCGATCCCCTGGGAACCCCCGGTGACGACGACTACCTTCTGAGCGTTCGCGTTCATTAGCGGGCTACCTTGCCTCCATGGAGCAGGAGCCTTTCCGGGCTCCTCGTGTGGCCGCCGGCGGGTTGGGCCGAAGCCGCCACCAAGTTCGCGACATCGCACTCAAGGTCGCGCAAGGTGGACCTTGTCGAACCCGTGGGAGCCCCTGGTCTGGTTCACCACCAGGCCCGACAGGACAGCGGGAGACTCCTGCCCACAGCTCGCGACGCGACCGGGCTCGGGGGAGTGACCAGGGAAGCTTACTGGTGTGATTTACGGGCGTAGCGAGCACACTCACAGTTGAGCACGTTTGGTCGTCACCACAAATGAAGGGCCCTGATGATCACGTTCGACCACGTAAGTAAGCGCTATGGCCATGAGGCTCTGGCCGTCGAAGATCTCTCACTGTCGTGCGCCGACGGTGAGATCACGGTCATCGTCGGCCCGTCGGGCTGTGGGAAAACCACCTCGCTGCGGATGATCAACCGCCTCGTCGAGCCCACCTCAGGGGTCATCAGCGTAGATGGCAAGGATGTCCGCGCGTCGGACCCGGCACTGTTGCGGCGCTCCATCGGTTACGTCATCCAGCAGGGAGGGCTGTTCCCTCATCGCACAGTCATGGACAACATCGCAACGGTCCCGCGCTTGCTTGGAGCCTCGCGCGCCAAGGCTCGGGAGCGGGCGGCAGCGCTGCTGGCCCTGGTGGGCTTGCCCGAGCAAATGGCCGCGCGCTACCCGCACCAGCTGTCGGGCGGCCAGCAGCAGAGGGTGGGGGTGGCCCGGGCTCTCGCCGGGGATCCGCCTGTGCTGCTCATGGACGAGGCATTCAGCGCGCTCGACCCTGTCGTGCGCGCCGACTTGCAAAAGGACTTGTTGCAGCTGCAATCGCAGGTGCGCAAGACGATCGTGTTCGTGACCCACGACATCGACGAAGCGGTGAAGATCGGGGACCGGATCGCAGTGATGCAAACCGGCGGGAAGTTGTCCCAGTTTGGCACACCCGAGCAGGTACTCGCTCATCCTGCGAACGGGTTCGTCGCCAACTTCCTCGGGTTTGACAGGGGTATCAGATGGTTGTCGTTGTTCCCTGCCAAATCGCTCGTCCTCCGGGACCCGCCGACGGTTGGGCCGGCTGGCGGGCCGGCCGACGTCAAAGCCGCTTCCTCGGCGGCTGGGACGAATTGGGTGCTCATGCTCGATCCCAAGCGCCGGCCGGTCGGATGGGTCGACGCGAGTACCTTGGACGGCGACGGGGACGGAGCGCTCGACCCGGCGCAAGTGCGGCCGATCGGGCACACTTTTGCCCCGGCGACCGAGTCGCTCCGGGCCGCCCTCGACGCGATGGTCCTGTCGCCCTCGGGGCTCGCCGTGGCCGCCGACAACGACGGCTCGCTCCTCGGGGCCGTCTCGGAGGATGACATCGATAGCGCGATCCGCGACCTCGCAGGCCGGAGTTGAAATGCTCCTCCTCACCCAAACCTTTACCTTTACTTACCACAAGGTCAGCGACTGGCAATGGGTCTTAAACCACATGTCCCTCTTCTGGTCGTTGTCGATTACCCATTTGTACCTGGCGTTGACCTCTGTGGCCATCGGGTTCGTGATAGCGCTGCCGCTCGGGGCTCTCGCCGTGCGTGCCCCCCGGACCTATACGGGGGTCCTGTCAATAACCACAGTCCTTTATTCGCTCCCGTCGTTGGCCGTGTTCGCCTTCTTGGTCGGGGTCACGGGACTGACCGACACGACGGTGATACTGCCCCTTGCCGTGTACGCACTGGCGATATTGGTGAGGAGCGTCGCCGACGGGCTCACCGGTGTACCGGACGACGTCCGGACGGCGGCCACAGCGATGGGCTACCGCCCTCTTCGCCAGCTTTGGAGCGTAGAGTTGCCGGCGGCGATGCCCGTAATAATTGCCGGGCTGCGGGTCGCGACGGTCGCCAGCATCAGCCTCGTGACGGTCGGCTCCCTGATCGGTATCGGCGGCCTCGGCCAGCTGTTCATCGCGGGCGAAAACAGTGACTTCATCACTGAGATCCTCGCCGGCATCGTGATCGTAGCTGCATTGGGGGTGCTGTGCGACGGGCTTTTGACCTTCGGCGGCTACCTGCTGGCACCCTGGGCCAGGCGGTCATAGTGATCGTCGCCTCGAGCGCCTCCATAGGAGGGATCTTTTCCTACCTGACCACCGCAGCCAACTGGAGCGGCCCCTCGGGGTTTCTCCACCGCCTGCTGCAACACGTCGGCTACTCGGGTGTGACTCTCCTGATAGCGGCATGCATCTCCGTCCCCCTGGGCCTTCTTACCGGTCATACCCGCCGGGGCGGCAACCTTCTGACGATCGCCGGCAATGCGAGCCGTGCCCTTCCGACGCTCGGCCTACTGACTATCTTCGCCGTAACGATCGGTGTGGGCATCGACGCCGCCATCATCCCCCTGCTGCTGCTAGCTGTGCCGGCGATCCTGGTCAATACCGACGTGGGCGTCAGGAACGTCAACCCAACATCGGTGGACGCCGCCTACGCGGTCGGCATGACCCCCCTCCAGGTGCTGTGGCACGTCGAGATCCCCATGGCGCTCCCTTTGATCGTCCTGGGGCTCCGCACAGCCGCTCTCCAGGTGGTGTCGACGGCCACCATTGCGGCCTACGTAGGGCTGGGTGGCCTCGGCCGCTACATCATCGACGGTCAGGGCAGCGGCAATTTCGCCGAGCTCGGCGCGGGAGCGGTGGCTGTCGCCAGCTTCGCAATTGTTACCGACCTCACGTTCCGGCTCGCCCAGACACTCGTCGTTTCGCCCGGCCTGCGCGCCCGGACCTCGACCGCCTGACGACGCGCCCGCCGGCGCGACAGCCCTTACAAATAACCATGCACCGAGAGACAAAGGAGCTCATATGCACCGCGTAGGCCCAGTCGTCGCCACAGCCGCAGCTCTGCTGACAATCGGCGCTCACGGCTCTTCATCCCCGAGGCCGGTGTCGACAGCAGCGCCGGCGGCCAACGGCCACCCCGCTGCAGTCCCGGGAATCACAATAGGGTCGGCAAACTTCCCCGAGAGCGACGTGCTCGCCGACATATACGCCGACGCACTCAGCAAGGCCGGGGCCAAAGTAAGCACGAAGCTCGATATCGGGACCCGGGAAATCTATTTCGAAGAGCTGGAAAACGGCGCCCTGAACGTGTTCCCCGAGTACAACGGCGCCCTTCTCGACTACCTCCGCCCCAAGTCCACCGCATCGTCGACGGGAGCTGTCACCAAGGCGCTCGAAGCGGCGTTGCCGGGCGATTTGGAAGCCCTTCAGCCATCGCCGGCGCAGGACAGCGACAGCATCACAGTCACCGCTGCTTACGCTGCGGCACACCACCTCAAGACGATCGAGGACCTGAAGCCCATCGAGAGCCAGGTCACGCTCGGCGCGGCGCCGCAGTTCGCCACCCGCGAGCAGGGGCTGATCGGCCTGAAAGAGCTTTACGGGGTCACAGTGAAGTTCAAGGTGCTCGACCAGTCGGGCCCGCTCGACATCGCTGCGCTCAATGACGGGACTATCCAGGCGGCGGACATCTTTACAACTGACCCGGCAGTCGCCAAGTACCACTTCGTCGCCTTGACGGACCCGCTCCACCTGTTCCCGGCCGAAAATGTGATCCCCATCATCAACAAGAAGGTTGCGACCCCCACGATCGTCAAGACGCTGAACGCTGTTTCGGGAGCGCTCACCACCGACGACTTGGTCCAGCTGGTCGGAGCTGTTGTTAACGACCACGTCGATGCAGGCACGGTCGCTGCCGAGTTTGTCTCGGAGGAGAAGCTCGGGTAACCGTTGAGCGGGAGCCGAGCGCGCCCGGCGCGCTCGGCCCGAGCCCGGAGCATTTTTGGTTCAGGTGAGCGACGCCTGGTAAATGGCCTCGATCGATTGGTCGAGTGTGGCGTCGAAGTCCGCAGGGCTCTGGTTGACGCTCAAGCCCTCGAGGAACGCCCGGGAGAAGCTGGCGATCACCCCGTGGTTACGAGCGAGCAGCTCCACGGCCTCCTTGCGGTCGTACCCACCTGAAAGAGCAAGCACCCGCAGTACGCGGGGGTGGTGGACGAGGTCGGAGTAGAAGTCGGCCTCGTCGGGCAAGCTGAGCTTAATGATCACTTGGTGGTGAGGGTCGAGGTCGTCCAGGTGGTCGAGGAGCCCGGCCCGCAGTAGTTGCTCCGCTTGGGCTTTGCGGGGGCTGTGGATGTCGATTTCGGGCTCGAGGATCGGTACCAACCCGGTGGCCAGGATGTGACCGGCGAGTTGGAAGTTCTGGGCAACGACGGCATCGATGCCCACCGGGTTCGCGTCCTTGATGAACGAGCGCATCTTGGTACCGAAGACCTCCACCGCGATGGCGCTCTCGAGCACTGCGTCGAGCCCCGGCATCGGCTTCATCACCTGGGCGCCATCAGCCTCGGGTTCGAGGCCCTTGTCCACCTTGAGGATGGGTACGATCCCCTTTTCCCGCCACAGGTATTGGGCCGTCTCTTTGCCCTCGACCGTCCTGTCGAGGGTGTCCTGGAACAGGATGGTGCCAAGCACCCTGGCCGAGTCGAAACGGGGGCTTGTCATGATCCGTACCCGCATGGCGTGCACGAGGTCGAACATCTCGATGTCGTTGGAGTAGGCGCTCGGCTCGATGCCGTATGCCGCCAGCATCCTCGGGGTGCTGCCGCCACTTTGGTCGAGGGCAGCTACAAACCCCTGCCCTGTCCCGAAGCGGTCCAGTTGTCCAGTCGTAGGCACGCTCTCAGCGTAAGGCGCCTCTGCAGTTCCAGTCACGTCACACTCCTTTGTTTGGGTTGGGCCGCTGCCCCAGGCTGGAGCGCTGTGCGCGGCTCGAGTACGGGCGCCGCCGGTGCCCGACCAGGAGGAGCCGAGGGCTCCACGGTCGTCCCCCGGGCCCCGCTCAGCAGGTCGCCGGCCTCGTCGAGACTGCCGATCATGGCCGGTTTGCCGGTGCCTTCCACGAACCGGCAGGCGGCCTCGACCTTCGGCCCCATCGAGCCGGGCGGGAAACTTTCGGCGCGCAGGGCTTCGGGTGTCGTGCGCCCGATCGGCCGGGCCGCCGGGGTACCGAAGCCAACCTCGACGTTGGCAACGTCGGTAAGGAGCATGAGGGCATCTGCACCGAGATCGCGGGCGAGGAGGGCCGCGGTCAAGTCCTTGTCGATGACGGCTTCTGCCCCGTGCAACAGCCCGTCGTCGCCCCGGGTGACGGGGATGCCGCCCCCGCCGCAACAGATGACGATCGCGCCCGAACCCACGAGCGCCGTGATCGTCGGGAGCTCGACGACTGCCAGAGGTTGGGGTGACGCAACGACGCGCCGCCACGAGGCCCCGTCGAGGCGCAGCTGCCAACCGCGTAACGCAGCCACCCGGTGACCTTCGTCGTAGCTGTACTGCGGGCCGACGAACTTGGTGGGGTGGTCGAAGGCCGGGTCGTGCGGCGCGACTTCGGTTTGGCCGATCAAGCTGACGACCTGGCGGCCGGGAAGAGCGTTTTGGAAGGCCTGGAGCAGGAAATAGCCGATCATCCCCTGGGTCTGCGCGTCGAGCACGTCGAGAGGGTACGGGTGCGGCAGCGCCGGGTCGGTGGCGCTCTCGTTGGCCAACAGCCCGACCTGCGGCCCGTTGCCGTGGGTCACGACTATTTGGTGGTCGCGCGCCAGCGGGGCGAGGGCGGCGACGGCCGCCTCGACATGCTTCTCCTGGGTGCCGGCAAGCGGGACCTCACCACGCTCGAGGAGCGCGTTGCCACCTACGGCCACAACCAGGCGCACCTCAGTCCCCGATCGTGGCGACCATGACCGCCTTGATCGTGTGGAGCCGGTTTTCCGCTTCGTCGAACACGATAGAGGCAGGTGACTCGAATACCTCTTCGGTGACCTCCAATGCGTCGAGATGGTATTCGGCGCTGATCATCTGGCCGATCTCGGTGCCGGTGTTGTGGAGCGCCGGCAGGCAGTGCATGAACTTGACGTCGGGGGTACCCGTCTCTTTCAGGACTGCCGAGTTGACCTGGTACGGGAGGAGCTCTTCGATCCGGTCCTTCCATTCCGAGCCGGGTTCGCCCATGGAGACCCAGACGTCTGTGTAGAGGAAATCTGCTCCTTTGACACTGCCGGCGACCTCGTCGCCGATGTGGAGCCGAGCACCCGACCGCGCCGCCAAGCCCGACGCGATTTTTTGGACCTCGTCGGAGGGCCAGAGGACCTTGGGCGCAGCGATGCGCACGTCCATGCCGAGGAGCGCGCCTGTGACAAGCAATGAGTTGGCGGTGTTGTTGCGGGCGTCACCGAGGTAGCAGTAAGCGACTTGCTCGAGCGGTTTGGTCGAGTGGTCGCGCATCGTCAGGATGTCGGCCAGCATCTGGGTGGGGTGCCACTTGTCCGTCAGCCCGTTCCACACCGGCACGCCACTGAACTCGGCGAGGGTCTCCACGGATTCCTGGGCGAAACCCCGGAACTCGATGCCGTCGAACATCCTGCCGAGGACCCGGGCCGTGTCTTTGATCGTCTCGCTCGTCCCTATGTGGCTGCCTTGGGGACCGAAGTAGGTGACGTGGGCTCCCTGGTCGTAGGCACCGACCTCGAAGGCGGAGCGAGTGCGCGTCGACTCTTTTTCGAATATGAGGGCGATGTTGCGGCCCGCCATCCGTTGTTGTTCCGTCCCGGTCCGTTTCTCATGACGGAGCACTGCGGCCAAGTCGAGGAGGGACAAGAACTCTTCTTTGGTCAGGTCGACCTCCTTCAGGAGGTTCCGGCCGTGCAAGGAAGAGACGGGCGATAGAGAGCCCGTGCGTGTCGGACTGGTCATGCCGCGTCCCTTTCTACCGGGCAGGTCATGCAGCGGGGGCCGCCCCGGCCGCGGCCAAGTTCGCTGCCGAGGATGTCGATGACCTCGATGCCGTGCTTGCGGAGCATCGTGTTGGTGGCGATGTTGCGTTCGTAGCCCATCACCACACCCGGTGCGACGGCGAGGAAGTTTGTCGCATCGTCCCATTGTTCACGTTCGGCCGCCCGGACGTCTTCGTCGGTAGTAAGCACCGTGACCTCGGGCACCTCGAGGATAACGGCGAGGGTGTCCCAAAAGTCGTGGTCCCGCACGATGGACAGTTCGCCCTCGGCGTTGGCCGGGGTGATCGTCCAGCTGCGGAAGTGGCGATCGAAATAGGGGTAGAGGATGAACGTCGCCGTATCGACCATCGTCATGATGGTGTCGAGGTGCATGAAAGCGTGGCTGTGCGGCATTTCCATCGCGACGACCTTGGTCGCTTGGCCACTTTCGAAAAGGGCGCGCGCAACGGCTTCGACCGCCATCGGCGTCGTGCGCTCTCCCATGCCGATCAGGACAGCCCCGTGCCCGAGGACGTGGACGTCGCCGCCTTCGATGCTGGCCGGTTGGTAATTGATGTCGTCGCCCCCGTAGTAGGTGATGAAGTCTGCGCCGGCGAAGAGGGGATGGTACCGGTAGATGGCGGCCGTATGGAGCGACTCGCGTTGGCGGGCAGGTTTGGCCATCGGGTTGACGGTCACACCGCCGTAGATCCAGCAGGAATTATCTCGCTGGAAAAGGTGATTGGGCAGCGGAGGGACGACGAAGTCGTCGGCTCTCAACATGTCCCACTTCAGGCTGCGGGCGTGCATCGGGTGCAGGTCCGCTTTGAGCACCCCGCCGATAAGGGCTCCGGCCAACGCATTGGCGTCCTGCTCCTCGAAAAGGCTCCGCACGGGATCTACAAGCGACGGCCCGAGGTTTTGCGGTGTGCACAACCGGTCGAGCACGAAGGCCCGCCCGGCAGGAAGGGCAAGGGCCTCGGCCAGCAGTTGGGCGTAGTAATAGACGACGACACCTTTGTCGCGCAACGCTTCGGCGAAGGCGTCGTGCTCCTCTTTGGCTTTGGAAGCCCATAAAACGTCGTCAAAAAGAAGCGATTCGATGTTGTCGGGAGTCAGCCGGGATAACTCCAGGCCGGGCCGGTGGACGATGGCCTGGCGGAGCCTGCCGACCTCGGATCCTACTTTGAATGTCATGGTCTTTCCTCGTTGTGGTTGAGCGGGCGGTTAGGAGGCTGTGGACAGGTCGATGGCGGACGCGTCTTCGGGGTTGTCGACCGGTTGAGGTATCTCGCCGACCCGCTCCCGGTGGGCGTTCAAGAAGGCGTAGAGGATGAGCCCGGCGAGAATTACCACCAAAGCCTGGTAGACGACTTGGTACCCGGACGCAAAGGCAACCCACATGGAAAACAACACGCCGGTCCCAGCGACCAAAAGGTCGCGTGCCAACAACCAGCCGTGGACGTGGCGCCGCCCGGAGACAAGGTAAGTGAGCTGCGCCAGGGCCGAGTAGAAATATGGTATGGCCACGGTCACGACGGTGAGGTCGACCAGGTAGGTGAAGATCGTGAGCCCTGAGCTCGACTCGTAACGCCACAGCATGAGGACCGAGGGCAGGACCGTCCCTACGACGATGCCGAACCAGGCAGTGTCGTTGCGGTCAGCCCAGGCGAAAGGTTTGGGGAAGAGATCATCGTTGGCGATCGCACGGGACGTTTCCGTCACGATGAGCGTCCAGCCGTTTAGCGCACCGAGCCCCGAGACGACGGCAAGAGCGGCAACGAAAGTCCCGGGCCAACTGCCATGGGGGAAGATGGTCTGGAACGCGTTCACAAACGGGGCCCCGTTGTTGAGCAGGGCGTGGTGCGGCACCAGGCCGAACACTGCGGCGGTGACGAGTACGTAGAGCAGGGCGCTCGCAGCGGTCCCGAACACCGAAGCCCGCCCGACGTTTTTGCGTGCGTCCCTTACGCGCTTCGCGGTGACCGCCGCCGCCTCGACGCCGATGAACGAGAAAAGGGCCACTCCGGCAGCGATCCCGATGCCGCTGTAAAAGCTTCCCCCGGAAGCGTTGAACTTACCGAAGTTGGCCGCGCGGACGAAGAACCACCCCACGACCCCGATGAACAGGAGCGGGAGGAACTTGAGCACTACGGTGACATTCTGGAACCACGCCATTTGGCGTACGCCGACGAGGTTGATGATCGCCGGGACCCATAGCCCGAACAGGGCAATGCCCCAGTTCTCCATGCCGCTTACGTGCTTGAAGCTGAAGAGGGAGTCGACGTAGAACACCCAGGACGCGACGATGGCGGCGTTGCCGGCCCACGACGAGATCCAGTAGGACCAGCCTACGAGGTAGCCGGGGAAGTCGCCGAACTCATGGCGCGCGTAGGCGTACAGCCCGCCGTCGCTGTTGGGTACGCGCCTGGTGAGCTGGCCGAACAACACGCCGAGGAGCAGGGCGCCCACAGCGATGGCACCGAGCACGAGCAGTGACATCGTGCCGGCGCCGGCAAGCACGGCCGGCATCGTGAACACCCCGGTGCCTACGATGCTGCCGACGACGAGCCCGCTCGCCGAGGTGAGGCCCAAGGTGCGAGCTTTGAGCTCGTTGCGTGACGACAGTGCCGGCGAACCGTCCAGAGCCGGTCGGGGAGGCGAGCCCGGACCAGGCTGCCCGAGGGGGTGTAACGACGCGGCGGGTCCAGCGATCGCCATTTTGGCTCACCTTTCCGGATCAGTAGTCCGTGACGGCAAATGCCGCCCGGCTCGGGCACCTTCCCCCAAGCTGTCAGCCTTTGCCCGCTAACGACATTTATGGTCGCTCTTTTGCTCTCCGTTCGAGCCTGTTGAATACCCTGGTTGGACCCACAAGGTAAGGCGGTTGCCCGCCGGCCGGCACGGTGCTGTTGCGGGAGTGCTGTTGCGCGAGTGCTGTTGCGCGAGTGCCTTGCTAAGCCTCGTCTTTTTGCTTGCCGGCATGCACGACCACAACGGGTGCGCTCGACATGCGCAGCAGCTCATGGGAAACGCTCCCGAGCACGACGTCGGCTACTTCGCCGCGGCCACGGTTGCCCACAACGACCAGTTCGGCGTCGACACCCTCTGCCAAGCCGGCCAGGTCGGCAGCGATCATCCCCTTGGGCTCGTCCTGGACCATGAGCTCGGCAGTCACCCCACGCTCCCGGGCGACCTCGGCGGCCTCGCGCAGGACGGCGTCCGCCTCTTTGATCGCCTCTTGCGACGGCCCGTTATCCGGATCCTTTTTGAACAGCTCTTCGGCCAGCGGTGAGTAGTGGACGAACAGCACGCGGGCGCCGGTACTGGCTGCCAACGCGACGCCCACCTCTGCCGCACGCGTCGCCGCCGGCGTACCGTCCACTGCGACGACGACAGTCTTCACCACGCGCTCACGATAGCAAGGAGCTAACCGTTCCGCGAAAGTGGGCCCCTATGCCGGTAAGGCTTGCGGTGCCGGCAGCACATTGCGCAGCTGGCGCCTCGAACGGATGCCGAGCTTCACGAACACCTTGCGAAGATGCCATTCAACGGTACGTTCGCTGAGGAACAGCTTCTGGCCGATCTCGGGGTTCGTGTAACCGGACCCGGCGAGCCTGGAGATCAGGTCCTCTTGGGGAGTGAGCTTGTCGAAGCTGTCGATGTCCCGTTTGGTCACAGTCTCGGCAGTCGCCATGAGCTCACGAAGCGCACGCTCCGCAAGGCCTTCCAGGCCCATGGCCTCGAACATCTCGCAAGCCACCCGCAGCTCCGACCTGGCGTCGACCCTGCGTCCTGCACGGCGCAACCACTCGCCATAAAGGAGCCTGGCCCGTCCCAGCTCCACACGGGCGCGGGTGCGGCCGAGCAGCTCGATAGACCTGCGGTACAGGAGGTCGGCCGCTTCGCCGTCGCACACCATTGCCCGGCAACGCGCCATTATGCCCTCGGCCCAATCGGTCTCACTTCCCAACCTCTCTACGGACAGGCGCGCGATAGCGGCTCTTGCCTTCTCCGTCTGGCCGGACCGGACGGCAGCCTCGATCAGCTCTACCACGGACCAAGTTGCAAGCCCGATGTCGTCGGGGTACTCCGGCCCTTGCTCGGCAACCGCAAGTGCCTCCTCGTAACGGCGGGTACCACTGTCCAACCATGCCAAGCGACCGTCTGCTTCGCGAACCCCATCCATCCCGGTGCCCTCCTCGCTGCCTCAGTCAACTCTTACGGATAACTAGGCATCGTCGCACCCGTGGTCCAACTGGTTGTGACCCCGGGTTACCCCGGGAGGCCCTGGCCCCACACTGGTGCGCCCGTTGGCGGCGCGGAAGTCCGCGGGCGCAACCTCGAGGCGAGAGCTTGGTCACCTGGGTAGTTGGGCGCCCGACTGCTCTGCGACTAGGTATGCCGCGTACCAGTCCGGCCAGCTGGCGTCGGCCTCGCCGATGCGCCTCTCGTGCTCACCGTGGGCGGCCCTCGCTCTGCGCAGTGCTTCAGCGAGCTCGCCGGCAGTTCTGAACGAGACCTCGGACGTGCTCACCCGTCCCGGCAGCCGCGTCGTCACCTCCTGGAGGAGCCACCCGTTGCCGTCGGGGTCCTTGAACGAGGCAAACGAGCCGTAGCTGGCGCGCTCGCCGGCGGCTCCGTCGGCACGGTCGCCTGCCCACTCGTCGAACCGGCACGCGAAACCGCTCGGGCAGTGGTACACCTCGGTTACCTCGGCACCACGCCTGGCCAGGTCGTCCCGCGCTGCGGTGATGTCGGGCACCACCAGGTAGGTGGCCTGTGCCGAGCCGGGTGGCGCGGGCACGAGGTTGGTGCCGAACTGGACCGAGCAGGCCGAGCCTGGGGGTGTCAACTGGACCAAGCGGACGTTGCCGGCGACTATGTCGGCGTCGAGGCGCCAACCGAGCCCGCGGTAAAACTCCTTCGCCCGGTCGACATCTGAAACCGGGATGACTACTACCTCAAGCTTCATGTCGAGGCTGTTGGCTTCCGGTGCCACATTCGAGCCCGGGGTGCTCTCCTCGGACGTGCTCATTCGGGACCTCCTCGATCCGAGCTAGGGGATGATTACTTCGAAAACCTAGGCGAACTTTGCGGCGCCACGTGCCTCGGCACCAGCCGACGCGAGTGAAGTTGCCTACCGTGACCGAACGCCAGGCAACGCGCCACGGGTGTGAGCGTGGCGCTCGGAGCACGGCCATGGCGCCAGTGCATCGCCCTGGTACCCGTTCGAAGCGGTTAGCACCCGGACGCGGTCCATGTGCCCGAGCCGTACGGCGTCCCGGGCCGATAGCTTTGACCTCATAAGAGGTGCCATGGCACCACCATAAGGAGAACGGCATGATACAAGGCAATCCCAGCGGCCCCGTGCTTTTTTGCTACGACGGGTCCGAAGGGTCCCGCGGGGCAATGAGGGCAGCGGCCAATTTGATCGAGCCCGCTGTCGAGGTGGTCGTCCTCACCGTCTGGGAGCCGGTAGCAGTCCGATTGGCGCTTGCCGGCACCTTTGCTACGGCCGCGATCCCATCCGAAGCGGAGATCGACGACCAAGAGGCGTCCCTCGCCAGAAAAGCGGCAGACGACGGAGCGCAGCGAGCTGCAGGGCACGGGTTCAAGGCGGTGGCAAGGACCGACATTTCGACAAAGGGCATAGCCCCGACGATCCTCGACGTCGCGGACGAGATCTCGGCTCGTCTCATCGTTTGCGGCCAGCGCGGCCGGGGCCCGGTCCGGGCGGCGTTGCTGGGCAGCGTCTCGCACGCGCTGGCGTCGCACACGCACCGTCCGGTCCTCATCTCTCCCGAGCACGCCGTTTAGCGGCCCGAGAGCTTCGAGCTGCCGGCTCGCCTCGCGCAGAGGGCGGTTCGTCGATCGGCTCGAAAGCAGGATCGTTAGGGCACGATGACCACGGGGAAGCCCGACCTCTTGGCGAGCGTCACCGGTACGGTGAACGCCAGTCGGTGGTCGCTGCCGACGACGATCGCAACTGTGCGCAAAGGGCCGCCTTCGTGTGCGATGGCGCGTGCTGCCTCAATGAGTTGTTCGGCTACCGCCCCGCTCGTGCTCCGCAACTTCCATGGTTGTTTGTCGGCCTCGAACACTGAGCGCACCTCGTAATGGAGGTCCGTCTCAGCGGGTCCCAGGCTGTCGGTCACGTCTGCCGCGGGTTGGGAGAAATCTTGGTCGTCGCCAGCGGTCTGCTTCACGTAGACCACCTCGACCCAGCCTTGCCTTCCCCGAAGAATTCGCCCCGCGGCTGCCAGTGCGCGGCGAGCGGGATCCGACCCTTCGTACCCGACCACGAGCACAAGGGAGGCTTCTTGCTCATTTGTCCCCACTGCCCAACCCTACAACGAGGGTGGGTAACATGCCGTAGGTCGAGCTTTGAGGAGGGCTAGTGCGGCACGGATTGGTGATCGCGCCCGATGCCGAGGCGCTTTCGGCACAGGCTGCACAGTTGGTAGCCGCGCGTGCCAGGTCGTCCATTTCGCAGCGGGGGAGGTTCACCTTCGCAGTGAGCGGAGGCCACACCCCCTGGGCCATGTTCGCCAACTTGGTCACCGATGACCTGCCCTGGCGAGTTGTCCAGATCTTTCAAGTGGACGAGCGGGTCGCCCCGGACGGCGACCCCGACCGTAACCTCACGCACCTCCGCCAGGCTCTTGGGGGCGCCCCTGCCGAGGTGGTGCCCATGCCGGTGACCGACGAGGACCTGGACCGAGCGGCGGCCCGGTATGCCTCGGTACTTCCAGAAGTTTTCGACTTGGTCCACCTTGGGCTCGGGCCCGATGGGCACACTGCTTCGCTGGTACCGTCCGACCCCGTCCTCGATGTGACAGACCGGCTCGTCGCGGTCACCAACCCCTACCAGGGCCACCGTCGCATGACACTTACCTACCCCGCGCTGGGACGGGCTGAGGAGATCCTGTGGTTGATCTCAGGTCAGGACAAGCGAGAGGCGTTGGCGAAGCTTTTGGCCGCCGACCCGTCGGTCCCCGCGGGACGCGTCCGGGCCAGGCAGTCGGTGATATTGGCTGACGCCGCCGCGGCGGAGGGCTTGGGGCAACCATGACAACTTCGCAGGAGAGCACCCCCGCAACTAAGGCGCCCATCCGCCTC
>Ga0335072_10009036_pt1 | contig 14418 bp, 12 predicted proteins | sample Lox_Sample_21_FD_206725 | JGI IMG/M metagenome (GOLD analysis project Ga0335072, IMG submission 206725) | Soil microbial communities from Loxahatchee National Wildlife Refuge, Florida, United States - Lox_Sample_2.1 | ecosystem: Environmental > Terrestrial > Soil > Wetlands | place: USA... | reverse complement strand
ACCGCCGGCCCAGGCCAACGCTGAACCTCGACACTCCCGCCCAGCGCCTCGCCGCCCTACTTGACCAAGCCGCCTAACCCGATGTTGCACTAACCGCTTGACGTCGCCCACCTTTTTACCCAACAACCCGACGTTCGGCGGCTAGCGTCTTCGCTATGCCAGACGCGACAACACCACTGCGAGGCCGGCGGATCCTGGTTACCGGTGGAGCTACCGGTATCGGTGCCGCCGCCGTCGGAGTCCTCACCGAGGCCGGGGCCGACGTCGTCGCCACCTGCCATCAGACTCCGCCACCGGAAGGTCTCGCGGCCACATGGCTGCCGTGCGATGTGCGCGAACCCGACGGCGTCGCGGCGATGGTGCAGCAAGCCGTAGCACACCTCGGTGGGCTCGACGTCTTGGTGAACGCCGCGGGGTTGTGGCAGGCCGGGATCCCCGGGTACATCAGCGCCGACGAGATCGCGTTCTTGTTGGACACCAACGTGAAGGCCACCATCCTCACCAACCAGGCCGCGTACGCCGTCATGAAGGATCAGGATCCCAAAGGCGGCCGGATCATCAATTTCGGATCCTCCGAAGCCGTTATGGGCAGCCCGATCTCGGCTGTCTACGCCGCGACCAAGGGGGCGGTCCAGGCGTGGACGCGATCGGCTGCACGCGCCTGGGCAGCCGACAATGTCACCGTCAATGCCCTGGCGCCGGCGGTGCAGACGCCCGGCGCCCACCGATTGCGGGATTTCCTGGGTCCCGAGGCCGGGGCACTGATCGACCAGCAGATGAAGATGATGATTCCGCTCGGCGGGACGCTGGGCGAACCCGCGCGCGATGTCGGGCCCATACTGGCTTTTCTGGCCGGCCCTGGCTCGGGCTTCATTACCGGGCAACTGCTGGCGGTGGACGGCGGCCTGATGATGGTGGGCGGATAGGCACTCCGCCGCGTTAGCTTTGCGTGTTGTCTTTCGACGCGGGCGGTTGGCTGCCGTGACGCCGCTCACGACGAAGTTCGCGCGCTCGATTCCGTAGCAGGACCAGCGACCTGTGAAGCTCAAACAGCACGGGACAATGATGGCCCATAGATGCGAACAGACCGGCTATCCACACGGTCTTCGATAGGGAATCCTCGGCGAAATAGGCATGAAGACTTCCACAACACAAGGTGGTGTCCCGCCTGCAGTCTGTCAGAACCGCGAGCCGAGCCACCCGCTACGATAAGACGGACCGTCTCGTCTCGTACAGCACGCACAGTGAAGGTGGACCCGAACTGATGGCCGACGACACGATGCAAGCGCTGCTGCGAAGGCGAAAGTCGGATTCCTCGATCGCCGTGAAACACCGTGATCTGCAATGGAGTTGGACTCAGTACCTGAGACAGTCGGCGGCACAGGCCGCAGCGCTGGTCGCCGCCGCGGATCCGCGACGGCCGATGCACATCGGCGCGCTGCTGGGAAACACGACCCAGATGCTGACTCAGATGGCGGCGGCCGGGCTTGGCGGATACGTGCTGTGCGGTCTCAACACCACCCGGCGCGGTGCGGCACTGGCCGCAGACATCCAACGAGCAGACTGCCAATTCGTTGTGACCGACGCCGAACATCGGCCGCTGTTGGACGGTTTGGACCTCGCGGGAACGCAGATCTTGGACACCTCGACGCCGCAGTGGGAGGACTTCGTCGGCGGTGCCGGCGAGCTGGTTCCCCATCGAAATGTCACCGCGATGGACGCGTTCATGATGATCTTCACGTCGGGAACGAGTGGAAACCCCAAGGCAGTGCCGGTATCACACCTGATGGCCGCAATCGCCGGCCTCAGCTTGACCGAACGCTTCGCCCTCACCGAGCACGACACGTGCTACGTGTCCATGCCGCTGTTTCACTCCAATGCGGTCGTCGCCGGATGGGCGCCCGGGGTGGTCTCCGGCGCCGCGATCGTGCCGGCGAAGTTCTCAGCGCGCAACTTCCTCGACGACATCCGCCGCTACGGCGCCACGTACATGAACTACGTCGGCAAGCCGCTGGCCTACATACTGGCGACGGCCGAACGCGACGACGACGCCGACAACCCGCTGCGGGTGGCGTTCGGCAATGAGGCCAATGACAAAGACATCGAGGAGTTCTCGCGCCGCTTCGGAGTCCAAGTCGAGGACGGATTCGGCTCGACGGAGAACGCCGTCATCGTGATCCGCGAACCGGGCACGCCAAAAGGATCGATCGGCAGAGGCGTCGACGGCGTCGCGATATACAAGAGCGAGACCGTCACCGAATGCGCCATCGCCCGCTTTGACGCCCACGGGGCGCTCGCCAACGCGGAGGAAGCGGTGGGCGAGCTGGTCAACACGACGGGATCGGGCTTCTTTACCGGTTACTACAACGACCCGGAAGCCAACGCCGAACGCCTGCGCCACGGCATGTACTGGTCCGGAGACCTCGCCTACCGTGACGCCGACGGCTGGATCTACCTCGCCGGGCGCACCGCCGACTGGATGCGGGTGGACGGCGAGAATCTGGCCGCGGCGCCAATCGAGCGACTCCTGTTGCGGCACACTGCCATCAACCGTGCGGCGGTGTACGCCGTCCCGGACGCCCATGTCGGTGACCAGGTGATGGCCGCGATCGTGCTCAATGAAGGCCGGGCCCTCGATCCCGGTGGGTTCGAAGCGTTCCTCGACGCGCAGCCGGACTTGTCGCCCAAGGCCCGGCCGCGATACGTCCGCATCGCCGCCGACCTTCCCAGCACCGCCACCCACAAGGTGCTCAAGCGCCAGCTGATTGCCCAAGGGACGGCCATAGCAGAGGGCGAAACCCTTTGGGAGCGTGAACCTCGCGGCACTGCCTACCGGACCGCGCCACAAGCCGATACACCTAGTCCTTAGGTGCCCGACGGCGGATCTGCCCCTTCGACCGTCGCACCCGATTGACCGGATCTCGGGTTGTCCCGCTGGCGATCTCGTCGCGCAGCTGCGCGATATTGGAGATCTCTGCGTACAAGCCACGGATCGCATAGTCGAGGACCGCAAAGGAGAAACGCTGGTCCGGATCGTCGATGATACCGAGTTCACGGGAACGCTGCCGCGACCACAGCGCGTCGTCCAACCGGGCGCGCGTCGCCTCGAGATGCCGTTCCAGGGTATCGATTACGTGATCTGGATCCCCGCCACGTGCAAGCCAGGTTTTCAGGATGACGGGGTGCTTGATGACGACCTGGTCCTGACCCGGAAAGTGCTGGACCCACCGGCGCAGCGCATCGAGCCCGGCATCCGTCGTCTCATACAACGTGATGGCGCGCTTGCCGGATTGGGCGCCGATCTCGCTGACCATCCCCCGCGCCAGCAACCGGTTAAGTTCGCGCCGCACGTGACTGACCGACGGCGACCAATAGAAGTGACCGACTGACAGCTCGGCACGCATCTTGATCTCACCGGCGGTGAGTTGCTCGTCGTTGGCCGCCAGCACGCCCAGGACGAGGTAGGCGGTTACCGGCAGGCCGTTGCTGGTTCGCGCGGGGCTCACGACTGCCTATTTCTGACCGGTGAAGTACGGGAGAGTCACGTCGGGACCGACGGCATGAAATTGCACTTGTACGCGCATGCCGATGGCCAGATCGTCTGGCGCCACACCCACGATGTTGGTCAGCATCTGGTAGCCCTCGTCCAGCGTGATGATGGCCGGCGCGTAGGGCGGTTCGAACTCCGCCGTCACCGGCCTGTGGACCACCGTCCAGCTGTAGATCTCGCCGACGCCGCCGCTCTGCTTCCACTGCAATTGCGCCGAAAGGCATTGGCGGCAGTGTTCGGTCGGCGGGAAATTCGACTGACCGCAGGCCGCGCACCGTTGGTAGATCAGCTCCCCCGATTGGCATCCCTGCCAGAACGGGGAGCTGATCTGGCTACTGGCATGCGGCACCGGGCCGGTCTGCGGGCGCAAGGTGTCGGGGGTCTCGGAATTCATCGCGGTTCGTCTCCGAGGATCAGCACCGTGGTGAACAGGGCTCCCGCTCCCCCGTTGCTGCACAACGCGATATGCGCGTCGGGCACCTGGAGGTTACCCGCCTGACCACGCAACTGTTGAACGGCTCGAATGGCCCGCTGCATCATTTGCGGATTGGAGCCCGCATGGCTGAAGGACATGGTTCCTCCGTCGGTGGTGATCGGATGACTGCCGTCGATGGCGATGTGGCCGTCGGCGACGAATGGTCCCCCTTCGCCCTCGCCGCAGAATCCGAATGCCTCTAGCTGACGGATGATTTCGAACGAGAACGGATCATAGAGTTCCAGCACATCCACGTCGTCGCGGCGAAGTCCGGCATGGTCGAACGCACGCTCGGCCGCACGCGTGCCCACCACACCATTGACGTAATGGCCGTGATCGCGGCGCCGGCCGACGAGATCCCACGCGGGTGGGTGCTGATACGACGGGCCGTGAAAGTCCCCGCCGCTGCCCAGCACGTAGACCGGTCGGCCCGCGACGTCCACTTTGTCGATGTTCGCCACGATCAGCGCGCACCCGCCCTCGGAAGTGGTGGCGCAATCGAGAAGATGAAACGGATCAGCGATCGGCCGGGATGCGATGATGTCATCCGTGGTGAACGGGCCGCGTTGGTAATAAACGGCTTCGGGGTTTCGCGATCCGTTGTTGCGAATGGTGGCCGCCACGATGGACAGTTGTTCGCGCGTTGTCCCATAGACGTGCATGTGCCGTCGAGCAATGAGCGCGAACTCGGCGGCGGTGAACATCCCCCACGGCGCTACGAATTCGTTCTCGGGCCTGGTCCATGGCGCCGTGGCCTCGTGATCACGGTATTCACCCGCTTGAGCGGCGACCAGCACCACCACGTCGGCCATCCCATGCTCGATTGCGGCGGCCGCCTCGGTGATCATGCCGACCCCAAAGCCCAATCCCTGCCACGCTGGACCGATGCGCAGGTCGTAAATCAGTGTCGTAGACAGCGGGCCGGCGCTGATTCCGTCGACGTCGTCGAGGCCGAGCCCTGCGTCATCGAGCGCGCCTTGGATGGCCTTGAGCGCCAGGCCCCGCGACGTCTCACCCTCCAGGCGGCGACCCTGCCGGGTGTTGCACACCCCGACGATGGCTGCGGTTCTAGTTTTCATCTGCGACCACGCCGAGATAGGTTCCCAGGACGTCGTATTGACGGCCGTCGCGCACGATGGTGCCGATTGTCGTCGTCCGTGGTTCGACGTGCGCCGTGCCGGGCTCGACGACGTCGATTCGCACGTCCACCGGGCGTGCGGTTTGCGGGTCGGTGATGTCCACGACCATTGCTACCGCGCGCTCGCGCTCATCCCACTCGACGCTGGTGATCCGATGCCGGGCAGTCAATTCCATCACCACGGAGTCCTGCCGCACCAGGAAGCGCACCGGGGCGCACAGCTCACCGGCACGCGGCGCCATGCACAGCGTGACTGACATGTCACAACCCCGCCGGCCGCGCGCTGGTGGCCCCCGACGCCTGCAGATCTGATAGCTCCCGGTGGCTGTGCCCCAACACGCCCATCAGGACCTCGGCGGTGTGCTGGCCGTACAAGGGCGGCACGCGATGAATCCAGCGCCGCGGCTTGCCGACGAATGCGAAGGGCATTCCGGTGCAAAGGAACGAGCCCGCAACCGGGTGGTCCACCGTTTCCCAAAAACCCCGGCCCAGCAGTTGCGGATCGCTCAGCAGTGCTCCGGGTGGCGCGACGGGCGCCGCGGCCACCCCGCACGCGCGCAGGGCGCTGACCGCTTCGACCACCGAGTGCCGGGCGGTCCAGTCCGACATCAGCTTGTCGATTTCGTCGGCCTGCGCTCGCCACCCGGCCTCATCCGGCCCCAGATCGGACTGTCCAACGAGTGTTGCCAGCGACACGCGTGCAGGGTCATCGGTCGCGGCGAGCGCGACCCACTCGTCGTCACCCTTGCAGCGATACACGCCCTGGGGACATGCGCCAGGACCGCGGTTTCCATTTCGCCGCAGCTCGATTCCGTTACGCGAGTATTCCACCACGATTTCGGCGGCCACGTTCAGCGCCGACTCGACCATGGTCGACTCGACATGCATCCCGGTCCCGTCCCGGTCTCGGATCACCAGCGCCGCAACGGCGGCAAAGGCCGCGTGCAGCCCCGCGATCGGATCGCACACCCCACGCGGAATCACCGGCGGACCATCGGCATGTCCAGTCATCCACGCCATCCCCGTCGCCTGCTCCATGGTCTGGGCGAAGCCGACGCGATCGCGCCAGGGGCCGTCCAGGCCAAACGCCGGCATCCGGACCATGACCGCGCGTGGATTGGCGGCGCGCACCACATCCCAGTCCAGACCGAAGTTTTCCATCACTCGCGGCGAGAAGTTCTCGATGACGAGATCGCTTGCGGCAATCAGCTCGCACACAATGTCTCTTCCCGCGTCGGTGCTGAGCTCGACACTGATGCCGCGCTTGTTGTTGTTGCTGCACAAGAACACCGGGCCCCATTCCCACCACTGCTCCCAGGTGGGTGGCCGGCCGGCCGAGAACCTCATCCCGTCCGGTCGGCGAACGCCCTCGAGTTTGATCACATCGGCGCCCAGGGAGCCGAGGAATTGGGTGGCGACGGGACCTGCCCAGAAAGCGGTTAAATCGGTTACCCGTATGTCGGACAACGGAAGTGCGTCGGCATCCGGAGCAAGGGGCCGTTCGGGTCGGGCAGGCCAATCGACGCGCCCGTTGTCGGCGCCCAGTTCCGGAGGTCGCCCCGGCCGCCGCGTCGTGATGGCATCGCTGCGGTACGGCACCCGCGGCTGCAGGACGCCGAGATCGGATTCCACGAAAACACCGCGTTCGACGAAGTGGTCGATGTTGGGCAGCGCGCCGGGCGTTGCGATGGGGGCCACCGGGATTCGGAACGCTGCCGCAAGCTCGATGATCTCTTGGGTGGTGCGGGATTCCGTCCATTGGGTGACCATGGCAAGGAACTCGTCGCGTCGCTCGATGCGCCCGGCCATTGATGCCAGGTCGGCGTCGTCGATCAGGTCGGCTCGATCGATCATTGCCAGAAAATCCTGGAACTGCTGTGCGGTGATGGTGCAAAAGCCCACCATGCCATCGGCCGTGGGAACGATCGACGGCAGCTCCAGACTACGTTGGTACAGAAGGGAATCCGCACCCAGCACGCTGGCCGACATGGCGGGCAGGCCGCCCATGGCGATGACCATCGCCTCGTAGGTCGAGACGTCGATGATCTGCCCTCGTCCGCCCCGGGCGGCGTGCCGGGCGGTGGCGGCGGCGACCGGTGCTGCGAATGAACCCGCCAGCCACTCACCGAGGCGGCCGCCCGCCTGCACGGGTTCGTCGCCCGGCCAGCCGCGGCCGGCAATGGAGCCGCACAGCGCTTGCAGGATGAACTCGTTGGCGACCACGTGGTCGTCGACGTACGGACCCGTCATTCCGAACGGCGTGACGGCGACGACTACCGCCGACGGGCCGGTGTGAGCCGTGATGTTGGCGAGCGTCCAACCGTCGGTCAAATCGGTGAGCACGATGTCCGCGCCGGCAAACAGTGCCGCGATCTCGGCCTCGTCGCGATGGACCACCGACTTCTTGCCCGCCGCCAGGTAGCCGAACAACGCTCCGGCCGGGCCTCGGGTCGACCAGCCACGCAGCGAATCTCCTTGCGAAGACTCAATCTTCACGACATCGGCGCCCGCGTCGGCGAACATCTTGGCGCAATACGACACCGCGATCCCGTTGGACAGCTCCAGCACACGCCAGTCCGCGAACGGCGCCTGCGCGGCCACGCTCAGTTGCCCAGTGTGGTCGCGCGCCCGGCGATGCCGGTGATCTCCACCGTCGGCGGCGGCCGTCCCTGTGCCAGTGCCTGCAGACCGGCTTGCGTCATTTGGGTCCAGGTGTCCAGGTCACGCTGGCTGGCATGGTGGCCGACATGGGTGACCACGTCGACATCGGTGGCCTGGGCGCGTAGGTAGCCGGCCCTTGCGTGCTCCTTGGGGATGTACTGGAAGGGATCGAACGAGTATGCGGCCATGGCGTTTTCGTGGGTGATCTTGTTGATGACCGAGTCGTCTAGATGACCCATGGTCTCGATGATGTCCTCCGGCGCGAACGGCCAATTGCTGTCGGAGTGCGGGAAGTCGGATTCCCAGCACAGCATGTCCTCGTTGAACCAGTCCATGTTCTGCACGCCGACCTTGTCGCTGATGAAGCAGGTGTAGAAGTGCCGTTTGAACACGTCGACGGGTCCGCTGTAGCCGGGCGGGAACTTCGCGAGCGTCCAACCCGAGTGACGGTTGTAAACATGCTCGGCGCGCCAAAGGAAGTACGGCATCCAGCCAACGTCGCCCTCGGTGAGCGAGAACTTGATCTGCGGGAAGTCGGAGTAGAACTCTGCCCAGATCAACTCGGTGAACGTGAACATGCTCATCATCGACGAGGCCGTCATCATCACGCTGGGCGGCGCGTCCATCGACACCTGGGGAGATCGCGACGCCGAGCCGACATGGGTGCACAGCACCGTGTTGTTCGCGCAAACGGCCTCGAATAGCGGATACCAGTACTTCGTATGGATGCTGGGCATCTGCAACGCCTCTGGGTTTTCCGAGAACGTCACCGCATGGCAGCCCTTGTCGGCGAGTCTCTTGACCTCCTTAGCGGCCTCGACCACGTCATACAGCGGAAGGATGCCGCACGGAACGAACCGGCCAGGGTACGCCCCACACCACTCGTCCACGTGCCAGTCGTTGTAGGCCTTGATCATCACCAGGTTGACGTCGGGGTCTGGGCCCTGGTTGAGGACCTGGCCCGAGAAGCCGGTGAAGTTCGGGAAGTTCAAACCGGCCAGCTGGCCGCCGGCGTTCATATCGCGGATCCGCTCGTCGACGTTGAAGCACCCCGGACGCATCTCGTCGTAGCTGGTGGCGTCGACGTTGTACATCTCGCGGGGTTTGCCCGCTACCGCGTTCAGGCCCATGTTGCGTCCGCGAACTTCGCCGTAATACCACTGCTGGACGCCGCCGGGTTCCAGCACTACCCGTGGTGCGCGGTCCTTGTACTTCGCGGGGACGTGCGCGTCGAACATGTCCGCCGGTTCGGCGATGTGATCGTCCACGCTGATCAGGATCAAGTCGTCTTTGTCCATGCCGCACTCCTAGCGTCACGAGATAGTGACTAGTAGATAATGACGTTAGTCACAGTGTCAACGGTGCGAGCGGCTTCGGCTCTGCCCCGCCCGCAGTTCGACTGATCACCCGAGCTAAACGCTGTATGGCGCTAAAGTTGTGTCTCACAATGGCAAAAGCCCCGAAATCGGTGTCAGTTCGGCAGCGGAAACTCGGAACCGCAAAATGCCATCCGGCCACCATACGCCCATTCTTTATGACGGACTATTAGTCCATATATTTTGGATGGCCGCCCGACAGGGGCACACTGCCGCCATGATCGCGTGCCACCATGAGGCATGGCTGGGCCGGGAAGGTGATGCATTGACTGACAAGGCAGTGCGGCCCACCACCGCTGATGTGGCCCGATTGGCCAGCGTGTCGACCGCGACGGTCAGTTACGTACTCAACAACGCCGAAGGCCGCAGAATCTCCGCGCCAACCCGTGAGGCGGTCTACCGCGCCGCGGAACTACTCGGCTATCGACCCAACCTTGCTGCGCGCAACCTCGCCCGCGGCAAGAGCGGCGTGGTGCTGTACGTGGTGCCGCACGTGGCGGTGGGCGAGATGCCGATGCAAGCCGGCAGTCGAATGACCACGGAGTTGGCGCGCCAGGGTCTGCTTCAGGTACAGATCTTCGAGGCCGAGGACGATCAGCACGTGGTCGACGCGATCAAGAATCTCGACCCGGTCGCGATCACCAGCTTGTTCCCACTCAGCGAGGCCGCGTTCAGCGCTGTCAGGGCAGCGGGCATACCGCACATCGAGATCGGGACCCTCCCCGCACTCGGAGATCCGCAGCTGTCGGTCGGCGAGCTGCGAGTCGAGCATCTCGTCTCACGTGGTCACCGGCAGATCGCGTTCGCCTATACGGGGATCGCCAAATGGCGCCCTTTAGGGGACTACTGGTTCGAAGGTGTCTCGCGCGCGGCGCGATTGCGTGATCTTCCACCCGTCCGCGTCGGCGAGATCACGCTCGACAATGCCGCGGACGTGGTGACCGGCTGGGTGCAATCCGGCGTGACTGCCGTGTGCGCTCAAAGCGACGAGATAGCCTGCCTTGTCCTGTACGGCATTCATCAGGCACGGCTGCGCTGTCCCCGCGACCTCGCCGTGATCGGTGTCGACGCCAGCCCGATGGGTGTGGTGAGCACACCACCTTTGACCACCGTCCAGTTCGACCCGCGGGCGGTCGCCGACGCTGCGGTCGCCGCCATCTTCGAACGATTGGACCTGCCCACCCCACCGACCGGTGAGCCCACCGACATTTCCCACCTCATCGTGCGCTCGTCGACCTGACGTCCGCCCACGAGTGTCAGTCCGCGGGTTCGTAACGCAGCATGGTGACGTCATCTTCTGGATAGTCGAAGAACACCGGTCGCACCCGCATCCCGACCCTCAGGCCAGCGGGATCGACATTCACCATCTCGGTGGAAAACCTTGGCCCCTCGTCCCATTCGACGATGGCGAGCAACTGCGTGACGGCGTCGGCGAAGTGCGGGCTGACGGGCCTGCGGGCCACGGTGTAGGAGTACAGGGTTCCCATGCCCGAGATCTCGCGCCATTCCAGGTCGTCGGACAGGGTGCGTGGTGCCCGCACCCGCGGATAGAACACATAGGCCTGCGACGACGGTGAGTACTGGATGACGATGCGGTGCTCGGCCAGCGCATCCCAAAAGGGGGTTGTGGTGGGTGTTTTGACGGGCATCGGACGTTCGAAGTTCATGGTCAATCTCCCTGCAGAATGAGCGTTGTCTGCTCGGACAGGATTCCGCCGTTGCCGGACACGAAAGCGCGGTTGCAATCGGCGACCTGGGCCGCACCCGCGCGACCCATGATCTGACGCGTGGCATCGCAGACATGGTGCATTCCGCCGGCCAATCCCGCTTGGCCGAAGCCGAGTTGGCCCCCGGCGGTGTTGAGCGGGAAGTCGCCGCGGAAGGTCAGGTCGTGGTTGGCGACGAACTCCAGGCCCTTGCCCTTCTCGCAGAAACCCGCGTCTTCCAGCGAGAGCATCACCGTGATGGTGTAGCAGTCGTAGATCGACACCATGTCCATCTGCCCGCGAGTCAGATCGGTCATGGCGAACGCGGTGTCGGCAGCGGCGGCAATGGGGGTATTCAGCAGATCCTCGGCGTAGGTGGGGGTCTTGAAGGGGACGTGTTCACCGAATCCCCTGATCCACACCGGACGATGGCGGGACTGTTCGGCGATGTCGGCGTTGGCGACGACGACGGCAGCCCCACCGACGCAGGGCATGACGATCTCCAGCATGTGCAGCGGGTCGGCGATGACCGGGCTGGCCAGGACGTCATCGACGGTGAGCGACTTGTCTTTCCAGATTGCGCCTTCGGTGTGGTTGGCATTGACCCGCTGGTCGACCACGATCTTGGCCATCGCCCGCTCGTCGTAGCCGTACATCGCCGCATAGCGCTGAGCCACCTGTCCATACGGTCCGTTCTGCCCCAGGTTGCCGTAGGGAATCTCGAATTCCGCTTGAGGAGAACCGAACTGGTTGCTCGACGATCCGAAGAACATCGCGTCCACCATCGGCCTGGGCTTCTTCTTGGACGAGGGCGTGATGTATCGCGCGGGCAGCGCGCACAGGACGGCGTCGCAGATGCCGAGTTCGATAGCGGCGGCCGCTCGCCAGACCATGGCGGCGGCGCTGGCGCCGCCAAGGTCAACCAGCTCGGCGAATCTTGCACCTATCCCGAGATATTCGGCGATCGTGGACGGCACGAAGATCTGTGACTCAGCCAGGTGGGAGGCCGCGATTCCGTTGACGACATCTCCCGCTAGGCCCGCATCCTCGAGTGCGGCAGCGGCCAGCTCCGCCCATTGCTCGAGGACGAATGGCGCCGGTGATGCCTTGTTGAGCCGTTCGGGTGGGAGTTCGACGTATCCGACGATTGCGGCTTCTCCGCGTAATCCCATGTCGTGTCCTACTTTCGGGGTAGGCCGAGAATCATCTGGGCGATGATGTTCAGCTGGATCTCCCTGGTGCCGCCGCCGATCAACTCGGCCGGCAGATGCAGATAAGGCTGCACGACGGCAGGCTCCGAGTTGGCCACCATCGCCGTCTGCCCGGTCAACTGCAAGGTGGCCTGAAAGGTACGCCGCAGCAGCACGTTCATCGCCACCTTGGCGACGCTGGACGCCGGACCGGACGCCTGGCCGTCAAGCAACCGGATGGTTTCCCGCACGCCGAGCGCCTTGATGGCATTGGTATATGCATCGAGCTCGCCGAGCTCTCGCAGGGCGTCCTCACGGTCTGGTCCGGGTTGCGCTGCCAGCACCCGCAGCGCGGCGGCCCGGTCGAACTTGACGTACCCGCTGATGGCCGAACGCTCTTCGGCCATCGTGGCGATGGCAAGGTTCCAGCCGTCGGTCGGGTCTGAAAGCAGCATGTCGTCGGGCACGAACACGTCGTTGAGGAAGACCTCGTTGAAATGCGCATCGCCGGTGGCGGTCTTGATGGGCTGGATTTCGATCCCGGGCGATCGCATGTCGAGAATGAAATACCCTATGCCGCGGTGCTTGCCCGCCGTCGGATCGGTACGCGCCAGGAGCGCCCCGAAGTCCGCCCGATGCGCCGCCGACGTCCAGATCTTGTGCCCGTTGACGTTCCAGCCGCCGTCGACCTTGGTGGCCCGGGTTGCCAGCGCGGCGAGATCGGAGCCGGCGCCCGGCTCGCTGAACAGCTGACACCAGGCGATCTCGCCGCGTTGGGTCGGTGGGATCAGCTTCTCCTGCAAATCTTTTGGTGCGGCGCGCAACACCGATGGCAAAATCCACTCGGCGATGCCCAGCGAAGGGCGGACCAGAGCACGTCGCTTGTCGAATTCCTCGTCGATAATCAGCTGTTGCAGTGGGCCGGCGTCGACACCCCAGGGTGGCGGCCAGTGCGGCGCAATCAGACCGGCGTCGGCGATCCAGGTGCGTTGCGGCCCGGATTCAAAGTATTCGTAGTCGCCCTGCCGCCCTGGCTGATCGTTGCGCAGATTCAAAGCCGCATCCAGGGTCTCGCCCACCCGCGAGCGGAATTCCGATTCCGCGTCACCGAGGTTGACCGACATGTCACGCTGCTGGGTACACGTCAGCTCCCCCAGACGCCGGGCCCAACGACTGGCCGGTCCGATTGATCCGGCCAGGCTCGTAGCCCGCCGCCAATACAGGTGGAGGTCATGTTCCCAGGTGAAACCGATGGCGCCGAACATCGCGAGCGAATCGAGTACCAAGTCTGGCACCGGCGAGATCGCGATCACGGCGGCACCCGTTGCGGCGAGTCGGTGTTGGTCGAGCGATTCGTCGACGGCGCGTACCGCGTCCCACGCCGCCGCGGTGGCCAATTCGCTGTTGACGAAGAGCATCGCCGTGTTGTGTTGCAATGCCTGGAAAGTTCCGATCACCTTGCCGAACTGCTCTCGGGTCCGCAGGTGTGCGGTGACCACTTCGACGCACCACTGCGCTATCCCCGCCGTCGTACTGGCGACCAGTCCCAGGGCGACACATGCGGCACGATCGAGGTCGATTCCGGTGAGCACGTCGGGCTCGCCGGCGCGATACTCGGCCAGTCGCAGAATCCCGACATCGGCGACGAGGTCGGTGCCGCTTACCGATTCGACTGTCGCCGTGGGATTTCCGGTATCTATCAGCGCCCAGACCACATCACCGTCCTGGCTGCGGGCGCCGACCAGGATCACCCGCGCCGTGCATGCGCCCATCGTGATGCCCGACGTGCCGCTGACAAGCCATTGCGGGCCGTCGGCGCGTGCGAGAAAGTCTCCGTTGTCAGGAAGGACGACCCCCGCGGGTACACCTGATGCGAGATCGCGCAGCAGTGATTCGGCACTAGGTGTGGTATCTGCGAGCAGCGCAACGGCTCCCGTGGTCACCGTCGGAAGCAGCGGCCCGGGCAACAGCGACTTGCCCGCCGACTCCAGGACGCACGCGGCGTCGATCAGCCGCCCGCCCTGGCCGCCGAGAGACTCTGGCAGATGAACGGCGTGGAAGCCGTTGGCGACCAATGCATCCCAACATGCCGGAAGCTTGCCGGCCGCCAGCGCGTCGAACTCGTCTCGCGTCGAAGAGATTGGCGCGTGCCGGCCGGCGAAGCGCACGACGGCCTCGCTGAGATCCTGCTGCTCGGGGGACAGTCCCAGTGTCATGACTTGGTCATGCGGGAGGCCGAGATGTGGCGAACGCGGGCTTCGGCCGCACGGACTGCTATCCTTCCGTCTTACAAGACGAACCGTCTCGTCTTGTCGCAGATTA
>Ga0335072_10009035_pt1 | contig 14420 bp, 10 predicted proteins | sample Lox_Sample_21_FD_206725 | JGI IMG/M metagenome (GOLD analysis project Ga0335072, IMG submission 206725) | Soil microbial communities from Loxahatchee National Wildlife Refuge, Florida, United States - Lox_Sample_2.1 | ecosystem: Environmental > Terrestrial > Soil > Wetlands | place: USA... | reverse complement strand
GGCTGCTGCGGGGTCGGCCGGCTGCTCGTTACTCGGTCCCAAATCGAGGATCATGCATTTGATCGAGCCGCCGCCTTTGTTCAGAAACTCACTTACATTCGCCAGCACCGGATCAACGTCCCGCTCACGCACGGCGTGCAACAATTCATCACTCACGCCTTCTGGCATGAACAAATACAGTTTGCCGTCGAGGTCTGACTGAAAGGAATTCGCCGCATATATTTCTGCGTCATGTTCCGATAGCGGGATCAGATTGTGGCCGAATTCCTGACGCAACTGTTCACCGGAGGCCGGCGTCAGCCCGTCAAGGTACGCGAATAGGAATTCGCGATTCGGCCCGAACGAGCACAATACCGTATCGCCGTGATAGTGCGCCTCGAGCAGCAATTCGAGTGGCAATACCGGATGCCCGTGAATATAGCCTTGTAGCTCATCCAGCGCCCGGCGGTCCGAGCGAAAGCCGTAGACTCGCTTCCACGGCGGCAATCCAAGCCTCGGCACGAAGCGCTGCCGTTCGACAACCCCGTAGGTAAAAAGCATATAGCGGCTGGCTGGGAAAAAATCGGCTTCACCCTCAAAGCGCGCTTCTACAGCCCGTGTCTGATAACCCATCGATTGGATAAACGGTCGGTAAACCTCGCGCTCGGCCGCGCGGCTCGGTAACAGATTGGCAAGGTAAAACTGTTTCGCGAGATCCGCCTGATTGCCCTTTGTCGCCCCAGCCAATGGAAAAAGAAATCCCGCGTTTGCTGGATAGACTAATCCTGAAATCCCTTGATGCGGTTCGACTACGCAGACTTCAACTCCATGCTCCACGAGCGTGCGGGCAAGCTGATGCCACTGCCGCCGCGCCCGATCTGCGTCCACGGCTTTCCGCATTCCCAGCGCATTTCGCGTATGAGGATTCGCGCCACCAAGTACCGAGAAGTAGGTGGGATCTCCCATCAGGATCGTGCGCGGCATATCGAGATACGACTCTTAGTTCCCTGTGAGGCTCGCTCCCAGTCTATCTCTTACGACGGGGCCAGGCACACACGCTTCGCGCGCGTGCCTGGCCCCGTCGCCTCAGCCATTGCGGGAGGATGTAAAGGTGCATGCACCTTTACATCCTCCCCTATTCCCACGGCTGCCGCCGCGATAATCCAGCAGGGGTGGACGATGCCTTCGCGACGCCCACCCCTGCCGATCAAGAACTATCTGTCGCGATTACTTCCGATCGAGTTCGGTCAGCATCTCAATCGACGGACGCCCATCCAGCAGGTCCTTGATCCGGCCGCCCATTTCTTTCATGTGGTCGGTCTTGCGATGGTTATCAAAGGCCGCCTGATCGGCGTAGGTCTCATACCATACGAACAACGTGGGATCATCGTTTGACTTGTGGAGCACGTAAGCTTGACAGCCCGGTTCGGCCGCTCGCACCTTCTTGATCATGTCCTGAAAAGCTTCTTGAAGCTTGGCTTCACTACCCTCTTTGGCCTTGATTTTTGCGATTAAAGTAACTGACATCGGCGATTCTCCTTAGATTGCGATTCGGCGGCATCCGCGGCCTCGCTGCCATGCTCCGGCATCTCAGCCTTAGTTAGAGCGCTCGAGTTTTTCAAGCTAAATCATGGCAAACCCGGAGATTAGATCGATTAACACCCGCCCTGACGGTTTGCTAACCTGCGAACGGCATCCCGCCTTGGAGATTGGTAGCAATGATCGGCTTTGAGTTGACTGAAGAGCAGGGCGAACTAAAGGCGCTAGCGCACAAATTCAGCGAGCAGGAGATTATCCCTCGCGCCAGGGAATATGACGAAAAAGAGACCTTCCCTCGTGATATCTGCGCCAAGGCCTTTGACGCCGGCCTTATCAACTTCGGGGTGCCGAAAGAACTGGGCGGACCGGGCCTCAACATTCTGGAGACCTGCCTCATTCAGGAAGAACTGAACTACGGATGCTCTGGTATCTCGAATTCCTTCAGCGCCAATGACCTTGCCGCGTTGCCTCTATTGATTGCTGGCAACGACGAGCAAAAGCGCACCTATCTGGGCGGCTTGATCGAGAAACTTAGCTTCAGCGCCTTTGCCTTGACCGAGCCTGGCGCCGGTTCCGACGTCGCCGCGCTGGGCACGACCTATCGCCGCGACGGCGATTCTTTCGTTCTCAACGGTACCAAGCACTTCATCTCGAACGGGTCGATGGCTGACTGGATCGTCACCTTCGCCACCAGCGACAAACGCCTCAAGCACAGTGGCATTTCATGCTTCGTCTTTCCTTCAAACCTGCCGGGCGTCACCCAAAACCGGATGCATGGCAAGCTCGGCCAGCGCGCCGCTGACACTGGTGAAATTGTCTATGACGAGGTGCGGTTGCCGCTCGAGTCCTTGGTTGGGCGCGAAGGCGAGGGTTTCAAATACGCGATGGGCACCTTCGATCGCAGCCGACCCGAGATTGGTGCGATCGCGACCGGAGTAGCTCAACGTGCGCTCGACGAATGCCTCAAGTATTCAAAACAGCGCCGTGCCTTCGGCCAGCCTATCGCGAGCTTTCAGGCTATCCAATTCATGATGGCCGATATGGCGGTAAGTATCGAGGCGATGCGTTTGCTGACTCACAAAGCGGCCTGGATGGTCGATCGCGGCGAATTCCCCAACGTCGTTTCCAGCTACGCCAAGCTCTTCGGTTCCGAGGCTTGCATGCGTATTACGACCGACGCCGTCCAAATCTTCGGCGGTTACGGCTTTATGAAGGAATATCCGGTTGAAAAGCTGATGCGCGACGCCAAACTCCTTGAGATTTATGAGGGCACCTCGCAGATTCAGCGCGTCGTCATCTCGCGTTATCTTTTGAAGGACTGATTTCGCTGGCAGGCGCGTATTCCCGAGCATCAACATGAGCGATCGCGCTCGACGAATTGACGCAGTTAATCATCCGCGACCGGCCGGTACAACCGCCGCGAGATCTGATTAGTTAATGCGCGAGGTATCAGCCGCTGAAACTCGGCGGCCATGAAATTCATCACGCCCGCGATGTGCACCATGCGTCCGCTCTCGGCTGCCGCGATCCCCTGCGCGACGACCGTTTCCGCGTCCAGGTACATAAACGATGGCACCGTTCCTTTTTCATTCTTCGCGACGCTTTGGAATTCAGTCTTCACCGGCCCCGGACACAGCGCTAAGACTTTTACGCCTGTCCCAGCAAGTTCGCCCGCGATTCCTTCAGTGAAGTTCAGTACGAACGCCTTGGTCGCCGCGTAGGTGCTCATAAAAGGGACGGCTTGGAAGGCCGCCGTCGACGCCACATTGATAACCGTACCCTTGCGCCGCTCGACCATTGGCGGCAGCAGCAGCCGTGTCAACGCGACTAGCGCCGTGATATTCAGATCGATCTCTTCAATCTCCCGTTCAAGCGGTAGCCGCTCAAAGTGTCCTGACGTTCCAAACCCCGCGTTGTTCACGAGGTAATCGATTTGTAATGCACGCGTTGCCAGTTCCTGCATCAGCGCCGGCGGCGCCTCACGTCGGGCCAGGTCGGACGCGATAACCTCTACCCGCTTAGCCCCCATCTCTTTCGCCTTCAATGCGACATTGGCCAACCGCCCCTCGCGCCGCGCCGTCAGAACCAAATCGTAACCCTTGCGGGCAAGTTGATGAGCGAAGACCTCGCCCAGCCCGCTCGATGCACCCGTTATTAACGCCGTTGCCACGCCGGTTCCTCCCTTCCGGATTCAGGCTCGCCCGTTTCGGAGCCGATCACAGCCGATCCGGCGACGCTAGGCAACACGTCAGGAAAAGAAGTACTGCTGATTTGAACAGAAAAGCCCGTGAACCGGTTTCAGCCTCACGCTGCAAATCGCCCGATCCGATATCGATGGCGCTACCCGCGTGACAGCCCGAGCTCTGAACGGAAATGCTCGATCGTAAGCTTCAAGCCCTCGCGCAGTTGCGTCTTCGGCTCCCACTTGAGCTTCTGGCGCGCCCGCGAGATATCGGGCCGTCGCCGCACCGGATCGTCTGGGGGCGCCGGATGGTATGCGAGCTTCGACGTACCGCCCGTCAACTCGATCACCTGCCGGGCTAGTTCCAGAATGGTGAATTCTTCCGGATTCCCGATATTCACTGGTCCGATGAAGTCCTCGGATTCCATCATCTTGAGGATGCCATCGACGGTGTCATCGACATATGCGAAAGACCGCGTCTGCTGTCCATCCCCGTAAATCGGAATGTCTTCATTTTTCAGTGCCGCGACCGAAAAGTTCGATACCACCCGGCCGTCGTCAATCGCCATCCGCGGACCGTATGTATTGAAGATTCGCACTATCTTGATATCGACGTTGTTCTGACGATGATAATCCATCATCAGGCATTCAGCGACGCGCTTGCCTTCGTCGTAACATGATCGCACGCCAATTGGATTCACGTGTCCCCAGTAGCCTTCCGTCTGCGGATGCTGTTCCGGGTCGCCGTAAACCTCGCTGGTTGACGTCAGCAGGATCCGTGCTCGCACCCGCTTAGCCAGTCCCAGCATATTGATCGTGCCCATTACGCTAGTCTTGATCGTCTTGACCGGATTGTATTGGTAATGGACCGGCGACGCCGGGCAGGCAAGGTTGAAAATCCGATCGACCTCGAGCAGCACCGGCTCTACTACATCATGCCGCATCAACTCAAAGTTCGGCTTGCCGATCAGATGGGCGACGTTGCGGCGCTTCCCACTGAAAAAATTGTCGAGGCAGATTACTTCATGCCCCTCTTTAAGCAGCCGCTCGCATAGATGAGATCCGAGAAATCCCGCTCCGCCCGTCACAAGGGTTCGCACGCCGTCCTCCGGTTAGACGATTAAAGATGTCGAGATTGAGTATTAGGTCGGCGACCGCTTGGGTCAACGGCGATTCTCGCGTGTCGTCGAGAGGACGCTTTCGATAACGTAAGCGACATCTTCATCGCTCATTGCGGGGAAAATCGGGATTGACAGGCAGCGGCTGTAGATTTCCTCAGCGATCGGAAAATCGCCCGTCCGATAACCGTAACGCTTCTGATAAAACGCCATCGTGTTTAACGGGATACAATGCACCGATGTCCCGACGCCGCGCCCCCGCAAAATCTCGACGAACCGATTGCGGTCGATATTTAAGGCCGGCAGCCGCAAGCGCATCACGTACAGATGCCACGCGTGCACGACGCCTGGCTCCATCACCGGAATCTCAAGCGCCGGTTCATTTCGGAAAGCATCGTTGTAGGCTTGCGCGATAGCCTGCCGCCGCCCCATCAATTCATCCGCACGCTTTAGCTGCGCAACTCCAATCGCCGCATGTACGTCGGAAAGATTGTACTTGAAACCAGTGTCATGGATTTCGTAAAACCACGACCCGCTGGAGTCGTAACGCTTCCACGCATCGCGATCCATTCCATGCAGGCTCGCCACTGCGATCTTGGCCGCGAGCGTGTCATCCTCGGTCGTGATCATCCCGCCTTCTGCGCTGGTGATATTCTTGGTCGCATAAAAGCTGAAGCAGGTGAGATCGCCGGTCGTGCCGATCTTCACCATTCCACGCCCTTCCATCATCCGTTGCGAGCCTACGGCATGCGCCGCATCCTCAACGATTCGCAACTGATATCGGCGAGCAATCGCTCCAATCCGATCCATATCGCAAGCCTGACCAGCGAAATGCACCGGCATGATTGCCTTGACCTTGCGATTGCGCCCGCTCGCCAATGCACGCTCGATCGCATCCGGATCGATGTTGAAAGTGTCGGGCTTGATATCGGCGAACACCGGTCGCGCGCCCAGGTAGCCCATCACTTCGGCCGTCGCGGTAAATGTGAACGGCGTCGTGATTATCTCGTCGCCAGGTCCGATCCCGATCGCGAACAGCGCCAAGTGGAGCGCGCCCGTACAGTGTGCGACAGCCAGCGCGTTGCGCGCGCCTACATAGGCCTTGAACTCAGCTTCGAGCCGTTTGGCCTTGGGTCCTGTGGTGATCCATCCCGAGCGTAGCGTATCGATTACTTCGCGTTCTTCGTCGGGGCCAATAGCGGGGCGATGAAAAGGTATCTGGCGCATAAGCGACCGCCATATTACCAGCCGGTCGAGTGCTCTGTCGCCTGACCACAACCTGCGAGGCTATTCGATACCGCTACTGTCCGCTTTGATCCCACCGCCGCTAGGAATCCGGTAGTTGCCCGAGCCCGAATCTGAGGGTGGCGGGGCCGCATTTGCCGGATCGGCGATCGCTGGTGGAGGATTACTTGTCGTATCACCTGTCGACGGCGGCGCGTAATTGCTGGTGTCGGGCGTTGCTGGCGGCGCATACCTCGGCGTATCCCCGGACGGCGGATAATTTGGAGCATCGGCGGCTGGTGCCGGTGGATAACCCGAACTGTCCCCCGCTGGCGCCGGTGCATAGCTGGTCGTTGTATCTGCCGCCGGTGGCGCCGAACTGCTGGCTGTCTCAGCCACCGGTGGCGGCGGATTACCGGCCGTTCCGGTTCCGCCTCCGAACGGAATTGGCGCGCCTGAAGGATCTTCGCCTAATCCGACATAGGTCGGAATCCCACTCTTAAGCTCGATCGCTTTCTCCAGCTTATTGTTATCGATCGCCGCGCTGAGCCCTTCGGCTGACACGATCTTGCTCGCGAGATTCCACATCCCCGGGTACTTCCCGTAAAGGTCGTCGTGTACCTCGACGTAAAGCGCGGCCCCGCGCCAGCCGAACTTGACGGGTTGATAGGTGAAACGCCCGGGCGTGCCAACTGGCGTCTTGGCGTATAGCCGCTCGATATCTTCAGGATAAAGCCGCACGCATCCATGGCTCACCGTCATCCCGACGCCCCACGGAACATCGGTACCGTGCAACCCATATTCCGGAATACTCAGTTCGAGCAGGAAATGCCCCTCAGGATTATCTGGCGCACCGCCTGGGATCACATGCTCAGCATAGCCGTCTCTCTCCAGATGCTCCTGGTAAATATCCGCGGGCAGTACCCAAGGTGGATCTTTGACTTTGCGGGTCACATGCCAATCGCCAATGGGGGTTTTCCAATCGAAACGGCCGAGTCCAACCGGGAACGTATACACCACCCGCCCAACGCTATAGCTGATCGGCATAACCTTGCCGTGATGGCGATGGGGCGCCACTGGCGGTGGGTAGTAATAATAAAGCCGCATCTCCGGGATATTCATGGTAATCCCGCTGCGCGGCCCGCTCGGCAGAATATGCTCGGTCGGCAGCACGATCACCTGTCCCACCGGGGGCAGCCACCAATCCATATGATTATTGGCGTCGGATACTTCCTTGGCGCTCAGGCCAAACCAGCGCCCAATATCCAGAAGTGTATCGCCTGGCTGAATCTTATAAGTCGTCAGCGACCCGATGATGTCGTCGCGTCCCTGCGGTATGGGATAAGCGAAAAGCGGCCGATTCTCGAATTCGCTCTCGCTCCACTTATGCGCCCAAACTTTCGCGCCGCCGAGCGCAATTACCGACACCACCACCGCGATCAGTGCGACCAACTTACTCTTCATTGATCATGCGGAATCATCCGCCCCCGCCGTCGCTCGAACCCAGCCTCTCTTTTAAGGCCACTCTTTAACCCTCAGTTTAGCAGATTATCTGGCGGGCGCAGCGTTACGGAAGTGCCAAATTGTTCAAATTGATGGTTATGGCAGTCTAGCCAGCAACGGGCCGCAGATTCGCGAACTTCAGGACTAATAATTTGAGTCCGCTCCGATCAAAATGAACCCAGACTTTGGTGCCATCACCGCGGCCTTCGCGCCGCTTGATCACACCTTGGCCAAACGTCACATGCTGGACCTTGCGCCCGACTGCGAACGTGTCCCCTGTGTTCACCTCGCTCTCGGGCAACTGGCTGTCGGTATAATCGACGTAGGGTTCACGCGAGGGCGCCCGCAAGATCGTTGGTGCATCACGTTCTGGGGCAATCCGCTTAAGTAGGTCTTGCTCGATTTCGGCGAGGAAGCGCGAAGGCCGCGGCTCTTGCCGCTGGCCGTATAACTCCCGCGTCATCGTATTGGTCAGGTAAAGTGTGCGTTGCGCACGCGTCATCCCGACGTAGCACAGCCGCCGCTCCTCTTCGATTTCGCGCACATTGTCTCCCGACCGCATATGCGGAAAGAGCCCTTCTTCCATCCCAGCGATAAATACCACCGGGTATTCAAGCCCTTTCGACGTATGGAGTGTCATCAGCGCCACGCGCCCGCCTGTCAGCTGCACCTGATCGGCGTCGTTCACCAGCGCAACTCGCTCAAGGAATTCGCCCAGGCCGCCCACTCCATGTTCACCGTCGAACGCGCTTGCCGCCGCCAGCAATTCCGCGACGTTCTGCCGCCGCGTCGCGCCATCAGCCATCGCCTCCAGATGACCTTCGAAGCCGCTGCGGATAATAATCTCGTCAAGAATGGGACGCACTCCCAGGCCCTCGATTCGTCCCGCCAATTCGCGCATCCAGCGATAAAGCTGGCTCGCCTGCTTGGCGATTCGCAGCGCGACTTTCGATTCGGTCTCGAGCCGTCCCATCGCCTCGAACAGCGTCACCCTGTCGCGCTCTGCTACCGCGCTCATCATTTCGACTGTGCGCGCCCCGATCCCCCGCGATGGCACGCTGATCATCCGATCGAGACTCACTGCGTCCGCCGGATTCAGCAATACCCGCAAATAGGCGATTAGATCCTTGATTTCGCGCTGATCGTAAAAGCGCAAACCGCCCGCGATGTAGTACGGAATCCGCCGCCGCACCAGCGCTTCCTCGATCACTCGCGACTGTGCATTGACCCGATAGAAGACCACCACTTCTGACGGCTTTACCTCGCCGCCGCCAGTCAGCCGCGCGATCTCGCGCGTGATAAACTCGGCTTCGTCGCGCTCGGTCATGCCGGTGAAGTAAGTAACCAGCTCGCCCGCTGGATTCTCGGTCCAGAGTTGTTTCGCCTTGCGCTCGCGATTATTTGCGATCACCGCACCGGCCGCCGCCAAAATCGTCTTAGTCGACCGATAATTCTGTTCGAGTTTGAACACCGCGGCGTTCGGGAAATCGCGCTCGAAATCCAGGATGTTGCGGATATCGGCGCCCCGCCATCGATAAATCGACTGGTCCTCATCGCCCACTACACACAGGTTCCCACTCCGCGCCGACAGCGCCTGCACCAGCAGATATTGCACGCGATTCGTGTCTTGGTATTCGTCGACCAGCAGATGCCGTGCGCGCTCCTGCCATCGCGCCAAAACCTCGGGATGGTCTTTCAACAGCCGATAAGTCGTCAATAGCAGGTCGCCGAAATCCAGCGCGTTCATCTCGGCCAGCCGTGCTTGATAAAGTTGATAGACTTGAGCAAAGATCCGATCGCGCCCATCGGCCGCCTTGCGCGCACTTTCTTCCGGGGACAGTGCCTCGTTCTTCGCTTGATCGAGCCTTGCGCGCACTGCTTCGGGCGGTGGTGAATCTGCTAACTGCGCGCGTTCCAGCACAAAGCGGATAACCGACATCACGTCCCCGTCGTCGAGGATCGTGAAATTACGATCAAAGCCGCCGCCGATCACGCCTATCTCCTGCCGCAGGATTCGCGCGCAGGCCGCATGGAAGGTGCTGACCCACGGCAGCTGCGTTCCAGCGCCCACCAGATTCGCGACTCGCTCGCGCATCTCGCCCGCCGCCTTATTGGTGAACGTCACCGCTGTGATTCCATACGCGGGCGCATCGCGTTCTGCGATCAAGTGCGCTATCCGATGCGTCAGTACCCGTGTCTTGCCCGATCCCGCGCCGGCAAGGATTAGGATTGGACCGTCAGGCGCGAGCACTGCCGCGCGCTGCGCTGGATTCAACTCGTCGAGCTTAAGCGCTTGCATCTATATGTAAATGTGAGGGAAAACCGGCGGCCAAATCGCCATGCAACAAAAGATACCGGCTTCGCCCGGTTTCTGAAAGTGCGTGCTCACTTCAGCAGAAGGTTTGTTCACAAGAGCCCGTGCTGACGTGATATTATTCGAGTGCTTACGTTGCGGCGCATCACCCGATGGCTCGTTACCAGCCCCACGATCAGTTCTTCCGCAAAGCCCGCTCGCAGGGACTGCCTTCGCGCGCAGCCTTCAAGCTTGAGGAATTGATCGCGCGTTTCAAATTGATTCGTTCGGGCGCGCGGGTGATCGATCTCGGATGTGCTCCGGGCGGATGGCTTGCTGTTCTCGCACTGGCAACTGGTCCCGAGGGCCGCGTTGTGGGCGTCGATCTCGTCAACTGCGTGCTCGATGCGCCCAATGTAAGTACGATTACGGGTGACATTCGCGATGCCACCGTCTGCGCTCAGGTTACGAACCAACTTGGTGGACCCGCTAATCTGGTTACTTGTGACATGTCGCCCAAGCTCAGCGGTATTGCCGATCGCGATCAGGCGCGGGCGCATGAACTGCTTCAATCCGCGCTCGCGTTCGCGCGCACAGTGCTCAAGTCTGGCGAAGCGATGGTTGCGAAGCTCTTTATGGGGCCGGACTTCGAGGCCTCAGTCGCCCCATTTCGCGAGGCCTTCGCACGAGTCGATCTCACTCGTACCAAGGCCACACGTCCCGGCTCATCGGAACTTTACCTGATTGCCCGTGGTCATCGTCCGCCACCACTCGGTCGCTGACCTATGCGTTTCAAGTAATGGCACCAGTCCTGATGATTGCATAAGCTGCAAACGCAATGATCCCGCCGGCGCGTGCAATAAAATCAATCTTCGTGGCGGCCGCTGCTGCCATTCTTGGATCGTTCGCGCTGCTCGCGTGTTTCGGAGGACATAACGCAGGCCGGAACACCAGGGAGATTCGCGTCAAGGTCAGTGAAGTCGGCTTCGACCAACGGAGCAATACACACTATGTAACGCTTGAAGATCAGGACGGCCGCCGCGCCATGCCGATAATGATCGGCGACGACGAAGCCCGCACTATCATGCTCGAACTCAACGGGGTCAAACCGGATCGTCCTCTTACCACGGACCTTCTCCGCAACGTTATTCTACAAACCGGCAATCATCTTGACCGCGTCGTGATCGGCGACATGCGCAATCAGGTTTTCTATGCGCAAATCTATCTCGATCATGATCGTTATGTGGTCGATAGCCGGCCCAGTGACGCGATCGCTCTGGCGATGGGCGCGCAGGTCCCCATCTATATCACCGGCGAAATCTTCGACGCCTCGGCCGAGACGGTTGATTCTGCGCCGCCCCAATTTGCCATCGTCGATGGCATCACCGTGCAGGATCTCACACCTTCGATCGCATCTTACTTTGGCGTCCCCCCGTCCAGCGGTGTCCTTGTCGCCGACCTCGCGCCGCCCGCTGCGCACACCTTGAAGCGTGGCGATATAATCACCCAACTCGACGACCGCCCGGTACCCAGTCCAGCGGTTTTCAAGACGCAAGGCGATCAGATTAACGGAACGCCGCTTAAACTAGGGCTTCTGCGCGACGGACAATCAGTAACTGTTGTATTCAAGCCCGCGAATGCCCATTGACCGTCGGCTGCCCGCAAGTGATCGCTAGTCTGTAGTTGACTCTCGCCGGGTTAATAAACTCCGAATAAACCGCTGATCAATCGGCCTTGAGTTGTCGATTTCGGACAATTCTTCTTCAAGCATATTCAGGCAGGAATTGACGAAATCGGCGCTGCGCAAACGCAGGCCCTCGTCGAGTCGGCGCCCCAGCGTCTTTTCGACGCGGCTTCGGAAACTTGTAGTCAGTCGCGCTGGACGTCCGCCCCTGCTCATCACCGCGCTATGCACTTCGCGCAGACGCCGCGGCTCAATCGGCGCGAGGACCAGTTTGCCGTCGAGCGCCTCGCGTGTCAGCGCAGTGAGCAACAACTGACTCAGGCGTATCTCGTGGCCGGCCACTTGCGCGCGAAACGCCACGGACGCGATATCGAGTCCGAGCAGCGCCTTGAACATTTCCGGGATAGCGTCGAGCCTATCGAGCATCGCGTAGCTAAGATGAATCTCGCGCATTGCGTGAAAATCACGCAGCTCGATTGCCCCATGCCGTTCGAGGCCGTCAAAAAAGCGCGGCAGCCGTTGCAGCATTCCCGCCAATGCTTCCCGATAGGGCGTATCGAGGTAGGGAATCTCGCGGGCGCGTCCAGCCGCGAAACCAAACCGCGCGACCGTAGCTTCAGCGCGCTTGCGTAAATCGATCGTGAGGCTGATACCAAGTCGGAATAACAGTTGCAGATGCGTATCGCGCAGATGCTCAATCGCGATCGCGAGTTCGCCCCCGCTCAGATGCTCAAGCGCCAGATTGATATAGTCATGGGTCATTTCGACGGCGACGCGCACCGCTTCCAAATCGCCGAAATCGACCGATCGCGCGACCAGCACCTGATTACTTACCAGCGCCATTTCACTGCGCAACTGACGCATCCCTTGCGCTGCAAATCCTGCCGTCAGTGCTGCGTTAAATAATGAATTACTTGTGCCCGCGAGGGCCGGCGACAGCTCGGGAGCTAGATCAGCCTCTGCCGCGATTGTGTCTCGTGCTGGTGCAATATACTCCTGCCGCAGCTCCTCAAACTTGAGCGGATTGAAATAACCGAACACAGCCTGCGCGTCGTAGTAGTCCGGAAAACCGTGGTCGGCGAGCCGGCTGTTACGGAACTGATACGCCTGCTCTTCGATCTCGGCCTCGACTCCCCAAAACAGTTCTTCCATCAGGCCGCTGAAATAATTGTAATCACGCTCAAAGACTTCTTCCAGAAACTCTAGCAGCAGCGCCTGAATCGCATCATGCCTGATGAATTCGATCAGATAATGTTCATCAAATTGAACGAAGCGGTTCGAAGGTGCATCAGGCGAATCCTGCGGATCGGTCATCCGATGAACTCTCACGTATTGCCGCATCAGCAGTGCGACCAGTTCCAAATCGAGACCCATCAGCCCTTCGGCCATCCGCCGCCGTCCGGCGTCCGCCATTGCCTCGACCCACTCGCGCATCCGATTGAGATTAGGCCGGTCTTTATTCCAGCAGTCGAGATCGAATAACCATCGGATCTGTTCCGGTACCGCCATGCTCAAGAGATCGCCGGCGTCGGCGACGCCAATCTCCTTGAGCGTATAGAAAAGCGTTTCGGGCGCGAACGACTGCACCAACCGCTCGGCTTCAGGTGCTGATAGAATCAGGTCGCGTTTTTGACGCGCTGGTAGGCCATAGAGAAATTCGAGCTTCTGCTCGAATGGCAGATGGAGAAATTCGTCTTGTCCTTTGGCCGGCATAAACCACGGGTCGCGCCCGCTTCGTCTGCCCTCGAAAAATACTCTTCGCCATGGAAGATAATCAAGGTGGTTAGTCCTACGCGCGAACGTTATCTTGTGTAGGAAATCCGTTCGCTGTTGGCACCCTATGATAATTCAAGACATTGCAATCATAATTTTACGTCACAACCTAAAAAAAATTCTTGCCATTAAAACTCTACTCGCAAACCCATGTTCTCAAGTTAATTCTTGAAAACGGCACAGTCGCAATCCGTACCCGCCGTCGCGATGACTATTGCGGGCAGCGATCCGGTTGGCGGCGCGGGCCTTCAGGCCGATCTCAAAACCTTCGCTGCGTGCCAGGTCCACGGCTTGACCGTAATTACTGCGGTGATCGCACAGAACAGCCGCCATATCGCACGGATAGTGCCTGTCACCCCCGCTATGGTCCGCGCGCAGTTTGAAACCCTGATCGCCGAACGCCCACCCGATGCTCTCAAAACTGGTGCGCTGATTACCGCAGCGATCGTTCGCTGCGTCGCCGATTCGATCGCAGCTGACGCGCTGCCGCCCCCTGTGATCGATCCCGTATTGCTTTCGAGCAGCGGTGCACGTCTGCTCGACCGCGACGGCGAAGAAGCGCTGCTTGCGCATCTTCTGCCGCTAGCCCGTGTGGTCACGCCGAATCTTCCTGAGGCCGCCGCGCTCAGCGGTATCCCGATCGACAGCCCCGCCGCGCGGCGTGAGGCGGCACGCCTTCTGCGTCGCCTCGGCGCCCGTGCCGTCGTGATCAAGGGTGGCCATTCTTTGCATCACGCCGCGTCCGCTGCGTCGGCAGACAGAGCAGGGGAGGGCGGAGTGGGCGCGCATCCGCGCACCCACTCCGCCCTCCCCAATCCCAGCGAGGCGTCGGTGACGACGACGCTTATGAGCGCCCCTCGCCGATGCCTCCCGAAGGAAGACCATCTCGCCACTGATCTCTTCTACGACGGCCGCCGTTTCATCGAACTGACCGCACCGCGTATTCCAGGCGGCGGCGCCCATGGCACTGGATGCGCTTTCTCTGCCGCGATCGCGGCCTGGCTCGCGCGTGGCGCTGACCTCGAACGCGCGGTGCGAGAGGCAAAACGCTTCGTCACGGCAGCGCTCAAACGCAGTTATCGTCTAAGTGCGGGTGGACGCCCGCTGCTTGGTCACCTGCCCGGG
>Ga0335072_10009034_pt1 | contig 14421 bp, 9 predicted proteins | sample Lox_Sample_21_FD_206725 | JGI IMG/M metagenome (GOLD analysis project Ga0335072, IMG submission 206725) | Soil microbial communities from Loxahatchee National Wildlife Refuge, Florida, United States - Lox_Sample_2.1 | ecosystem: Environmental > Terrestrial > Soil > Wetlands | place: USA: Florida... | reverse complement strand
GGCGATGACTTATGAGTTGTATGGCCGCCAGTATGTGTTAGTCGGTGCAAATGACAATTGGTTTGCTTTCGGCTTGCCTGAGTCTGAGGTAAAGGACAACGTCAAGGGCCAATAAACGTGATGCTTTTCTTTGTCATTCCGAGTCCCTGATTTGCCCTGCGGCAAGTTAAGAGCGGAATGAACATTAGCAAGAGAATTGTCATCCCGACAGAGCGACCTGTCCCGGCGTGCCGTGGAAGCAAAGTTGAGAGAGCTGCAGTTTTTTTCCATCCACCCGGTTTGCTCATCAGGAGCGGAGGAGTCATGGGCTTTGGGCCTAACCAAGAGGATGAAAATAGATGAAGTGTGCGGCCGAGGACTTCCGTCCTGGGCCACTGTGAGCTGTCCCTTCGGGAGTGTAAGGAGCAAACTGGAAAGATCTGCAGTTCAAGGAGCGCAGTAATGGAGCGACGTGACTTTCTGAAAGGGTTGGCAGCGGCTTCGGGAGCCCTGACCACTCCGGGTCTGTACGCCGCACAGGCCAATCGCCCCGCACCCAATCTGCTGGCACGTGATAACGCGCCGTCGCGGCCGCCAGATGATCCGTGGCCGGGGAAGAAGAGAATTCTTGCCATTGCCGACCCGGAAGAGTGGTATTCCTCTCCCGGCTATCATCACGATTCGGCTTCCCACACTCTGGCTACCATCGAAAGGCTAGGCCGCGAATCGGGCGCCTGGATCACGATCATTCGAACCGACATGCGGTTGCTGACCAAGCAGCCAATCCCCGGATATAACGTCAGAAACCTGAATTATTTCGACGCCGTGTTCTACATGGGCGAGGGCCCCTGGAACATCACCGACCAGCAGAAGGCAGACCTGCTTTCGTTTGTGCATGAGGACGGCAAAGGCTTCATTGCAGGCCACGCGGGCAACGGCGGCCATCTACTGCTGTGGCCGGAATACGCCGAGATGATCGGTGGAAACCTGATAGGCGAGTTCCCTTCCGCCGACATGCACATCATCGTCGAAGATCCGAAGTTTCCCGGCGTTCAGGGATTTCCGCCGCGGTTCACTTTCCGTGATCAATACACCATTGTGGGACCCAATTATTCGCGGGACGTGGACCACGTCATCATGCGGATGGACCCAACCAAATTTCCGGAAGTGTTTGCGTCGTTGAAGCCGGATCCCAACTCTACCCGGCATCCTTCCAACGACCAGCTCCAGGCCAATCTCAAGAAGCTCGCCGATCTTCGGACAGATGGGGACTATCCCATCGTCTGGTGCAGGAAGTATGGGAAGGGCCGCGTGTGGTACTCGACGTTCGGCCATCTGGAAGAAACACTCGACGATAAGCGCATCCAGCAGATGTACATCGGGGCGATCAAGTGGACACTGGGCCTCACCGATGCTGATATCACGCCTCGCCCCTTCCCGGGAAATCAATGAGAGAGGTTACGAAATGAAGAAGATACTGATCGCATGCTGCTTGGCCCTCTGTAGCGTAGCCCAGTCTCCGGCGCAGCCGGCAGCACAGAAGATTCGTGTGCTCATACTGACGGGCAACTCCGACTGGTCGCATCCCTGGCAGGGCACGGCGCCCTTCATGCAGGGAATTCTAAACAATACCGGCCGCTTCGATGCCAAGCTGGAAGAGGAAGTGCGGGGCATCACCGCGGATACACTGGCCAATTACGACGTTTTGATAGATTACTACTACGGGCCGCGGTGGCCTGCGGAAACTGAGAAGGCAGTGGAGGATTTCGTAAAGTCCGGCAAGGGCATGGTTGGTGTGCACGGCATTACCTATGGCCCGTTTTTCGGGCAGGCCGGAGGAAGCCCCACCGAGCCTCGCCGGATGGAAGGCGAGCCCTGGGCAGCATTTGCCGACATGATTGGGATGACTTGGAAACTGGACAATATCGGCCACGCGACCCGGCATGTGTTTACGGTGGAGTGGACCGATCGTGACAATCCGATCAGCCAGGGTTTACCCCCCACATTTGTAGCCAACGATGAGCTTTATCACAAGATCGACCTTAAACCCAACGCACATGTACTGGCCACGGCGTTTGATGATCCGAACATCAAAGGCGGAACGGGCAAAGTTGAGCCGGTCATCTGGACGGTTCCCTATGGTCAGGGCAGAGTAGTCATGATCGTATTGGGTCACGATCTCTTGGCTATGAGCCAACCGGGTTTCATGGACGTATTTGCACGGAGCGCGGAATGGGCGGCAACGGGCAATGTCGCGCCTGGGGCTCCAGTGTTGTCTCCGTCCACCAGCCTGGTGGTGCCCAAACACTAAGTCCCATGAAAGCGGCCGTATTTACCCTTATGTCTTTGATTAGTTCCATGCCTCTTGCGGCGCAGGTAAGTTCGGCTCCGCAATGGCATATCGAAAATTCGGTGGTGAAAGCCAAGTTGTATTTGCCCGATGCCGCGAAAGGTTTCTACCGCGGCACCAGGTTCGATTGGTCGGGTGTGATCGGCAACCTTGAATACGCCGGCCATAGTTACTATGGCCCGTGGTTCACGCAAACCGATCCGCACATTCCAGATTTTGTGTATCGAGGACCCGATATCGTGGCGGGGCCGTGCAGCGCTATCACCGGGCCGGTGGAAGAGTTCGCGGCGGTGGGATATGAAGAGGCCAAGCCGGGCGGCACCTTCCTCAAAATTGGCGTAGGGGTGTTACGCAAACCGGATGACGCGCCCTACAGCGGCTACCGGCTCTACGAGATAGTCAATGGAGGTAAGTGGAGCATCAGGAAAAACAGGGACGCAATCGAGTTCAAGCAGGAACTCCACGATACTTCCTCCGGGTACGGGTACGTCTACCTTAAAAAGATCAGCCTTGCCGCCGGCAAGCCTGAAATGACCATCGAGCATAGCTTCACGAATACGGGCACACGAGCGATCCACAGTCTGGTTTACGATCACAACTTTCTCGTGCTGGATAAGCATGTTACCGACGCCGGCTATACCATCACGTTGCCTTTCACGATTTCCAGCGATCACCCTCCCGATAAGGATTTAGCTGAATTTCGCAAGAACCAGGTTGTGTTCCTGAAAACGCTGGAAGGAGAAGACCGCGTGTACACGACCATACAGGGGTTCAGCACCAGCCCGGATGACTACAAGATTCGCATTGAGAACACGAATGTGAAGGCAGGAATGACGATCACAGGAGATCGCCCACTGGCCAGGATGGCACTGTGGTCCATTCGCTCTGTGGTTTCTCTCGAGCCTTTTGTCGATGTGTCGGCCGAACCGGGGAGCCACAGTACCTGGAAATATGCCTATGCCTACTACACGCTTCCCCACTAAGACAGGCTCCCAGCGGCCAACTCCGCGGCTGCGTCATAACTATGCCGCGGAGTAAAGTCCACGTTGGTTACGATAACCAGTCTTGCTAATCCGCTTGAATCGGCCTTATAGTGCCACAAGATACTGCCCCAGAAAGAGTTCAATTAGGAACTCCAGATGAGCCGTAATCATAGGTGGCCCGACGTGAGGTCTTGTAATTTTTGAGACCGTTGCTGCTCTCTTTGAAACTGCGATCGCCCCGCTCGCGTCACAAATCCTTATGGTTGTAAACCAGACTTTCGCAAGTGCTGGACAGATGGGAAGGCATTAGTAAGTTGCACGCGTTTTTAACGAGTAGCGGTTAAGGATCCGCCGAGATGAAAGCTCTGGTCAAATTTGAGAGTGGCGAAGGCAACGTTGACATACGCGAGGTGGAAGAGCCTCGCTGTGGCAACGACCAGGTAAAACTCGAGATTGCCTACTGCGGAATTTGTGGAACGGATATCCACGTTCTCCACGACACGTTTCGCAACTACCCACCGGTGATTTTGGGACATGAGTTTTCCGGGACCGTGGTCGAGGTAGGCAAGAATGTTATCAACGCCTCAGAAGGAGAGCGGGTCACGGGCCTGGGCGCAACATCGGTCACTTGCGGGCAATGTGAATATTGCCGTTCCGGATACTTCATCTTCTGCTCCAACCGGCGCGGCATGGGGCACGGGGTCAATGGGGCGTTTACCCGCTACGTGGTAATGCGTCCTGACCAGCTTTACCGCATTCCTGAAAATTTTTCGCTCGACGAAGCGGCAATGAGCGAGCCCTTTGCGGCCGTGGTGCAAGCAGTCACCGAAATTACCAACGTACGCATTGGAGATACGGCGCTGGTTTCAGGACCGGGGCCGATGGGATTGTTGTGCCTAAAGCTGCTGGTGGCCGAGGGAGTGAAAACGATTGTCGCGGGCGCGAATGGCGACCAGGAGCGGCTGAACGCCGCGCTTCGTATTGGCGCCGCCGCAGTCATCAACGTCGGCGAGGAGAACCTTAGCGAAGCCATTCAGGATCACACGGGCGGCGTGGGTGTGGATGTGGCCTTTGAGTGCGCCGGACATCCTGGCTCGGTGCGAGGCTGCCTCGAATCTCTACGACCCATGGGCCGCTACACCCAGGTAGCCATCTGCGGACAGGACATTCAGTTCCCCATCGACCTGATCTTTTACAAGCAGCTGACCATGTCCGGCTCGGTTTGTTACACCGCCCGAACCTGGGAGCGCATGATGAGAATTTATGCCGAAGGCCGGGTCCGGCTCAATGATCTGATTTCCGCCAAGCTTCCAATTTCAGATTGGCGCACGGCTTTCCGTCTCTGCGACGAGAGGAAGGCAATTAAAGTATTGATGTACCCGGAGAAGTAGCGGAGGGACCTCATGAGCAAGACATTGGACAAGCCGGTTGCGTACAGGAGCCCGTTGCATGAGATGACGCAGACGACGCCCACTTGCTTATGGAATGACTCGGCGACCCTGTCGGAGTTGACCTATGCGATCGAGCATGGAGCCGTGGGCGCCACCTGCAATCCGGTCATCGTGCTGGATGCCCTCAAGAAAGAAGCCGCTACCTGGAACGAGCGGATCCGGGCCCTTGCTGTCGAGTTGCCCACAGCTACCGAAGAAGAAATCGGCTGGAGACTGGTGGAGGAGATTTCTGCCAGGAGATCTGAATTGCTAAGACCGGTGTTTGCCCAGCATAAGGGCAGGAACGGCAGACTCTCCATACAGACAGATCCACACTACTACCGCAGCACGGCCGCGCTGCTGGAGCAGGCGCTACGCTTTGATGCGCTGGCGCCGAACATGATTGTCAAGATACCCGCAACGCACGCTGGCATCGCGGCAATCGAAGAGGCAACCTATCGCGGTATCAGCATCAACGCGACGGTCTCCTTCACTTTGCCGCAGTGTATCGCGGTCGCGGAAGCCATGGAGCGCGGTTTCAAGCGGCGAGAGAAAGAAGGGCTCGACATATCCAGGATGGGCCCGGTGTGTACGGTGATGGTGGGCAGATTGGACGACTGGTTGAAACTGGTCGCAGACAAGAAGGACATCGTCCTGGAACCCGGCTACCTCGAATGGGCCGGGGTTGCCGTCTTCAAGAAGGCATACAAGATTTTTCGGGAGCGCGGCTATCGCGTACGCCTGCTTTCAGCGGCTTTCCGAAATCATATGCACTGGAGCGAACTGATCGGCGGCGACGTCGTGATCTCTCCTCCCCACAAGTGGCAGGTTCGGTTCAACGGGAGCGACGTCAACGTAGTGTCGCGTATCGACGACCCGGTCGATCCCGAAATCGTCGAACAGCTGCTAAGCAAGTTCCCTGACTTTCGGCGGGCCTACGAAGAGAAAGGCCTTTCACTCGACGAATTCGACACCTACGGCCCTACCGTACGGACGCTTCGCCAGTTTCTCGAGGCTACGCATGAGTTAGCGGTTCGGGTGCGCGATTTGATGCTTCCTAACCCGGATACTTCTCTGTCTTAGTCTTTTGTTCGATAGGCAAACCTAGCGACTTACACTATCCCTGATATCCCGGGAATCAACGGCGTTAAGGGCGTTGCCGTTGGATGTTGGTTCCCGGAGCACGCCGTCACTGTTCGGTATGTGCCATCCACATGTTTAGAGTTTCGCTGCAGATTCCCAGTAAAAGTGGGGTAAATTTCCCTTCACTTGATTCAAACCAAGGCACCTGGATGAGAGGCCATGAAACCGCCGGCGCGGAGTCCGTCACAACTTTGGTTACGACAGTTCAATACGGAACTAGCTCCGGAAATACTTCTTGACACTCGTCTAATGCCAACTATATGAAATTACCGCGCAACAATGCTGAGCAGAAGATGAAGGTAATTAGTTCTATATGGAACTAATGCTTCCCTGGGTTGCAGCGGAACAAAAGCAGGTCACCCCCCGGCCCCTCCAGGCAAGGACGAAGTCAACAAGGTTGTAACTTGAGGAGACACTCTGTGATTGATACGAATAGATTAAAAAGAGCCCTGTTGTACCTGTTGCCAGTGTTCGCGGTACTTCTCATGACGCCGAGCGTGACCTGGGGCCAGGCCAGCCGCGGATCGATCGTGGGGACCGTGCGCGACCCCGCGGGCGCCGTTGTTCCTAACGCCACGGTAACGATTACGAATGTCGACACCAACACTTCCTATCCGCTGGCGACCAACTCCGACGGCCGGTTCGTCTACCCTGCGCTGCCGCCGGGCAACTACAAGGTCACGGTATCCGCTCCCGGATTCAAGGAAGCCGTTCAGGAAGGAATCACGGTCTCAATCGGAACCGCATCCACGGTTGACATCGCTCTGCAGGTAGGCCAGACATCGCAGTCGGTCACGGTCACCGCAGATGCGCAACAGATCCAGACCGAGAGCAGCGACGTGGGAACCACCGTTCCCGGGGCACTCGTAGCGCAACTACCTTTGAACTTCAGCGGTGTCGTTCGTAGCCCGCTGCAGTTCATGACCCTGACGCCGGGGTTCCAGGGAGATGCCACCGGCAACGCACAGTCCCAGGCCAGCTTTAAGCTCAACGGGGCCGGCACAGGACAGGCGGATGTGATCCTGGATGGCGCCTCCATTCAGTTGGCATCCCCGAACTACCAGTGGAACTTCGGCATCAGCGTCGATGCGGTCTCCGAGTTCAAGGTGCAAACCAGCACCTTCGCCGCGGAATATGGCCGCACCGGTGGCGGTTTCGTGAACGTGGCTTCCAAGTCGGGAACCAATGAGTTTCACGGCGCCGTTTACGACCTGCTGAAGAATAAGGCATTCGACGCGAACAGCTGGCAAAACAACCACCTCGGTCTTGGCAAGCAGAATGATACGCAGAACGACTTTGGCGGATTTGGGGGCGGCCCCATCTTCATCCCCAAAATCTATGACGGCCGGGGAAAAAGCTTCTGGTTCTTCAGCTACGAAGGTTTCCGCTTCAAGTCCGGGGGCCCCGAAAACACTTCGACAGCAACTCCGCAGATGTGGGCGAACGGGGATTTTTCCCAGGTTCTGAACCCGCAAACCATCAACGGTGTTACCTACCCCGGCCAGAAGATCTACGATTACACGACGTGCTCAGGCGTGAACCTGGGCCAGCCATGCCAACCCTTTCCGAACAACCAGATCCCGCTGTCGAGGCTGGATCCCTATGCCAAGGCATTCATCCCCTATCTCCCGGTTGCCACGAGTCCGGGCCAGGCTTTTCAGAATCTGAACTACACGCTTCTGTCGCCCATCAACAACGACCTTTATTCCACACGCATCGATCAGAACATCGGCGCGAAGAACAAGATCTTTGGCAGCTACGCGCAAGCCGACCTGCCGATTATCGACATCTATTCCTACGGGCCAAAGGGACTCTATGATCAGAGTTTCGGCAGCACCACAACTCACTACGTGCGGATCGGCGAAGACTACACCATCACGCCAACACTACTGAATCACTTCAACGCCGGTTACACGCGCCGCTTCCGCATCGAGCAGGGTGAGGGCGGCGTTGGCTCCTGGGCCGATAAGATCGATTTCCATGGTTATTACCAGGACATTCTTATTCCCAACAATGGCATTCAATACATCCCGGCGACCGGGGCCGGCATGCCAACACCTCCGGGAGACAACAGCTTCTTTGTCGACAACAGTTATCAATACGATGACTCAGTTTCGTGGAACCATGGCAAGCATAACTGGAAGTTCGGTTTCGTATACCGGCGCCAGGGGTTCAACGCGACGTACAACAGCAATGCTGCCCCTGATTTCAGCTTTGATAATGCTCTGACCTCAGCCGGCAACCTCGCCAACGGTAGCCCCATCGATCCAAACTCCGGTTCGGGTGCGGCCTCCTTCTTCCTCGGAGCTGCTACCAATGGAACGGTAGGCGGCGGTCAAAACGCTGCCATGCGCGTCCACGGCTGGGGCTTTTATGGGCAGGACGACTGGAAAGCTTCACCGAAGTTGACCCTGAACCTGGGACTGCGATATGAGATCCCGCGGCCTGTGTTTGAAGAAAAGTGCAGGACCTCTCAGGTCAATCCGACCCTCGCAAACCCAGGAGCAGACGGTTTGCCCGGCGCTTACGAGTTCCAGGGAACCGGAACTGGCAGAGACGGCCGGTGCTCTCCCATGAACCAGTACTGGGGTTCCTGGGGTCCGCGGGTCGGCTTGGCCTATCAGCTTGATCCGAGAACGGTGGTTCGCGCTGCTTACGGCCTCTATTACACCCCACTGAAAATTTCCAACTTTGCCAATACGGACAGTCTGGGTTTCTTTGCCGTCGGCTACAAATGGCCAGCCCAGGTAAACCAACAGACACCCGCAGTGATCCCCAGCCAGGTCACAAGTTATCCGGGATCCATACCGCCGACCATCACGCCGACCGCCCTCAATGGATTGGGTGGCGGTGGTGGTGCTGCGAGTGGCGGCCCGGTGATGCTTCCAGGTAGGCTGGCCCGGCCTGGCGCAGTGAATAACTGGACGTTCGACATCCAGCGCGAGCTTCCCGGCCAATGGCTTGTGGATATGGCTTACGTTGGAAATCACGGATCTCATTTACAGGCACTGCTGAAGGATCCGAACGTCGCTCCTCAATCGGCGCTGGTTTACGGAAACTGTCTGGCAGTTCTGGTAACTGCTCAGACGGGCAATCCCGCTTGCGCAGGATTGCCGCAAGTCGGCATTCCTTACACCAACTTCCTGAACGACTTTGGCAGCTCGGCGACGGTCGCCCAGGCGCTCAGGCCATTCCCGCAGTACCAGACGGAGGACCTGGATACTTCGTTCAGCGCCAATCCCTGGGGCAATTACAGCTACAATGCGCTGCAGGTTCAAGTAACCAAACGGTACGGTTCCGGATTGACCGTCTTGAGCAATTACACCTGGTCTAAAAATCTCACCGATGCCGATTCCGACTATGCCCCGCAAGAAGCATGGAACGGCGGCGTGGGGGGCATGATCGACCCGTACAACCCGAAGGCTGAGAAGACCTACAGCGAATTTGATCAGCCGCAGACGTTCAAAGTTGCTTACACCTATGAGTTACCTGTAGGTAAAGGAAAGAAGTGGCTGGGCAACGCAAATAAGTTGACCGACACTGCTATTGGCGGCTGGACAATCGGCGGATTGGATACCTACGGTACTGGCTTCCCTCTGTTCGTCCAGGAGAACAACTGGACGGCGGGAACTTTCGCTGGCCAGGCAACCGGCGGCAATGCACGGCCTAATGTCGTCCCGGGCGTAAACCCCAAAGCGTATTTTGGTGGCGTGGGAGGGTATAAATTTGGTTCAACCGCGGTCATTAACCCGGCAGCCTTTACCCAGGCGCCAAACTATACCTTCGGAGACGCACCCAAGACACTCGGAAATGTCCGCAACTTCAACCACAAGGAAGAGGACCTCCAGGTATCGAAGAGGTTCCCTCTGGTCACGGAACGAGTCAATCTGAACTTCAGATTCGATGCGTTCAACATATTCAACCGTCACAGTTTCGGTTGTATGGACTACCACGTCGGCGATCCAGCGTTTGGGCAGTTCCAATGCGGTACGGGTCCCAACGCGGAAACCAACAACAACCAATCGGGCATCGTCTCATCGGCTCGAACGTTACAAGCTAACTTCAGAATCACATTCTGAGGGAGGACCGGGGCAGGAGGGGCTGGCCCTTCTGCTCTGCTATAGTGTGGTCAATCAAGGGGGAACGCTTAGGCGCTCCCCCTGTTTTATTCAGGGAAATAAGGCATCAGTATGCGGATCCACGGGAACCCTCGGCCTCTCCTCTGCGCTTGTTTCGGCCTGACCCTGATTCCTTTCCTTGCTTCCCCGATCTCCCTGCACGCACAAACGACAGAACAAGAAGCCCAGCGGCATTTTGCCGCCGCCAGGCAAGCCCAGGCATCCGGCGATCTGGAGCTTGCGGCACAGGAATATTTGAAGGTGAGCCACCTGTTGCCTGGAGTAGCGGAAGTTTGGGCGAGTCTCGGCATGGTTTATAACGCTCAGGGAAAATTCGCCGAGTCGGCCCAAGCTCTCAGCAAAGCGGAAAAGCTGAAGCCCGGCCTTCCTGGAGTAAGCCTCTATCTCGGAATTGACTATGAGAAAGATCGAGAGGCAGGTTTGGCAGTTCCACAACTGCTAGAGGCGGTCCGGGGGGAACCGCAAAACAAGGAGGCTCACACCTGGCTGGGAAGAGCGCTTTGGGACAGTGGCCGTATTCCTTCGGCACTCGAGCAGTTGCGTAAAACTGCGCAGTTGTTCCCCGCGGATCCGGCGCTGCTATTAGATCTCGGAGTGGCTTACCGCAAAGCGGCAGACATTGGGATCGAGCGGGTGATCAGTGGATCGAGCGGGACACCGCTGATGCACCAGGTGTATGGCGACATCTACAAGGATGAGCATGCCTGGGAGAACTCAGCCGCACATTATTATCGAGCTCTGGAGCAGGACCCTCATTGGCAGGGGGCACATTTTGGCCTGGGCGAAATCGCCCTGCGGCGGGAGAAGCTCGATACCGCGACGCAGGAGTTCCATCGCGAACTCGAGGTCAATCCCAAATCGGCCATGGCGCTGGCGAGACTGGGCGAGATCGCAATGTTGCAGAACAAACCAGGCGACGCTCTTTCCCAGCTGAACGACGCGATACAGATGGGGAGTTTCCAGGCAGCAAATGCATTGGGACTTCCGCACCCATATCCGATTGGGAGCCAGGACCTCAGCGACATCGCAAAACAGCAGCTCCGGACCGTGCTGCCTGCGTTGGAGAATGCGCCGCCCAGTCCCGGGCGTAGCCTGGGACTGGCGTTTGCAAAGGCACGCCTGGGCGACGATGATGCGTCGCTGGCCGCGTGGAAGGATTTCACTGCCGGCCCACCGCACTCGAGTGGCGCGACGCCGCATGAGCGGAGCCTGAACGATTTCTATCGTCAGGACTTCCTCGCTGCTGCCGCCGAGTTGGACGCTTGGCTTAAGCTGCATCCCAACGATTTTCAGGCCGGCTATCTGCTGGCCAAAACCTATCGCAACCTTTCTCTCGCCACGCTGGAGCAATTACTGGCCACAGCGCCCGATTCGTATCCCGCACACGAGTTGCTGGCGGAAACGTATGAAAATTCGGAGCAGGATCAAAAGGCGCTGGAGGAATACAAGATTGTAGAGGGCATGGCGCCCAATCTGCCCGGGGTACACTTCTCGGTCGGCCACCTGTTGCTGAAGACCAACCAGCAGGATCAGGCGCGGGAAGAATTAGCAGAGGAGCTGCGTGTGAATCCCGATCATCCGGAAGCAAACGCGGAGATGGGCACGCTGCTCCTCGACCGCCTGGATGCGGTTCACGCAATTCCCTACCTCGAAAAAGCCGTGCAGCTGGAACCGAGCCAATGGAATACGTATCAGCAGTTGGGCAAGGCCTATTACATGCAGAAGGACTATGCCAAAGCGGAAACAGCGCTAAAGCAGGCGGTTCGCCACGACCCGAAAGGTTTGGCGCACTATCAACTGGGCCTGGTGTACCGTTCGCTGGGCCAGAAGGAAGCCGCCAACGAGCAATTTGAAATTTCACGTAAGCTCAAGCTCGAGGGACTGGCACACGACGAGAACCAGATGAATACCCTCTCCACTGTGCCGCAATGAAGCTGCATGCCGGACCCCTCCTCCTCAGCATGTTCCTTTCCCCTGTAAGCATCCTTGCACAGGGTGACGCGTTACAACGCGGGCTCGAACTTTTTCGCGAGCAGAATTATCCAGCCGCATTAGAGCAGTTCCAGGAGGCGAAGCGCACCCGCCCCCCGAACGCCCGACTCGATAACGTCATCGGAATCACGGAAACGCGGCTGGGCCAGATCGACGCGGCAAACAGTGAGTATGAGGCCGCGATTCGTCTCGATCCAAAACTGGCGGACGCGCACAAAAACCTCGGCTATAACTACATTGGCCTGAAGAAATACGACCTGGCGGAAAAGCAGTTGAACGCCGCCCTGGCGCTCGATGGCGCCGAACCCTTCACGCATTACTATCTTGTCGTGCTGTATGTCACGACCTCACGGAACAAAGACGTAATCGCGCATATCAAGCCTGCGGAGCCGGCACTGGTCAACGATACAAATACCGCGGTCCTGGCCGTGAAGGCTGCCCTCAACGCCAATGACCCCGCGGTAGCTTTGCAACTCACCGAACTGCTGGAGGCAAATTCAAAACTTTCTCCTGAACAGGAATATGCGATTGCGCAGATGCTGAACGAGCACCGGATGTATGCGGAAGCTGCGGTTCGCTTCCGGCACATTCTGGACCTGCAGCCTGATCCGTGGCAGAACAAGTACAACCTCGCCCTCGCGTTGGTGAAATCGAATCAGGCGAAACAGGCAATTCCCTTACTGGATGCGATCGTCCAGGAAAATTCGTCCAATCCCGACATTCTTGCCAGTGCCGCCTCAGCCTATGAATCAGCCGGCGCAAACGACCAGGCTCTGAATGCCTACCAGAAAGGGATTGCCGCCGATCCTGCCAATCCTGATCGCTATCTCGATTGCACCCGATTGCTGATCGATCTGGACCGCTATCCGGAGGCCACGGCCATCATTCAACGCGGTATCCCGCTGGTCCCCGACGATTACCCTTTGACAATTCGTTTGGGGGCCATCGAGGGGATGCAGGGCAATCGGGCGCAGGCCCGCGAGGCCTATCACCAGGCAATCTCGAAACATCCATCGCTTGCGCTGGGCTATGTGGCGCTTGCCCAGACCTACATGAAGGAAGGCAATGACCAGGAAGCACTGAAGATCATTACGGACGCGCGCAAGGTGGTCCCAACGGATTTCGCGCTGGAGTATGTGTACGGGCTGATCTCTTTTCAGTTGGGCCGGCAACCGCAGGCAATGGAAGGGCTGAAAAATGCGGCCGCGCTAAACCCTGCCGTCGTCGAGCCTCACTACCAGCTTGGCCTGCTCTACATGAAGATGCAGCAGTGGAAAGACGCGCAAGGCGAATTCGAGCAGGTGCTCAAACTGGATCCGCGAAACGCCCCCACTTATTACCAGCTTAGCCGGACTTATCAGCGATTGGGGGACACGGAGAAGGCGCAAGAGACCAGCAAACAAGCCAGCCTCCTGACCAAGACGCAACACGAAGAAGCGATGAAGGCGCAGGAACTTCGTTTTGGGATACCGAGCAAGGACTGATGCGCTCGAGTTCATTACGGAACTGTGTGCGAAAAACATTTCTTGACACCCCCTGAATCGCGAATATATGAACTTAATGCGCAGATAAGCCCCATCATTAGTTCATTACGGAAATCCATGGCAGAAGCTCACATCATCCTCAACGTTCACTTTCAGGCCGCGCCAGGTCACGAAAAAGAGCTTGGAGCACAGCTGCATTCACTGGTTGCTCCCACCCGAGCGGAGCCCGGGTGTATGGTTTACGAACTGCACTTTGATCCGGAAGATCCGGCGAAGTTCATGTTCTATGAGAAGTTCGCCAGCCAGGCGGCGCTCGACCATCACCTGGCAACTCCGCATCTGCAGCAGTTACAGAACTACCTCAAAGCCAGGAATCCGATCGCGGCCCAATCCGTGACCCGGTGGCGAAGCTTCACTTGAGAGGGTTCCCACGGTGACCTCTAATCCTCCATACACACCTCCGAATGAGATGCCACACGCGCCCATCCACCAGGTATTGGTGGGTCAAAAGGCGCTGGTGACCGGCGCCAGTAAGGGATTGGGCCAAGCTATGGCAATCGGTTTCGCACGTGCGGGCGCAGATGTGCTGGTGAACTACAGCTCTGACGAGAAAGGCGCGCGGGAGACGGCAGAGGCCATCGAATCGCTGGGACGGAAGGCGGTCGTCTTCAAAGCAAACGTCGGACGGGAAAGCGAAGTTCTGGCCATGTTCGATTGCATGTTCAAGACCTTCGGCAGGCTCGACATTTGTGTGCCGAACGCAGCCATTCAGTTGAACGCAAAAGTGGACGAGATGACGCTGCAGCAATGGCAGGATGTGATCGACGTCAATCTCACCGGCATGTTTTTATGCGCACGAGAGGCCATCAAGGCATTCAAGCGCCAGGGTATCGATCGGTCGATTTCGTACGCGTGCGGCAA